>ENA-ORDC01000071-ORDC01000071.1-marine-metagenome-genome-assembly--contig:-NODE-71-length-127452-cov-54.512353_pt1 | contig 127452 bp, 116 predicted proteins | sample MGYA00237783_ERZ508515 | MGnify/ENA primary metagenome ERZ508515 (study PRJEB26186, sample SAMN06268792) | marine metagenome | isolation source: Eden Landing Ponds, San Francisco, CA, USA | place...
ATGAGGCGGCCGTTTTCGGGCATAGATCACTTTGAAAACGGACCGCCTCACTCTTCATCCTTATCTGAACACCACCGTTTAAACCCATAGACAGGGACTCGGACTGCCGGGACCCAGTCCGTCGGCATTCACTCCTGGGGGAGACCCCGAACCTCGAAGCGTGCGCCACCGTCAGCACTCTCGGTCACCGCGACGTTCGCCCCGTGTGCCTGTGCGATCTCGGCGACGATCTTCAGGCCGAAGCCGGTGCCGTCGTCGCTCGTCGTGAAGCCCGATTCGAACACCTGCTCACGGTCTTCTGGCGGGATGCCGGGGCCGTCGTCGGCCACGTAGAACCCACGCTCCTCGTCGAGGTCACCGACAGTGATCGTCACGTCCGGGCCGGCGTGTTCGAGCGCGTTCCGAAAGAGGTTCTCTACGAGGCGCTGGAGTCGTGGTGCGTCGCCGACGAACCGCCGCCGCGAACGGTTGTGGAGTGTCGCCGCGTCGGCCTCCAGGACGTCCCAGGCGGCGTCGGCGATCTCGTCTATCTCGACTGGCTCGGGATCTTCCACGACCTCGCCCTCGCGGGCCAGCGTCAGTACGTCCTCGATCAGGTCGTCCATCCGCTCCAGCGACCGCTCGATGGCGTCGAAATGCTCCTCGGCCCCGGTCTCGCGGGCGGCGTCGATCCGGCCCAGCGCCACCCCGAGGGGGTTCCGCAGGTCGTGGCTGACGACGCTCGCGAACTCCGCCATCCGGTTGCGCTCGCGGGTGAGTTCGTCGCGGTGCTGACGGCGCTCGCGCTCGTAACTGACCCAGTTGCCGAGCAATTCGACGATCGTAATCTCCCAGTCGGTAAAGGGCTCGGTCCGTGGCTCGTCGTCGTAGAAGCAGAACGTACCGTACACCTCGCCGTCGACGACGACCGGCGTTCCCAGGTAACAGGACACGCCCATCTCAGTGAACCCGGCGCGGTCTGTCAGGTCGGGTGCCTCCCGCGCGATGTCTTCGAGGACGAGGGTCTGCTCGGTGACGATCGCACGCTCGCAGTTGGTCTGATCGAGTTGGACCCGGTCGCCCGACTCAGTGTTGCCGGTCGGATCGTGGACGATCTCGAAGACGTAGTCCTCGCCCTCGACGTGTGAGAGCGCGCCGTACTCCGTCTGGAGCACCTCGCGACCGATCGACAGCATCCGGTCGACTTGCTGCTCGAAGGAGAGGTCCTTGGCCGAGGCGACCCGGTACATCTCTTCGAGCACCTGCTCGCGCTGTTCCAGCGCGGCGATCCGTTCCCTGCGCTCGGTCACGTCCCGGAAGTACACGGAGAGACCGCCGTCCGACGGATAGACTCGCACTTCGAGCCACGTGTCCAGCGGCCCGTACCGGGCCTCGAAGGTGACCGGCTCCTGGCTCGCCATCGCCTCGTGGTACCGCTCGTAGAACTCGGTATCGACCGCTTCGGGCAACAGGTTCCAAATGCTGGTGCCGACGAGCGTCTCGACCGACCGGTCGACACCGGCCGCGTCACAGACGATCTCTCGACCGCGCTCGTTGAGATACGTGAACTGCCAGTCCTCGTCCAGTGCGAAGAACGCGTCCGTCATCCGGTCGAGGATCGCGATCCGATCGCGCTGTTTCGTCACCGCGGTGGTGATCGTCGTCGCCAGCAGCTGTACCTGCTCGTCGAGCGGCGTTCGATCGACGTAGCCCGACACGTCGGCGGCGATGGCGTCCCGGGCGACGCTCTCGTCGCCGTCGTCGGTGAACAGGACCACCGGCAGCGTCGGCCACTCCGCTCGGACCGACTGGAGTAACGAGAGCCCCGTCCTGTCCGCTAGATCGTACTCGCTGACGACGCACTCGACTGGTGCGGCCGCGAGCCGGTCGAGTGCCGCTTGTGCGTCCGGGACGTGCTCGACGGCAAAGGGGCCGCTGTCGGCCAGTTCCAGCCGAACAGCACCGGCGTCCGCACCGCTGTCGACGTACAGGATGTCGACCGTCTCGTCGTTGCCGGTGTGTCCCCGTTCGACTGCGCTCTGGCCGTCCATAGCCCACACTAGGCCCCCACTCTCATAGGTGTGGTGTCCACTCGTTCGTCGAGTCGGCAGGACTGATTCCATCGCGTCGGAGACTACCTCGCTCGTCGTCGGTCGGCATGACACTGTCTCGTGGTAACAACCCGTTTGTCGCCCGAAAGCGTACCACGCGACCATGTACGATCGCATCCTCGTTCCGACCGACGGCAGCGACCACGCCGACCACGCCTTCGACAGTGCGCTCGCACTCGCCGAACAGTTCGACAGCGACCTCTCCTTGCTCCACGTCGTCGACACCGCTCGAATCGGTGAACCAGCCCTGTCCTCGGCCGAACTCGTCGTCGACCAGCGCGAAGACGACGGCACTGCCCTTCTGAAAGCCCTCGGCCAGCGAGCGCAGGACCGGGGCGTCCACAGCGCCGCCCACAACTGCCACGGCGAACCGGGCCGGGAGATCCGCCGCTACGCCGACGAGATCGACGCCGATCTGGTCGTGATGGGCTACCAGGGCCACGACCACGACCGGACGCTCGGGACCGTCACCGCACAGGTCGTCAAGGCCTGCGACCGGCCCGTGATGCTGGTGTAGGCTGCGCGCGACGGCTACGGTCGGCGGGCAGCCAGCACCGGCATCTCCTCGATCCGGTCGTCGTCGAGTGCCGACCAGTCGATCCCCGCGGGCCGGTCGTAGGGGGTCGCAGTTTCGACGGTCCGCTCCGGTGTCACCACGAGATCCATCGGTACGTCGTGGGCGTCGACGTGGTCGTGGCCGCGGACCTGTCGCTCGTGGACGGTCGTCACCACGGGCGTGTCGGCGTCGACCAGACCGAGTTCTCGCAGGACGGCGTATTCGAGGTCGCTGTACCCCTCACCTTTGCCCACGCGAGCGCCGCGTTCGCTGACGGCGACGCTGCCCGAGACGATCAGGTCGATTTCGGGCATCTCGTCGGGGCCGACCGGCACGCCGTGTTCGGCCGATCCGCCGACGGTCGTGGCGTCGTCGATGTTCGGCACTTCCTCGGGGTCGAGGCGGAGAAAGCACTTTGCCTCGCGCAATCGCGGGACGGCCATGTAGACGGTCTTGCCCGCCCGCATCGCCGCCCGGCGGACGGGGAGCTGTGGTGCGTCGGGGTTGGCCTTGACGGCGTCGGCGGCCTGCCACACCTCGTGGTCGGCGAGTCGCTCGGCGGCGTCGTCGGCCCCGGCGAAGTTCGGGATGCGGTCGTGGGGCGGGAACGGGAAGCGGGCCTCGCCACTCGATTCGAGGTCGTCCCACACCGCGTCTCGGAGTTCCTGCTTGTCGGACATACGCCGGTGTTCGCGCGGGGCCACCCAAAACGCTCCGACTCCGCACCAGCGTTAAGTGTTACCGGTAGTACAGGTAACGTATGCTTTCGGTGGGTGACGAAGCACCTGGATTCCGACTCCCCGGTGTCACTGACTGTGCGTCGTCGACGTTCGATCTCGAACGCACGACCGAACGCGGGAACGCCGTCGTGTTGCTGTTCTACCCGTTCGACTTCAGCCCCGTCTGTACCAGTGAACTGTGTTCGCTGCGGGACGGGGCCTTTTTCGAACTGATCGACGGCGTCGAAGCCTGGGCCATCTCGGGCGACAGCGTGTACTCGCACTGGGCCTTTGCCGACCGCTACGACTTCGAGTTCCCGCTGCTGTCGGACAGCGACGGCTCCATCGCCCGGGCCTACGACGCGTGTTACGACGAGTGGGAGGGCCACCGGAACGTCCCCAAGCGGGCGGTGATCGTCGTCGACCCGGACCAGCGGATTCAGTATCGCTGGGTGACCGATCAGGCCTACGAGAGCCCGGCGTTCGAGCCAGTCGTCGAGGCGGTCCACGCCCTCCCCGGCGTCGACGACGCGGCCGTCCCGGACCGGAACTCAGACGACGAGGACACGTCGCCCATGGGAGAGCCGCTGTCCCCCTCCGAGGAAGGGCAAGACGAATAGACCGCCACACCGAATGGCGACCGTGGACGAGACAATCGAGTGGCTCCGGGGGCGACCGTACTACGAGGGCCAGATCCGCGACGCACGGACGGTCCCCGGCCGCGAGGCGACGTTTGCCGACCTCGACGTACACGACCGGCTGGCGAGCGCGCTCACCGAGGACGGTATCGAGGAGCTCTTCGCTCATCAGGCCGCTGCCGTCGAGGCGACCCGAGCGGGCGAGAACGTCGTGCTAGCGACCGAAACGGCCAGTGGCAAGAGTCTCGCCTATACGATCCCCGCCTTCGAGCGCGCCCTCGACGACCGACGGACGACCCTCTACATCGCCCCGCAGGTCGCGCTGATCAACGACCAGACCGAGACGCTGACCGACCTCGCCAACCGGCTCGGCTTCGCCTCTGGCGTGCAGGTCGCACAGTACACCGGTCGCCAGTCGACCAGCGAGAAAGAGCAGATCCGCGAGCGCCAGCCGACCGTCCTGCTGACGACGCCGGACATGCTCCACTACGGCATCCTGCCCCACGCCCACCGGCTCTGGAAGTGGTTCTTCGAACGGCTCGACACCGTCGTCGTCGACGAGGTCCACAGCTACCGGGGCGTGTTCGGCAGCCACGTCGCCCTCGTGATGCGACGGCTCCAGCGCGTCGCCGACCGCTTCGACTCGGACCCGGACTGGGTCTGTTGCTCGGCGACCATCGGCAACCCCGTCGAGCACGCGGCGACGGTGACGGGTACGGACGGGTCGTCCTACCGCCTGATCGACGAGGACACCAGCGCCAGCGGCCCCCGCGAGTGGCTCGTCTGGAACCCCCCGGAGTACAGCGGCGACGGCTGGGGCAGCGGCCGCCGGAAGTCCAGCCACGTCGAGACCAAACAGCTGTTCGTCGATCTGGTTCAGCGGGGCCTCCAGACGGTCGTGTTCACGGGGTCGCGCCAGACCGCCGAGCGCTACGCCACAGAGAGCGCCGAGGACCTCAGAGACAGAGGCGAGCACGACCTCGCGAACGCCGTCGGGGCGTATCAGGCCGCGCTGACGGACGACCGCCGCCGCGAGCTAGAGCGAGACCTCAAGTCCGGCGACCTCCGGGGAGTCTGGAGCACGAACGCGCTCGAACTCGGCGTCGACGTGGGCGGCCTCGACGCGGTCGTCCTCGACGGCTACCCCGGCACGCGGATGCAGACCTTCCAGCAGGCTGGTCGCGCGGGCCGCGGGACCGACCCGGCGCTCGTCGTCCTCGTGGGCGGGGAGGACCAGCTCGATCAGTACGTCGTCGCCAATCCCGACGCCTTGTTCGACCACCCGCCCGAGCGGGCCGTCACGAACCCCGAGAACGAGGAACTGCTGCCCGACCACGTCTGTTCGGCCGCCCGCGAGACGTGGCTGCAACCGGACGACGACCGCTACTTCGGCGACTCCTTCCCGTCGCTCGTGGCCGACCTGGAGAGCGCCGGTCGACTGGCTCGCCGGACGACCGCCGACGGGACGCGCTGGGTGTACGGCGGCGAGGGCAGTCCCCAGCACGACACGAACCTGCGAACCGTCGACGACGGCGAGGTGCAACTGCGCCACAACGGCGACACTATCGCGACGCTGGGGCTGGACGACGCCCTGCGTGACGCCCACCCCGGCGCGATCTACCACCACCAGGGGACGACCTACGAGGTGACCGACCTCGACCTCGACCACGGCATCGCGACGCTGGACCGCACCTGGGCCGACTACTTCACGCGCGTGCTCCACGAGAAGGAAATCACCGTCGAGGCAGACCTGCGGGCCGACACGCTCGACGCCCGCGCGGACGTACCGGTCCGCTTTGCCGACGTGACCATGCGCAAGCAGATCACGGGCTACGAACGGCGCGACGGCTCCAGCGGCGAGGTGATCGGCCAGCGGTCGCTGGACCTGCCCGAGACAAGTCTGCGGACGAAGGCGCTGTACTTCACCGTCCCGGCGGACATCGAGCGGGCGATGCTGGGCGAGGGAGCGGTCGCCGACGGCGGCGACCCAGCCACGCCGGGGGACGCCGACCGCCCACTGCCCGACGACCCCGGCGACTTCCCCGGAGGCATCCACGCCGCCGAGCACGCCATGATCTCGATGATTCCCTTCGAGTACCTCTGTGATCGGCGGGACGTTGGCGGGCTCTCGACGCCGATGCACCCCCACACCGACGAACCGACCATCTTCATCTACGACGGCCACCCCGGCGGCGTCGGCATCACCCGCAACGCCTTCGCCGACGTTGAGGGGCTGATGGACACGACACTGGACATGCTGCGCTCCTGTGACTGTGCCGACGGCTGCCCGGCCTGCGTGCAGTCGCCCCACTGTGGCAACGCCAACGATCCGCTGGACAAGGGCCTCGCGACCTATCTGCTGGACGGGCTGACGGAGTCGTAACGGGGGGTCCCAGTCCTCTTGTCCGTGGTGTCGTGATCGGAGCCGATCCCGGCAGTACTACAGCTGTTGTTTCGGCCGGATTCGACAGACAGTGTCGATGTGCTGGCTACGCAAACTGACTAAGTACTAGTGGCACAGGGGAGTGCCTCGCGAAGCTGTCACTCTCTGCCCACATCGAACGCGTCGAGCCGTGTCTGGAGTTGCTCTGCCTGGGTGGCGAGTGACTCCACGTTCGCGGTCACCTGACTCATCGAAGCGGCCTGTTCTTCCGCCGCGGCCGACGCGTCCTCCGCAGCACCGGCGGTCGCCTGCCCGAGCTCGGCGACTTCGTCGATGATCGACAGCACCTCCTCTGTGCTGCTTGCCTGGTCGTCGACCGCCCGGGTTATCTCCTGTACACCGTCGTCGGTTTCCTCGACGTTGTCGACGACGTCGACGAACGCGTCCGCGGCGCTCTCGACCGACGTGGCCGCTCCCTCTATCTCGGCTTCGGTGTGCTGGATCCGTTCGACGGTCGTCGACGTGTGTTCTTGGACGTCTTCGATGACCGCCGAAACATCGTTCGCAGCATCCTGTGTCTGCTCCGCCAGTTGCTTGACCTCGTTCGCGACGACGGCGAACCCGTCGCCGGCGTCTGTACCGTTGCCTCCCCCGGCCCGCGCTGCTTCGATGTTTGCGTTGAGTGCCAGGATGTTCGTCTGTTCGGCGATCTCGGAGATCAGCGCGACGATCTCGTCGATCTCTGCCATCCGTTCGTCGAGTTCCTCGACGGACTCGACGACCGACGACATCTCCGACTGAATCCCCGCCATGTCCTCTCTCGCCTGTTTCGCGGTCGATTCGCCGTTTCGTCCGATCTCAGCGGTGTCTTCGGAGAGCTGGGCGACAGTCCGTGCCGTCGAGGCGACTTCTTCAACCGTCGCGGAGAGGTCGGTCATCTCATTGGACACGCCATCGAGACGCTCACGCTGTTGTTCCGCTCGGCTGGTGACCCCCTGGACCGATTCGCCGACCGCTTCACTGGCGCGTTTCACTTCCTGAGCTCCCGAACTGGCCTGTTGGCTCGCTGTCGCGACGTCTTGTGAGAAGTCTTGGAGATGCCTCACCGTCGTTTCGATGTCGTCGAGCATCGTGTTGAACGCCGTCGCGATCTCGCCCATCGCGTCGTTGTCAGTGTCCTCCGACAACCGGGCCGTCAAGTCTCCGTCGGCGCAGTCGCTCATTATCTCGCTGTACTCCTCGGCCCGCGCCTCGACTCGCTCACGTAGCTCCCGTGATTCGTACGCCCGCTGGGTCCGATCCTGTAGCGAATCGTGCATACTGTCGAACGTCCCCTGCTCGTGGAACAACGCGGGCCTGTACTGCGTCGTCTCGGCGACTCCCCGGAGGTCGGACCCGACCGTCTCGGAGAGAAAGCGTTCCGGCGTCTTCTCCTCGCGGAAAAACTCGATGTCGTGGTTCTCGTCGGCCCGGGCGATCCGCATGTTGTGCTCGAGGTGGTGCGTCGCCCCGTCGAGCGTCACGGTCCCTTCCGGAGCGTCGAACGTGAGTCCGCTCCGGAGCTGCTCTATCACCGCCTCTTGCTCGGTCGTTCCCGCGGCCTCGACGGCCTTCGCGTAGAGGTGGATCGAAACGTAGCTGTTCTGTGCCTCCTGGTTGATGTACTCCGCGTCGGGGAACTTCTCGTAAAAGCGTTCGACGAAGCGCTCGTTTTCCGGGGTCGGGAGCTCCTCCATGTAATTAACTCCGACGTGGACGTTTTCGAACGCTGGCGGCTCGTATCGCTCGTGTTCGAACGCCTGCGCCATCGCCGTCGACGTTCCGACAGGCGTCGAGAGTCCGCGGTCGGCCTTCTCTCGGAAGAACTTCGCGTGGTTGTCCCCGACGAGCATCGACATGATGATATCGGGATCGGCACGTTCGATCCGCTCGACCAGCGGCCCGAAAGAGGTCTGTGAGAGCGGAGCGAACTCTTTTCCGATCACCTCGGCACCGTGCTCCGCCGCGAGGATGTCCACCCAGTCCGAGGAGATGTGTCCGAAGTTGTAGTCCGCCGCGACCGTGAAGATCTTCGGCCCGTACTCCGAGACGAGGTAGGGGAGCACGGTTCCGAGCTGCTGGCGGGCGGTTGCTCCCATCGGAAACGTGAAGCGGTCACAGACGCCGCCCTCGTACTGGGTCGTGTAGAAGTAGAGCTGTCTGTGAGCGTTCGTCAGCGGACGGACGACCTCTCTCTCGGACGACGCGTATCCGGCCCAGATCGCGTCGGGGTCTTCGTTGTTCAGAATATCGGTGACCAGTTGGCGGTATCGATTGACGTCGGACTTCGGATCCGGATCGACGACCTCGATTTCACGGCCGAGAATCCCACCGCTCTCGTTCAGCTCTTCGATCGCGAGACGACTTGCCTGCCACTTCGAAGTACCGAGTTCTGCGAACTTTCCCGACCGATTCTCGAGGACAGCTATCGTGATCGGATCGTCTGACTCGTCGGCTCCGCCAATCATTCGTGAAACCACACTCGTGGGTTGTGATATTCTAATATATGCGTTTGGTTACTTGTAATTCCTGTCTCCTCGATCGACACCTTGTTGGAAAATGGGGGTAATACCCGAAAATTCTGATGAACGTCAAAAACAAAGGGGCTAAAACCCGTTTGTACCAGACGCCGGGATAGTCGTGCCGTACCGGATCCCGAGGTGACCGACTCCACGACCCACGTCCGGTCGTCTGGGAACGTCGCGATGCACGGGATCTCGTCGTTCCCGGCAGGGACCACTTCGAGACCGACGACTTCGAGCCACCCAGTAATAGAGACTCAGGGCATCGGTCCCGGGCAGGGTGGCGCGCCCCGTCGGCTCCGCAGTCGACAGCGTGATACTGGTCGACTGCTGTCTGGGCGTTGGTCTCGTCGTGCGACTGCCCTCCCCGTGAGCGCCCCGGGCACGCGTTAGCTCAGTTCTTCGACGAACTCCTTGACGATCTTCTCCTCGGCGCGGTGCAGCGTCTCGCTGCAGGTCGATTTGGCGATCCCCACCTCGTCGGCCAAGTCCGTCAGCGAGCAGTCCCGCGGGGTGTCGTAGTAGCCATGCTCGACAGCGGCCTCGATCAGTTCCAGTTGGCTTCCGGTCAGCAGTTGCTCGGTCTCGACGTGCTGGCTGATGCGCTCGACGTGGAAGGGGATGCCGAACTGTTCGAGTTGCTGGCCCAGCGCCGACAGGCGCTCCTGGGGCGCGGTGATCTCCCAGCGGGCTTCCCCGTCGCTCAGGTCGAAGGGCATCTCCAGTGGCACACCGGAGCCCTGCACCGGGAACAGCAGCAGGGGGTCGTCGGTCTCGAACTGGACCAGCGCGGTGTCTTCCCACCGCTGGAGGATCTCCAGGCTGGTCACGGCGTCGGTGTCGTCCATCTCGCCGATGATGGCGACCAGCTCATTGGCGGTGATCTCGACCAGTCCCACTCCGGCGTCGTCACCGCCCGGTAACGCTGCGAGGATGCGAAACGCCGCCTCTGGGAACGACCGCGAGAGCTCGCCGATCCACACCGCCTCGGGAATCGTGAGCGTCAGTTCAGCGCGTGGCATGTGTACGAATATGTTCGTCCATCAGGACGGGCGCTGTCCCGAACATGTTCGCTTCGGCCGCCACGGAGTAAAAGCTGGTCCCGGTCAGGGGGCGGAGCGAGGGTGTAGACGGCCTACACCGCGCCGATCCGTCGCCGGGACGCTGCCAGATGGTCCCGGGCGTCCCGCAGGGACCGGGCGCGCCGGTCGCTGACTTCGTCGACGAGTCGGTCGAGCCGATACTGCAGTCGCTCTAGCTGGCCCTGATCCGGCCCGTACGTCGATTCGCGGGTCAACTCCCAGGTCCGGGTGGCAAGCTCGTCCAGCCGGTCCTCCAGCCCTGAGTCCGGCGGCGTCTCGATGGCGCACAGTAGCGCCCGATTCGCGCGTTCGAGCGGTCGTCGCGTCATCGTTCGTACTCGGCGTGCTCCGCCGAAAGAGGTGCAGCCAGAATATTCGGGGTGCTGTGACGGCGCGGTACGGTTACCAGGCCGTATGCGCCGGAGACTCGCATTGCGCTACCCGCTCTCAAGTACCTCTATCTGTCTGCATATCTTGCAACTGTATAACCAAAAATTCCAATTCTAGAATTAGTATGTCGATCTTAGATGCCGAACTTCGAGGTTATCTCGGATATCCGACTCAATTACAGCGGTTCGTTGCCCAGTATACGAGTCGAATTGCACTGTTCGTTTCTCTCCGGGCGAGAGATGGAGATAGTTGTCGGAGAACGAGCCCGAAAGCGTGCCAACGTCGAGTTCGACGAACAGCGCGGCCTCCTCGCTCGCGACGGTCACCTCGGGGCCGTCGACGCTCACTGCGACCTCGGTTTCGGGCAGCGAGAGCGCCTTGTAGTCCTCGAAGAAGGCGACGTTGGGGAACGCGTCGCCGTCGTGGTCGCCGCCGTCGTCGTACGCCGCGCGGAGCATGACTTCGCTCGGATCGAGGTCCGCCGGGAGGTCGTCGCGGTGGACCGTCGTCAGGGGTTCACTCGCCTGCGGGTCGAGGGCCACGTCGACGGTCTGGCTGTCGACGACCTCGCCCTCGGGAAGACTCACGATGTCGAGCGCGATCGTCCCGTCCAGCGGTTCTGGCACGTCACTGGTGAGCCACAGCGTCTGGGACTCGACATCGCCGAAATCGATCCCTCGGGGGTCGTCGGCCTGCGCGTTGGCCGCACCGTCGAAGCCGTCGTACTCGGGGTGGAAAGAGACGAGCACGGGCGCGTACTGGCGGCGGGCCATGTACTGCTGTGCCTTCCACTTGCCGTCGTACTCGATCGAGGACCACGAGGCACAGGGCCAGAGGACGTTCAGTTGCCAGTACAGCGTCCCCATCGTCGTGGGCTTACGGCGTCGCCAGTGTTCGATGGCCGTCTTCATCGCGACGCCGTGCTGGACCTGCGAGAGGTAGAGGAAGTCCTCGAAGTCGTAGGGCTGGCGGAAGTAATCGGCCATCCGCGAGATAATGGTCGTGTTGCCGTCGGGGTTGCGCTGGTGGTGTTCCAGCATCGGCGACGTGGCGTTGAAATCGGCTTCCTCGACGACGGTCTCCAGCGAGTCCGTCGAGGGGAACGACTGGTAGCCGAACTCCGAGACGAACCGCGGTTCGGTCGTGTAGTAGTTCTCGAAGGGCTGGCCGGCGTGCCACACGTCCCAGTAGTGGATGTCGCCCTTCGCGAAGATGTAGGGGTCGTCTTCGTCGGGGCCGCTGGACGGTGAACCGGGCCAGTAGGTCCGTGAGGGGTCTTCCTCGCGACAGGCCGGGCCGACCGTCTCGGTGTACAGCGCCTCGTAGTCTGCGACGTGGGACTCGTGGGCCGGGTGCTCGTCGAACCAGTTGTGCAGCGCCTCCTCGTTCTCGTTGTTGGCACACCACAGCGCGATCGAGGGGTGGTTCGCGAGCCGCCGGACCTGATAGCGTACCTCGTCCTCGACGGTGTCGAGGAAGTCGTCGTCGGCGGGGTACAGCGAACAGGAGAACATGAAGTCCTGCCAGACGAGCAGGCCGTACTCGTCACACAGCTCGTAGAAGTCGTCGTCCTCGTAGTACCCCCCGCCCCACACCCGGACCATGTTCATGTTGGCGTCGACGGCGCTGCGCAGCACGTGCTCGTAGCGCTCGCGGGTCACGTCGCCGTACATCGGCGCGATGGGGATGGTGTTGGCCCCCTTCGCGAAGATCGGTGTGCCGTTTACCTCGAAGGCAAAGGAGGTGCCCGCATCGTCGGGTTCGACCACCAGATCGACCTCGCGGAAGCCGATCCGATCCGAGTGGGTGTGGCTCTCCACGCCGTCGCGGACGGTCACGTCGAGGTCGTACAGTGGCTGGTCACCGTGGCTCGCCGGCCACCACAGGTCCACGTCCGAGACGGTGACGCTCGTCTCGACGTCCTGCTCGCCGGCCGCCAGCGCGACCGTCTCGGTCACGTCGGCGACAGTCTCGCCCGTCTCGGATGTGACTGTGACCGACAGGTCGTAGTCGCCGGCCGTGGGCGCGTCGACGCCCGCCCGGACGGAGAGGTCGATCCCCTCACCGTCGTGGTCCTGCTCGGTCGTCGTGTACCGGATTCGGGGGCTGGAGGTGGCCACCAGTGAGATATCGCGATAGATGCCCACGGTCGGGAGGCAGGGCCCCCAGTCCCAGCCGTAGTGACACTGGGCCTTGCGGATGAACTGCCGCCCGGGCTGATCGACGGGGTACCGGATCGCCGGCACGTCGTAGGGGTAGTCCTCGGCCTGCTCGATGCCGTACTCGACCGGCGAGCGGAACTGCACCCTGATCTCGTTCTCCCCGGCGGCGAGCGCGTCGCTGACGTCGAACTCGTGGCCCACGTGCATGTTGTGCGACTCGCCGACCGTCTCGCCGTTGACCAGCACGGTCGCGACGGTGTCCAGCCCGTCACACTGCAACAGGACGCGGTCGTGATCGAGGAACGTCTCGTCGACTGCGACGGTGCGGCGGTACTCCCAGTCGGTCTCGCCGACCCACTGCACGTCGAGTTCGTTGTCCTCGTAGAACGGGTCCGGGATGACATCGTCGTTCAGCAGATCCGTGTAGACGCCGCCGGGGACCGTTCCCGTCCGCCACTCGCCGCCGTCACGGTCACGGTAGTCCCAGGCACCGCTCAGGTCGCGATGTTGCATGCCACCAGTGTTTCTCACAGGGCGAATTAACAGTACCGCTCGACGGCTGTTACCAGTGTCCAGACACTGTCGTCGGGCGACCGTGCTGGTGGCGCTCCGCCGTCATCGGCGCTCGTCCCGACGTGTACCTGGCCACGACGGACTCATTGCTTTCGTACCACCGGTCGAAGCACCGGTGCCGATTTGTGCGATAACTTGGAAACGTACGGGTATATGCCACCAACCAAGGCGACGCTCCCGGAGACGTATCTCCCGCGACTCAAGTCGATCCTGACCGACAACGTCCTCGACTTCTGGTATCCCCGGTCGAGCGACGACGAACACGGCGGGTTCTACTTCTACGGCCCGTTCGACGAACCGGCGTCGAACCGGATGAAGGCGTGGTGGGTGCAGGCCGAGTGCATGACGAGCGCGCTGAAGATGTACGCACAGACCGGCGAGCAGCGGTACGCCGACGTGTTCGCCGAGACGTTCGAGTTCGTCGACGAGCACATCGTCGACCGCGAACACAGCGAGTGGCACTCCGCGATCACGCCCGACCTCGAACCCGCCGGTCGCAAGGGTGCGATCTACAAGGGTGCCTACCACAACGGTCGGGCGCTGCTTGAGTGTATCGAGACTCTGGAGAGCCTCTAATACGGACCGTTGTAGATCACTACCAGATCGACCGCACGACGGCGTGCGGTCGACTGGGGAAACGTCTACAACCGTCCGTACACATCGACGACGGCGTTCGCCGATACCAGGACGCCGGTGGTGTCGACACGCCCGCCGGACCGGCGTGTCAGCGCCGAAGGCTTAAGCGAACGGGCGACGGCGACCTACGTATGCAAGAGGTGACGGTCACGCGGACGCTTCCGGCCGACGCCGACGAGGTCCGCCCGCTGGTCGAGGACACGCAGGGGTTCATGGACGCCGCGGGATTCGACGCCGTTCGGGTCGACGGGGACACCATTCGTATCCAGAATCGGGTGGGCCTGTTCGACGTGGAACTGATCGTCGCGGTCGTCGAGGACGAGGACGCCGTGCTGGCCTACGAGCAAGACGACGGCATCTTCGAGGAGATGTACACCGAGTACCATCTCACGGAGGACGGCGGGGAGACGACGATCACGGCGACGACGACGTTCGAGGCCGTCGACCTGCCCATCGTCGGGCAGGTGCTCGACGCCACCGTCGTCAAGCGCCAGCGTAGTTCGGAACTGAACACGCAGTTCGACTGGCTCGAATCGCAGGTCGAGGGCTGACCCGCTCGTTCTCACGCCATACGAACACGCCCGTACATGTTCGGGACTGTCTAATCGGTCGTCGCGCCACAACTGACAGGTATGAGCGTCTCACACGACGACGTCGAGCCGGTGACCGACCACGTCCACGACAACTCCTGGTCGGCGAACTTAGAGAAGCCCCAGCACGCCGAGGACCGGTCGCTCGTGGTCTCGCAGGCCCTCGACGCAATCGAGCACACCGCCGCGGGCAACCACGTCAATCTCGTCACTCACGGCGACCACGGCCACCCCGAGACGTACCTCTACGACGCGCTGGATGAGCGCTCGGGTATCGACTACGAGTACGTCGAACAGTGTGGCTGTGGCGGCCACGTCGTCCGTGCCCACGTCCAATGATCGTGGTCTACGGAGCCGATCGGCGGGCGCACACCGCCGATGGCCCACGAGCGTCGCGTCGTCACGAACGAACCGCGGCTGATCTCCGTGGACCACGATGAGAGGCGGCGTGAACGTCGACGAACGGCCGCTGGTGTTGATCTGGGAACTGACTCAGGCCTGCGGGCTGACCTGCAAGCACTGTCGGGCCGACGCCCAGCCCCAGCGCCACCCCGACGAACTCACCACGGCGGAGGGCAAGCGCCTGCTCGACCAGGCCGCCGAGTTCGGACAGAATCAGCTCGTCGTCCTCTCGGGCGGGGACCCGCTGGTGCGCGACGACGTGGTCGAACTGGTCGAGTACGGCACCGAGCAGGGGCTCGGGATGACCCTGACGCCCAGCGGAACCGAGTCGGTCACGGCCGACCGGATCGCCGAGCTACAGGACGCTGGCCTCCGTCGGATGGCGCTTTCCCTCGACGGCAGTACGGCCGAGTCACACGACGCGTTCCGCGGCGAGTCGGGCAGCTTTGAGGCCACGATGGCCGCCGCCGAAGCGGCCCGCGAGGCGGGTCTGCCCCTTCAGATCAACACGACGGTCTGCGCCGAGACGGTCGATCAGTTGCCGGCGATCCGGAATCTGGTCGCGGATCTGGGGGCCGTGATGTGGTCCGTGTTCTTCCTCGTCCCCGTCGGTCGCGGTCGCGTGCTGACCCAGATCAGCCCCGAGCGCGCCGAGCGGGTGATGGAGTGGCTCCACGAGGTCTCCGAGGACGCCCCGTTCGGGCTGAAGACCACGGAAGCGCCCCACTATCGTCGTGTGACCATCGAACGGGAGCGTGGGAACGCGGACGACGGCTCGTCCGCGGAGAACACGGGCCTCCAGCGACGGACGGGCATCCGCGCCGGGCAGGGATTCGCCTTCGTCAGCCACGTCGGCGAGGTGTACCCCTCCGGGTTCCTGCCCGAGTCCGCCGGCAACGTCCGCGAAGAGAGCGTCGTCGACCTCTATCGGGACTCGGCCCTGTTCCGTCGGCTCCGCGACGACGATGCCCTCGAAGGAAAGTGCGGTGCGTGTCCGTACCGGGGCGTCTGTGGCGGGAGTCGGTCGCGGGCATACGCGGCGACCGGCGATCCGCTGGCCAGTGATCCACTCTGTTCGTTCGTCCCGGAAGACTACGACGGACCGCTCCCGGGCGAGCAAGGGGGTGAACGTGTTCCCATGGACTGAGAACGCCCGACCCCCGTTTTACTGTGGGCGGTTAAACACTCAGTCATGACCGACGGACTGCGCGTGGAACTGACCATCGACTCGCCAGAGGCCTGTCCAGTCGCCGACGCTTCGAGCCAGACGGAGGGGCCAGTGACGAACGTGACCCGCTCGACCGGCAGCGAGACGGTCGTCGAGGAGTTCACCGCATCGGGCGACAGTGACGTGGACACGGCCGAACCGATCTTTCAGAACGGGTCGGAGACGCGCTATCAGTTCCGCCGTGACCCCGAGCGGGACTGCTTCTGTGATGCCATCGAGACGTTCGACTGTGCCGTCAGCGACATTCAGGCCGAGGACGGCCAACTGATCGCGACGGTCCACGTCGACGACGCCGCCCAGGTTCGGACGGTCGTCGAAGAACTTCGCGAGGCCTTCGGTGACGTGGCGCTGCGCTCGCTCCACCAGAACGGTGACGGAACCCTCGACGACGCCGTGCTCGTCGACCGCGGTCGGCTGACCGCCCGCCAGCGTGAGGTCCTGACGACCGCCCACGAGATGGGGTACTTCGAGTACCCGAAGGGTGCCAACGCGGGGGAGGTCGCCGCGGAACTGGACATCTCGGTGTCGACGCTGGCCGAACACCTCGCTGCGGCCCAGACGAAGGTGCTGGGTGACGTGATCGAATAGACCGGCTCACGAGCGGGCGACGAACGCACTGCCCAGCAGATAGGCGTACCCTCCTGTTCCTGCGAGGACGGCGACTTCGCCCACCGCCGTCGCGGGCGCCACCGCTAGCCCGGCGATCTGAGCGACGAGGCCACCGGCGATCAGCCCCACTACTGCGAGCGCCGTCCGATCACTCGATCCTGGCCACGTCCCGACTGTCGGCGGGTAGAACTGGACGGCCGCGCCGACGATCACGAGTCCGAGGAAGCCGGCCAGCGCGATCCGGTAGTGCAGTCGGATCACGGCGGTCGACCGACCGGCGAAGACGAGGTGGGCCGCCAGCGCAACCACTGCGACGCCGGCGAGGACGCCCAGCAGTGCGATCGTGAGGCCGACTCGATCCCTGTCCGAGCGAGCGTACAGGACGGCGTAGAGCAGCGCGAATCCGACGATACCGGTCCCTTCGATGCCCGCGGCGACGGCCAGCAGCGTGCCATCGTACAGCCCGGCCGCGAGCAGGGTGGGGCCGATTGCACAGGCTGGCACCGCGACCGCGACGAGCGCCCGCGGCGGGTGGGCGACCAGAAACCGCGGAAAGAGCCGGCAGCCGACGGCGACGACCAGCAGCGTCGCGCCGCCCGCACCGAGCAGGTGTGAGATTCGGGGCGTCGCCCCACCGAGCAGCGTCGGGAGGCCGACCGCGGCCGCCAGCAGTTCGTAGCTCCCGGCGAGCACGGACAGCGCGACCAGCGGGACGGCGGCGTTGGCCGCTCGGTCGATCGGTCGCCGCTCGGCCTGATGCTCGCCGGTCCCCGTCTCGGCCCCGGTGAGGTTGTCCCGCACCGTCCAGCCAAGCGCACCGATCCACACGAGGACGCCGAGGAACCACGAGACTGTTCCGACGGTCGACACCCCGTTCGGGACCCCAGTCAGCGTGCCCACGGCCAGCGCGCCGACGCCGACCGTCGACAGCGGGAACTGCACCGCGGGCGCTCGCGGGACCGACAGCGACCGGTCGAAGTACGACGGGACGAGCGCGTAGGACTTCCCGAAGACGGTCAGCAGGACGAACCCGTACAGCGCCAGGACGGCCTCGATCCGGCGGCCAAGGCCCGCCAGCGCGGCCGCTGCGAAGCCGACAAAAAAGAGCGCACCGGCGGCGACGAACCGGCGCGACCACCGCGAGACCCGCGGGGCCGACATCGTCGGACCGACGGCCGCCGCGGGCCTAAAAGTACGGCCGAACGGCGCTCACTCGTACTCGCGTTCCCGTTCGCGCTCGTTGCTCGCTCGTTCGCGGTACTCCTCGACGTCTTCGAGGGTCTCGGTCTCCAGCAGTCTGTCGAGTTTTCGCTCGAACTGCTCGTCGGTGAGTTCGCCCTCGGCGTAGCGCCGCCGCAGGGATTCGAGGGGCGTCTCGCTGCTCGCGGACCCGCTCGAATCGGATCCCGACTGAGTCTGCTCGGTCTTCTCTCGCTGACCGGTCCACTCCCCGGCCCTCGCGTCGCTGTCCTGATCCTCGCCCGCCAGAATGCCCGCCAGCGGCAGGACGACCGCGTAGCCGATGATCAGTACGATCCACCAGTTCTCCACGCCGGTGAACAGCGCGGCCATCCAGAGGCCGGTCACGAGTAGCGAGACGATCCCGGTGATGTTGTTCCGGGCGCGGTCGAGCGGCGTCTCCTCGCTCATCGGTCGACGCTTCTCCTGAGAGGATTATAACTGTGGCGAGGCTCTCAGGCCCACATCTCGTGTAGCTGTCGCGCGTATTCGACGGCCGTGTCGACGGATGCCTCGCCGGAGTCCAGTTCGACCCCGACGAACCCGAGGAAGCGTCCGTCGCGAAACAGCAGGCCCGTCTGGAAGTCGCTCGGGTGAGACTCGTACGTGACCTGGCCGACGGTCGTCGATAGCTCCTCGCCGCCGCCCCATCGGTCGAGCGATTGGGTCAACTGGGACTGTGCACCGTCCTCGGACGGCGCACGCAGCACCGCCGTCCCGATCCGGGTCCCGGTCTCGGTGTTCGTGAACTCGCGGTCGATCGAGGACCCGTAGACGCGTTCGGTCGTGCGCTCCCAGTCGGGGCCGAGATCGTCGGCCGAGAGGGTGTACGGCGTCAGTTCCACTCGATCGGCGGTGCCGACCTCCGTCGCGGTCAGCGTCCCGCCGCTTTCGGTGGGTTCGGCCTCGACCGTGACTGCCTCCGTCTCGGCTGGCTCCCGGGTCGGTGTCGCCGTCTCGGTCTCCGTGGTCGTGGGTGTGTCGGTCGTGGTCTCCCTCGCGGCCCCCGTCTGTCTCGGTGTCGACGTGTCGGTCGTGAATACGGTGTCGGTCGGTGACTCCGTGTCAGTGCTGATTTCGACCACGTCACTGATCTCGCTCTGGCAGCCCGCGATCAGGGCAACAGCGCCGAGCGTGCCAGTTCGGAGAACTGTGCGTCGATCCATACCAGACGCTCCCATCGAACTGTCAAAAAGACCGTTATCTGTTCAACGGTTCGATCGGCACGCCCCCGACCCGTTCGCCCGGTGCCACGTCCCGGTTGACAAAGGAGTGAGCCGCGACCATCGCGCCGTCGCCGATCGTCACGCCCGGCCGGGTCGAGCAACTGTGCCCGACGGTCACGTCGTCGCCGATCTCCAGGGGCCCGACGTGCCACTGGTCAGTATAGCCTTCGTGGGTCAGTAATTTCGTCCCCCAGCCGATCATCGACCGCTCGCCGATGGTGATCTTCTCGGGGAAGAAGGGGTCGACGACGACCGACGGGGCCAGTACTGACCCCTCGCCGATGTCGACGCCGAGCGCCCGGTAGATCGGATTCGTGATCAGCGGCGGCAGGTGTTTACACAGTTCTAAGACGTAATACGTCGGCCCGAAGCGCAGCGGATGGCGAATGCGATACCACGCCGCTGCCGGCACGTCTCGCACCTCGACGCTGTCGTTGACTGGCGTCGGCGACCCTCTGTCCCCCTCGCGCTCGTCCATACCCCTGGTTGGGGCTGGCGGCGCAAGTAGGCTGTGCCCGGTCGCTACCGCTCGGCGACGACGGTTCCGTCGAGGGCGTCGTCCGCACCGGCGAGCGCACCGTAGTCGGTGACCGAGGCGTCGAGCAGCGATTCGATGTCCGCCGCCGTCGTCAGGTTCTCGCCGCGCTCGACCAATTCGAAGAAGGCTCGCCTCTCCTCGTCTTGCTGGCGGACCCACGACTGCAGGTCGGTCGTGGGATAGCTGACGATCAGGTGGCCACCGTCGGCCACGCGGTCGTACAGGGCACGGAGCGCCGCGTCCACGTCGGCGACGAAGTACAGCGTCGCCACGCAGTACACGAGGTCGAAGCGCCCATCGACTGCGAGGTCCGGGAGCGCGTCCACTGTGAAGGCGAGGTTCTCGATCCCCCGCTCGCGTGCGAGGCCGCGGTTGTCGGCGACGACTCGCTCGGCCACGTCCACGCAGACGAACTCGGTGTCGGGGTGGCGTTCGGCGAGCGCGAACTCGGTCACTGCGGGGCCACAGCCAACCGATAGCACTGTCTCCGGGACGCCGGCGTACTCGAAGAAGGCGACGGCGTGCTCGACCATCGCCTCGCCGTCGAGGTACGCACAGCGGTCGTAGTCGCGCTCCTCGTAGAACGTCCGCCAGCGGTCTGCGACCATACCACGGCGACGGTCGCGACCGACAAAAGCGTCGTCACCGGTCGTCGTACTCCTGGTAGATGACGTGCCCACAGGCCTTGCAGTGGGAAGCGTCGGCGTCGTGGTAGGCCAGCCCGCAGTCCGGGCAGGTGACGTTGACCTTCTCCTTGCTGGCCCACTCGCGGACGATCTTGCTGGCCTGCCACGGGATGAGGATGACGCTGGTGAGGATCGCTGCGATGGTGATCCAGCGCCCCACGGTAGTGACCGGGAGGATGTCGCCGAAGCCGACGGTCGACAGCGTCACGACGACGTAGTAGAAGGCGTCGCCGAAGGTGTCGACGTTCGGATTCGTCGCCTGTTCAGCGCTGTAGAACGCCCCCGCCGAGACGAAGAAGATCACGAGCACGGTCAACAGTAACTTCATCGCCCGCAGAGCGTTGTCCAAGACGGTGCCGAAGAAGAACTCCGCGTCGCGAGTGAACCGATAGAACCGGAGCACGCGAACGACCCGGACGGCCCGCAGGAAGCCGACGCTGGCAACGGTCGCTGTACTCGGCGAGAGGAAGACGACGAGCGTCGGGACGATAGCGATCAGATCCACCATCGTGTAGGCGTTGAGGAACTCGCTCGACCGATCCTCGGCCCCGTACAGCCGCAGGACGTACTCGACGAGGAACACGGCGGCGATGGCGACCTCGATCGTCCAGAGTGTGTCGAGGACGCCGGCCGACAGCGCGTACGTCTCGGCGACGAACAGGCCGACGAAGACGAGGTTCAACACCAGCAGCGCGATGTCGATGGCCTTCCCCATCGCCGTCCGGTGGTCCAGCAGGTAGAAGCGGACGGTCTCGCGAGGGGTCTGGGGGTCGGTCAGGGCCTCACCGGCCATACTGGTCGACAGTGTGTGAGCGAGCACCGTAGCTACTCTGATACCGGGACCGGGTGATTGCCGCCTCTACGGCGGCGGTCACTCGCCGATGACCGCGTCCAGTTCCGCGTCGCCGATGTGTCGCCCCTCGCGGCCGGCGATGTAGGTCTTGGCGATGGCGATGGTGCGGCCGGTCTCGGAGTCCCCGAGGTTCGAGGACAGCTCCGACTCCAGTAGATCCGTCGTCCACGAGCAGTCGTCGTAGTCGATGTCACCGCGGACGAGGCCCCGGCACAGCGAGACGACGATGGCGTTCATCGCGTCGCTGATGAACGTCGCGCCGGCACCGCTGATCGCCGAGAGGTCGTCGATGTCGACGTGCGTGCCGTTGACCGTCGCCGCGAACACGACCGCGCCGGCACCCAGTTCGGCGGCGGTGAACTCCGCGTCCGCCTCGTCGGCCGCGTAGCGTTCGAGCGCTCGCTGGCTCTCGGCGCTGACGGCTTCCGACAGCCCCAGTTCCGTGACGAGTTCGTCGACGATATCCGCCGGGCCCCGTCGTGGGATGTCGATGTCGACCGCTTCGTCGAGCCCGTCCAGCGACTGCGTGATCGCCCGTGGCTCGAACGCTCGCAGCCCGGCCACGTCGACCACGTCGATGTCGCTGTCCTGCATCCGCAGCCCCGCGACGAGCGTCGCACCGGCCAGTTCGGCGGCACTGGACACGTCGACCTCGCCCACGGCGTCGGACACCATCCCGCGGGCCATCAGCCGCGTCGACGCGTCGATGTCGAGTTCCTCGACCAGCGCGTCGATCTCCGCTTCCACGTCACTGGCCGCGATCTCCGCACCGGTGTCGGTCGGCTCGGTGTCACTCTCGTCGGCGGCGGTCGCCGTGTCGTCGCTCACTTCGGTGTCGTCCTCGTCGGCGTCGGTCTCAGTGCTCTCGCCCTCGTCGACGCCCTCGGTGTCGGCCGGCACGTCCTCGCTGACCGGCTCCTCGACGGCCTCGGTTGCATCCGGTCCGGCGGCCTCGACCGGCGTCTCCGGGTCGGCCTCGCCAGCGCCGTCGGCCGCAGTCGCCTGCTCGCTCGGGTCGACGGCGGCGTCGGCGTCGGTGGCCATTCGGTACCGGTCGCTCCCGAGTCGCTCCTCGCCCAGCAGTTCTTGGAGGTCTTCGCTCCGGTTCTTGATGGCGACCCTGCTGGTCTTGGAGGCCCCGCTGAGCACGTCCTGTACGTCGTCGGCGTCGTGGCCGTTGACCAGCGCCGCCAGCGCGAGCGATCCCCCGGCCGTCGCCGCCGGCGAGCGCCCGCCCGCGACGACCGTCGGGTCCGCCTCGAAGGCGTCGTTCAGCAGCCGTCGGGCGACGATGATCAGCCCCTCGGGCATGTCGACGGACTCGCCCAGCCGTTCGAGGAGCGCGACCGGATGGGGCGGGATCTCGTCGATATCGAGATAGCGCCGCGTCGTCTCCAGTCGCTCGTTCGAGAGCGTGATCGTCCGCTCGGTGTCGAGGGTCTCGGACCACGCGTCCTCGATCACGTCTTCCCTGATCGGGAGGCCGTCCTCGCGGGCCGACAGCGCCAGCGCCGCCGCCACGAAGTCGTCGACGTTCCCCTCGTCGATCTCTGGCTTGTTTCGTAGCTGCCCCAGTCGCACCTGTGTGATCTGCAGCGTGTTCGTCGGGAGCCGGAGCTGTTCGCTGACGTGGAGCAACCGATCTTCCACGGAGTCTTCTGACACACTCGACATGATACCACCTTTCGCACCTCACTGTCTTAACTTTTGGATACCGAACGGCTGAGTTCTGCCCCTCGGGTACTGGCCGTCCGTTCGTCGCCTTTCCACAGAGTGTGGGACGAAGGCACGGTATAATCGTAGATACTATCCGCACCGCCACCACGACGAGACGAACAGTCAGTTCGGAGCGTGCCGTGTGATCGGACGTTCTCTCCCGCGTCGGGGCACGTCGCTGTGCTAACAAGTCACGACTCCAGGCAAAAGTATACCACTCGGCGACGCCTGTGGCGGCGTAGGCATGGCTCCGGGAGACGGCGAGCGATACGATTCCGTCGTCGACGCTGCCGGCGACGGCGACTACGCGAGCGTACAGGCGGCGATCGACGACGCGAAGTCGTTCCCACGGGAGCGAGTCCGCATCTTCGTCGCCGACGGGGTATACGACGAGAAGGTGGCGGTCCACTCGTGGAACCCCCGGATAACGCTGGTCGGCGAGAGCGTCGACGGGACCGTCATCACGCACGACGACCACTTCGGGTCGATCGACCGCGGCCCCAACAGCACGTTCTTCACGTACACGCTGCAAGTCTGCGGGAACGACTTCCGGGCGCGGAACCTGACCGTGCGCAACAGCGCCGGCCCCGACGCGGACCAGGCCGTCGCGCTGCACGTCGAGAGCGACCGCGCGGTCTTCGAGCACTGCCGTTTCGTCGGCAACCAGGACACGCTGTACGCCGCCGGAGAGGGTGCCAGGCAGTACTTCCACGACTGTCACGTCGAGGGGACGACCGATTTCGTGTTCGGCAACGGCACCGCCGTCTTCGAGGCCTGTACCGTCCACTCGAAAGCCGACTCGTACGTCACGGCGGCCGCGACGCCGGCGAGCGAACCGTTCGGGTACGTGTTCCGCGACTGCTCGCTGACCGCCGACCCCGCCGTCTCCGAGGTGTACCTGGGCCGACCCTGGCGCGACCACGCCCACGTCGCCGTCGTCGAATCGGAACTGGGCGGACACGTCCACCCCGCCGGATGGGACAACTGGTCCCGGCCCGGCGTCGAAGACACCGTCACCTACGTCGAGTCCGGCAACCGCGGTCCCGGTGCGAACACGGCGGAGCGGGTGGACTGGGCCAGCGAACTGTCGGCGACGGACGCCGAGCGATACGCGACGGAGAACGTTCTTCTCGGCGACGACGCACGGGCATCCGATCAGTACTGGTACCGGTTCGAATAGCGATCGCTCGGCCGTGCGTTCTCGGACGACGGTCGTCTGTCTCGAAGAGAGCGGCCTCGGCACTCATAGGGTTCGTCACGGCGTGGTAGTCATCCGCGCTCGGAACCGCGATTCGTCGTCATCGGCCACCCGACTGTAGCGGCCCGTCGACAAAGACCGTTCCCCATCGCCGACGCCTTTTCGGCCGTCCCAGACGGACCGTTCCCCATGACCGACGACGAGACGACCGCACGGATCAGGGACGTGCTCGCCGACGCCGAGGAACCGCTGCGAGTGGGTGCGATCCAGCGACGGCTTGCGACCCGGAGTCGTGACGTGACCACGAGCGTGATCCGACAGGTCTGCCGTGATCTCGAGGCAAACGGAGTCGCCGAGCAGACCGACGAAACGCCGCCGGCCTATCGCCTCACCGAGCGGACCGAGTAGTTACACCCAGTTGTCACCGGCGTTTTCGACCTCCGTCCGGGCGACGGTGTGGTAGTGCTGGCCGTCGCTGATCGCTACGGAGCTATCGGGGCGAAACGTTCCGGCGACGATCGAGAAAAGAGCGTCCGCGATCGGCCAGTATCCGGCCGAACACCGCCCACAACGGTGTTCAGGCCCAGTCGTAGTAACGGACGTGGTCGACTTCCATCCGCGCCGGGTAGTCCGACGGGGTCGGCGTCGCGCCCAGCGTCCCGCCGATGGCGACGTTGAGGATCATGTAGAAGTCGTCGTTGAAGGCCCACGTGTTCGAGCCCACGTCGTCGGCGGTGATCGTGTTGACGAGGTTCCCGTCGACCCAGAACTTGATCGTGTCCTGGTACCAGGTTAGCTGGTAGTCGTGGAAGCCGGCGGTGAAGTCCGGCCCGCTGTAGCTGGCGGAGATGCCGCCGCCACCGGAGTAGCCCGGCCCGTGGATCGTCGAGTGGGAGGTGGTCCAGTCGTTCCCGAAGTTCTCCATGATGTCGATTTCACCGCAGTCGGGCCAGGTGGCCTCGTCGATGTCGTTGCCCAGCATCCAGATAGCGGGCCAGACGCCCCCGGCCCGCGGGAGTTTCGCGCGCACGTCGATCCGACCGAACTGCTTGAGTCGCTTGTCCTGGGTCTTGATCTTCCCCGAGGTGTAGTCGTAGGTGCCGTACTGGTCGGAGACGGTCTCGTCGCGGGCCTCGATCACGAGGCGGCTGTTCTCCGTCCAGACGTTGTCCTGCTGGTAGGACTGGAGTTCGTTGTTACCCCAGCCGTCCAGCCCGCTGGCCTGGCCGTTCCCGATGTCGTAGCTCCACGTGCCGGTGTCGACGCCGCTGTCGAACTCGTCGCTCCAGGTCTGGTTCCAGCTATTGCCATCGAGGTTCGGGTACGGGTCGGTGCCGCTGCCGCCGCCACCGCCGCCACCGCCGGCCGAGGAGAACTCGATCCAGTTGAGGTTGAAGCCGCCGGTGTCGGTCGAGATGCCCAGCACGTGCTGGCCGCTGTCGAGCTCGACCGTCGTCGAGACGGTCGTCCAGGTCTGCCAGCCGCCGGTCCCGGGCACGTCGACCGTCGAGAGGACCGTCTGGTCCGATTCGACGTTGACCGTCCCACCCCCGCCGCCGGAGGCGACCCGGAGGTCGACCTGATAGGTGCCGGCCGACTCGACGTTCATCGTGTATGTCAGCCACTCGCCGGCCTCGATCCAGCCGACGTTGTAACCGCCCTCGCTGCAGGTCTCGATGTCCACGTCGCCGCTGCGGTACGCGCCGCCGGTGTTGCCGCTCGACGTGTCGTAGTACGACCAGTTCTGGCCGCCGGTGTCGTAGTTCTCGGCCTCGATCCGGCCCGGCACCGGGTGGGCGCTCCCACCGTACGGTGCCGCGTTGACGCCGCCGGTCACGGCCGAACTGCCTACGACGGCAGCGGTCGTCGCGAGAAAGCCGCGTCGACCGAGTCGTTTCTTCGACGGTGCTACCCCATCGCTCGCTGTCTGCTTGTCGTCGTGCATTGTCATCCCCATCGGTAGCCACAGCGCAGTCGGCCTGTCCCACCAGACCGACTGGCCCCAGTGCCCACCAATGTGTCTGCACACCAGTTACCACACCGGCTTAACTCTAATTGTTGTTAATTATTATTTCCGGGGCTGAATTAACCATCAGTCGCGCAGCCGTCGGAATCCAGAACGACTGATAGCGAACGAATGCGCAGTATTAACGGCTGAAAACCGTCGCTGCGGGGTAGTTCAGTCGCCCCTGTCCCACGTTTCGAGCGTGTAACCTTCGTAGGCAGTTTCGTCGGTGAGCGTCCACGCCGACCGGTCGAACGCCGGGAAGTGGGCGTCGCCCTCGTACTCGCCCTCGATGCGACTCAGCAGCATCCGGTCGTAGTGGGGGAGGAACGCCTCGTAGATGCCGGCCCCACCCAGCACGTACAGCACGGGGTCGTCTCGCTCGCGGGCCAGTTCGATCGCCGCCTCGACACCGCCGGCGTGGACGGCCGTCGGCGCGTCGTAGCTTCGCTCGGTTCTGCTCAGGACGATCTGGTGGGCCCCAGGTGGCTCCTCGAACATCTCGAACGTCCGCCGACCGAGGACGACCGTGTCGTCGGCGACGCGTTCGCGGTACCGCCGCGACTCGTGGGGGAGGTGCCAGGGCAACTCCTCGCCGGCACCGATGACGCCGTTCTCTGCGACCGCCGCGACTGCGATGATCTCCATACCCTCGCTTCGGTCGCCGGCCATTACTCTCCACCGCTCGCAGAGAGTGCGTTTCGAATGTTTGCCTCGGCCGCCTGCAGGGCCGCCGTCGCGCGCTCGTCGGGCAGTTCGTACTCGATCACCAGCGGCGCGGACACGTCGGCGTGCTCGTCGAGGAGGTTCAGCAGGTAGGGCAGATCGAGTCGTCCAGCGCCGGGCAGGTCCTCCTCCTCGGCGTCGGAGGTATCCTTCAGGTGGACGATGTTGATCCGATCGCCCAGTTCGCGGATCACGTCCGCCGGATCGACCGCCTCCACGAGGAAGTGACCGGTGTCCATGCAGGTGCCCAGTCGTGGGTGCTCGAACCGGTTTAACACCGCGCGCACGTCGTCGATGGAGGAGAACACCGTCGAGAGGTCGTCGTGGTGGACCGACGAGTAGTTGTGGATGCCCACGTCCATGGCGTACTCCTCGGCCAGTCCGATCAGTTCCTCCGTGATGTCGTCCCGGTCCGGTGGGTAGTTGACCGTGACGTAGTCCGCGCCGAGTCGATCCGCGAGGGCGAAGTGGGGACGTGCCTCGCCGGTCGCTTCGAGGTCGACGACGCCGTGACCACAGATCGACACGCCGTGGTCGGCCAGTGCCGCTTGTGCCGCTTCGATCGTCGCCTCGTCGTCGGCGTGGTCGAGGTGGTGGCCCCACAGTTCGAGGTCGTCGATGCCGGTCTCGTCGAGTTCGTCGAGTAATTCGTCGAGCGAGCGCTCGGCGTAGACGACGCTCTGGACGCCGACAGTGTAGTCGCGATCCATAGTCGTGCGTGGACGAGACCGGACAAAAGGATTCGGTCGGCGAGAACATCGGCACCCGTAGATCGTCGTGGCCCGCTCCCTAACAGATCAATTAACAACGGGTATTGTACTCGTTGGGAAAGTATTTTGGTCGTTCTCCCGGTACTGCCGCTGTGACCCATCCCGGGACCCCTCGGTTCCTGGCCGTCGGGGAGGCCACCGAACTGGCACCTCGCGACCCGGACCCGGACGCGACGTACCGATGGCAGGTCGCCGAGCGACCGGCGGCGAGTTCCGCGACGCTGGGCGACGCGCCAGTCGTGACCTTTCGGCCGGACGCACCGGGCGTCTACACGGTCGCGCTCGACGGGCCTGCCGGGACGCACGAACTGACCGCCCGGGTCTTCCCCGGCGACATGGGCGTCGCGGGGCACTTCCTCGACGAGTTCGCCGGCACCAGCGGGGCCGGCGACGACGCGACCGATGGCCAGCCGGTGGGCGTCAGCGGGAGCGGATCGGGCATCGCGCCGGCGACCCGACGGAGCGGCGCGGGACGGCCCCGCGTTCACCTTTCGGTCGACATCGAGGACGGCACCGTGACGGTCCGGGCCGACGCGACGGCGGGCCTCGACGGTGTCGACGATGGCTCGCTGGGCGTCGATTTCCGGGTGGACGACCGCGACGAGACGCCGCTGGGCTTCCGTGTCGGGACCCGCGAGGCGATCTTCCCGCTCGACGCCGTCGATGGATCGGTCCGCATCCACGCGGTGGCGATGGGCGGCCAGTACAGCGTCCCCGACGCCGTCGAGATCCACGCCGACGGGACTATCGACCGCCTGAACGAACCGCCCGAGTGGGCGACCGAGGCGACGATCTACGAGATATACGTCCGCGGGTTCAGAGAGCCGGACCCGGACCAGTCGGTGTTCGAGACGATCACCGAGAACCTCGACTACGTCCAGTCGTTCGGGATCGACACGCTCTGGCTGACGCCGGTGCTCCAGCACGACGGCTTCGACCACGGCTACAACATCACGGACTTCCACGCCGTCGCCGACGATCTGGGCACCGAAGCCGAGTTCGAACGCTTCGTCGAGGCGGCCCACGACCGCGACATGCACGTGCTGTTCGATCTCGTGTTGAATCACTCGGCCCGCGACCACGAGTTCTTCCGGCGGGCCGAAGACGGTGACCCCGACTACCGGGACTGGTACGAGTGGAACGAGGACGGCACTCCGGCGACGTACTTCGAGTGGCCCTACATCGCCAACCTGAACCTCCGCAATCTCGCGGTCCGGCGGCACTTGCTCGACGCCGTCGACAAGTGGGCCGGCTACGTCGACGGCTTCCGCTGTGACATGGCGTGGGCGGTGCCGACGCCGTTCTGGCAGGAGATCCGCGACCGGGTCCGGGCACAGGACGCCGAGTTCCTCCTGCTGGACGAGACGATTCCCTACGTCGCGGACTACCACCACTCGGCGTTTCAGGTCCACTTCGACACGGAACTGTACGGCGCGCTCCGGTCGGTCGGACGCGGCGAGGCCGACGCGGCGGCGATCACCGACGCCATCGACGAGCGGACGCTGACCGGGTTCCCCGACGACGCCGGCTTCATGACCTACGTCGAGAACCACGACGAGCGCCGCTACGTCGAGGAGTGCGGCCGTGCGGCGACGCTTGCGGCCGCGGGCGCGCAGTTCACGCTCCCGGGGATTCCGATGGTGTACGCCGGCCAGGAGATCGGCGAGCGCACCCGTCGGGGCCAGATCCACTGGGACCACGCCGACGAGGACCTGCGGGAGCACTACCGACGACTGGCGGCGACCCGGGACGCGATCCCGGCGCTGGGTCCTGACGGCGACTACGAGCCGATTCCAGTCGAGACGGACGACGGCCGGGTCGTCGCGTTCGCGCGCGAGGCCGACGACCGCTACGTGGTCTCGCTCAACTTCGGGGAAGACCCCGCGACGGTGACGCTGCCGGGCGAGCGGATCGAGCCGCTGGACGCGGTGACCGGCACGGCCGTCGCCGCCGACGACGCCGACCTGACCATCGAGAGCGTTGTCGTCTGCCCGGCCGACGCGACGAACGAACGACCGAACACGACGGAGACAGACACATGACCTACGAATCAGGATGGCACGAGGACGCAGTGATCTACTCGCTGGACGTGAAGACGTTCAACGACAGCGACGGCGACGGCTGGGGCGACTTCCAGGGCGTGATCGAACGGCTGGACTACCTCGATGAACTGGGGGTCGACTGCCTGTGGCTGCGCCCATTCTACCCCAGCCCGCTGCGGGACAACGGCTACGACGTGGCCGACTACCGCGGCGTCGACGAGCGACTGGGTACGCTCGCTGACTTCCAGGAACTGTGCGAACGGGCCCACGACCGCGGGATTCGGGTGCTGACCGATCTCGTATTCAACCACACTTCGACGGACCACCACTGGTTTCAGGCCGCCCGCGAGGACCCCGAATCGGAGTACCGCGACTACTACTGCTGGACCGACGACCCCGAGGGGGCATACTCGACGATCAACATCTTCCCGGACCGGGAAGACGGCGTCTGGACCTACGACGAGCAAGCGGGCGAGCACTACTTCCACCAGTTCTACCACCACCAGCCCGACCTGAACGTCGCCAACCCCGCCGTCAAGGAGGAGATCTTCGACATCCTTCGCTTCTGGATCGACCAGGGCGCGGACGGCTTCCGCATCGACGCGGCACACCCGATGCAACAGCCCAAGGGTCACCACGGCCACCGGCTCGACGACCCGATGGGGCTGTTCAAGGAGATGCGGGGCGTCGTCCGCGAGCGCCAGGGCGACGCAATCCTGCTGGCCGAGGCCGACGATCAGCCCGAGAACCTCGATCACTACTTCGGCGACGGCGAGGCCTTCGACCTCCTCTTTAATTTCGTGCTGAACGTCCACCTGACCTACGGCGTCGGCGTCGAGGACACCTGGCCGCTGTACCGGACCAACGAGATCCTGCCCGACATCGACGGCGTCGGCCAGTGGGCGACGTTCCTGCGCAACCACGACGAGTGGAATCTCCTGAAACTGCCCGACGAGACCATCGACCACGCCCGCGAGTACTTCGGCGACGACGACGGCGACTCGTGGATCTTCGGCCGCGGCCACCGACTCCGCTTGGCGGACCTCTACGACGGCGACCACGACCGGATCGCGATGGCCCACAGCCTCCTCTTTTCGCTGCCGGGCACGCCCGTGATGCTTTCGGGCGACGAGATCGGGATGGGCGCGGATCTCTCCTTGCCCGAACGGGAGTCCGTCCGAACGCCGATGCAGTGGGACGACAGCGAGAACGGCGGCTTCTCCGACGCCGACCCGGCGGACCTGTACAACCCCGTCGTCGACGAGGGTCGCTACAGCTACGAGCACGTCAACGTCGCCGCCCAGCGGGACGATCCGGCGTCGCTGCTCTCGCGCATCCAGCGCCTGATCGCCGCCCACCACGACCACCCCGAGATCAACGACGGCGAGTACACTATCGTCGACTCGGGCCACAAGGACGTGTTCGTCCACCGGATCGACCACGAGGACGGGGCGCTGCTGTGTGCTCACAACCTCGCCAGCGAGTACCGCGAACCCGTCGTCGGCTTCGAGGCCGCCGAGGAGAGCGTCGAGTACGTCGTCGGCGACGGCGGCTACCACGTCGAAGACGGCGGCGTCACCTTCCTGCTCGACCCCTGTGACTACGTCTGGCTCGCCGGTGACGTGTGAGTCTGCTCCCTTGTTTGTCGTGTCCGGACGAGAGATCGGGATTGGGAGTGATGACACACCGAAAGACTCGCTTCGCTCGACTTTCGAGGTCACGCTTACTGCGTTCACGTGACCACCGAAAGCCCTCGCCACGTTCCGGTCCCGGGACCGCCGCTGCGCGCGCTTCGCGTGCTTGCGGGGTCCGGGTTCCCGGAACGTAGCTCGCCCTTGCATCCACCAGGCTCGTGGAACGGCTCACAGTCTGAACCCTGGCGGATGAAAGGGCGAGGCGCGCGTTGCGGCTTCGCCGCAACGACTGAGGAGGTCGGTGGAACCGACCTCCCGGTAGCCGGCGCTGTGGCAGCACTATTCGACCGGAGGGAGAATATCCGCCACAGCGCCGGCTAGCGTGCCGAGGGCTTTCGGTGTCTTCAACTCGCCAGATCAAGCGCCGTATCTGACTACTACGGAAGCGGCGGACCGGAGTTTTAACACCACCCGTACCCAGTCACGTCCATGGACGTTCTCGTCATCGGCGGCACGGGACTGATCAGCACGGGCATCACACGGCAACTCGTCGACGCGGGCCACGACGTGACCTGTTTCAATCGGGGCGAGAGCGACGCCGACCTGCCGGGGTCGGTGTCGTTCGTTCATGGCGACCGCAACGAGGACGCGGACCTGCGGGCCGCCCGCGAGGAAGCGGATCCCGACTGCGTGATCGACATGGTGTGTTTCGCGCCCGAACAGGCCGAGAGCGCGGTCGAGGTGTTCGCCGGCGTCGACCAGTACGTCTTCTGCTCGACCGTCGACGTGTACCATCGCCCGCTCGACACCAACCCAGTCACCGAGGACGCGGCGCGCGAACCTGCGGTCAGCGAGTACGGCGAGAACAAGGCCGAGTGCGAGGACATCTTCCTCGCCGCTCACGACGACGGCGAGTTCGAGGCCACCGTGATCCGACCGTGGAGCACCTACGGCGAGGGCGGGCCGGTCCTGCACACGCTGGGCGTGGGCACGTACTACGTCGACCGCATCCGCGAGGGCGAGCCAATCGTCGTCCACGGCGACGGCCAGTCGCTGTGGGGGCCGTGTCACCGCGACGACGTGGCCGGCGCGTTCGTCGGTGCTGTCGGGAACGAGACGGCCTACGGCGAGACCTACCACGTCACCAGCGAGGAGGTCATCACGTGGAATCAGTACCACCAGACCGTCGCCGAGGCACTGGACGCTCCAGAACCCGATCTGGTCCACATCCCGACGGACGTGCTCGCCGAAGCCGTCCCCGACCGGACCGGAATGTTGCTCGATCACTTCCAGTTCTCGACGGTGTTCGACAACAGCAAGGCGAAACGCGACCTCGGGTTCGAGTATACCGTCAGCTTCGAGGAGGGGGTACGGCGGACTGTCGAGGCCTTGGACGAAGACGACGAAATCGACGACTGGGACAGCGAGAACGACGACGAACTGATCGCCGCGTGGCGCGACGCGACCGGCGACTTCCTCGACGCTGTGGGCGAGTAGTGAAAACGGCGTCTTCTCTGCTCTTTTCAGGCGTTCTCGCCGAGGTCAGGTTGCTCTCGCGCCCACTCGGTGTTCTCGGCGTACGCGTCGTTGCCGTACTGTGATTCTATGGCACAGAGACTGACGACGTAGGTGAGGGCAGTCTCAGGCATTCGTCTTGTAGAGGTCGCCGTCCTCGTCGTAGCGCGCTTCGTGAATCCGGTCGAACTGGTCGTCGGAGATCTCGACGTCGACGGCACCGAGGTTCTCGTCCAACTGGTCGACGGTGCGCGCGCCGATGATGGGCACACAGTCGAAGTCGGGCTGGTCCATCAGCCAGCGCAGGGCGACCTGTGCGGGCGAAGCGTCGACCTCGTCGGCGACGGCGCGCACCTCGTCGAGGACGTGCCAGCCCCGCTCGGAGACGTAGAAGTCGAGGAACCGATCGTCGAACTGGGCGCGGGTGTCTTCCGGCGCGTCCAGATCGTACGTGTCGTCACCGGCCCGCTCGTACTTGCCGGTAAGGAAGCCACCGGCCAGCGGCGAGTACGGGCAGACCGCGAGGTTCTGGTCGGCACACACGTCGAGGTACTCCGCTACGTCCTCGTAGTAGGCAGCGTGGAAGAGCGGCTGGGTGACGGTGAAAGCCTCGTAGTTCTCCACGTCGGCCTTCCAGAGGCCCTTCGTGAGCTTCCAGGCGTCGGCCGTCGAGAGCCCGACGTGGTGGACCTTCCCCTCGCTGACGAGGTCGTCGACCGCTCGCAGGGTCTGCTCGATGGGCGTGTCGTCGTCGAAGCGATGCAGGTAGAGGATGTCGAGGTACTCGGTGCCGAGTCGCTCCAGCGATCCTTCGACCTCGGCGCGGACGTTCTTCTTCGAGAGGTTCTCCTGAAACCGGGAGACGGTCGACCAGAAGCACTTCGAGGCGATGACGTAGTCCTCGCGGTCCTCGTCTTCGAGCCACTCGCCGATCCAGCGCTCGGAGTCGCCGCCACCGTAGCCGTTGGCGGTGTCGATGAAGTTGCCCCCACGCTCGGCGAAGGCGTCCAGTAGTTCGTGGGCGTCCTCGCGAGATGTCTCGACGACGCCGTCGGACTCCTTGCCGAAGCGCCACGTTCCGAGACAGAGCGGTGAGACCTGCAGTCCCGTCGTACCGAGTCGTCGGTAGTGCATACACCGGGGCTGGGAGCGCAAGGGGGTTAACGGTTGTTCAGGCTGGGTCACACCTCGCCGTCACTGCTCGCGTCGCCGGTGCAATTCCTCGCGGAGGATCGTCCGGTGACACCGCTTCTGGTCGGTGTTCTCGAAGCAGACCAGCGCCACGTCGGTCCCCTCGGCCAGCAGGTCGAGTAGGTCGTCCATCGCTGCACGCGCGTCTCCGGTCTATAGATGCTCGCGATACCGCCGCTCGAACTCCACGTCCTCCCACGCGGCGTTGTACGCGCCCTCGTCGCACAGCCCGTCGAGTTTGAAGGACTCCTCGCGGTCGGCAAAATCGTCGAGTAGCGATCGGGGTGGTCCCAGGACGGGGGGGTTCTCGTCGACGCTGCCGTGGAACCACGAGGTCGGCGAGGTCGTGCTGGAGCGCGGCGACGTACGTGTCGTACAGTTCGCCGGGCATGGCCGAGCCTTGGCCTCCGGGACACAAAGCTACTGGCCTGCGATACCGTCGAGGAACTCGGCGAACACGCCGACACAGTGGGCACACAGCGCGTAGTGACACACGTCGGCCAGCCCGCCGTCGTGATCGGTGCCGGCCCGGTAGTACTCCATCCCGACCGGCACTCCGTCGAGCGGTCGCTCACAGAAGCTACAGCCGTCGGCGACGCGACCGTAGCCCGCCGCCAGCGAGACGGCGTCGACGGGTGGCTCCGGGACCGTCGTCCACGTGTCGACCAGTTCCGCTACCTCGCCGCGACAGCCCGGGCAGATGCCGAGCGTCGCCGTCCCGAGAGGTGTCGCGGTCCCGTCGCTGTACCACTGACAGATCTGCTGGTCGTCGGTCCCGAGCGTCCGGTCACAGAGCCCACAGGTCGTCGCGGGCACCCCGTATCGGACGGTCGCGTCACCGCTCATGGGTGGCGACTCGACGGGGGATCGTATACCTTTCCCGAATCACGCCGGCTCGTCGAGGTGATCATGGACGACGCTTCTGACGGACGCGCTCTCGACGCCCGCGTCGGTATCGATTCCAACGAACAGCCCTTCGAACTGCTTCGTGACGAAGTGATAGGACTGCATCCGCTCGAACTCGTGGAGCGTACAGTACAGCTCCCCGGCTTCGAACAGCTCTTCGAGGTACTCCTTGCCGATGCCTTCGAGGACGAGATTCTGGTGGATATCGCTCGCCAGATCGCTGGCCCGGCCGTCCAGTCCGTCGCGCAGATACAGGAAGTCGTAGCCGTCCTCGTCGTACACCGCGACAGAGCGGAGTCCCTCGCCCGCGACGGATTCGAGATCGGCGACGAGCGCGTTCTCGTCACGAAATGTCATGACAATATATGACACGCCACACACCTTCAAATCAGGGGTCGGTTATCGTTGCCACTCGTAGAACCACCACGACGCGCCCAGCAGCATCAATCCCAGCCCGAGCGTCGAGGTCGCCGGCTCGGGGATGATAAAGAGGACGAAGCCGACAAGCAGCATCGTCACCGGTTCGATCTCGTCGTAGTATTTCACGAGGTCCATACGGTCACCTTCACGTGCCCGCCTCAAATGGATGCCCCCGATCACGAGTCGTCGAACCGAGCGACGAGCCAGACGGTGACGACGATGGCAAGCACCGACACGGCGGCGACCCCGGTGAACGCCGCGCTCGGCCCGGACCGTTCGATGATCGTGCCGAACAGCGGCGGTGCGATGGCGTTGCCCAGCATCGTCCCGACGGAGACGATCGCGAAGTTCGTCCCGGTCGACCCGGACACCGACAGCGTGTCGGTGAGCTTCGAGCGCGCCGGGCCGGCGACCGCCCGCACGCCGCCGATCAGCAAGACGACGCCTGCCGCGGCCAGGGGCGGGAGCCAGCCGCCGGCCAGGGCAGCGAACAGCAGCGTCAGTACGGCGAAGGTCCAGAGCATCACGGGGCCCGGCGCGCGAGTGTCGGCGAGGTGGCCTCCGAGAAAGACCGTGATCGCGCCGGCGACGAACGCGCCCGTCAGCGCGAGGTTCGCCAGCGACAGCGAGAGTCCGTAGCCGTCGGTGAGGAACACCACGATGTAGGAGGTAAAGCCCCAGTTGGCCGTCGAGCCGACCAGCGCGAGAAGTGCCAGCGCGAGGATCCCCGGCGAGGAGACGAGGTCTCGGATGTACGCGCTCGCTCGGGTTCGCCAGTCCTCGGGCGTCGAAGTCCCCTCGCTCTCGTCCGTCGCCTCGACGTTGGGCGCGGTCACGTCGTCGCTCACCCTGCGGGCGAACAGTACGACGATCCCGACGGCGAACAACAGGCCCACGACGCCGATGGCGGCGACGCCGTAGCGCCACGAGTAGCCCGCGGCGACGACACCCGCAAGCAGGGTCGGCGGCGTCGCGAACCCGAGCGACCCGCCGAAGCCGTAGACGCTGAACGCACGCCCGAGGAGGTCCTCGGGCGTCGCGTCCGACAGCAGCGGGTAGTGGGCCGGGTGGTGGCCCGCGACCCCGATTCCGATGATCGCCTGTCCGACGAAGAAACTGACGTACCCCGGTGCGACGGCGGTGACGAGGACGCCGACGGCACCCAGTAGCGACGAGAGCCCGAGCGCTATCGTCCGGTCGTACTCGTCGGCCAGATGGCCGAAGGGCAACTGAAACAGCGTGTTCGTCGCCCCCTGAATGCCGAGCGCGAGGCCGAGCAGTCCGAGTCCGACGCCGAAGTCGCCTTCGAGGATCGTGAGGATCGGCGGAAAGAGCACGAGATACGCGTGATTCAGGAACTGTGACGCGCTGATGGCCCCGACGACGACCTTCGTCTGCCGCGGTGCCGCCCGAACCGCGGCCCGGATGCCCCTGGACTCGTCCATCGTCGATTCACAGGCAGGTCGTCCATCAGTGTGTTCCGGTTGCGGGGGATTTAGCTGGGTTCACGTCCCGGACTGGGGATAATACAACGGCGAACTCGCTGAATCGCCGCTTCCGGGACCGAGCGGTTTTTGCACCAGTATCGGCCTGCGTTGACCTACGGTGATCACCTGAGTGGCCCGCGTCGGTGGCTCGATCGGCCTCCTGCGAAACCGGGAGTTCGCCGCGCTCGCCGGGACCGCCTTCGCCCGGAGCCAGGCGTACTCGACGATCCTGATCGCGCTGGCGCTGTACGCCGAGAGCTTCGGGACCACGGGGTTCGTCGAGGGCCTCTTTGGCACCGGCTTCGCGCTGGTTCAGTTGCTTGTCGTCCTGCCGCTCGGCCGACGGATCGACGTGGGCGACGCCAAGCACTACCTGCTCGCGGGGTTCGCCCTCAATCTCGTCGTCTTCGCGGGATTCGTCTTCGTCGACAACGCCGTCCACGTCGTCCTGATCCGGATGGTCCAGGGACTGGGCGCGTCGCTGCTGTGGATCACTGGCTCGACGATCATCGGTGAGATCAGCCCCGACGAGGACCGCGGGCAGTGGCTGGGCGCGTACAACCAGTTCGGCTCCATCTCCTCGCTCGCCGGCGATCTGATCGGTGGCTACCTGCTCTTTGCCCACGGGTTCACGCTGACCTACGCCGTCCTCAGCGGGGTGACGCTGGTCACGTTCGTCCTCGTCTACCTGTTCCTGCGAGACAACCCCGGCGGCCGGAAGGACCCCGACGAGGCCGGCGGCGTCGAGACCTTCCGCCAGTTGCTCGGCCGGCCGATGCTGCGGGCGCTCGTGGGCTTCCGGGTCACCTTCAGCGTCGGGAAGATGGCCGTCATCATCTTCCTCCCGATCTACGCCCGGACCACCTTCGACATCTCCGCCTTCGCCATCGGGTGGATCATGGCCGGGGGAAAGCTGACGAAGGCGATCACGCAGGGGTACGTCGGCGACCTCACGGATCGGCTGGGTCACCACCACTACTTCGTCGCCGTCGGTGCTGGCCTGTACGGCGTCGGGACGGCGTTGATCCCGCTGGCGGCCTACTTCGAGGGGACCGTGACGCCGGTGACGGTCGACGCCTTCGGCGGCCAGCAGGTGCTGGGCGGGGCCTTCTTCGCGATGTTCGGCGCGTTCGCGATCCTCGGGGTGGCCGACAGCATCCGCCTGCCCGCCAGCATGGCGCTGTTCGTCGGCGAGGCCGAGGCCTACGACGCGGTCGCCTCCAGTTTCTCCCTGCGCTCGATCTCGTGGAAGGTCGGGCAGGTCGCCGGCCCGGTGTTGATCGGGACGATCAAGGACTTCGTCTCGGCGGAAGCCGCCTTCCTCGCCGCCGCCGGCTTCATCGCGTTCGCGACGACTGGCTTCGTCGTCACGAGCGTCCGGGCGCGGCGGAGCCAGGCCGGGGTTGCTGCACCCGGGGATTAGGCACTCCGGTGTGCGGCTGGCGGGGGTCGGACCCACTACGACTCCGCGTGCGCTCGCAATTCGTAGTGGTGTACCCGGTCGTCGTACCTCGTCAGGAGGGCGCGTGCCGCCGGTGGGACGTGTGCCTGCTCGTAGTCCTCGCCGGCGAACTGCCGGATCGCCTTGATGGACTCGAACTGCATGGCCGTGACGAACTCGACTTCGTCGTCACGGGAGCGCCGCAGTATTCGGACCCCGCGGTAGCCTTCGATCCCTTGCTCGGCGACGCCCGGGAAGATCTCCTCTCGCAGCAGGCGCTCGTACTCGTCCGCGTCCTCGGGTTCCGTCCACCCGTGCCAGATCCGTTCGATCATCGTGACTCGCCTCCGTCTCTGAGCCATGACAGGCGAGGTTGCTAAACGTGATGCAAGATCTGGGGCGTCTGTTCGCGACTCTGCCGACCCGTTTCTCCGTCCGCACGGTCCTCGAACGGAGGAAGCCACGGAGGCAACGCCGTCGATTTCGCTCGGTACAACTGAGACACAGAGCAGACTGCAGTGGCGCGCGCTGTCGCGGCCTCCGTGCCGCGACGAAATTGTGCGAGGGATGACTGAGTGAGTGGAACGAACGAAGGAATCGGTTGGGGAGGTCTGTGGCTTCGGTGCTGTGGTGGTGCGGTCCTGGCGGATGAACGGGCGAGGCACGTCTCGCGGTTTCTGCGCGGGCACTATTCGAGCGCAGCGAGAATATCCCGCACAGAAACCGCCGAGCGGGCCGAGGGCGTTCAGCTCTCGGCTGCTCTCTGCATCACTGAGCCGACTCCGTTTCAGGAGTAACCAAGACGAATTACCCGAATTACTAGCACACCCACTGAGCAGCGACTCCACTCACACCGAACTGTACACAACGTCGCAAAGAGCGAGTGAAGCCATCGGAGCGAGCGACTTAACCGATCGGCCCGGGCCTACTCGAACGCTCGCGAGTACTGGACTGGTGGCTCGTTCCGGTCGCCGTCGCCGAGGTGGCGGGCCGCGTGCAATCCGAAGTAGGGGTCCCGGAGGAACTCCCGACCGACGATGGCCAGGTCCGCGCGCCCGTTGCGAACGATCCCGTCGGCCTGCTGGGCGGTCGTGATGCCGCCGACGGTCCCGACCGCGATGTCGGACGCGCTGTTCTCGCGGACGTGCTCGGCCAGCGAGAGCTGATAGTTCGGTCCGGCCCACTCCGGTGACGACTCGGGGACGATCCCGCCGCTGGACACGTCGACGAGGTCCGCCCCGTCCTCGGCGAGCAGGTCCGCGAGGCGCGCGGACTGTTCGACGGTCCACGCGTCGCGGTCGGGCAGCCAGTCCGTCCCCGAGAGTCGGACGAAGACGGGCCGGTCGTCGGGCCAGACCGCCCTGACGGCCCGAGTCACCTCGCGGACGATCCGGGCCCGGTTCTCGAAGCTCCCGCCGTACTCGTCGTCGCGGTGGTTCGTGGCCGGCGAGAGGAACTCGTGGAGGAGATAGCCGTGGGCCGCGTGGACCTCCGCGACCTCGAAGCCCGCGTCGAGAGCGTGCTCGGCGGCCGTCCGGAACGCGTCAACGACCTCGGCGATGTCCTCGGTCGACAGCCGCTCCGTCGCCGGCGGTTCGCCCTCGTAGGGCCACGGATCGGCGGTCGGTCCGACGACCGGCCAGCCGCCCTCGTCGGGTGCCAGCGGTTCGCTGCCCGCCCAGGGTCGCGTCTTCGAGGCCTTCCGACCGGCGTGGGCGAGCTGAATGCCCGGAACGGCCCCCTGCGAGCGGACGAACTCGGTCGTCCGTTCCAGCGCGGCGGCGTGTTCGTCGCTCCAGATGCCGAGGTCCTCGGGCGTGATGCGCCCGCGGGGTTCGACGGCGGTCGCCTCCGCCATCACGAGCCCCGCGCCCCCGACGGCGCGCGACCCCAGATGGACGTGGTGCCACTCCGTCGCGACCCCGTCGCGGTCCTCGACGGAGTACTGACACATCGGCGACACCATCAGCCGGTTCGGAATCTCCGTCTCCCGCAACGACAGCGGCGTCAAGAGGTCTGGTACCATCGGCGATCCTTGGCTACGAACTGGAAAACGTCTGGCGATCCGCGACCGTGTCGACAGACTGCCAATTCGTACGAACAGTTGTCGTTCCGTACGGGATCGACCACACGATGCCGGTTTCATCGCGTTCGCGACGGTCGAGTTCGCCGTCACGAGCGTCCGTGCAAGTCGTCGTCGGTCGTGCCGGCATCGGGTGAGTGACTCTCACAGCATTTTTGATGGCTCGATGAGAAGTCGCGCTATGGTCTCCGACCACCTCACTCCACTCTCGCCGGCGTGGCGGTACGCTCTCGTCGGCGGTGTCGTGGCGCTCGTCTTGATCGTCGTCTTCCAGTGGCTGCCGGGGCCCCGAACGGAACTGTCGCTGAACGCCGTGTTCGTCGGCGGACTGCTCGCCGGCTATCTCGCACGAACGCGCGCACCGTCGGTCGACGCCACCGCAGTCGGCGTCCGAACCGGCCTGATCGGGAGTCTCGCGGGGTTGTTGCTCCTGGTCGAGATCGTCACGACGGGAGCGACGCTGTCTAGTCCGCTCTGGTTCCGCGTCGCCGGCACCGGCCTGCTCGCGGGGACGATGCTCGGCTTCACGGTCGTCGTGGCCGTGCTGGCGGGACTCCTCGGCGCGCACGTCGGAGGCTGGCTCGGCGGCAAAACCGGGAAGCGCTCCCGTCCCGCCGCCTGACGCCGCTGTTTCGCGTTCCGTTCTGCCGTCTCAGTCGTCGGCCTCGACAGCGTCGGCTCGGGGTACCGTCACGTCGGTCAGCGCGCCTTCGATCTCGTCGCGTCGCCCCTCGAACTTTCCGGGGAGGACGAGCCGACCCCCGAGGTCGTCGAGCGGTTCGTCACTGTCGTAGCCGGGGTCGCTCGTCGCCAGTTCGAACAGCACGCCGCCGTGTTCGCGGAAGTACACCGAGCGGAACCAGTGGCGGTCGATCTGAGCGGTCGGGCGCAGCCCCTTCGACTGGACGGCGTCGCGCATCGCCTCCTGTTCGTCGTCGGTCGGCGTCTGGAAGGCGACGTGGTGGACCGTCCCGGTGCCCTGTCGCCCGCCTCCGATCGTCGGGAGTACGTCGACGTAGGTACCGACCGGCCCCGCAGCGGCGAAGCGCGTCCGCTCGTCGCCCGGCGCGTCGCCCTGGGCCTGCTCGGTGCCCACTTCTTCGAGGCCCATCGTCTCCAGCAGCTCCATCGTAGGCTGGGGGTCGGCGATCCACAGCGTCACCGAGTGGAACCCGCGGATCGCAACGTCCTCGTCGACCCACTCGGTCCAGGGCACGGTCGGATCGTCGTCGGGAATCTCGACTTCGACGAGTTCGACGGGGAGGCCGTCGGGGTCCTCGAATGGCAGTACAGTCTCACCGAATCGTTCGACCCGATCCTCGTACTCGACGCCGTGCTCGTCGAAGCGGTCCTCCCAGAAGTCCAGACTCCCCTCGGGCACGCGGAAGGCGGTCCGGGAGACCTGCCCGGAGCCGACCTTGCCCCTGCGCATGTCCTCCCACGGGAAGAAGGTCATGCTGGTGCCGGGCGTCCCCTCCGCGTCGGCGAAGAAGAAGTGGTACGTCTCGGGGTCGTCCTGATTGATCGAGCGCTTGACGAGGCGCAGGCCCAGCGTCTCGACCCAGAAATCGAGGTTGCGCTGGGGGTCGCCCGCGATGCAGGTCACGTGATGGATACCGGGTGTCGGGGTCGGTTCTGTCATACCCGAAAAGACGCTCTGGAACTACTTGAGTACGTGCTGACACCAGTGTTACCGGGTCCCGGCGGCGTCACTGCTGACAGCCGTCGCTCGGGTCCCCCCGTGCCGTCAGGGCGCTGGGACCGGGGAGTCGTTGTCCTCCGCGCGGTCGCGCAGTTCCGCCTGTTCGTCCTCGCTCATGGCCTCGTAGTCCTCGGCCGCTTCGAGGATCATCGGCACTAGCTGGGGGTCGCCGGCGTTCGGGATCGAGGTCATTCCCTGTGAGAGCGCGAACCTGAGACACTCGACGATCTCCGCTTTCGTGTCGTATGGCTCGTACCAGGTGTCGTATGGCCGTTCGTCCTCGGGCAGGTCCTCGTCCCACGGCCCCTTCGCGAAGCCTTTGATGCACATCGTCCCGAGGCCCTTCTCCTCGGCCAGATCGAGGACGGAGCCGTAGTCGTATTCGGGCCCCTCCTTCGCTTCCAGCGTGTAGTTGTACGGGAACATCACCGTCTCCAGTTCCGGGATGCGCTTGATCGCGTCCCGGATCAGGCTGGGGTCCCCGTGGCTGGTCAGGCCGATGTGGTCGATCAGGCCGGCCTCCTTGGCGTCGAGCATCGCCTGCAACGCGCCGGGGTCGTGGTCGCCCTGTGCCATCTCCGGGCTGTACTCGCCGATGATGGCGTCGAGTTCGTCGTAGCGGGTCAGGGCGTGGAACTGGTAGAGGTCGATCTTGTCGACCCCGAGCCGTTCGAGCGAGCGATGCAGTTCGCCCCACGCGCCGTAGTAGGTCCGCTCCTGTGTCTTGCAGCCCAGGAAAATATCGTCGCGGTGCTCCTGCAGTTTGGGGGCGAGTTTCACCTCGGCGTCGCCGTAGGTCGGGGCCACGTCGAAGTGGTTGACGCCCGCGTCGAGGGCGTCCTCGACCATCTCGTTGGCTCGCTCCTGGTCGACGAAGTTCAGCGCGATCGAACCGTAGGTGAGGATACTCGATTCGTGACCGGCCTCGCCGAGTGGGCGTGTCTCCATGCGTGAACGGAGGGGCGAGACGATGATAAAAGACGGTGGCAGGTGTCGGCTGACTGGGTAGTCAGGGTGTCGACGTACCCTGTCTTTTTTCGGTCACTCGAAGTCTGACTCTCACACTAACGATTCGTTCAGCTCTCGCCGTTTCCGTTTCATGTGTTCCGCTATGTCTCGTTCTGCAAAGCCGGCCATCTCCCTCACTTCTTCGTGAGTATGCTTATCGACAAGCCTGTTCACGAGTTCGTCAAACGATTCATCGCCACGTTTCATGGCTGCGAGCCTTTGCTTCGTCGATTCGGACACTCGGACGAGGGGTGTCATACTCGTAACGGCGTACTGGCACAGTGTAAGCGTAACCCGCCAGCCTCCAATTACGCTTCGTCGTCGGCGTCGTCCGCGAAGAACTCTGGCTGTTCGAACGCTTCCTCCTGGCCTTCCACGTCGAGCACGTCCAGCGCCGTCACCACGGCACCAGTTCCCACTTCGTCGGCCAGATTGGGCTGTGTCCGCCCCTCGTCGCCCGAAATCAGCTCTTTCACGTAGAGCCCGCCAGCGCCGTGGACCTCGATGTCGGCCGTGCGGGGATCGTCGAGGTCGCCAGTGATCTCGTACACGTCGCGTGTTCGGACGATGTCTGCCCGGCGGTGGTCGACGCGCTGGGGCGTGCGCTGTTCGATGGTCGCGCCGTCGAGCGTCTCGAAGGCGGCTGCGAGCGTCTCCTCGTCGACCGGGTCGTCGAACTCGACGTCCATCCGGTAGGTCTTCGACGCCTCGTGTTCTTTGACGCGGGCGACCATGTCGTGGGTGGCGAGTCGCAGGCCCTCGACCTCGACTTTCCCGTCGGCGAAGTCGTTGATTTCGACCTCTAGTTCGGCCGGGTCCACGTCGCGCTTGCGCGGTTCCTTGATCTCGATGACGAACGGGCGGCCGCCGCCCAGCATCAGTGCGTCCACGTCCTCGCGGCCGGCACCGTGGAAGACGGCCTCCTCGCCGTCCATCGCCTCCAGCACGACCGGCGCGGACAGTTGCTCGACGCTCTCGGGGTACCGATACCCGACGCCGTCACAGCCCGGACAGTCGCCCCCGCGCACGAGCCCGGTCCCACCGCAGTCGTTGCAGGGCCATTTGGTCTGGGGGATGTCGCGTTCGAGCTTGCGGTAGCGGCCGTAGACGAAGGCGGAGTTGACCTGTACGTCGATCTCGTCGGTCGCCAGATCGAGGGTCAACTGTACGTCGGGACGCTCGAAGTCGACCTCGGCTCCGGTGAGCGTGCCGACGCGGCGGCCGACCTCGCGGTTGAACTCCGTCTTGAGTTGTTCACCCGCGAAGGCCGCGCGGTCGTCGTGGTCAGCGTCGGGTGCCTCGCCGTCGAGGCCCACGTCGTCGCGCAGCAGTTCGTCGTTCTCCTCGAACAGCGGCGGGACGCGGGTCCCGAGCTGGTAGGTCGCGAACTCGTAGCCCTGCACCGCCGTGGCGGCGCGTTCGGCCAGTTCGTCGAAGCGGGCGGTCTCGGTCTCACAGACCCAGCAGTCCTCGGGCGACTCGTAGGGTTCGTCATCCTCCAGTGCGATGGTCGTGCGCAGCGCCCGACCGCGCTCGGTGTTGGTCAGGCCGAAGCTCCGGTCGGCAAAGAGGCGGCCGAGACAGGAGTCACAGAGGGGGCCGGTCTCGATGGCGGCCCGGGCGTCGGAAAGCAGTGTCATTGTCCTACCGGTGGCGAGGGGCGCGTAATTCAGTTTCGAAGGCTCGCAGGCGACCGTACCGCGGGCGAGGCCTACCGCGCCGCCGACCGCTCGCCCTCGTCGTTTTCGGCCGGCGTGGCGACGTCCGGCCCGACCACCGTGACCTCGCGCTGTGGGAAGGGAATCTCGATCCCGGCCTCGCGAAACCGATCGTAGATCGCCCGGTTGCAGTTGTGGGTCACTCTGGCGGTCAGGGCGGGGTTCGGGACCCAGCACAGCAGTTCGTGGTCCAGCGCCGAGTCGCCGAAGGCCCGGAAGCGCACCCGCGGCCGGGGCCGGTCGAGGACGTGATCCGTCTCGGCGGCCACGTCCAGCAGGATCTCTTCGACGGCGTCGAGGTCCGTGCCGTAGGCGACGCCGACGGGCACCTTGATCCGGCGCTTCTGCTTGGGCGTCGATTCGTTGACGACCGACGCGCTGTTGAGCACGGAGTTGGGCACTGTCACGAGGATGTCGTCGCGGGTGCGGATCACCGTCGAGCGTACGGAGATGTCCTCGACGCGGCCCCGTTCACCGGTCTCCAGCACGACGTAGTCGCCGACGGCGTAGGTACCGTCGAGGTACAGCGCGATCGAGCCAAAGAGGTTCGAGATGGTATCTTTCGCCGCGAGCCCCAGCACGATGCCAGCGATACCTGCCGAAGCGAGCAGCGGCGTCACGTCGATCTTCCAGAACGTCAGCAGGAGGAAAGCCCCGACACCGACGACGACGGCCGTCCAGACGTTCTGGAAGATGGGGACGACCTGTCGGTCGATGTAACGGTTGTCCGTCACCGCGGTCGAGGCTTTGCGACCGATGCGGACGAGACTGATCGTCCAGAGCAGCGTCACCAGCGTCAGCATCGTCGCCTCGATGGAGGGGTGCTGGGCCAGCGGGTGCTCGAACAGCGAGAGGCCGAGGTACGTCCCACCGATGGCGATGGTCAGGTACAGCGCCCGGTGGACGCCACCCAGCACGATGTCGTCCACGTCGCCGGGAATGCGTTTGGTGGCCCGTTTGAGGATTCGATCCCCGCCGACGCGGAGCAGAGCGGCGAGGCACATCGCCGAGACGATCACGACGAGGAACCCTTGCCAGCCAGGTAGTGACGCGATCCACGCCCAGAGCGCGTCGATACTGTTCGCTTGCATACCGCAGAGAGGTCGCCGACGACGATAGCTGTTGCTTGTTCGACACCGGATTTTTGTCTCGGCGACCGATAGCACAGTCATGGTCCAGAACCACGGGACGACGGGAGTGGACGACGCACGCGACGCAGTTCGCGGGCTGGTGGCGCAGATCGACCGGACCGACACGGTCCCGCTGTCGGTGGCGACCGACCGCGTCCTCGCCGAACCGATCACGGCTCGCGAGTCGGGGCCGGCCGACGGGATCGAGGCCGGCGAGACGCTCTTTCCGGCCGGCCACCGGCTCCGGTCGACCGACGTGGGCCTGCTGAAAGTCGCCGGCGTCGACGACGTGCTCGCGGTCCAGCGCCCGACCGTCGGTATCGTCCCGACCGGCGACGAACTCGTCCAGCGCGAGGCGGCCGCCGACGAGCGCGTCGAGACCACCGCGTTCACCCTCGCCCAGCACGTCGACCCCTGGGGCGGGAAAGTGACCTACCGGAACGCCGTCGCCGAGGACCGACACGCGCTGCGGGCGGCGATCCAGCGCGACCTGACCCGTGACGCGCTCGTCGTCACCGGCGTCGAGCGGGAGGATCTGATCCGCGAGGTCGTCGCGGATTTGGGGACGATCCACGTCGACGCGGTCGCCAGCGATCCGGGCGCTACCGCCGCCGTCGCCAGCGTCCAAGACCGTCCCGTCCTGCTCCTCCCCGAGTCGCCGGTCGGCTGTCTCGTCGGGGCCGTTCAGTTGCTCCGGCCGCTCGTGGCCGACCTCGCCGGGTCGCCGCTCCCGGCCCACCCCCACCACCACGCCGAGATGGCGGCCGCCGTCGACAGCGAGCTGGGCGTCCTCACCTTCGTCCCAGTCGCACTCGACGACCACGTCGCGACGCCGCTGGGCGACGGTGAACCGACGCTCCGGGACGTGACCCGGGCCGACGGCTGGGTTTCCGTTGCAGAGGACGAGACAGGGCTCGACGCGGGCGAATCCGTCGGCGTCATCGACTGGGAACAGGCCTGATACGGACTGTTGTAGACGTTTTCTCAGTCTCTTCATCGCGCTGTGTCTCGCCGTTGGAATCACCAACTACGAACGCGGAGACATCCGGGAAGGACTGTGACCACGGTATGAGAAAACACCCTTGTGGCACTCCTGCAGATGCGTGGGCGGGATGAACCCCGGACGATGACGAGGCGGAGATTTACTGGCGTGTCACAGCCCCTTCATGGTGATTATTGTAGCGATTTACCGGTACGCGCCGACCCCGGGGTCGGCACAACCCGGAAATAATCTACAATAAACATCATCAGGACTCACAGTACACACCATCGCTCGTTAGACCGTCACAGTTGGTTATCACCTCGGCACGAGCGACGGCGTCCGCGTCGTCCAGCGATCCTTGGAAGATGCGTATCGTTCCCGATTCCCCCGCTGGGACATCATCACCCTGTGAAAACCCGCCATTGCCATCGATTACGTTGCCATCGCTATCGTACAGTGTCATCTCGTAGTTGTACTGCATGAGGTTCGTGTCCGAACTCCCCGTGTTCCGGATGGTCGTGATGAACGCGACCGCGGTATCGTTCGGTATGCGCTCGAAGCTGACGAACTCGAGGCCCGTCAACGTATTTTCCACGGTCACCGAGATGTCCCCACCACTGTAGCTGGTCGAGCCAGATCCGGACGAGTCGGACTGCGTGTCGGTAGGTTCGGTGTTGTCGGTGGTCTCCGTGTCTTGCTCGGTCTGTTCGGTCTCCTGTTCGGTACTGTCGGTGGTCTCCGTGTCTTGCTCGGTCTGTTCTGTCTCCTGTTCGGTACTGTCGGTGGTCTCCTCGTCCTGCCCAGTCTGGTCGGTCTCCTGCTCGGTACTGTCGTCCTCGGGTTCGTCCCCATCGGTGTCTGTCGTCCCGCCGCCATCGCCGGAGCAGCCGGCGACTCCAAGAGTGATGCTAGTCCCGAGACACGCGAGCGCCCGCCGTCTGGAGATCCGATCGGTCACACTGCACCCTCCACGGGGTCGCTCAGCTCCCACTGTCGTCGAACGATATCCTTACTCCGAGTCTGTGTTTGCATACTTCTGTCCACGACCTATACTAACTATGACCAGTGTGATTAATATTTTTAGTGGTGCAACAATTGCTCACGACGTTAGTGTCCAGGGCATGAACTATTCTGGGAGGACAGAGCACCGACGAAGGCCGCTATGGGAGGGGAAAGGAGCAGTAGCGGAACGACTCTATCGAAGGACCATCTCGCAGCGTCGCTGAACCCATCCACCGCAGCGCCCACCCCGCTCGTTAGTGTGGTGTCCGTTCTACGACACCCTCGACTGACCGGGAAAACGGCGACAATAACCCGTATCAGATCAGGTCGTCGAACCCACGGACGCGGTGGTCGCCCATCACGCACTGGCCGCGTTCGTCGGGGTCGTGGCGCTCGACGTGGATCGCCGCCAGTCCGGCGTTCCACGCCGCGCCGATGTCGTCGGGGTCGTCACCGATGAGGACACCCTCGTGGCCGTTGTGGCCCACGTCGAGGTCGGTCATCGCCATCTCGACCGGCGTCGGGTCGGGCTTCCAGCCGGTTTCTGCCGAACAGCAGACGATCGTGTCGAACCAGTCGCGGATGTCCAGCCGATCGAGGACGGGGCCGGTGAGGTAGGGCTGGCAGTGGGTGACGAGGCCGACGGGGCCGTCGAGTTCGCCGACGAACGACGCGGCGTCGTCGTACAGATACGTCGCGGCGGCCCGCTCGGTCGGGTTCTCGACCTCGTGGAAGACCTCCCAGAACAGATCGGGGTCGATCTCGTGTCGCTGCAGGACGTGTTCGCGGACGCCGCCGAGGCCGTACCAGAGGATCTCGGCCTCTCGCTCGGAAAAGCCCACGCCCAGTCGGTCGCCGACTTCCGAGACGACCGCCGTCGGGTAGGACGGTTCGATGTCGACGATCGTGCCGTCGAGATCGAACAGCCAGAAGTCGTAGTCGTGGGCCATCGGGACTGCGATTGTAGGTGACAGACGAGTAAATAGTTTCTGGGACGCCGTGTCGATCAGGCGGCGGACACGCCGGTATAGACTGCCGTTACTCCAGTTTCGCGCTCTCGTGGTCGTCGATCACGACTCGACCCTGATGGAACTGCCCAGATACTTCGAGAGGACTTCGCTCACCGTGTCGGCGTTGAACGCGTCCAGATCGGCCGCGATGGCGGCTTTCAGCGCGTCGAGATACGCCTCGTCGGTCTGGAGTTCCTGAAAACTGATCTCGTCGACGGCCACGCCCAGCGTGTCCTCGGTCTCCCGCCGGAGGTGCGTGGGGTCGTTCAGTTCGCCCCGCCAGCAGTTGTCCCTGAAAAAGCGCCAGCCGTCCTCGCCCGGTGGCGCGGCCGTCTTGTACAGCACGGTCTCGAAAGTGTCCGGTTCCGCACGCAGGTCCGACGCCCCCGGTTCGAGGCGCACGGTCGCCCGGAAGACGTACTCGGCCGTGCCCGGATCGGTCGTCACCGTATCCGCACCGTCCTCGCCGTCCGTGCCGCTCTGGTCGGCCACCTCCCTACTCGTGGATCTCGTCGAACCGCTCGGCCAGTTCGATGTCGTTGTCGGTGATCCCGCCGGCGTCGTGGGTCGTCAGGCGCACCTCGACCTCGCGCCAGCCGATGGTCATCTCGGGGTGGTGAAAGGCTTCCTGTGCGAGGCCGCCCGCCGCGGCGGCGAACCCGCAGCCGTCGAGGTAGGCGTCGAACTCGTAGGTCCGGACGATCTCGTCGCCCTCGCGCTCCCAGTCGTCGGGTAGCTGTGCCGCGATCTCGTCGTCGGAAAGCAGGTCTGCCATACCTGTTCCGTTGGCCGGACCGGGCAAAACTGTTGGGCCGGACCAGCAGGATCGTTGATCTCACTTGCGAACAGGACATCGAAAGCCCTCGGCCCGCTGGCGGTCGCTGAACGACATATCCTCGCTCGCTTCGCTTACTCGGATAGGGGTCGTTCAGACGACTGTAACGAGCGCCAGCGGACCTCGCCCTTTCATCCGCCAGGGTTTAGACGGGTGAGCAAGCTATGCCCTGGCGGATGAAAGGGCGAGTCTCGGTCGGGCGATCTGCGCGGGCGCTATCCGAGCGAAGCGAGGATATCCCGCACAGATCGCCCGAGCGGGACGAGGGCTTTCGGTGTCTGCCATCCAGTACAGGGGTTTGCTGCTCAGAAAACGACTGCCAGTGTTGCTAGTCGTCGCTGATCTGGTCGAGCACCGACGACGGAATCTCGTCACGCATCCCCTCGGGAATGTCGTCGACCGACATCCCCTCGGCGAAGGCGGGCGGGCCGCCGGCGGTCGTCTCGGGCCCGAAGTCGGGGTCGAACAACTGGAGGGCGGTGTTGATCGTCGACCAGTCGTCCTCCTCGGCGGCGTCGCGCAGGCTCTGGGTCGGCGCGGCCAGTAGTTGCGAGACGATGGCGTCGGCCATCGACTCGACGACGGCCTGCTGGTCGTCGTCCAGATCGAGTTTCGAGAAGGCCGTCTGGAGTTCGCTGGCCTTGACGTGGTCGGCGCTCTCGTACATCGCCGAGATGACCTGATCGGCGCGTTTGCGCTTGTACTGATTGAGGAGGCGGTCGAACTCGGTGTCGACCATCTCCTCGACCGCCGCGGCGGCCTCGCGACGCTGGGCGCGGGTCTCGTCGGTCAGCGTCTCCAGCGTGTCCATGTCACAGACGGTCACGTCCGGCAGCGTGTCGGCGCTGGGTGGCACGTCGCGGGGCTGGGCGATGTCGACGAGGAACGTCTCGCCCGCGGTCGCGAGCGTGCCGGTGTCGAACACCTGGTCGGTGCCGCCCGTCGCCGTGACGACGACGCGGGCCTCAGAGACGATGGTGTCGATGGCGTCGAGCGAGACGGCGGTCGCCTCGACGGGCACCTCGTCGGCGACGTACTCGGCGTTGGGGATCGTCCGGTTGGCGATGACGAGGCGGTCGACGGCCTCGGACAGGGACTTGGCGGCCAGCGTCCCCATCTCGCCGGCACCGACGACCAGTCCCGTCTCGCCGTCGAGGTCGCACTCCTCGGTGGCCAGTCCGACCGCGGCCGAGGCGATGGAGACCGACCCCTCGTTGATCGTCGTCTCCGTGCGTGCGCGCTCGCCGACGTGGATGGCCTTGGTGATGCCGTCCTCGAAGACGGTGCCGATGCCGCCGACGGCGCGGGCGTCCTCGTGGGCCCGGCGGAGCTGTCCGAGAATCTGGTCCTCGCCGAGCACGATGGATTCGAGGCCGGCGGCCACGCGCAGGAGGTGGCGCAGGCTCTCTTCGTGGCCCATCTCGACGACGGCCTCGCTCGGGACGTGCTCGGTAAAGAGCGAGAGCGCATCGGTGTCGCCGTCGTCGGTGACGACGTAGCCCTCGACCCGGTTACACGTCTGGAGGACGAACGCCTCCTCAACGGCCGGGTCGGTCAGGAGCGTCTCGACGGCGTAGCGCTGGCTATCCGCCGCTGCGGCCTCTCGGTCCTCGACGCTCGCGTGCTCGTGGGCCACGCTGACGCCGGAGATGACACCCGTCCCTGCTCTCACGATAGATCACCGGTATGCTCGTCGATCACGTCAGTAGCTACTTGACCTAGGTTACCACTGGGACTATCTAAAGCCTTCCAAACGCGACTCGATCTGACGACCGACCTGACAGCCGATCGACGTTCTTCTGGCGGGACGCCCTCGTTTTTGAGGGTTTCTCGGAGGTCGGCTGTGAGTTCGGCCAGTTCGCCCACGCCCCCGTAGTCGTCTTCGAATCGTTCGCGCAGGTGCTTCGACAGCGCGGGACTCGTTCCACCGGTCGCGACGGCAAGGGTGACGGGACCGTCCCGGACGGTCGCAGGGACGACGACGCTCTCGGGGTCCCGGTCGCCCGCAACGTCCGTGCGGTTGACCAGTGCGCCGTGGTCGCGTGCGGCGTCGGCGACGGCCGCGTTCAGGTCTCCGTTGTCGGTCGCCGCCACCACGAGCGCCGGGTCGGTCCGGTCGATCCACTCGCGGGCCGCCTCGGCGTCGGGCGCTTCGCGGACTCGCTCTACGTCGCCGAAATTCGTGTCGGCGAACTCGGGGCTGACGACGATAACCTCGGCCTCGCTGGCGAAGCGCCGGGCCTTGCGCGCGCCGACGGTCCCGCCGCCGAACACGAGGACGGTCGCGCCGCTGAAGTCGTGGAGCAGTGGGATCATTCAGTCGCTCGTCGCCTCCGTTCCCTCGTCCTCACCGGCCGCCTCGGGGCCGATCACGTTCGCCTCCGCGCGCTCGTCCATCCGAATCCCGGTCTTCTTCAGGATCTCCGAGGAGAACAGCGTGTCCCAGTCCTCGTCGGTCACGTCCCAGTACTCGGCCATGCGCTCCCGGACTTGCTCGACTCGCTGGTCGCTCTCGGCCTCGCTGCGACCGTGGGTCATCGCGAAGACGTTGTACTCCCAGACGCCGTCGTGGCGCGGGCGCTCGTAGCAGTGGGTGACGAAGTCGAAACTCGCGACGGCGGGCCCGACTTCCTCGACCACGTCGTCGGGGACGTTCCAGACCGTCATCCCGTTCTCCGAGTAGCCCAGCGCGTAGTGGTTCGGGACCACACCGACGCGCCGGACTTTCCCCTCCTGCTCGAAGCGCTTGATCGTCTCGACGACCCACTCGGTCTCTTTCCCGATCTCGTCGGCCACGTCGGCGTAGGGGGTCTCGGTGATCGGCAGGCCGCCCTGAATTGCCATCACCAGATCGAGTTCGTCGGGGGTCAGCCCATCGCGGTCGGTCGGGGTCACGTCGGGCCCCAGATCCGACAGGTCGATGCTGTCGTCTTCCAGCGGGCCTTCGACCGGGAACTTCGCCTCGACGCGGAACTCCTGTTGCTTGGGAAGGTTGTACGTTGCCTGTCCGGTGGCGTCCTCGATCTCACCGAGTACCTCGGGAATCCGGTCCTCGTCGGCGACCGAGAGGACGAACCACATGTTGAGGTGGGGGTGCTCCCGGCGGTAGTTGTGGGCCACCTCGCGGAAGTCGTTGACCTGCTCGGCCACCTCGTCGAAGCGCTCCTCCGGGGCGTGCATCGCCACCAGCGTCGCCATCCCGCCGATCGCCTCGGCGTTGATCAGCGCACCGAAGCGGGAGAGGGTGCCCTCGTCGTCCATCCGCTCGATTCGTTCGACCAGTTCGGCCTCGGTCACGTCGACGCCGCGGTCGCGCAGTGCCTCGGCGGCCGGCCCGAACGGCCGCTCGGTGACGGGAAACCCACCCTGATACGCGTTGGCGATCGCGCGGTCCACGGGTCCCAGTTCCTCGCTCATTACCGATGCTCGGTCCCGGGTCGGTATAAGCCCCGCGGCAGGGGCGACACTCGTTTGTGTGTCTGTCCCAAACTAGCGACGATGATCTCCACGGCCGAACTGGCGATCCGGCTCCTCACCTTCCTGTTCGTCCTCGTCGGGGTGCCGCTGTGGTTCGTCCTCATGTTCCGCGGGCTCGATTACATCGCCATGGACGGCCTGATCGAGGAGTACCGGCAGGGCCAGTCCAGCCCGGTGCGTGATCGCGGGCAGCTGGACGCCTACTTCGCTGCCAGCGAGGAAGCGTCGAAACTGTGCCCGCACTGCGGCGCGGCCAACGGCGAGAACTACTCCTTCTGTCACACCTGTCAGGCTCGGCTGGACTAGTCGCTCTCGAACGCGGATCGACGGGCTGACGATTTGCGACCGCCGAGCGCAGCCACCCCACCAGAACGGGTTTGTTCCTCCCGAGACTCGCCTCCGATATGAACGTCCAGCAGGGATTGACCGTCGAGCACGGCGCGGACGCCCGGGACGCGTTCGCGTTCGCGGCCGACCGCGGGTTCGACTTCCTCGAACTGAACATGGACCGGTCGTTCGAGCGAACGCAGACCGATCCCAGGCGCGTGCGGTCGCTGGCCGACGAGTACGACCTCGATCTGGCTGTCCACCTTCCGTACCGGCTCGATCCCGGTTCGCATCACGAACACGTCCGGGACGGCGTCTGTCGGGAGCTGGAGGCCTCGATCGACGCAGCACTGGAGATGGGAGCCGACCGCGGCGTCATGCACGCGACCTCGATGGCTCATCCCGGGAAGTGGACCGGAGCGGAGGTCCGGCCGCTGATCTACGAGTCCGTTCGTCGCGTCGACGAGTACGCCACTGACCGCGAGTTCACCCTCGTCGTCGAGAACCTGAAGGGCCCCTTCTTCGACGCGGGCGACTTCCCTGAGTTGTTCGCCGAGACCGACGCACTCGCCTGCCTCGACACCGGCCACGCGATCGTCTCGGGCTACGACCTCGCATGGCAAGCGGATCTCCTCGCGGACCACGGCGACCGCATCGCACACGTCCACCTCAACACTCGTCGGGGTGAGGCCGGTGAGGACGAACACCTCCCCGTCGGCATGGGTGGTCGCCCGTTCGACGAACTGACAGCGGCGATACGCGAGATCGACTGGGCGGGGACCTGTACGCACGAGGTGTTCGGCTTCGACCGCGAGTACGTCGCGCTCGGGAAGCGACGATTCGACGAGTGGCTGGCGGCCAAGTAGGATGGCGCCGCTCGGAGACGGCGGCTCGGATCGACGACGGGGATTTATCCACACAGATCCCATTCCGATAGCCAATGCAGTGGGACAACGAGCCGGCGGAATGGCGAGACGAAGACAGCCGGATCACGATGCAGGTACCGGGCGAGACGGACGCGTGGCGACACACCAAGCACGACTTCGTACAGGACGACGCGCCGTGTTTCTACCGCGAAGTCTCGGGCGATTTCACCGCCACGGTCCGCTTTTCGGGCGACTACGCCACCCTCTACGATCAGGCCGGCCTGATGGTCCGGGAGGACGCCGAGACGTGGCTGAAGTGTGGCGTCGAACTGCTGGACGGCCAGCAACACGCAAGCGCCGTCGTCACGCGCGATGTCTCGGACTGGTCCGTGGTTCCCCTCTCGGACCCGCCCGAGTGGCTGTGGATTCGGGTCGAGCGCACCGGCGCGACCGTCGAGGTGTCCTACTCCGAGGACGGCGAGGACTGGACGATGTTCCGGCAGGCGACCCTCAGCGGAGCCGACCCGCTGCACGTCGGTGTTCTCGGTGCTGCGCCACAGGGTGAGGGCTTCGAAGCGCGGTTCGAGCAGTTCAGCGTCGAGTGACTGGCAGGATCACTCCGAGCCCAGCACACCGGTCACGTCGTAGCCACGCTCGCGCAGTTCCGACAGAATGCCGTCCTGATCGGCGCTGGCCTCGTAGTAGATCACGACGTCGAAGCTCCCGTTACGCAGCAGTTGCTGGCACTCCCAGACGAACTCCTCGCCGTCGATGGTCAGGCCCTGGTGCTGGTTCGAGGAGAAGTCCGAATCGTCGTTGCCCGAGTAGACGTAGGTGTCTTTGGGGTCGTGGCCGGCGTGTTCGGCGATGACGTTGCCGACCTCCAGGGTCGTCTCCATCATCTCGATGTCGTCCTGCCCGTCGAGGTCGGTGTGGACGATCGTGGCGTTCAGTTCGATGTCGCCGGGTTCGAGCAGTGCCTTCGTCCGCTGGTAGAGGTCCTCGTCGAGAGCGTCAGCGCCCATACGACGTACTCGTCAGCACGGCCTAATACGACTCACGATTCGCTCGGCTCTCGGCCAGCGTCGCCACTGCTCGTCGGGTGTGCTGGCGGCGGCAGCGACCGCCGCTACTCGGATCGAATCGGAGAATCGACTGTCGCTTACAGTCGCGTCAGGTTCTCGGCACGCGGACCCTTGTCCGCCTGCACGATGTCGAACTCGACTTCCTGCCCCTCTTCGAGGTCAGGGCCGCCGACGTCTTCCATGTGGAAGAAGACGTCCTCGTCGGCATCCTCCGTCTCGATGAAACCGTAACCGCCGGTGTCGTTGAAGAAGTCTACAGTACCTTGCGCCATTGTGATCACAGCCGGGTGAGGTTTTCCGCACGCGGACCTTTGTCCGCTTGCACGATGTCAAACTCGACTTCCTGGCCCTCTTCGAGGTCAGGACCGCCGATGTCTTCCATGTGGAAGAAGACGTCCTCGTCGGCGTCTTCTGTGTCGATGAAACCGTAACCGCCAGTGTCGTTGAAGAAGTCAACCGTACCGGTCGCCATTGCACCAGACAAGACGGGGTTGTGGTATTAAAACCCACCGGTAATTGTGACCATTCAAAGACGACAGATGTCCGGTGAGCATCGAGCGCCGGTCGAAAGGAGTTCGTACCGTCCGCAGCGAGCGAATCGGAACACAAAACTCATGTCGAACCCCTTTGTTCGATGAAACGATGCTACGGCGGGCACGAGCACTCGCGCAGTCGGCCTACGAGCGACTCCTCGAACGCGAACTCTCCGATGCACCCAGTCACGTCGCCGTCATACAGGACGGCAACCGACGCTACGCCCGCGAACAGGGCACGGACAAGACCGAAGGGCACCGGGAAGGCGCGGAGACCACCGAGGCGCTCCTGCGCTGGTGCGAGGATCTGGCCGTCGAGGAAGTCACGCTGTACGCCTTCTCGACGGAGAACTTCGACCGCCCGCCCGAGGAACGCGAACACATCTTCGACCTCGTCGAGCAGAAGCTCCGGGCCTTCGCCGACGCCGACCGGGTCCACGACAACGGAGTCTGTATCCGCGCTATCGGCGAGACCGAGATGCTCCCCCAGCGAGTACAGGACGCCATCGACTACGCCGAGTCCCGGACCGCGGCATACGATCAACTCCACCTCAACGTCGCGCTCGCCTACGGCGGTCGAGCGGAGCTACTGGGCGCGACCCGCGACATCGCCCGGTCGGTCCAGTCGGGCGATATAGAGCCCGACGCCGTCGACGCCGAGACGATCGAGCAGCGTCTCTACGAAGGACCGACGCGGGACGTTGATCTGATCGTCCGAACCGGCGGCAACGAGCGCACGTCGAACTTCTTGCCGTGGCACGCCAACGGCAACGAGGCCGCCGTCTACTTCTGTGCCCCCTACTGGCCGGAGTTCCGCAAGATCGACTTCCTGCGGGCGATTCGGACCTACCAGAACCGGGCCGAGTCGTGGCGACGGACCCGCGCTCGCCGCGCGCTGACGCTCGTGCGAGCGCTCGGTCCCGAGACGCCCCAAGCCAGGCGCATCCTCGGTCGGTTCAAGGACACGCTCACCCGGCAGGAGCGACAGGCCGTCGAGGAAGACATCGAACCGGTCGCGGACTGAACGACCATCTTTTTCTGCGTCGGGTTTCCTCACTCGCTTCGCTCGCTACGGGAACCCTCGCGCAAAAACATGGGTGAAAAAGGCTCGATCTCACTCCGTTCGATCGAGTGAATCGCGCGAACTTCCGGGTCCTTCGGACCGCTCGTTCGCGCGAATGCTAACCGCCCTGCCTGGTCAGTACGACCGACTAACTGACCAGACTGCGGTGGCGCGCGCTGTCGCGGCAGGCGAGGCGCTCCGCGCCTCGATGTGAGCGGCGAAGCCGCGAACGCTCGTGCCGCGACATCACTGTGCGAGGGAGAGCGACCGCAGGGAGCGAATCGGCTGGGGAGGCGTGTGGCTGCGGTGCCGTGCGGCGGCCTGGCGGAATGAACGGGCGAAGCGCGTCTCGCGGTCTCTGCGCGGGCACTATTCGAGCGACCATCGGGAGCGAGAATATCCCACACAGAGACCGCCGAGCGGGCCGAGGGCGTTCAGTTCTTGGTTGTTCTCTGCATCACTGATTCGGCTTCGTTCCAGAACAGACCGAGTCGAATTGTCTAATCACTTCGCACACCTACTGAGCGAGTGATTCAGCCCCCTCTAATTGGAATAAACACTGATGTGAATCCGTCTCCGATGGGCTCCGACCGAACTGCCGAGAGACTCACACAGTTCGTTTTTCGGCGTTTGGTCTATCGGCCGAATTTCCGAAACGCTCGCCACGCTCGTCTTTCGACGTTTGGACGCTTCGCTGCGCTCAGCGTCCAAACTCCCGAGAGAGTCACTTCGTTCCTCTCTCGACTTTCGGCCTACCGGCCGAAACGCCGCTGACGCTCCTGATAATCACGCAGCGCCCGCAGGTAGTCCCGCTCGGCGAAGTTCTGCCAGTTCACATCGGTGAAGTACAGTTCGGAGTACACCGACTGCCAGATCATGAAATCCGAGAGGCGTTCGGCCCCGGTCTTGATGACGAGGTCGGGCGCGGTCGGGAAGACGAGTTGCTCCTCGACGACGGACTCGTCGATGTCGTCGGGATCGATCTCGCCATCGTCGACCGACTCGGCGATCGACCGGACGGCGATGGCGAACTCGTGTTTGCCCCCCAGGCCGATCGAGATGCCGATGGGTGCATCGGCGGGTTCGTCGTCTTCAGGCCCTCTGACAGCCACTTCGCGGGGTGCTCGGAGGGTTTCGAGTTCGTTCTCGATGGTCGGGACGACCCCCTCGTCAAGGACGCTGACGTAGACGACGATCCGGTCGGCACCGAACTGGACGGCCAGATCGAAGAAGCGTTCCAGCGTCTCGTAGGCGTCTTCGACCAGCAAGTCCTGTTCGGTGATGACCAGCGCGACCGTCTCCGGGAGGGCGGCGTCGCTGAGTTGGAGGCGGGCGGCGAGATAGCGGTCGTAGATGGCCACGTCGAGCCGTACAGCGTCCGCGGGCCTAATTCTATCGTCTCGGCGGTAGACACCGATCTGTCTCGGTGCCACGGCGGGGGTCGGCGAGTTCGGAAAGGGTAAGTGCCTCTCCACGGAACCGACGTGACGTGACATCACCTGTCCGGCGGGCTGTGGGGTTCGCGCTGGTCGGGACGCTGGCGCTCGTCGTGCCACTGGTCGACGGTGTCCAACCGCCCTGGCTGGCGACCGCTGGGGCCGTCGCGCCCTTCATCGCCGTCGCGGCGCTCGCGTTGACCGTCCTCAACCGTGGGCCGCTGTTCGAGCTGTTCGCCAGACCGGGTGATCGGGAGGACGACACGCTGTACGGTCTCGCCGGGTTCGTGCTGGCCATCGCCGGGCTGGCGCTGCTGGCGATCCAGTTCGGGCTGCCGATCCCGGTGTTCGTCGCCAGCGTGTTCGTCCTCGCCTACGGCAACCTCGGTGCGCGACTCGTCGAACGAGTCACGACCGAGCGCGTCCTCGCGACCGCCGGGTTCGTCACCGGTGGCTTCCTCGGTGCGACGCTCGGGAGCGCCGGGGCCACGGTGCTCGTCGGGACGCCGATGACGGGCGAGCTGCTGGCCTTGCTCGCCTTTTATGCGATCAGCGGCGCGTTGCTCGGGGCCTTGCTCCGGGCCGTCCTGTTCGAGCGCGACGATCCGCTGGTCCTGCTGTCGATCGGACTCGTCCTCTGGCTCTTCTCGGACCTGCCGTTGCAGGACGTGACGGCGACCCGGATCGCGCTCGCGCTCGCGGTGACGGTGGCGCTTGGTTACGTCTCCTACGCGCTGGAGACCGCGTCGCTGCCGGGGATGCTGACCGGCGTCTTCCTCGGCTTGCTGACCATCGTCTTCGGGGACTTCCGGTGGTTCGCCATGCTGATCACTTTCTTCGGCCTCGGCGGGCTGTCGACGAAGTTCCGCTACGAGGAGAAACAGGACCGCGGGATCGCGGAGGAAAACGAGGGGGCACGGGGCAGCGGAAACGTCCTGGCCAACTCCATCGTCGCGCTGCTCGCCGTCCTCGCCGCGGCCGCGAGTCCCAGCCACACCGGCGTCGATCCCTTGCTCTTGCTGTACGTCTTCGCCGGCGCGGTCGCGGCCGCGATGAGCGACACCTTCTCCAGTGAGTTCGGTGGGCTCTACGACAACCCCCGGCTCATTACGACCTTCAAGCGCGTCGAACCGGGGACCGACGGCGCGGTCACCTGGCAGGGCGCGGTCGCGGGACTGATCGGTTCGGGGCTGATCGCCGGCATCGCCGGCGGGCTGTTCCCGGACATCGACGCCGCCGGCACCCTGCTGATCCTCGGTGCTGGCTTCGCCGGGATGCTCGTCGACAGCCTGCTGGGCGCGACCATCGAGGGCGAGACCATCGGCAACCAGAGCGTGAACCTGCTGGCGACGCTGGCCGCGGCGCTGGTCAGTGGCGGCCTCGCTGCTCTCGTCCTGCTATGATCCGCGAGGGTCGGCCCGACGACTGGCCGCGGCTCCGCCGGATTCAGGCGGCGACGCTGTCGGACCCGTGGCCGGAACTGCTCGAACTCTCGCTTGGCGAGCCGTCGCTCGTCCTCGTGCTCGACATCGGCGAGCCGATCGGTTACGCGCTGGTCGTCCCCGACGACAGCGTCGGCTACGTCGCGGAGTTCGCCGTCGCACCCGACCGGCAGGGACGGGGCCACGGTTCGACGCTGATGGGGGCGCTGCTGGACAGACTGGCGACCGAGGGGATCGAGACGGTGCGGCTCACCGCACGGGCCGACGACGAGCGGGTTCACGAGTTCTATCGCAGTCACGACTTTGCCGTCGTCGACGAGGTGCCCGACCACTACGACGACGCCGACGGGGTCGTGTTCGCTCGCGAGCTATCGGCCGAGGAGTGACCGTTACAACTGGTCGATGGTCCGCACGCGGACCGCGGTGGGCTGTTTGACGAACTCCCCTTCGCTGGCGGCGACGATCTCGCGGACGCCGCGCTGGGCGGCCACGTCGAGGAGCCGCTGGGAGAGGGTGTCATCGAGGACGAGCGCCGACGGGACGGGATCGCTCTCGCAGAGCAGATCGAACGCGTCGTCGGCCGCCCCCTCCGCAAGCACCCCGGCGTCGCCGTCGAGCAAGCGCACCGTGCCGGTGGCACCCGCGACGACGGTCTGGGCGTGTGCCGCGACGGTCGTAGCTTGGTCCTCCTCGTCGGTGTCCTCGACCGCTCCGGCGTCCTCGACTGCGTCGGTGTCGGCGACCGCCGCCGTCCCCTCGCCGGCCTCTGGGGGCTGTGTGACCGATTCGGTGTCGTCTGTCGGCTCGGCCTCGCCCGACGGCGTCGTCTCGACGGTCGTCCCGCCCGAGGTGAGCGCCCGCTGAGTTGGTTCGTCCTCGTCGTCGGCCGACTCGTCTCCCGCCGGATCGGTGTCGTCGACGGCGTCGTAGGGTACCTTGTCGCGGAGCGCGGCCAGTAGCTGCGAGCGTGCGAGGTCCTCGACGCTGGTGCCCTCGGGCGCGAAGGCGACGTAGTCGACCGCGCCGACCTGCGCGAGTTCCTTCAGGATGAGTTCGCCGCCCCGGTCGCCGTCGAGGAAGGCCGTCACCGTCCGCTCCGTGCTCAGGTCCGCGACCGCGTCGGGCACGTCCGTTCCCTCGACGGCGATGGCGTTCTTGATGCCGTACTGGAGCAGTTGGAGCACGTCCGACCGCCCCTCGACGACGATGATGGCGTCGCTTGCGGCCACGCGCGGGCCGGCGGGCAGCCCCTCGTACTCGGTGATGTCATCGACGCGCAGGCGCTGGCGCACCTCCTCGACGATGTCGTGGGAGGTGACGGCGTCGGCCTCGAAGTCGGCCAGTAGTTCCGTCGCTCTGTCGACGACTTCGCGCCGTTTGGCGCTGCGCACGTCTTCGAGTTCGGTGACGGTGACGGTCGCTCGGCAGGGGCCGACCCGCTCGATGGTTTCGAGCGACGCCGCGAGGATGGCGGTCTCGACCCGGTTGAGGCCGCTCGCGATCGTGATCTCGCCGAACGACTGCCCGCTCTCGGAGGTCACGTCCACGTCGATCCGTCCGACTTTCGAACCTTCCTGTAGCTCCCGCAGATCGAGCTCGTCGCCGAGCAGTCCCTCGGTCTGGCCGAACACCGCGCCGACCACGTCGTTGCGCTCGACGACGCCTCTGGCCGTAAAGTCCGCGTGGATGAGATACTTGGTAGAGTCCTGCATGCTGGGTCCCAGTGACGGGGGGTCGCCCCGTGTTCGTGTCAGAAAGGGATTGGATTGGCCGACTCAAATACCTGCCGACCGGGGCCAGTGTTCGGCGCGGCGATCAGACCTCGCGACCGAGCACCGACGCGCCGTGGGGCAGCGCCTCCATCGGGTCCGCGGGCTCGTCGTTCTCGTAGATCGCCCACTCGGCGTCGATGTCGTGAGCGGCCTGTGCGACGGCTGGGATGTCCAGGTCACCCTCGCCCAGCGCCGGCGCGTCCTCGCTGTCGAGGTGTACGTCCTTGAAATGGACCAGCGAGATGCGGTCGGCGTACTCGTGGAGCAGTTCGACCGGGTCGGCCCCGCCGTACAGCGCCCAGCCGGCGTCGACTTCGAACATGAGGTCGTCGCTGGCGTGCTCGGCGAGCAGGTCGAAGGCGACGCCATCGTCCGTCTCGACGAACTCCTGGTCGTGGTTGTGGTAGTGCAGTTGCATCCCACGCTCGGCGACGGCCGCGGCCAGTTCTGAGAGTCGTGCCGCCGTCTCCTCGACGGCCTCGACGGTCTCGAAGTGTTCGGCGTCGAGCCACGGGACGACGATGTCGTCGTACCCCAGCGTCTCCGCCGCTTCGATCACGGCGTCGAGGTCGTCCTCGATCTCTTCGATACCGACGTGGGCCGAGGAGGCGACCAGTCCGGCCTCGTCCAGTGCCGTCCGAACGTCCTCGGCCGGTTCCTCGTTGACCCGATAGGCGAACTCCACGCCGTCGAACTCGGTGTCGCCGACGCGCTCGATGATCTCGATGATCGACTCGTCGATCTCACGGAGGGAGTACAGCTGGATTGCTGTCTGCATGGAACCGCCTTTGCGATCCACATTCAAATAGTTGCGGCCGCGTGTCAACCGCGCTCGACGTATTGCTCGCCGACATTCGGCGGTGACGGGTCTCAAACGACTATCTTGCAGTCGGCTGGAGACCTGTCGACGACCGACCGTATGAAACGTATTTTTCTTCAGTGAGTCTGTTTGAAGAGGAGTTACACATATAGTCCCCCAGTCGTAACACCGGACAACGATGACTGCACGACCTGCAGGGACGCGTCGCCGCCTCGAACGTGCCGGGTGGGCGGTCGGTGCTTTCGTGCTGGCGGCCGGATCGATCCCGTGGTCCCTCTGGCGGGACAGCACCGTCGCCGCCGGCCTGCCGCTGTGGCTCTGGTGGCACATCGGCTGGCTCTGTCTGGCATCGCTGGGCTTGCTTGCCTTCACTCGCTACGGCTGGGGCATCGGCGTCGAATCGGGCGCGATGGTCGGGGCGACGACCGACGACGCCGCGGAGGCGACCGATGACTGAGACCGCGATCCAGCTCGGTATCGTCGGTGGCTACATGGTCGTGGCGGCGGCCATCGGGCTAGTCGCCTATCGGCTGACCGACCGGACCGCCGAGGACTACTACCTCGCGAGTCGCACCTTCGGCACGGTCGTCCTGCTCTTTACGACGTTCGCGACGCTGCTGTCGGCCTTCACCTTCTTCGGGGGGCCGAATCTCACCTACAGCGCCGGCCCCGAGTGGATCCTCGTCATGGGCGTGATGGACGGGATCATCTTCGCCGTCCTCTGGTACGTGCTGGGGTACAAGCAGTGGCTCGTCGGCCAGCACCACGGCTACGTCACGCTGGGGGAGATGCTGGGTGATCGCTTCGGCTCGCGGCCGCTGCGCGGCCTCGTCGCGGCGATCAGCCTGTTCTGGCTGTTCCCCTACGTAATGTTGCAGCAGAAGGGCGCGGGCCAGGCCATCGTCGGGCTGACCGACGGGGCGGTCCCGTTCTGGGTCGGGGCCGGCGGGATCACGCTCTTTATGATCGTCTACGTCGCCGTCTCGGGGATGCGCGGCGTCGCGTGGACCGACACCCTGCAGGGCATCTTGATGCTCGGGCTGATCTGGGCGGCCGTCGCGTGGATCCTGAGTGCGGTCGGTGGTCCCACCGCTGCGACGGCGCGACTGGCCGAGACCAACCCCGAGTTCCTCGCACTCGGGGGCGGACTGTACACCCACGAGTACGTGATCTCGACGGCCATCTCGATCGCGTTCGGCGTGACGATGTTCCCCCAGATCAACCAGCGCTTTTTCGTTGCAAGCTCCGAAAAGGTGCTCAAGCGGACGCTTGCGCTCTGGCCCGTCCTCGTCGTCCTGCTGTTCGTCCCCGCGTTCATGCTGGGCGCGTGGGCGGCCGGACTGGGCGTGACCGTCCCCGAGAACGGTAACGTCGTCCCCGCGATCCTCAACGAGTACACCGCCGGCTGGTTCACCGCCGTCGTCGTCGCCGGCGCGATGGCCGCGATGATGTCCTCCAGCGACTCGATGCTGCTCTCGGGCGCGTCGTATCTCACGCGCGACCTCTATCGACCGGTGACCGACCTCGCGGAGGAGGACCCGTCACTCCCCGATCGCGCGTCGCTCGCGAACCGCATCCGCCGATCGGCGCTCGCGGCCGCCGTCTCGCTCGGTCGGCTGCTCCGGTCGGACCGCGACCGCGAGACCCTGCTCGCGCGGGCCGGCGTCGTCGTCTTCGCGACACTCTCCTTCGTCGCCAGCCTCTACGCACCCGGCACGCTCGTCGAGATCGGCGACACCGCCTTCGGCGGGTTCGCACAGCTCACGCTCCCGGTGCTGGTCGCGCTCTACTGGGCGCGGACGACCCGCTGGGGGATGTACGCCGGCGTCGGGGGCGCACAGCTGTTCTACCTCGCGAGTGTCTTCTTGCCGATGGTGCCCGGCAGCTACCTCGGCGGGTGGTCGGCCAGCGTCGTCGGGATGGCGCTGGGACTGGTCCTGACCGTCGGCGTCTCGCTGGCGACCGACGCTGCGCCGGGCGAAGACGCGACGGTCTACACGGTCTCGGCCGTCGACGGCGACTGATCGCCGCGAGCGTGGCACCTAAGGCGGCACGGCACTTCCTGCCCGACATGGAGACCTCCGAAAACGTCGGCGGCCGTGACAGGCTCGCCCGAGCAGTTCTCGCCATCGTCCTCACCATCGCAGCGATCCGGTCGCTCCGCAACGGCAAGCGCCTGCGCGGCCTGCTGGCCGGAATCGGCGCGCTCGCCTTCGGCTTCAACGCCACCACGAAGTACTGCGGCGTCAACGACGCGCTCGAAATCGACACGACCGGCGACGAGGTCACCGTCGAGTTCGAGGAGTCGACCGACGAGACAGTGACTACGGCCGTCGACGACACGGGAGATTCGACAGGCGAAGACGCCGACGACGGTCACGCCCTCACCTGTGCTGCCTGTGGCGAGCCGATCGTCCCCGGTGAGTCTCGCGGTCCGAACGAGAACGACGAGATCGTTCACGACCGCTGTCAGTAGCCGAAACGACCACAGCCGCTTTGTGCTTCGCTTCACTTGGTTCCGTAGATGCGGCTATTCCGATCGTCGCGCGGCGTCTCACCCGTCATCTCGAATATCTTGATGGTCGCGATCGTAGTCGTCCTCGCCGCGACAGTCTCGGTGTTCGCCTTTGGATTCGCCCAGGAGACGACCCAGCCCGGACCCATCGTTGGCCAATCGAGTGGCGAGCTAGCCAGCGACAGCAGTGGCTCAGACGATCAGATCGTTCGGATCACGCACGTCGCCGGAGATCCCATCGACGTGTCGAACATGGAGATCGTCGTTCGGGCGTGTGGACAACGCGCCAGGATCGTCAACCTACCGGCTCCGACGACGAGAACGACGTCGACGCCGACGTACTTGCCCTTCGATTCGGGTAACTTCGAGGGGAACCGGAACCTCTTGAGCCCCGGTCAAGCGTTCGGTCGCCAGTCGTGGGATGCTGGTGTGTTGCACGAGGATACGAGCAACACGTTCACCGCCGGGTCGTCGTTCGAGTTCCGGATCAAGAACGGTGCCTGTCGCCTCGATGCCGGCGATCAGGTCGTCGTCCAGGTCGTGCATACTCCGACGAACTCGGTTCCGATCAAGAAGACACTGACTGCGACGTGAGACCCTTCGGTGCCCTTTTTATGTGGGCAGCGCCGGGACGGCCCACAGCACGATCCGGCGAGACGGATTCCGAGCCGGAAGACTGGTGATTTTTATAAACACCGGCCCACCTACCGCGTATGCAGACCCACATCGTCCCGGTCGGGTTCGATTACGACCGACTGATCGCGCCGCTGGTGCGCGAGCAACTGGACGTGGACCACGTCATTCTGCTGGAGGGGGCCGTGGGCAGCGAGGCCAACGTCGAGTACTCCCAGAACCTCGCCCAGAAATTAGAGAAGGACTACCAGAATCTGCTGGGTGCGACCACCGAACGCTTCGTCATCGAGGACGTGTACGACTACGATGCCGCCTTCGAGCAGGCCTTCGAACTGATCAACGCCGAACTCGACGAGGGCAACGAGGTGTGGGTCAACATCTCCGCGATGCCCCGGACCGTCTCCTTTGCCTTCGCGACGGCGTCGCACTCGATCATGGTCGAGCGCGAGGGCGACCGTGATCGGATCCACACGTACTACACCGTCCCCGAGAAGTACCTCGAAACCGAACTGGCCGAGGAACTGCGCCAGCACAACGACCTGCTGGAGGACCTTCGAGAGGAGGTCGACGGCGACCTCGGTGACCGGGTCGATCAGCACCTCGACACCGCTCGCGACCTGCTCGACGAGTTCGACGAGCGCGGGACGACGATCGGAGCAAAGGAGATCGACGGCAGCCACGTCGTCGAGTTGCCCGTCGCCTCCTTCTCGAACGTCAAACCGTTCGAGGAGGTGATCCTGTTCACGCTGGGAGAACACGGCGAGTTCGAGTCCGTCTCGGAACTGGCTCAGGCGCTGGCCCGCGAACTCGGCGAGGAGTACACCGACAGTTTCCGGTCGAAAGTGATCTACAACGTCGACCGGCTGGGTCCGGGCGGGAAGGGGTACATCGAACAGGAAGAACACGGGAAATCCTACCGGACGCGCCTGTCGCGGATCGGAGAGCTGTGGGTGCGGGCCCACGGCGACCGCGAGCACGATCTGAGCTGAGACTGCTGGCTGTCAGTTCGCGAACGAACTCACCGTCTCGGGGTGCGAAATCGCTCACGGATCCGGGGCCAGTCGTATGAACCGCTTTGTCGCGTGACTCCTTACGTACAGCTATGCCGACAGTCGAGTTCGACGGCGAAACGATCGAGTGTGAAACTGGTGCGATCCTGCGGGATGTCCTGCTCGACGCAGAGTTGACGCCACACGACGACGGGGCGACGAAACTGAACTGTCGGGGCCACGGGACGTGTGGCACCTGCGCGGTCGCCGTCGACGGGCCGGTCAGCGACCGGACGCGCGTCGAGGGATGGCGGCTGGATTTCCCACCTCACGAGCGCGATTCCGGCCTGCGACTGGCGTGCCAACTCCGGGTCGAAGGCGATCTGACGGTCACGAAGTACCCCGGCTTCTGGGGTCAGCACGTCGACCAGTCTCCGGTATCCAGTTCGCCAGCAAACCGAAGTCATTAACGCCCCCTCTGGCCAATCCGTGTGTAGATGGCGCGTCGAGTATCCACCCGCCTCGTTCTCGTACCCGTAGTAGGGGCACCTTCGCCCCACTAACACCACTCATACGGAACGTTGTAGACGGTCATTAGACCTACGACAGTCCGTATCACTCGACGCTCGCACCGCTTTCCGACCACGCCGACAGCGATCGACAGCAGATCTATGAGCGACACACAGGACACGACCGACGAACCGCCAGCAGAGCAACAGGGGATCGATGGCGAGTACGATCCCGACGCCGTCGAGCCACGGTGGCAAGAGCACTGGGTCGAGGCCGAGACCTACGCCTACGACGAACCGGCGGCCGACGAGACTGTCGACCCGGACACCCGCTACAGCATCGACACGCCGCCGCCGACGGTCTCGGGGAATCTCCACATGGGCCACCTCTACCAGTTCACGCTGCAGGACTTCGTGGCCCGCTACCACCGGATGGCCGACGACACGGTGTACTTCCCCTTCGGCTACGACGACAACGGCATCGCCTCGGAACGGCTGACGGAGCGGGAACTCGGGATTCGCCACCAGAACTTCGAGCGCCGTGAGTTCCAGGAGAAGTGCCGCGACGTGTGTGCCGACTACGAGGCCGAGTTCACCGAGGACGTGCAGTCGCTGGCGATCTCGGTCGACTGGGACAACACCTACAAGACGATCGAGCCGCGCGTCCAGCGGATCTCACAGCTCTCTTTCATCGACCTCTACGAGCAGGGCCGGGAGTACCGCCAGCGCGCGCCGACGATCTGGTGTCCCGACTGCGAGACGGCCATCTCGCAGGTCGAGCAGGAGGACGAGGACAAACACACGAAGTTCAACGACATCGCGTTCGACCTGGTCGAAGACGGTGACGGCCCTGTCGACGACGAGACGTTCACAATCTCGACGACGCGACCCGAACTGCTGCCGGCCTGCGTCTCGGTGTTCGTCCACCCCGACGACGAGGACAACGAGGACCTCGTCGGCGGCACCGCCGAGGTCCCCATCTTCGGCCAAGGGGTCCCGATCATCGCCGACGAGCGCGTCGACATGGAGACCGGCAGCGGCATCGTCATGTGCTGTACCTTCGGCGACCAGAACGACATCGAGTGGTATCAGGCCCACGACCTGCCGCTGCGACTGGCCATCGACGAGTCCGCGACGATGACCGAGGTCGCCGGCGAGTACGAGGGCATGAGCACCGTCGAGGCCCGCGAGGCCATCATCGAGGACCTCGATTCGGAGGGGTCGCTGCTCGAATCACGCGACCACGAGCACACCGTCCAGGTCCACGAACGCTGCGGCGTCGAGGTCGAGTATCTGGTCACCGAGCAGTGGTACGTCGAGATGCTCGACAAGACCGACGAGTACCTCGACGCGGGCCGCGAGATGGACTGGTACCCCGAGAAGATGTTCAGCCGCTACCAGCACTGGATCGAGGGGCTCGAATGGGACTGGTGTATCTCCCGCCAGCGCGATTCGGGCATCCCGATCCCGGTCTGGTACTGCGAGGACTGTGGCGAACCGGTCTTCGCCAACAAGGCCGACCTGCCCGTCGACCCCCTCTCGGACGACCCGCCGGTCGACGCCTGTCCCGAGTGTGGCCACGACAATCTCCGTCCCGAGGAGGACGTCTTCGACACGTGGGCCACGTCGTCTCTCACTCCCCTGGTCAATGCCGGGTGGGACTGGGACGATGACGCCGAGGAGTTCACCATGGAAAACCCCGAACTCTACTCGTTCGACCTGCGCCCGCAGGGCCACGACATCATCTCGTTCTGGCTGTTCCACACCGTCGTCAAGTGCTACGAGCACACCGGCGAGGTGCCCTTCGACAACGTGATGATCAACGGGATGGTGCTGGACGAGAACCGCGAGGCGATGTCCAAGTCCAAGGGCAACGTCATCCCGCCCAGCGACGTGCTCGAGGAGTTCCCCGTCGACGCGACCCGCTACTGGGCCGCCGGCACCTCCATCGGCGACGACTTCCCGTACAAGGAAGGCGATCTCGAAGCCGGCGAGCGCCTGCTTCAGAAGCTCTGGAACGCCTCGCGACTGGTCGAACAGCTCACCCCCGAGCCGTCGACGGTCGAGGAAGTTCCCGCGGCGGACCTCGCGCCCATCGACGAGTGGTTCCTCGCGGAACTGGACGCCACGATCGACTCGCTCACCGAACGGTTCGAGGCCTACGAGTTCTCGAAGGCTCGCAACGAACTCCGCTCGTTCTTCTGGAACACATTCTGTGACGACTACCTGGAGATCGCCAAGCAGCGGCTGTCCGACGGCGGGAACGCGTCGACGGAGTTCGCGCTGACTCACGCTCACAGGACCTTCCTGAAGCTGTTCGCGCCGTTCCTGCCGCACATCACGGAGGAGCTGTGGAGCAAGCAATACGATTCTGACTCTTCCATCCACACCACGGACTGGCCCACCGAAGGCGGCTTCGAGGCCGATCTGGAAGCCGGCGAGACGGCGATGGAGGTCATCTCGGCGCTGCGAACCTACAAGACCGACAACGGCCTGCCGCTGAACGCCGACCTCGACCGGGTGCAGGTGTACGGCCACGTCGAAGGTCTCGCCGATGCCGTCGCCGAGGCGATGCACGTCGCGGACCTCGAACTCCTCGACGACGCACCTGACATCACGACCGAGATCAGCGATATCGACCTCGACTACTCGCTCGTCGGGCCCGAGTACGGCAATCAGGTCGGCGACATCGAGGCCGGAATCGCGCAGGGCGACTACGAGATCAAGGACGGACAGCTTCACGTCGCCGGCGTCACGCTCGGCGAGGACATGTTCGAAATCGAAGAGGCGCGGACCTATTCGGGTGACGGCGAGATGATCGAGACCGAGCACGCGGTCGTCATCGTCGGCTGACGCCGCTCGCGGTGTCCAAATACTTATCAGTTGGTATCCGTACATATTTCATAGACCAGTAGCGACGATTTCGATGCCCGTGTGGCTGGGTACCGCCCGGGATCGTTGGGTGTCGCGCAGGCGATCGAGCACGGTCTGCGGGCCGTGTGAGCGGTCACTGGCTGGTCGCTATCGAGCCGTGCTTCGAACATTCAGATACGTCGGCGTCGTGCTCGTTCTGGCAGGGGTAGTCGTCGGTCTGTCCCCGACGCTGGGGTTCACGATGGTCACGGCCGACCGCGGCGTCTCGGTAGCGACGGCGGACGACGGGACCGCGCTGATCGCGCTCCAGTCGGCCGGGGTCACCGTCGACAGCACCGACGGGACGACGGTCGCGACACTGCGAAACAACGCCGGCGAGGCGCTGGACACGACCTATCAGATCAGCACGACCACGGGTGATCTGACGGTTGAGACCGGTGACGGACAGACGACACTGTCCCCGGACGGTGAACTGGCGATCTCGCTCGCCTGCCAGCCCGGCAACAGACAGGGGACCGCGCAGTTACAGGTCACGGTGCCGACGGCGGACGGAGCGACTGTCTTGGTCAGCAACGCGATCCTGGCTATCGACGTGAGCTACGACTGTCCGCCCGGCGGGGGGAACCAGGGGCCGCCGCCGGGGAAGGGCCAGGCGTTCAACGACAAGGACAACGACGGCGTCTACGATCCCGGTGAGACGACCTACACCGCAGACCAACTACAGAACTACGACAACACCAGCGCCGATCTGGTGATCAACGACGCGGGCACCATCGACACGGGGAACCGGAAGGTCTCGATCACGGCCAACACGACGACGATCATCGATTCGGATCTCCGTTCGAAGCAGTCGGTCACCATCGAGGCTGAGTCGGGCGCTGCGACGTTCCAGAACGCGACTGTCGACTCGCGCAACAACAAGGTGATGATCAAAGCTCCGTCCGTCTCGGCGGAGATGTCGACCATCTCGTCGAAAAACGCGCTGTCCCTGACCGCCGAGTCCGGGCCGGCGACGCTAACCGGGAGTTCGGTGTCGAGTTCGAACAACAAGGTCACGGTCGAAGGAACCGAAGTGAGTGCGGCGGGGGCGTCGATCAGCGGCAAGAACGCGATCAAGCTGACGGGCAACAGCGGCCCCGTCGACCTCGCGGGGGCCAGCGTCGACAGCCGGAACAACAAGGTCACGCTCGGTGGCTCGTCGGTTTCGGCACGGGGAGCGTCCATCAGCGGGAAGAACGCGATCAAGCTGACTGGCAACTCCGGGCCCGTCGATATCGACGGTGGGAGCGTCACCAGCGCCAACAACAAGGTGACGATCGAGGGGCCGTCGGTGTCTGCCACGGGAGCGACGATCAGCGGGAAAAACGAGATCAAACTCACGAGCGACGACCGCCTCGGCCTGGCCGGCGCGACGATCACGTCGTCGAACAGCAAGGTGACGCTGAAGGCTGAAGGCAGCACGCTCGACGCGTCCGGCGCGACCATCGAGGGGAAAAACACCGTCTCGCTGACCAGTAACGGGGACATGATTCTCACCGACGCGACACTCACCGCCCGAAACGGGCAGGTCTCGGCGACGCTCAACCTCGCATCGGCGACGCTGGCCGTTGACGGACTCTCCATCAGCGACAAGGACGACGTACTCAGGTACAGTCCTTCGGGAGCCACCGTCACCGGGACGCCCGACGACGGGAGCGTCGCACCCGGTTAGCCCGAGAAGTCGTCCCGACCGAGCGCCTCTGCAGCGTCCCAGTACCGAGCGAAGGCGTCGTCGGCCCACTCACGAACGGCCGCGTCGTCGGTGTCGACCGAGGCACGAAGGATGCCGTTCTCGTCGCGCACGAGCAGGTGGACCCGGTCGTCGGCGACGGTCACGGCCAGTGGGATCTCGTCGGCACAGACCCGGAGTTCGACGCCGTCGGTCGCGAGCAGGTCGAGCAGGCGCTCTCGGAGGCCTGACTCGTCGGCCAGCGCTTCGATTGCGCTTCGAGAGAAGACCCCGCGGAACGTCTGGTCGCCCGTGGCGGTGTGCTCCTGGACGACGGTCAGGCTCTGTTCGTTGAACGCATGCGAAAAGACGCGCACCTCGTCGGCGTCGTCGAGCAGGTCGAGCACGCGCTGGACGGGCGCGTTCGGTCGCGTCCCGGTCGGCGTCGTGATCGTGGCGTCGGCGAGGTGACGCAGGTCGAACTCCATCGCTTCGGTCGGGAGATATTCGACGATGGGTCGCAGTTCCCGTTCGGTGTCGAGACTCGCCAGCAGATCGGTGAAGCTCGCGGCGACCAGTTCGCCGGTCGCCGTCGCGACGTAGCCGCCACTGTCCTTGCGGACCCACGCCCGATCCTCGAAGTCGCCGAGAATCCGGCCGAGCGTGGCCTGTGACGCGCCGGTCTCGTCGGCCAGGTCGCGCCGGGTGTGTCGCCCATTCGCGAGCAGGCGAAGCACCTCGACGCGGTTGGCCGAGAGCGCGAGAAACTCGATGTCTTCGAGCGCGGCCTCCATACCACGGCATCGCACGCCTTGGGGGATATGACTTTCGCACCATGAAATGATTGCACGCCGTGCAACGTCGCTTCGGTCCCGCGTCGTCCGCACGCCGTGTACGATTTTCTGGCTGAATTGATGGGTGTCTGGCCCCTTTCTTCGAGTATGAGCCCGATTCCCGTTCCGACCGAACGCACCGACCTCTCGGCACGTGTCTACCGCCTCGTCAGGGGGCGCGACGAGTGAACACCACCCGCCGGACGCTGGCCCTGTTCGCCGCCGCGAGCCTCCTGTTCGGCGGGACCTTCGTCGCTGCGAAGGCCGGTCTCGACTACTTTCCACCGCTGCTGTTCGTCGCGCTACGCTTCGACGTGGCCGCGGTGGCGCTGATCGCCTACGCCGTCGCGACGACGCCCCGGGCCGAACTAATCCCCCGAACGCGTGGGGACGTGGCCGGCATCCTCGCGACCGGCGTGCTGGCTATTGGCCTGACCAACGCCCTGCTGTTCGTCGGCCAGCAACACGCCACCAGTGCGGTCGGTGCCATCGTCTTCAGCCTGAACCCGATCCTGACGCCGGTGTTCGCGGCCGTTCTGCTGGCCGACGAGCGCCTCTCCGCCCGCGGCGCTGCGGGGATGGTGCTGGGACTGCTCGGCGTGGGTTTCGTCGTTTCCCCCGATCCGGCGAACCTGCTGGCCGGCGGCGTCGGCAAGGCGATCCTTTTCGCCGGCGCGGTCAGTGGCGCGCTGGGCAGCGTCCTGATCCGCTGGGCCGACGGCGGCCTCGACAGCAGCGTCCGCACGGCGTGGGGCCTGCCCTTCGGCGCGGCGCTGTGTCACGCCCTCTCGTGGGCCAGCGGGGAGTCGCCCGCGGCGATCACGTGGAGCGGCGAGGCCCTGCTCGCACTGGGCTACGTCGGCATCGCCGCCGGCGCGGTGGCCTACATCGCCTACTTCGACCTGCTCGACACTGCGGGCCCGATCCGGGCGAACCTCGTGTTCTACGTCGTCCCGGTCGTCGCGACGCTGGGCGGGTGGGCACTCCTCTCGGAGTCGATCGCCCCGACCGCCGTCGCCGGGTTCGCGACGATATTTGTCGGCTTTGCGGTGCTTGGCAGCGAGTCGATCGACCTGCCCGCCGTGCTTCGCCGTGGCGAGGAGACGGCGAGTAACTCGTCGCTGGGGACCGAACCGAACGGCTTCAAATCGGATTGAGGCCTCTCGTCGCCATTCCGGGTCAGAACCGTTTTGATGGACTCCTCGCCGACGGTCTCGGACGGCTCAGTCGAACAGCCGGGCCGTCGCCTCGCCGGAGGCCAGCACTCGCCGATCCGACTCACCGAGGTCCGACTCCGGGACGACCTCGATGCGAGCCGTCGCGAGCGTCGACCCGAAGTCGACGACCTCCGCCTCGACGACGTGGGCCGCCGCGACGCCGTCGTGGAAGGACATATCGATCCGTGTCGTCGCGAGCGGGACCGGTTCCAGTGCCTCGGCGATGACCGCGGCCATCCCGGCCGCGTCGCCCAGTGTGATCGGGATACCGCCGTTGATACCCTCGGCCGGTCCGACTTCCGGTGGTGCCCTCCGGTCGTCTGCCGGTGTCTGAGTCGGACCAGCCCGCGCTCGACGGTGAGTACGTCGGGCTGGAGCCACCGGTAGTAGGGGTTGGACTCCCGCAGGTATTCGAGCTAGTCGGCGACGCTGTCCAGTCTCGTTCGTTCGGTCTCCTCGCCGAGCGGTTCGCCCGTCGTGTCCTGCTCGCTCATCGGCTTCGACCGGTCGTCTCGGCCGCGGCTTCGAGGAACGAACCGACCGGTGACGCCTCGATCACCGAGCGCAGCGACACGTCCTCGTTGCTGTCGCTCAGGGTCGCGAGGTCGTCGGGGAGTCGGTCCCGGACCTCCGCGCCGGTCGCCGGCAGGTCTGCCACCACCGCCTCGCCCATCTCCGCTGCGGACTCGTCGAGCGATTCGCGGAACTCGTTGTGAAGATCGCTCTCCATCACTGTAGCTGATACTTACGGCGACGACGGTAAAACAGTGTACCATTCGCGAATATTTGCGACTGGTCGGCACCATCGGGCGGCCCGGTGACGGTCAGGCACGTCGCACCTTCTCGACGCGGGTCGCGAGTGCCAGAAAGACCGCGAGGAAGGTCAGGACGACTGCCCAGCCGGCGGCCAGATCGTGGGCCGCAAGCGTGTGGTCGAAGACGCCGCCGACGTACTCGGCCCGCAGCGATGTGTGGTGTGGCCCGCCAAGTACCGGGACGAAGTAGTCGACCACGTCGTTGAAGCCGTACCAGAACAGCGCGACCGCGACCGCCGGCACCGAGAAGCTGGCGTAGCGGTGGATGAGGAAGGCCTCGACAGCCATCGCCAAGTGAGAGAGGATCAGAAACCAGTAGAGCCACGGTGCGATGCCACCGGCCCCGTTGATCACGAGCTGGACGTAGGGCGTCCACAGCCCGAGCTTCAGGCAGCCGAAGAAGGCCAGCATGTGGAGCCAGTCGGCGTCGTAGTCGAGTCGCCACGCCACCAGCGAGAGGCCGATGAACATGGTCGCGACCGGCGAGTCGGGGATCAGCGGGTAGGCCAGCGGCGTCGCCGCGCCCAGTTGCCCCTCGATGAGGGGCGGCGCAAGTTCGAACGGCTGGCCGGCGTAGTACCAGAAGCCAAACAGTGTGCCGACGAGGTTCACGAGCGCGATGGGCCAGGCCAGTCGCAGACCGATATCTTCGAGCCAGTCGGGCAGCGGTGCGACGTAGGTCGGTAGTCCGTCAGTCGCTGGCAGCGAGGCCGAAAAGTACTGCGCGACCAGTCGTTCGAGTCGTCGCCCGACGCCGTCGTGGCCAGCCATGTCAGTTGCTCACGGCGGCCGGAAAATAACGGTAGCGGTTGGGGTTATCGACGCCGTGCGAGCAGGGCGACTGCGAGCAGCGCCACGACCGTGACGAGCGCTCCGAAGCCGGGACCCTCGCCGCTGGTCGTGGTTTCGGGGGTCGTCGGTTGTGCACCGCCACCGTCGTCGTCGGTAGCCGTCGACTCGTTTGTGCTCGTCGTCGTAGTCGCCGTCGTCGTGCTTGCCTCGGTTGTCGTCGATTCAGTGTTTGCCTCGGTGGTCGTGGTGTCCGCGTCGGTGGTCGTGGTCGCCGTCGTCTCGGTGGCCACGTCGGTTGCCGTCGCGGTCTCGGTGACCGTCGCGGTCTCGGTCGTGGTCTGCGTTGCGGTCTGCGTCGTGGTTTCGGTGGTGGTCGCGGTCTGCGTCGTGGTCCGCGCCGGGGTTTCGGTGGTGGTCGCGGTCTGGGTCGGCGTCGGCGTCTCGGTGGCCGTCGCGGTCTGCGTCGTGGTCTGGGTCGGCGTCTCGGTAGCCGTCGCGGTCTGGGTCGGCGTCGAGGTGGCTGTCGCGGTCGCCGTGTTGCCGTACCCGTCGTCGATCCCGGCCACGGAGTCCGTACTCTCCGTGACCGAGACGACGACACCGGTGTCGGTGCCGGCGTAGCCGGTTTCGGAGCCGACGGCGACGGCGGTCACGAGCGATCCGTCGACATCGCTCTCCCATCGCTGTGCCCCGTCGTTGGCCGACAGGCCGAGGAGTTGCCCGGTGTCGGTGCCGACGAGGATGGTCTCTCCGGCGGTACTGAGTTGCGGACCGATCGTGCCCGCGGCGGGGACGGTCGTCGTCCACGCCGTCGAGCCGTCGGCGGTCGCCAGCGCCTTGGTGGTGCCGTCGGTCGCCGCGACGACGAGGTTGTCGCCGCTCAGGACCGGTTCCCACGCGACCGTCCCGCCGACGGTGGCGGTCCACTGCTGCGTGCCGTCGGACGCGACCGCGCCGACGGTGCCGTCCCCGTCGGCAACGTACACCGTGCTGTCGTTGACGACGGGCGTGGTGAGTCGCGCGGGCGAGCCGTCCGCGATGGTCGTCGTCCACTGCTGGCTGCCGTCGGCGGTCGCCACGGCGTGGAGCGTGCCGTCGGCGGTACCGGCGTAGACCGTGTCACCGGCGACGCTGGGCGTCGTCGTGCCGAAGGAGGCTCCGGCGTCGTAGGTCCACTGCTCCTGACCGACCAGTGAGTACGCCGCCAGCGTGCCGCTCTCGGTGCCGACGTAAACCGTGCTGTCGTTGATGGTCACGGAACCGGCGACCGTGTCGTCGAGCCCCGCGGACCAGACGACCGATCCGGTGTCGGTGTCCAGCGCGTACAGCGTGCTCCCGGCCGCGACGACCGTTCGGGTGTCCGTGACGGCGGGGGTGCCGTAGATCACCGCCCCGAGGTCGGTCGACCAGTCGCCGTCGTCGCTGTAGGCCGCGACGGTTTCGCCGGTCGCGACGAAGACGCCGTCGTTGGTGATAGCGGGTTCGCTCGCGATGTCACCGCCCGGCGTCGCGTAGGTTTCGACATCGACATCGTCGTACCACGTCGCACCGGCGTTCGCGCCGTCGTTGTCCGGGCCGCTGGCGTGGCCGGGCCACTGGGCGACGGCGGGGGCGATCCCCATCGCGCCGATCAGCGAGACGGCAAGCGCCACGACCGCGACGTGACGGAGGCGGCTCATTCGTCATCACCTCCGCGGTTCGCGGCACTGCGACGGACGAGCCCGTAGTCCAGCGACCGGCCCCCGAGCGGCACGTCACCGACGCCGCTGTCGGTGAACCACGCCCGTGCGATCTGCTCGCGCTGGCTCCCACCGTAGGGTTCGGTCGTGACGGTCCGAACCGGACTCACGATCTGCTCGGACTGGCCGTCGACGTCGGCATAGACCACGAAGGTGTACTCCGCCGACGGCACCAGACCGGTGAGCTGCGTGCTGGTCTGGTCGGCCGACACCGTGGCGACCTGCTGACTCCCCTCCAGGACGTAGAACTGGGTCGCGGCCGTGTCGGCCGCCAGTTCCCAGGAGAGGGTGGCGGTCGTCGGCCCGCGGTTCTCGACGGAGAGGTCCACGATGCCCGCGGACTGGCCGCCGCCGAACTCGTAGCTCTGTCGGTCGGTCCGGGTCGACTGGCCGCCGCGTTCGTACTCGACGCGGTACTGGACGGTGTCGCCGGCCGACAGGCCGTCGATGACGGTGTACCAGCCGTCTTTGCTGGTGAGCATGTCGACTGTTCGCTCCGTTCCGCCGGCTTCGGCGTGGAGCGTCGCCGCCGTGACAGACGAGTCCGGCTCGAAGTCGATGCGGAGCGTCTCCGCGCTGCTCTCTGTCGTCGTGAGCGTGTACTCGACGCTGGCGGTCGGTTCGACGGTCACCGTCGTGGCGTCGCTCTCGTTGCCTGCGCCGTCGACGGCGCTGACGCCGATCTCGTAGCTCTCGCCGGGCGAGAGCTCCGCGACGACGGCCGAGTTGGTCCCGACCTGGCGGACCTGCTGGCCGTCGACGGTGACGTTGTAGTGGTGCAGGTCACTGCTTCCGACGGCGTCCCACGAGAGCTGTGCCTGCGTCGCGGTGGTGCTGTCGACGGTGAGGCCGCTCGGCGCGCTCGGGGCGCTGGTGTCGCTGGCCAGCCCCGACGCCGCCTCGAACGCCTCGATGTTGGTGACTTTCCACCAGTTCGTACTCGACGTGTCGCGGTCGACGAGGCGGAAGTACCGCGTCGTCACCGGCGCGAACTCGGCGGTCGTAGTGACGCCGCCGCTGACCGTCGCGACGGTCGTCCACTCGCTGCCCTCGTCCGACACCTGCACGTCCATGGTCGACGGTGCCTGTGGCCCGCCGATGTGGTCGACGACAACGCCCCCGAGTCGGTGCTCCTCGCCCATGTCGACGGCGTACGTGATCGCCGTCTCCTGGAACGGGATCTGGCTCGCCCACTCCGTCGACGGGTCGCCGTCGATGGCCCGGCCGCCGTCGGCGTCGTGGAAGGCCGCCGTCGGCGTCACCGACCACGCCGAGCGGTCGATCGCCGGTCCGAGCGTCGGCGAGATGTCGAACTGATCGACGTTGAACGCGCCGGCATCGAGCTGGAAGCGCATGACGTGGGTCCCCGCCGTGAGGGGTACCTTCGTGACCGGACCCCGAGTCACGTAGTTCGTCCAGCCGCCGGTCTGGGCCACGTCGACGGCACCGGTCACGTCGACGCCGTCGATCTCGATGTGGAAGGCTCCGCCACCACCGCCGCCGGCCGCGACGCGGTAGCCGATGTCGTAGTAGCCGGTCGCGGGCACGTCGATGGTGTACTCCATCCACTCGCCCGGCCCGATGTAGCCGACGTTGTAGTCGCCGTCGAGGGCACCGATGTCGACGTCCGTGTCGTTGCGGAACTCGATGCCGCCGCTCTGTAGGATGTTGACCTGATTGCCGGGCGTCGTGTCCATGTAGGCCACGTCTTGCCCGCCGTGGTCGAACTCCTCGGCCCTGACGACGCCCGGAACTTCGACGGCTCCCTCGAACGGGGCCTGGCCGGTCTGGTCCGCGGTCACGAGCGTCGTCGAGGCGGCCGGTCCCTCGTTGCCGGCGGCGTCGGCCGCCGTGACGCTGATGTCGTAGCTCGTCGTCGGTTCGAGGTCGTCGAGCGTGAACCACGTCTGGTCGGTCTGGCCGACCGTCTCACCGTCGACGGAGACGGTGTAGTGGTCGACGCCGACGTTGTCCGTCGCCGCGTCCCAGCCCACGTCGATGCTCGTCCGGGTCGTGTTGATCGCTCGGACGTTCGAGGGAGCCGACGGTGCCGTCTCGTCGGTTCCCGGCAGGTCGGTCGTCGCCGTGATCGTCGTCTGTGAAGACTCGTTACCGAAGGCGTCCTGAGCGGTGACGGCGAAGGAGTAGTCCGTGCCGCCGTTGAGTCCCTCGACGGTCGCCGACGTGCTCGCGACCGTCTCGATGGGCGAGCCGTCCTGGTAGACGTTGTAGAGGAACACGGAACTCTCGCCGTCGGTCGCAGCGTCCCACGAGAGCGTGACGCTGTCCTCCGTGGTCGAGGGGGTGACGTTCGAGGGTGCCGACGGTGCGGTCGTGTCCCCACCGTCAGCGCGGAACTCCAGCCAGTCGAGGTTGAAGCCGCCGCCTTCGAGGTAGAGCCGGACGACGTGTTCTCCTTCGGGGAGGTCGACGCTTCCGAGGTTGCTCTGTTCGAAGGTGGTGTACGCGCCGGTCGTGGGGATCGTGAACGAGTCACCCTGGGGCGTGCCGTCGACTTCGATCTGGATCGGGCCGCCGGCCGACCCGGAGCCGTTGGCGTAGCTCCCGTAGATGTCGTAGGTCCCAGCGCTGTCGACGGAGACGGTGTACTCGATCCACTCGTACTGGGCCGTGTACGCGAGGTTGTAGCCGTTGGGGGCGTCGGCTCCCATCCCGACGCTCTGGTCGGTTCGGAAGGCCCCGGCGTACTGTCCCTGGCCCTCGGTCGTGTCACGATAGGCGACGTTGGTCCCGCCTTTGTCGTAGTATTCGGGTTCGAGCCGTCCGGGGAGTGGCTGGGGCTCCGAGAAGAACGGTTCGTTGGTCCCGGGGTCGTTCAGCGTAACCGTGATCGCCTCGGTTAGCTCCGATTCGTTGCTCGCCGGTGCGCCGTTGACCACCGACACCTGCAGGTCGACCGAGTCACCGGAGAGGCCGGTGATCGTCGTCGGCGGGCTGGACGCTTCTGTCTGCTTGTTACCGTCGACGTAGATGTTGTAGTGGTCGACACCGAAGTCGGGCGCGTCCACTCCCGTCCAGGCGAACTCGACGGAACTCGCGTCCCACTCGATGGCGAACGGGCTCGTCGGTGCCGACGGGACGGCCGTGTCGGCGCTCTTGGTCGATGTGTCGACGGTCGTCCGCGTCGACTCGTTCTCGTCGAGGTCGACCGCGGAGACGGCGATGGTGTAGTCGGTCCCCGGCGAGAGGTCGTCGAGCGTCGTTTCGGTGTCGGCCGATTCGGTGACCTTCGTGCCGTCGACGTAGACGCCGTAGTAGAACAGGCCGCTCTCCGAGTCAGTGACGCTGTCCCACGAGATGTCGACCGTGTTGTAAGTGGTCGCGTCGACAGTGAGGTTGCCCGGTGCCGACGGTGCCGTCGTGTCGGGCGAGTAGTTGGCCGACGAGGACTCCGCCGCGATGGCGTTGGCCGCGACCGTCATCGAGTAGCCGTCGCTGAAGGTGACGGTGATCTCTGCATCGCTGGCGTTGTACGCGACGTACGTTCGCTCCGTGTCCCCCGAGAATGTCTGGTAGAAGGGCGTGTCGGCGGTCACGTCGTCGGGCGTCCCCATCGCGTCGAGCGCGTGGACGAACTGATAACCCAGCGGCCCGCTGTTGCCGCCGTCTTTCAGGACCGGGCCGCTCGTCATTGCCGCGTCGGCGATCTCGGTGGCGTCCTCGGGGTTGGACATCGCGCGATACCCCCACGCGGCGGCCTTCCACCCCGCGAGGAAGTCGCGCTCCTCGTCGGCGATGTCGTAGAGGTCGCTCCCGCGTGCGTCCAGTAGCGACTGCCAGTTCGCGTTGGCGTAGGACCGATCCCGGCCGTGATAGAACGAGTGGCCGGCCATCGGAATCCAGTTGATACCGTACAGCGCGATCGGGTCGTCGTGCGCGAAGAACAGGTCGCGGTCGAACCCGATCCCGCGGACCTTCGTCGCGTATTCGAGCGTGTCACCGGTGGCGGCGTAGCTCTGATTCGTGACGTCGTCGCCCCAGTCGTCGGGCTGGGAGTCGTCGGCGTTGTCGTACCAGTACTCCCAGACGGCGTGGACCTCCTGGGTGTAGAGGAAGATGCCGGTGTCCCTGATAGCGTCGTTGCCGGTGATCTCGCCCCAGCGGATCATCGCCGCGTAGGCGTTGACCGCTTCCGAGGAGGCCTCCTGGTTGTTGCCGTTGAACGACGCGAACCCGCCGGCCCACGAGTGGCCCGCGTACGCGTCGAAGTTCCGCAGGAACGGGAAGGCGTCCTTCGGTGACTCCTTCGGGGTCTGGGCGTCGATACTGGTCGGCGTCGTCGACGGGTCCCCGTTGTTGGCCGGGCGCTCCCAGTTGGCGTAGTCGCGGATCAGCAGTTCCACCATGTCGCCGAACTCGTCGGCGAAGGTCGGGTACTGCCGGGCGACCTCACTGGCCGCGTACACGAAGTAGCCGTAGTGGAAGTGGTGGTCGTTCATCTGTCGAGAGAGGAAGAACTCCCCCGACGGATAGCCAAGCAGCGTCCCGAGCGTCGTGTTGTAGAAGAACAGTTCGCGATCACCAGTACCAGTGGTGCCGTCGGGCAGTTCGTATTCTCCGATCGTGTCGTAGGTCCTCCCGCGGAAATCGAATGAGGTGTCGGTCGCGTCGAACCAGGCTTCGAGCCGAGTTCGGACGGCGTCGACGAACACCGACGTGTCCTTCGAGTCGGTCGCGTGAGACTCGGCGACCGGCGCGGCGACGGTGTTGCGGAACAGGTCCTTGCTCGTCCAATACGTCGCGGCGGGCACGCCCTGTGAAGTGTACGGACCCGACCCGGAATCGCTCGGGACCGTCGCGTCGATCATCTGGTCGATGTAACTGGTGACGTTGGACTGGGCTTCCGAGTCCAGCACCGACCCGGGCATCATCGGGAGGATGCCACGGTAGGTCTTGCTCGTCTGGAAGCTGCTCCCCGCCCAGAGTTCGAGGGTGCCTTTCGCCGAGAACAGCTGTACGTCCTGCAGCGAGGCGTCGGTGTACTTGTGCTGGTGGGGGAACAGCCACGAGAGCGTCTCGCCGTTGGCGCTCTCGGCTTTCTGGTCCAGCGTGAAGTCGAACGTCGTCCGAACTTCCGAGGCTGGACTCCCGCTCTCGGACTGGACGTACTCCCAGTCGACGGTCGTGTCGGTCACGAAGTTGTACGCGTACTTCGCGAACTCCTCGATGGTCGAGGCAGTCGTGTCGGGCAGCGGCGCGATGGTCAGGTACTTGCCGTTGTCCATCAGGCCCGAGGTCGTGACCGGGTTGTTCGTCAGCGATCCGCTGTCGACGCCGTCGAACGTGACGCCCTCGGGCGCGAAGATGCCGTAGTCTTTCTGCTGGCTGTTGGCGGTGACGCTGACGCCGATGACGTTCCCGTCGTCGTAGAACACGGACGCGGAGTCCGTGTCGACGGTCGCGTCGTCGGCGTTGACGAGTCCGAGGACGGCCTCGCCGCCCTCGTACTCACAGAAGGTGAAGGCAGAGCCCTTGACGAACGTCGCCGTCAGGTTCGGCGTCCCGGAGCCGTACTTGACACGGACGTGCCAGTCGCCGTAACCGTCGACGTAGCTCCCGTCGAACTCGTCGGTCGCGGCGTGGCCCACGTCCAGCCCGGGGCTGCCGCCGTAGTCGACTCTGACGTTGCCGGTGTCGGCCGGCGTCCCGCCCCACTGTTTGGCGTAGAAGGTCCGGAATCCGTCGCCGTCCTCCTTGGACACTGCCATGGAGGGAACGGCGTTGATCACCCCGAACCCGTCGGCGTACGGTTCGATCGCGTCGGTGTTGGCGACGCCGAACAGCTCGCGCTGCCACCAGCCGTTTGTCGGATACGGCGCACCGACGTTGTCGGTGTCGAACAGGTAGGATTCGCCCGGCGTGTCGAACACCCCGTCGGGCTGTACCGTCGCGTAGTTCCCGCTCCCGACACTGACGGCGTCGCTGTCAGTTACCTGTGCGAGCGCCGACTCGCTCGACACCGCAGCGAGTCCGGCGAGTCCGATACCTCGGAGGTAGGTCCGTCGTGAAACGCCCCACGTAGATGAGTCTCTGTCTGACATGATTGTCGTCGACGATGCAGCTGACGAGGTCCTGTGTCGACGATCGTCCCCAGTGTGACCCGGGTACGTCCCCACGTACCGGTCACGTGACGATACTCAACACACACCTACAGCCCCAGCGCTACATCGCCGCTATGACCGTGGTGGGTTTTCCCAATGTTAAATATTTACATTCGATATTGTGAATGTCTCGATAAAAGTTAGAAATAAAGAATGATTGTCTGAGGGATAGGTGGGTGGTGTCCTGTGGCCGATCACCGCCCCCGTGCTGGCACGGGAGCCGTGCCGTGAGAGGAGAACGGCCACCGACTCGCCGTGACAGTCTGTTAGTGGCCACCGATCCGCTGGGGTTTCTCGGTCGGCGACCGATCGGCTCAGAACGTGAAGGTCCGACTCTCGCTGAGGTACTGGCCACCGCTCCCGTCGCCGTAGACGAAGCGGAAGTCGATGGAGCCGCCGTCGCCGCTGGTGTCGCGGGTCCACAGGTGGACGTTGTCGCCATCGGAATCGTCCATGCGATAGCCGACCCAGCCAGAGCCGTCGTCGAACTGTACGTCGGCGAAGCCGGCCGTGTTGGACGGCTCGAAGGACCACTCGTAGGAGTCGGTGCCGGTGTTGGTCACGGTCGCCGACCAGCCCTCCCCGGACGACCCGGAGAAGGTGGTGCCCGAGCCGCCCGAGCCACCGGAGCCACTTTGCGTGAACTCCAGCCAGTTCAGGTTCCAGTCGGACGCGGTCATGTCGACGCGGATGACGTGCTCGCCGGCCGACAGCGGTATGGTCCCCACGTCGACCGTAGTCCAGGCCTGCCAGCCGCCGGTCGCGGCGAAACTGGTCGAGGCCACCTGATTGCCGTCGACGGAGAGGTCGAACGAGCCGCCACCGAGGTCGGAGGCGACCCGCGCGCTCACGTCGTAGTCGGCCGCCGACTCGACCTGCACGGTGTATTCGAGCCACTCGCCGGCGTCCGTCCAGCAGATGTTGTAGCCGCCCTCGGTCGCGCCCTCGATGTCGACGGCCGTCGAGCGGTAGGTCGCACCGCCGTCGTTGGCGCTCGTGGTGTCGCTGTAGGCGACGCCCTGCCCGCCGGTGTCGAAGTCCTCGGCCTGGACGGTCCCCGGCACAGCGTGGGGCCCGTTGAAGGCCGACTGGTTCGACGAGGGGTCGGTCGTCGCCGTCAGGACCGACGACAGCGCCGACTCGTTGCCAGCGCCGTCGGTCGCCGAGACCTGCAGGTCGTAGCTGGTGTCTGCCGAGAGGCCCGACACCGTCGCTGACGTGCCCGAGACGGTCTGGTCCGCGCTCCCGTTCACGTAGACGGTGTACTCGCTGACGCCGGTGCCCGAATCCGACGAGGCGTCCCACGAGAGGCTGATCGACGCGTCCGTCGTGCCCGTCGTGGTCAGGCCGGTCGGGGTACTCGGAGCCGTGCTGTCGCCGGCGGACTCGAAGGTGAGGTTGTTGATGTTGAGCCCGCTGGTGTCGGTCGTCAGCCGGATCACGTGGGTGCCGGCCGACAGCGAGACGCTGCCCAGCGAGGCGGTCGACCAGGACTGCCAGCCGCCGGTGCCGGCGGGGCTGGCCGACAGTTGCTGGGTGCCGTCGACCGACACCGACAGCGTGCCGCCGCCGGCGTTGGAGGCCACGCGTGCGCTCACGTCGTAGGTGCCCGAGGATGCCACGTCGACGGTGTATTCGAGCCACTCGCCGTCCGCGGTCCAGCCGACGTTGTGGCCCCCCTCGCTGCAGGTCTCGATGTCCACGTCGTCTGAGCGGTACGCGCCGCCGGTGTTACCGGACGTGGTGTCGCTGTAGGCGACGCCGCTGCCGCCGGTGTCGTAGTTCTCGGCCTCCAGCGTGCCGGGCAAAGCCGTTGGGCTGCCGCCGTAGGGAGCCTGCCCGCTGCTTTCGGCGTCGGTCGTCACGGCGAGCGAACTGGACGCGGGAGACTCGTTGCCCGCCGCGTCGATCGCAGTCACGGCGAAGTCGTAGGTGGTGTCCGGCGAGAGCCCCGTGACCGTGGCCGAGGTCCCGAAGACCTCCTGTTGCTTCGTGCCATCGACGTAGACGTTGTAGTGGTCGACGCCGGTGTCGTCGGTGCTGGCGTCCCACGAGAGGTCGATACTGCTGGTGCCCGCACTCGATCCCGAGAAGTTCGTCGGCGTGGTCGGTGCCTGCGTGTCGCCGCCACCGCTGCCGCCGATCCCGGGCGCGAGGCCGGTCGTCACGTCGCCGTTGCTCGTCTTCAGGGAGTTGCCCGGCACCGAGAGCGTCGTCCCGTCGGAGAACGTGACCGTGCGCGTGTCCGCGTAGGGGTTGTACGCGACGTAGGTCTTGGCACCGTTGTCGTCGAAGACGGCGTACATCGTCGTGTCGGCCGTGATCGACGTGTCCACGCTGCCAAGCCCGTTGATGTTGTGGACGAAGTGATAGACGTAGGCCGACTTGTGGGGGGCGTTGGGCATCGGCAGGTCCGCCTCCATCAGATCGATGGCGTCCTGCGTGTCCGAGAAGGCCCGGTAGGCCCACGCGCAGGTCTTCCAGCCCGCGAGGAAGTCCTGGTCGGCCCCGCTGGCGTTGGACATGTGTGTCGACATCCCCTGGTCGATCGCGCGCTGGCGGGCGGCGACCATGTCGTCCCAGTTGTCGCCGGCGTACTGTTCGTCCCAGCCGAGATACAGCGAGTGGCCGCCGATCGGGAGCCAGTTGATCCCGTACACCTCGACGGGGTCTTTCGGTGCCCAGAAGATGTTGCGGTCGTAGCCACTGGACCACGTCATCGAGGCGTACTCGTAGCTGGGCGCGCCGTTGATCGCATCGGCCTGATTGTCGCCCCAGTCGTCGGGCTGGGAGTCGTTCTCGGGGTCGAACCAGTAGTCCCAGATGGCGTGTATCTCGTGGGTGTACAGATAGACGGCGGCGTCGCGCATCTCCGTGTTGCCGGTCAGCTCCGCGTAGCGGATCATCGCGGCGTAGGCGTTGGCGGCCTCCGAGGAGGACTCTTGATTGTTCCCGTCGCCGGCCATCGCGAACCCGCCGGCCCACGAGTGACCGGAGTACACGTCGAAGTTGCGGAATCGCGGGAAGGCGTCCTTGACGGAGTCGGCAGGCTTGGTCTCGCTCAGCGCGCTGCGGTTCGGTCGCTCCCAGTTGGCGAAGTCACGGACCAGAATCTCGACCATGTCGCCGTAGTCGTCGACCCACTGATCGTCGTGACGGGCGATCTCGGCGGCCGACCGGACGAAGTAGCCGTAGTGGAAGTGATGATCGTTCATGTTGCCGGCCGACCCGAAGCCGTCGTTGTAGCCGATCATCGTGCCAAAGGTCGAGTCGTAGTGGAACACCTCCTCCTCCTCGGCGGTGCCGTAGCTGGTGTCCTGGATGGTGAGCCAGCCCCCGATCCGATTGCGCAGGGCGTCCAGCGACCGGTCCCGCGCAGCGGTGTCACTCACCTGCTGGGCCAGCGGGACCGTCCGAAGGTGGTGGTCGAAGTCCTTGCCGGCGAAGTAGGTGTTCGTCGAGGTCCCGACGCCCTCCTGCCAGAGCGGTTCGGACGTCTGGTCGCTGATGAACGTCTCTAGCTGGGTCCGGTCGTAGGTCCCCTCGTCGGGCATGAACGGAAGGATGCCCGGGTACTTCAGTGTCGTCTGGAACGACGAGCCCTCGTGGACCTTCAGCGTCCCGCGGGGCGACCAGTATTCGAGGCCCGTCACGGGGTCGTTCGAGTGCTTCCACTGGTGGGGGAACAGACAGGAGAGCGTGCCGCTGGCTGCGCTCTCTGCCCTGTTCTCGGTCGTGTAGTCGAACGTCGTCCGGACTTCCGAGACCGGCGTTCCGTTCTCGCTCTGGACGTAGTCGTAGTCGGCGTAGGTGTCCCGAACGACGTTGTACGCGTACTGCTCGAACAGGTCCAGCGTCGACGTGGTGGCGTCGGGCAGCGCGGCCACGGTCATGTAGCCCTGCCCGTTCAGGTTCGAACTGATCGTCGCCGATCCGACGCCCGACCACGTCGACCCCGAGGGCGCGAAGATGGCGTAGTGATGGGAGTAGTTGTCGCCGGTGATACCGTTGATCGTCACGCCCAGCACGTTCCCGCGGTCGGCCCACACGTCGATGTTCGAGGTGTCGGCCAGCGCCACGCTGTCGGGCGAACTGTCCTTGATCTCGAAGGTGATCTCCGCGCCGCCGCCCTCGAACTCGTAGAAGGTGAAGGGCGAGCCCTTGACGACCGTCGCGTCCATGACGGTCGACGTGCCGTCACCCCAGCGGATGCGGCCGTGCCAGTCGCCCCAGCCGTCGATGCGGGTGTCCGCGAACGAGGACGTCGCCGTGTGGCTGACCGTCAGTTTCGGCGAGTTGAGGATGTCCATCTTGACGAAGTCCGTGTTGGACGTGTCCCCGTACCAGTCGTCCGGGTTCTGCATCGTCAGCCCGCGGGCGCTCATCCCCGCGTAGTCGGGGTAGCTGACCAGTGCCCCCTGGCCGTGGGGGTTCCCGTCGGTGTCGTACCAGCGCGACGGGCCAAAGGCGGCCGAGGTCCACCAGCCGTTGGTGGGGATCGGTCCAGTCACGTTGTCCGTGCTGTAGATGTACTGTGCGTCGGGCGTCGTCCCGTAGCCGCCGCCGTCCTCGAAGGTGAGGTTCGACGTGTCGGGCACCGACGTGGTGTAGCTGCCGGCCCCGACCGAGACGATGTCGGTGTCGGGGATCGCACCCGCAGCACCGCCGCTGGCTACCGATCCGCCGGCAGCGGCGAGTCCGGCCATTCCAAGCCCTTTGACGTAGTTCCTGCGCGATAGTCCCCATTCGTCGGAATCGTTGTTGTCCGATGTCATCTGTATTGCCCCCACGGCATCCCTGCCGCGAGTCTCACGAGTAGGCCGTCTCGATAACCATCGCCCCAGTACATCCCCGTCCGGGAGGCCCCACCTCCCGGCGCTGTGTCCCCACGTGGAATGCGGTGTGACGAATGGCCCCAACCATTTCGTCTCGCCCCGTCACTCGCTCACACGCCTACTGTACTTCTGAATCGTGACTGGTATCACAATAAAGATTATGATAACGATAGTTGATTGTATAAATTAGTGTCGTATAATGAACCGTTTTGCAATTCGAAACGGCCGGTGGTGCAATCACGGTGGTTGTCTACTCGCTGTGGGCCAGCCCGTTCTGAAAGTGGGCGGCTGGGCGGCCCTGCCGGCTGTGACTACCCCTGGAAGTCGTAGGTGAAGCTACTCGAATCCGTCGCGAGCCCACCTTCCTCGTAGGTGAAGTAGTACTCCACCGTGTCGCCGCTCGCGAGTCCGCTGGCGACGTAGCTGTGGTCACCGCCGTTGTCCGTCATTCGGACGTTCAGCTGTGAGCCGCCGTTGATCGTGTAGTGCAGGTCGACCCAGTTCGAGTCGGGCGAGCGGTCGAAGTGGAACTCCAGTTCCGACGCACTGACTTCCGAGAGGGTGGCCGTCCAGTCGCTGCCTGAGACCTGCGTGCCACTCCCGGTCGAGGTCGCGGTGAACTCCATCCAGTTGAAGTTCCAGTCGCTGGCCTCCGCGTAGACACGGATGACGTGCTCGCCGGCCGAGAGGTCGACCGTGCCAGCACTGACCGTGGTCCAGGACTGCCAGCCGCCGGTGCTGGCGAAGCTGACGGTGCCGGTCACGTCGGTGCCGTCGACCTCGACGTGGAAGGCGTTGCTCCCGTCGTTCGAGGCGACGCGCAGCCCCAGATCGTAGGTGCCGGCGCTGTCGACTTCCACGGTGTACTCCCACCACTCGCCGGCGTCGGTCCAGCAGATGTTGTAGCCGCCCTCGGTCGCGCCCTCGATGTCGACGGCCGTCGAGCGGTAGGTCGCGCCGCCCTCGTTGGCCGCCGAGGTGTCGTTGAACGCGACGCCCTGCCCGCCGGTGTCGAAGTCCTCGGCCTGGATCGTCCCCGGCACCGTGTGGGGGCCGTTGTACGCCGACTGGGCGGGGTCGGTCGTCGCGGTCACGGCGTTCGACGCGCTCGACTCGTTGCCGGCCGCGTCGACCGCGGTGACCGTGTAGGTGTAGCTGGTGTCGGCCGAGAGACCGGTCAGCGTCGCCGTCGTCCCGGCCACCTCGGTCTGCTTGGCCGACCCCTCGTAGACGTTGTAGTGGTCGACGCCGGTGCCCGAATCGGACGCGGCGTCCCACGAGAGGTCGATGGTACTCGTCGTCTGGCCCGTGCTGGCGAGGTCCGCCGGTGCGGTCGGTGGCGTCGCGTCGCCGGCCGACTCGAAGGTGAAGGCGTCGATGTCGAACCCGGCGCTGTCGACGGCGAGCCTGATCACGTGTTCGCCGGCCGACAGGGAGATGCCCGACACCGTCTGGGTCTGGAAGGCGTCCCAGCCGCCGGTGCCGGCCACCGTGATCGGCCCGGTCACGTCTTGCCCGTCGACTTCGAGGTGGAACTCCCCGCCGCCACTGCCCGAGGCCACGTCGACGAGCAGGTCGTAGGTGCCGTCGGCGTCGACCTGGACGGTGTATTCGAGCCACTCGCCGGCCGCGGTCCAGCCGACGGCGGTGCCACCGGAGCCGTTGCCGCCCAGATCCACGTCGGTCGAGCGGTACGCGCCGCCGGTGTTACCGGACGTGGTGTCGCTGTAGGCAGTGCCCGAGCCACCCTGATCGAAGTCCTCGGCCTCGATGGTCCCCGGAATCGTGTGGGGGCCGTTGTACGCCGACTGGCCGTCCGACCCACCGGACGTGGAGACCGTGATCGTCGCGGACGGGGCAGAGCGGTTGCCCGCGGCGTCGACCGCGACGACGTAGGTGTCGTAGCTGGTGCCCGCCGAGAGGTTCGACAGGGTCACCGTCGTGTCCGACACCGACGTGCGGTTCGCGCCGTTGAGGTACACCTCGTAGTGGTCGACGCCGACGTTGTCGGTCGACGCGTCCCACGAGAGGTCGATGGTGGTGTCGGTCTGAGCCGGCGACGTGAGGTTCGTCGGTGCGGTCGGTGCCGACGAGTCGCCGCCGAAGGTCACCGAGAACGACGCGGTGTCGTAGTAGTTCCCGCCCTTCTCGAAGGTGAAGTAGTAGCTCACCGACTGGCCGCCAGACAGCCCCGAGACGGTCGCTGTCCACGTTCCGTCGCCGTTCCCGTCGCTCATCGCGGTCGTGGTCTGACTCCCGCCGTCGACCGAGTAGTTCAGGTCGACCGACGCCGCCGAGTGCGAGGGCGTGAACGAGACCGACAGCGTCGAAGCGTCGGGTTCGCTCGTCGATTGGCTGTAGTCCTGTGCGTTGGCGTCGGTTCGGGCGGTGACGGGGCCGGCGGTGCCGGACTCGTTGCCCGCGTCGTCGACCGCCGAGAGCGTGAGGCTGAGTTCCGTCGCCGACGCGAGGCCGGTGACCGTCGTCGACGTGCCGGTCGCCTCGGCGACCTTCGACCCGCTCTCGTAGACGATGTAGTGGGCCACGTCGCTCGACGAGGAGGCCGTCCACGTCAGGTCGACCGTCGTGTCCGTCGTCCCGGCCACCGACAGCCCAGTCGGGGCCGACGGCGGCGTCGTGTCGCCGCCACCGCCGCCGCTGCCCACGTCGCCCTGATCGTTGGCACCCTGCTGGATCGCCACCGAGTTGGCGTCGGCGGTGACGCCGGTGCCGTCCGAGAAGCTGATCAGGCGCTGGCTGTCCGTCTCGTTGTAGACGATGTAGTTCTTCTGTCCGCTGTCGTCGACGAAGACGTGGGAGAACGTCGCGTCCGAGACGATGTCTCGGGTCGGCGAGCCGTAGGTGTCGAGTGTCCCCAGCAGCGAGTAGGTGTGGAGCTTCGAGTTCGACATGTCGGGGACGTAGTAGCCGTTGGTGGTGCCCGGATAGTTGCCCGCCTCCCAGTCGTTCATGAGCGAGAGCGCGCCAGACGGGTCGCCGAAGCCGTTCAGTTCGACGAGGATGCCCGGCCACTTCGTGAAGTCCTCGCTGCCCTTCAGCGAGACGAGTTCGTCGTAGATGCTGGCCATGTGGTCCTCGTCCCAGCCCAGATACAGCGAGTCGCCGTTGGCCGGAATGACGTTGATCGCGTAGGTGTCCTCGTCGTCTTCGGTCCACCACGTCGAGTGGGAGTAACCGTCTCCCCACGTCACGGAGGCGTACTCCCGATCCCAGCTATCGGGGTGGTTCTGCTGGTCCCAGTCGTACCAGTACTCCAGGGCGGCGTGGATCTCGTGGGTGTACAGGAAGATACCCAGGTCGCGGATCGAGTGACCGTCGAGGTCCTGCCCGGTGAAGGCACCCCAGCGGATCAGGCCGGCGTAGGCGTCGATGGCCTCCGACGACGCCTCCTGATTGTTCCCGAGGTGGAAGGGGTTGGTCCCCGAGGCGAAGGAGTGGCCCGAGTACGGCGAGAAGTTCCGCAGGAACGGGAAGGTGTCGTCCCCGCGCGTGGGATTGGCGAACTCCCGAATCAGGAGTTGCATCATTCCGCCCCACTCCGATTCGTCGGTCCAGCTACTGCCGTAGCGGGCGATTTCCGAGGCTCCCTTGACGAAGTAGCCGTAGTGGAAGTGGTGGTCGTTGAGCTCGGAGTAGGTGTTGAAGCCGCCGACGTGGCCGGTCAGGGTCCCCCACTCGTTGTCGTAGAAGAACATGTTGCCGTCGAACTCGTCGGCCGCGGCACCGCCGTTGCCCGTCGGCGTGAACCACTGCTCGTAGCTGCCCTGCATGAACTCCAGGACCAGATCGCGGCGATTCTCGAACTCCGTGGCCGTCGAGCCACTGCTCGTCCGAGCCATCTCGTCCAGCAGGCCGGCGGTCTCGGACCAGCGGTTGTAGTTCAGCCCGGTCCAGTACGTGGAGCCGTAGGGCGAACTCTTGCCGGCGTTGTACGGGAGTCGCGTGAAGTCGACCACGTCCGTCTCCGAGAGGGTCGGGACGTTGTACTTGTCCGCGAGCGAGCCGTCGAACTGGTCGATCGAGGTGTCGGGCGTGCTCAGGCCGACCGCGTACTGGTACAGCTGGTCGCCGTTGAGGCTATCGACCAGCGGGAAGTTCGGCAGAATACCCGAGTAGGGCAGCGCCGTGGTAAAGGAGGAACCCTGTGAGAGTTCCATCGTCCCGCGGGCGGACTCGTAGCTCAGTCCCGCGATGGTCGACTCGCCGTCCGCGAGGTACTTGTGCTGGTGGGGGTAGAGTGCGGCGATGGTCCCGGTCCCACCGGACCCGCTGCGGTCCTCGACAGTGAAGTCGTAGGTCGTCCGGACCTCCGAGACGACTTGCCCGTTCTCGACCTCGACGTACTCCCAGTCGATCTGGGTGTCCGTGACGTGGTTGTGGGCGTAGCTAGCGAAGGTGTCGAACGTCGAGGCCGTGTCGTCGGGCAGCAGTGCGATCGTGACGTAGCCCGCCGTCCCGAGGTCGTTGGTCAGCGTCGCCGACCCCTGTCCGGACCACGACGTGCCCGACGGCGCGAACAGGCCGTAGTGGTGGCCGTCGATCGTCACGCCGATGGCGTTGTCGCGGTCCTCGAAGACGGTGGGTGCGCTCGAAAAGGTTAGTTCAGTGCCGCCCCCGGCGTAGTCGAGATAGAGGTACGGCGACCCCTGGACCTGTGTCACGGTCATCGAGGGGTCGGCGCTGCCCATCCGGTACTCGACGTGCCAGTCGCCGTAGCCGTCGACCAGCGACTGGTCGAACGCGCTCGTGGCGGTGTGACCGACGGTGAAGTCCGGTTCGAAGGGCATGTACACGCTGTCGCTCATGCCCACGTAGGGTGCCAGATCGTTGCCGTCGGCATCGGTCTCGCTCGCGAGGTCGACCCCCGCGCCGTTGCCGACCTCCCACTCGTCGGTGTAGCCGATCTCCAGGCCCGAACTCGTCGGTTCGGTAAAGATCGGATGCGAGAACAGCGTCTCCGAGTGGGTCGCGGTCAGCAGGCGCGACCACCAGTCGTTGGTCGGATACGGTGCCGAGACGTTGCTCGTCGCGTAGTCCGGCGAGTCGGGTGCCGACACCGACGAGTGCCCGGTCACGTTGCTCGGCACGCCGTCGACGTACCCCCCGTTGCCGACCTGGACGACCGACGGTGCCGCGGCGGCGGTGCCGGTACTCCCGACACCGAACGCGCTCGCGGCCCCCGCCGCTCCGATGGCCTTCATGTAGTCGCGTCGTTCGAGTTCTGTACCCCGGTCGTCGTCCCCAGTTTCGTTCGTCATTGTTGATTGGCGGTAACACATCGGAGCGTGCCGAGTCTCTCCAGTGACGAGAAGACGCGCAGTCCCCACTGCCTGTGTCAGCCCGGTCGGTTAGCCCCAGCGACCGTGGCTGCTGTCGCATCCCGTCTCCAACTGTGACGTTCGGTCGTGCCCCATCCGAACTGTCGTGTGCTACCCTATCTCCCATGCAGTGGGTGGTACACTTAAAGACAACGGTAAACCATGAAAAACTAACTGTTAGACGGGCGCACGGCCGACAGTCCCGACAGTCTGGGGGTCTCTCAACTCCGGGTTTCGGCCGGCGCTTGCTCGCGAAAGCGACCCGTTAAGTGAGTCCAATCCTAACCTCGGCGTAATGTCGGACACGGATCTCGAAGACCTCAAACGGGGGACCGAACTGGTCAAGCGCGGCTTCGCGAAGATGCAGAAAGGCGGCGTCATCATGGACGTGGTCAACCGCGAGCAGGCCCGCATCGCCGAGGACGTGGGCGCGGTCGCGGTGATGAACCTCGAAGCCGTCCCGGCGGACATCCGCAAACGCGGCGGGGTCTCGCGGATGGCCGACCCCGCCTCGCTCCGGGCGATCATCGACGAGGTGTCGATCCCGGTGATGGGCAAGTCCCGAATCGGCCACACGAAGGAGGCCCAGATCCTCGAGGCCGCCGGCGCGGACATGGTCGACGAGAGCGAAGTGCTGACGCCCGCCGACGACCGCTACCACATCGACAAACGGGACTTCACCGCGCCGTTCGTCTGTGGCGCGCGCAACCTCGGCGAGGCACTGCGCCGGATCGACGAGGGCGCGGCGATGATCCGAACGAAGGGCGAGGCCGGCACCGGCGACGTGAACCAGGCCGTCCACCACCAGCGCAACATCAAGGGCGCGATCCGAAAGCTCGAGGGCATGAACTGGGAGGAACGCGAGAAGTGGGCCCGCGAGAACGAGGCACCCGCCGAACTGGTCCACGAGACCGCCGAAGCTGGTCGCCTGCCCGTGGTCAACTTCGCCGCCGGCGGCATCGCGACGCCGGCCGACGCCGCGCTGATGATGCACCACGGCTGTGACGGCATCTTCGTCGGCTCGGGCATCTTCGGCGCGGAGGACCCCGAGGCGATGGGCACCGCCGTCGTCGAGGCCGTCAACAACTGGGACGACCCCGAGCGACTCGTCGAGATCGCCTCCGATATCGGCGGCGGCATGAAGGGCGACGCCAACGTCGACCTCCCCGAAGACGAGAAGATGCAGGGCCGCGGCGTCTGAGATGCACGAGACTTCGAGCGAAGCGAGGCGTCTCGGAACGCGCGAACGGGGAGCGTAAGCGATGGCGAGATTTCGAGCACAGCGAGGAATCTCGGAACGTGCGAACGGGGAGCGTAGCGACCAGTGAGCGCCGACCCGCCCGCGGGCGCTGGCGACGATGTTCCCGACAACCAGCGCGACGCGGGCGACGGTGCCCCCGACGTGGACGCGATCCTCGACGACATCGACGCACCGATTTTGCTGTTCGACGGCGTCTGTAACCTCTGTAACGGCGTCGTCCGCTTCGTCATCCGATTCGACGCCGCCGGCCAGTTCCGCTTCGCACCGCTCCAGTCCGAGGTCGGGCAGGCGCTGCTGGACCGCCACGACATGCCGACCGCGGACTTCGACTCCTTCGTCCTCGTTGAGGACGGCGAAGTCGCTACGAAGTCCACGGCGGCGCTGAAACTCGTGCGACGTCTCGACGGCCCGTGGCCGCTGCTGTATCCGTTGATTTACCTCCCCGAGAGCGTCCGTAATCGGGCGTACGACCTCGTCGCGGAGTACCGCTATCGCGTCTTCGGAAAGAAAGACGCCTGTCCCGTGCCCGAGCCAGAGATCCGCGAGCGATTCGCCGACCAGCGACTCGATTGATTTCTGGGGGAACCCGGGCGCACAGCGGAACAAATCAGAACCACGTTCTGTCGAACCCTATCTTCGGACATACTACTGCGTGCAACATCCAGGCTGTACGTGTGCCAGTAGAACAGGTGCTTTGGATTGCTTCGTGGTGGAACGAAGTCGAGAACGTGACTGCGAGAGTGACCGACAACTGAACGCCCTCGGTCCGCTGAGCGGTTCTGTGCGGGATATCCTTACTGCGTTCGGATAGTGCCCGCGCAGAACCGCTCAGACGTACCTCGCCCGTTCATTCCACCAGGCCCAGCACCGCAAGACAGCACCACACACCTCCCCAACCGATTCACTCGCTGCGCTCGTTCATCCCTCGCACGGTGTCATCGCTCGCCTGCGCTCGCGACAGTGCGCGCCACCGCAGTCCGGTCAATCGCTCGGTTGTATTGAGCGGGAGAAGCATTCGCGCGAACGAGCGGTCCGAAGGACCCGGCAGTTCGCGCGATTCACCGTCAGAGCACGCTCTGACGAGCAGTGCGTTCGCGGTGCTCACGCACGACACCGGACGAGCGAAGCGAGTCCGGCCTTTTTCACCACCGTCAGAGCAAGCTCTGACGAGCCCACACTCGCTACGCTCGCGTGGACCATGTTTTTTCGCAAGTGGTGCGCTTCGCGCCCCCGCAGCGGAAAAAGGTGGTTGAGAAGGCTGAAGCACCTGTAGCACAGTCGGGGAACCATGCAGGGGACGGCGAACGGGACGACGCAGTCGGGGACGAACCTGACGGACCCGACCGCGGGGACGAACTCGTCGGCGCTGTTCGAGCAGGGTCGGGCGCTGATTGAGGAATTGACCACGACACAGGGGCGGGCAGCGATGACGGGCGTGTTGGTCGTGCTCGCGCTTCTGGTGGTGCTCGTCGTCGCGCCGTTCGTCATCCGACAGGCCCGACAGCTCGTCGCCTCGCGGCTGTTCGACGGGCGGGTCGCCGACGGGATCGAGCTGTTCGGTGAGTACATCCCGACGACGGTGTCGGGGATCGTGCTGCGAGTGTTTCAGCTCTCGGTGGTGATCGTCGCGGCGCTGGCGTTGCTGGTCGTCTGGGGGCTGGTCGACGTGGCCGTCGCCTCGGGGCAGTTCATCCTCGACGCCATTCCACAGGTCGTCAACGGCGCGGTCACGCTACTCCTGCTCCTGTTGGCCTACGTGGGCTCGGATCAGCTACGCAACGCGATCAACCGGTTCAGTCAGGGCGCGGACCGGGTGACCCAGCACCAGGAGGAGGTGATGCTTCGGGTCGGGCAACTGCTGTTGTTCGTGGCCATCGCTTCCTCGATCCTGACGCTGTGGGGGATCGACCTCAGCGGCCTGCTGGTCGGGGCGGGTTTCCTCGGGATCGTCGTCGGTCTCGCCGCGCGCCAGACACTCGGCTCGCTGATCGCCGGGTTCGTCCTGATGTTCTCGCGGCCCTTCACCGTCGGCGACTGGATCGAGGTCGGCGAGCAGGAGGGGATCGTCACCGACATCACGATCATGAACACGCGGCTGCAGAACTTCGACGGCGAGACGGTCGTGCTCCCAAACGACAGGATCAGCGACCAGTCGCTCACGAACCGGAGCGCTAACGGCCGCCTGCGGCTGCGGACCGACGTGGGCATCGACTACGAGGCCGATCCCGACCACGCCGAAGCGGTCGCGCTGGAGGCTATCGAGGCCGTCGACATCGTCGAGGACGCGCCGGCACCGAAGGTGATACCGAAGGCCTTCGGCGACTCCTCGGTCGTGCTGGAACTGCGCTACTGGATCGAGCATCCCAGCCCACCGCGGAAGTGGCGCGCCGTCTCCGGGGTCGTTAGCGGCGTCAAGGAGGCGTTCGACGAGGAAGGCATCACGATCCCGTTCCCACAGCGGGAACTCTCGGCCCGCGAGGAGGCGGCGGCCACCCTGCGCGAGGCAAATCTGGGTGACGGGCAGGCACAAGCGTCCGACGCTGCCGGGGACGGCGACCGCTGAACGCATACGGAGTATTGTAACGATGTACCGGCGATCGTCGCCACGGGGTAGGTGATCGCGGGTGAATATCTACAATAAACGGTATCAGTCGAGCAGTTCCGAGACGAGGAGACCGCCGCCGGCGAGCCACGCGCCCGCGAGTAGCCCGAGGACGGCGACGTGAGCCAGCCAGCCGACGCCGTCGGGCGCTCCCAGCGGGCCGGTGATCACCGCGAGTAGCTGGTCGATGCCAGTCGCCAGCGACGGTGCCGACACGACGAGCGACAGGCCGGTAGCGACCGCCAGCGGGAGTGCGAGCGCCGTCAGGACCACGCCGAGACGGACAGCGAGCAGTCCGGCGGTTCTGACCGGCGGTTCGCCGGGCCGTGGATGCCAGTCGGACTGTCCGCGTGCCATGTAGGATCATGACACACTGGTCGAACATAAAGCCCCTCCAAATGGCGGGTGCCCGTGGTCGGTGTCACACCCACTCGCGGATCGGCGGGATGATTTCGAGCGTCGCGGCGGCCATGTACAGGCCGACGAGGACGAGGACAGTGCCGACGGCGACGGCGGGGACGGTGCTCGAGAGCAGCCCGCCGACACCGGTAGCGACGAGGACGGTCGCCACGCCGAGCAACAGGACCGTCCCGATCACGTCCAGTAGTGCGTCTTTCGTGGCGGCTCTGACGACGCGGTAGAGGGCGTCGGGGTCGAAGCCGAGTTCGCTCACGTCTTCGTTCCGTGGCCGCGACTCGTCGGTGTCGTTCGTCTCGGGGACCATGGTCGCCGTTTTCCTCGGGAGCGGCAAAACTGGTGTGGCTCTGGCACGCTCAGAACACGGTCGCGCCATCGCCGATCCGGGTCTGGTACACCTGCGCGTCGACGCCGGTGTCGGCGAAGGTTTCGAGCATCGTCGACCCGATGGCGCGCTGGTCGCGCTCGTGACAGGCCGCGATGACGGTCGGGCCGGCCCCACTGATCGTGACGCCGGTCGCGCCGGCCTCCAGCGCGGCCTCCCGAACCTCGGCGTAGCCGTCGATCAGTTCCACCCGAGCGGGCGTGACGACGGAGTCGTACATCCCTTCGCCGACGAGTTCGGGGTCGTCGCGGTGCATCCCGGTGGTCAGGGTCGCGGCGTTGCCGACGGTCTCGACCAGTTGCTCGACGCGGGCGGTCTCGGGAACCACGCGACGGGCGTCCCGGGTCGAGACGACGATGTCGGGCAGGCAGGCCACCAGCGGGATGTCGGCGTCGACCTGCGTGACACCGTCGGCCGTCGCGATGGTGAAGCCGCCCATGATCGACGGGGCGACGTTGTCGTCGTGGGCGTCGCCAGAGACGACGGCCTCGCCCTTGGCGGCGATGGGGACCAGTTCCTCTCGGGTGTGGCCACGGTCGTAGAGTTCGTTGAGGCCCACGGCGGCGGCGGCGGCGCTTGCGGCCGAGGAGCCAAGTCCCGACGCCGGGCGGATGCCCTTGTCGATCTCGATGTGGGCCGGCGCGTCGAGCGCTTGCGCGACCGCGCCGACGGTGTTTTTCTCCGGGTCTTCCGGGATGAACTGGCTGCCGGCACCAGTCACTTCGATGGTGGTCTCGTCGGCTTTCGAGACGCGGACGACGTCCGCCGGGCGTTCGAGTGCGACGCCGAACACGTCGAACCCGCTCCCGAGATTGGCACTCGTCGCAGGAGCCCGGACGGTCAACATGCTACCGAGTATCCCCACTGCAGGCAAAAAGGTAGCGGACTGGCCCGTCGGTCTAGGAACAGCGCCGCGTCCGGGCTCAGATTTGAGAACACGCCGCAAACGATTAATGTCGGAACTGGTATTATCGGTACGATACAGCGAATGGGCTCGGCTATCCTGTGGGGCGTCGCCGGCGCGAGTCTCCTCGGTGGGGCGATCGGGACAGCCATGGCAGCGCTCGCCTGGCGCTATCGTGACCGTCCGGCGATGTCGGCCTTCGGCTGGCTGATGGTCGTCTGTGCGGTGTGGGCGTTCCTCGAAGCCATGCGGATGCTCACGAGCGACCTCTCGACGGTGTACGCACTCGACAGGCTGGTCCGGCTCGCGTCGAGCAGTACTGCTCCGCTCGTGCTGGTGTTCGTACTGGCCTACACCGGCAACGACGATTCGCTCCGACCGTCGGTCGTCGGTGCGCTGTGGCTCGTTCCGATAAGCTACGGTGTACTCAGCCTGACCGCGCCGGTCCACGGACTGACGAGTGGCGTCGAGGCGGCCCACTTCGTCACACAGCACGGGATCACCGTCGGGGTCGTCACCGGCGACCTGGCGTCGGCCGTCGAAGCGGTGTACGGCTACGTGCTCCTGCTGATCGCGTTCGGACTGCTGTTTCGGTTCCTGCTCCGGTCGCGAGCGATCTACCGGCGCCAGGCGGCCATCGTCGCCATCGGGACGTTGTTGCCGGTGGCCGTCGACCTCGCTGAGATGATTATCGTGACGAACCATCCCGGTGTCGACCTCACGCCAGCGTCGCTGGGCATCATGGGGCTGATACTCGGGTGGGGCCTCTTTCGATACGACTTCCACGACGTGACACCGATGGCCAGCGACATGCTGGTGTCCGAGCTTCCCGATCCGGTGGTCGTCCTCGACGAAGACGGTCTCGTCCTTGATCACAACCGAGCCGCGGCCACCGCTTTCGGAAAACACCGACTCGGTGGCCGGTCGATCAACGAGGTTGCACCCGGACTCCCGACGCACTTCGACGGCAACTCCGTCTACACGTACTCTCACCTGGACACCGACGAGATCACCTACTTCGACCCGCGGGTCACCGTCGTCGAAGATCAACACGACATCGAGCGTGGCCGGCTGGTCGTCCTCCGAGACGTGACCGGGCAGCAACGCCGGCAGGACCGCCTCGAAGCCCTGCAGGCCGCGACACAGCAGTTCATCACCGCCGAGTCCGACGAGCGGATCGCTGACCTCGCCGTGACGTTCTCCGAGCGCGTCCTCGATCAGGACGCCGCGTCGGTCTTCCTCTACGACGAGCACACGGACGCGCTGCATCTCACGGCCGCGAGCGAGGCTATCGAGCGGGCGTTCCCCGACGATGCGCGGGTCGTCGAGGACCCGGATCACCCGGTGTACGACGCCTATCACGGCGGCTCGATCACCGTCACGGACGTTAGCGATCGCCACCCAGGCTCACCGTTCCCCGCGCTCATGCTGGTCCCGATCGGCGACTACGGCCTCCTGCTGATCGGATCGCGCGAGACCGGCGGGTTCGTCACCGAGGACGAACAGTTCGCGACGATCCTCGCCCGCACCACCCAGGTCGCGCTCTCACAGATCGAGCGCGAGCGGGAGCTACGCCGGAGTCGACAGGCGATCGAGCGCCGAAACGAACAGGTCGAGTTCTTCGACGGCGTGCTCAGACACACGCTCAGGAACGCGCTGCTGGTGATGCAGGGGCGGGCCGATCACCTCCGAGATCACGTCGACGAGACCCGGGAGCGCCACCTCGACCGGATCGTCCAGTGGTGTACGGACCTCTCGGAACTCAGCGAGGAGATCGAGGCGATCAACGACACCGTCCGGGCGACCGAGGCCCGCCAACTCGACACGGTCGATCTGGCCGTCGTCCTCCGGGACTGTCTCGACCGCTCGACAGGCGACTTCGAAGATGCGACGATCGATCTGACCATCGGGGACGACCTGACGGTGCTTGCCAACGACCTCGTCGAGAAGGTCTTCGACAGCGTCGTCTCGAACGCGGTCACGCACAACGACGCGCCCGAGCCACGCGTCGAGATCAGCGCGCGCCGGATCGCCGACCGGGTGCAGGTCCGGGTCGCGGACAACGGGCCGGGGATGACCGACGAAATGAAAGAGTCCGTCTTCGAGCGCAACGTCGCTACCAGCCAGACCAGTCGCGGCTTCGGCCTGTACTTCGTCTCGGTGATGATGAACCTCTACGGCGGGACCGTCTGGATCGAGGACAACGACGTGCATCGCAACGGCGAGCGGTGTGGCGCGGTCGCCGTTCTCGAGTTCAAGCAGGCCGAGACACAACACACATCCCAGTCGGCCGAAAACGAACCGGTATGATCGGCGTCGTCGGTGGCGGTATCGCTGGCCTCGCGGCCGCGTATCGACTCCAGCAACACGGCCACGAGGTACAGGTGTTCGAGGCGAGCGACCAGGTCGGGGGGCTGGCCGCGGTGTACGACACCGCCGGTGACCCTATCGAGAAGTTCTACCACCACCTCTCGAAATCGGAGCAGACCATCGTCGAACTGGCCGAGGAGTTGGGCCTGGGCGACGAACTGGAGTGGCGCATCGGCGAGAACGCCTACTACGTCGACGGGATCGTTCACCCGATGGACAAGCCCTGGGAGATCCTCGCGTACCCCCATCTGGGCCTGTACGACACCTTCCGTCTGGGGATGCTCACGCTCGACGTCGACGTGCGCGGCGGCGTCCCGAAGTTCGACACCTACGAGCGACTGGAGGACTTCGAGGACGTGCCCATCAAGGAGTTCGTCCTCGATCACACGACCGAGAACGTCTACGAGTCCTTTTTCGAACCGTTGCTGGAAGCGAAGTTCGGCGAGCGCGCCGAGGACATCAGCGCCGCGTGGCTACTCGGCCGGATCAAGTTCCGCGGCGAACGGGACATCCTCAAGGGTGAGATCCTGGGGTATCTCGACGGCGGGTTCGGTCAGCTACTGGACGCCTTGGTCGAGGCGGTCGGTCGTGAGAACATCACGACAGGCGCACGCGTGCAGGACCTCGCGACCGCCGACGGCGCGGTCGACTCGATGACCGTCGAGACGGCCGACAGGACGACGACTCACGACGTGGATGCGGCCGTCGTCGCCGCGATGCCGACCGTCCTCGAAGCCCTGACGGGCTACGAATGCGAGATCGACTTCCAGGGGACGATCTGCTCGGTCATCAGCATGGACGAGCCACTAACCGACACCTACTGGCTCAACATCGCCGACGACGCCCCCTTCGGCGCGCTGATCGACCACACCAACTTCGTCCCGTCCGAGCGCTACGGCGGCGAACACCTGCTGTACGTCGCCAAGTACGTCCAGCACACCGAGGACCCCTACTGGCAACAGGACGACGACGAGATCAGGGAGACGTGGCTCGCCGGCATCGAGGACCTCTTTCCCGACTTCGACCGCGAGAGCGTCAACTGGGTGAAGACAGCACGGAATCCCCGGACGGCCCCGATCTACGAGCGGGGCTACCTCGACATGGTGATCCCCTACCACCTGGACGAAGAAGTCGCCGAGGGCATCTACTACGCCGGGATGGCCTCCCGCGCCCAGTACCCCGAGCGCAGCCTCAACGGCGGGATCGTGGCAGGGCACGAGTGTGCGGACAGAGTCGCTCGCAAGAGCGACTAACAGTCCGAGCGGTGGAACCGCGAGGACAGGGTTGCGCGTCAGCGCAACCAAGCGAGCGAACGGGGAACGGAGTGACCCGTGAGCGAGGCGACCCGCGAACAGGATCGCCCGGTAGGGCGATCTATTCTCCGAGCGGCGGAGCCGTGAGGTCAGGCACCCTCGATAGAGCGATCAGTCGTCCGTCGCGGTCGCCGCACCGCCGGCGGTATTGGCTCTCCCGCCAACCACCAGTCCGTCGAGTGCCGACTGAAGCCGGGACGCCTCCGTCGAGAGGTCGCCGATGGCGTCGGTCAGTGCGGCCGTCTCCGCGCTCTGATCGTCGACCGTGGCGACGACCGACCGCGCCGCGGTTGCGGTCTGGTCGCTGACGGCGGCAGTCTCCTCGATCGTCGTGACGACGCGCTGGGTCGTCTCGGCCTGCTCGTCGGTCGCCGCGTCGATCTCCTGGATGCCGGCGTTGACGTCCTCGATGCCGTCGACGACGCCGGTTAGCGCGTCCATCGCCGTCTCGATCGTCTCGGTGCCCTCCTCGACGCTCGATTCGACGGTTTCGACACCGTCGACGGCCGTCGTCGCCTGCTGGCGCATCGCCTCGATCAGCGTCTCGACTTCCCGGGTGGCCTCTTGAGTCTCCTCGGCCAGCCCCTTGACCTCGTTGGCGACGATGGCGAAGCCCTCGCCGGCCTCGCCGGCCCGAGCGGCCTCGATGGAGGCGTTCAGCGCCAGCGTGTTCGTCTGCTCGGCGATCCCGTCGATGAGGTCGACGATCTCGTCGACCTGCTCGATGTGTTCGGACAGTTCGGTCACGTCGTCGGCCATCGCGGCGACGGCGGCCGTGATGCTCTCGACTTCCTCGACGGCCTCGGCGGCGGCGTCCCTGGCCTCGTGACCGGTGACGGCGGCGTCGTCGGCGGTGGTCGCGACCTCCGTCGCCGAGGCGGCGATCTCCTCGACGGTCGCGGAGATGTCGTTGACGCGGTCGGTCGCCGCGTCGAGGCGGTCGTGCTGGTCGGCGGCCCCCTCGCTGATCTCGCCCATCGCCTCCTCGACTGTGTCGCTTGCTCGGTCGATCGCCCGACCGCGGGACTCGACGTCGTCGGTGACCGTCGACACCGTCTCGGCGAACGCCGCTACGTCCTGTATCGTCGTCTCCAGATCGTCCAGCATCTCGTTGAACGCGGTCGCGATCTCGGCCATCGCCTCGTTGTCGGCGTCGGTCGACAGCCGCCGCGTCAGGTCGCCCTCGGCGACGGTCCGCATCACCGCGCTGTACTCGCCGGCCCGCTCTCGCAGGCGGTCGGCCGTCGCCTCCGCCTCGGTTCGGGCCTGTTCGGCTTCGGCCTGTGCCTCCTCGGCCGCCTGCCGCGCCGCTTCGGCCTCCGAGATGCGCTCGTCGAGGTCCGCCGCTGTCGACTCGATGCCCCGGTACACGTCGTCGATCTCGTCGGCCCGGTGTTCCGCGATCTCGAAGCGGTAGGTCCCCTCGCTCACGGCGGTCGTGGCGTCCTGTAGGTTCTGGATGATGCGGTACATTTCGCCGTAGATCAGGGCACCGAAGCCGAAGGTGACCAGCAGGATCGTCGCGGCCGTGAGGTACGATCCGGTCGCGACGGCGACCAGCGCCGGCACCGTGACGGCGATCCCAGCGTGGACGTACAGTGCGCGGTTCAGCGTCCCCTGCATTGCTTCCGGTAGGAAGCGGTTGATGCGGTGGGAGAGCGCACCCATCTCGGTCCAGAGGCGTGCGGTCCCCGACGCCGTCGGGGAGATGACGACCGTCGTATCGTCCCGGTCGTCGGGCCGACTCGAATCGGCCGTTGAGTGACTCATACTGGTGGACTGAGGACTTGGAACGGATAATAGCACCCCCAATTTTCTCACCCCTGATAACTGCTCGCTGGACGCTCGCGACGCTCCAACACGGTTTTGAGTCTCCTGAAAGCCCTTTTATACGCCCGCTGTAGTGGGTCGTATGCGACGACGTGCCCTCCTGGCATCGCTTGCAACGACGCTGACCGCGACGGCCGGCTGTCTCGGTGACGGATCGGCTGGCGGTGGATCGAAGACGGACGACGACACCGCGACGGACACGGACAATGGGACCGACACGCGCTCTACGACCGATACGTCGCCGACTGACGCCACCGAGTCGGCGACGTCCACCGAGACCCACACGCCCGAGGATCCGGTAACCGAAACCCCGACGCCGCCGCGCGCTTCCGACACCTTCGCTGACATCGACTGCCCGTCCTTCGACGAGACGGCGCGGACGGTCTGCTATCACGAAGCGGACCTCGACAGCGCGCCGCTGGTGTTGACTGCCGAGCCGGAGGCGTTCGGCCCGGACACGAGCGACGACGACGTGGAGACACTGGAGTTCGTCTGCTACAATCGCTCCGGGGAGAGCGTCGGATTCAACCCCTACGACTGGGGGATCGAACGGTACGACGACGGCGAGTGGACTCACGTCGCGCCGGAAATAACGCCCGAGCCGTGGACCAATCTCCCCGATGGCGAGACGTTCACGTGGGCGCTGCCCAGCGGCCCCCACCCGTCGACGAACGACGAGCAGCGCCAGTACGTCGGTGCATCGCTCGATCCGGGCGTCTACGCGTTCCACGTGAGCGTGATGACCGGCGAGGACAGTCGCACGGAACTGATCGCGCTGTTCGAGGTCACGACGGCGATCGATCCCGAGAGCGAGAGTGACGACGGGATGAAAACTGAGACCAGCACCTAGTCGTCGACACCCGGTGCCTCGCTCGGGTCCACGTCCTCGGGTTCGTCCTGCCCGCCGACGACGACCTCGCCGTCGGGCGTCTCGACGTAGGCGTCGTCGGCGAACCCACCGACGGCGTGGGGGTGTTCCGGGTCGTCCAGCTTTTCGGGCGTCGACGGGGCCTCGGCGATGCCGTCGACGGGTCGGAAGTCGCCCAGCGGGTCGTCGATGGTGATGCCGTAGGACTCGAAGAAGTTGGCGTAGCGGTCGTAGTGGGCTTCGAGTTCGTCGCTGGGGAACTCCATCATCTCCGTCCAGCCGTGGTTGTAGAAGTCGAAGTTGGCCTGAACGTGGGTGATCTCGCGGGCCTCGGCCTCGGGAAAGCCCGCCTCCAGCGCGGCGACGTATGTGTCCATCGTCGCGTCGAAGAAGTCGTCGAGGTGGGCACGGCGTTCGTCCGCACGGGCCGCGTCGGCCTTGTCCGCGAAGACGTTCGTGTGCAGGTCCACCAGCCGGTCGTTGACCTTCTCGCCGATGACTGGGAGTGTCAGCGCTTGCTTGGCTGCGAAGTGCTTGACGTTCTGGCGGAGTTTCATCGTCTCACTCTTGGGCGGGACGGCCTTCAACCCCGCGGTCCGCGCGGTTCTGACGCTGGCTGTCAATATTTGCCAACCGACTCGCAGATAGCAATCCACATTAAGCCCGATATCCAACTTCCCGGTTATGAGCACGTCGCACGTGATTATCGGTGACGGCATTGCGGGGTCGTCAGCCGCCGAGTCGATCCGCGAAGCCGACCCGGAGGCAGACGTTACGGTCATCACCGACGAGGGGGAAGCACTGTACAACCGCATTCTCATCAAGGAGTTCGCCAAGGGCAAGCTCCCCGAGGCACCCATCTCGATCCACGAACCCGAGTGGTACGAGGAACGGGACATCGACCTCCAACTGAACACCCACGTCACGGAGATCGACCCCGACGCCCACGAGATCGAGACTCACGAGGGCGACACCTACGAGTACGACAAGCTGCTGGTCGCCACCGGCGGGACGCCGGCACAGCTTCCGGTCGACAACGCCGACGCAGACGGCATCCACCACTTCTGGACGTTCCAGGACGCGCGCAACATCAAGGAACACGCCGAACAGACCGACGAGGGACTCATCGTCGGCGCGGGTCTGCTGGGGATCGACCTCGCCGCCATCTGTGGCGCGCAGGGCATCGACGGGAAGTTCCTGATGCGTGGCAACCGCTGGTGGCGCTACGCCTTGAGCCTCGACGGCGCGGAGATCATCCACGACGCGATGCGCGGTGTCGGCGTCGAGCCCGTCCTCGAATCCGGTGTCGACCACTTCGAGGTCGACGACGACGGCCACGTCGAGGCCGCCGTCGACCCCGACGGCAACCGCTACGAGGGCGACTTCGCCGGCGTCGCCATCGGGCTTGACTTCAACACGGAGTTCCTCGACGGCTCCGGCGTCGAGGTCGACGACGGCATCGTCGTCGACGAGTACATGCAGACCAACGTCGAGGACATCTACGCGGCGGGGGACATCACGCAGTTCTACGACACGATCCTCGGCGAACAGGCCCAGAACGGTGCCTGGGGCTCGGCCAAGGAACAGGGCAGCGTCGCCGGGGCCAACATGGTCGCCGACGACGAGGAAGAGGCGTTCCGCTGGGTGTCGACGTACTCGATCACCCACTTCGACTTCCCCTTCCTCTCCTTCGGTCACCCGACGCTGGGCGACGACGAGTGTGAACGGAAGTACTCCGACAGCGAGTGGCGGCGACTCACCTTCAAGGATGGGAAGCTCATCGGCGGCGTGCTCATCGGTGACCTCTCCCAGCAGTCGACGTTCAAGAAGCTCATCCGCGAGGAACGCGCGGTCGCAGACAAGAAGGAACTCCTTCTGGAGGAGGACGTGGACTTAGAAAAGCTCGAAGAACTCGCGCCCGCCCAGGCCGAGTAACGACGGCGGCGAGCGTTTTTTGTCGCTGTAGCGAAAATTTCAGCGTATGCTCCGACGACTCGTCCGATGGCTGGTCGGTCTCCCCCGTCGAAACAACGACGACGATGAGAACGACGGCTTCGCCGGGTCGCTGCTCGATGCCTCCGTCAACTACGCACACGGTCACAAAAACGGGCAAGACGCGGTCAGGGAGATGCAGGAGATCAACGAGCAGGCGTCGCAACTGCGGGACGTGGACGACCGCCAGCGCTGATCGGCGGGTGAACCGACGGCCTTTTTTCGACTGACAGCGGATTCTCGGGCATGGTTGGCGGCAGCGGCGACATGACACTCGCGATCGAACTCGCGGCGCTCAAGCAACTCGCTCAGCCTGACGCGGTCTTCAACGACGCGCGCCAGTGGGCCGAGTACGTCGGCGTCATCTCCGAGAAACCCACCTACGTCGTCACGAACTTCTGCCGGAAACACCGGATCAGACAGGACTTCTTCTCGGGCCCGCGCGGGCGTGAGGAGAGCCTCGGCAACGTTAAGGAACAGTTCGACACCGAGCGCCACGTCTTCGTCGGCACCAGCGACGAGGACGAGGCACTCGCCGAGTCGGTCGATTGGGAGTACCTCACCGTCAAGCAGGCCGCCGAGGCCGCAGACTGGGAACTGGGCGACCCCGAGTCACCCGACGCCGTCGAATCCGAGGAGCAGCGCGACGACTGGCCCTGATCAGTATCTGACTCCCGTCAATCCGACACCGCTCGTTTTAACCGCTCGAACCGACTACTGGTGACAATGACAGAGTCCGGCGTTCCCGGTGGTCGCACGGAGTTGCTCGAACTCCCCTGCGGGGAGGAGCGCAGCGTCCACGAACTCGACATGGGCCTGCGGGAGTTCGAGTGTGCGTGTGGGAAGACTCACGCCGTCGTGATGGACATGCACCCGCTCTCACGATGGGTCCCGGAGTTCCTCGTCGAAATTCTGGAGGAGACCGTCGAACCCGCCGAGGAGGAGTACGACCGGTTTACGACCGCCCACGTCATGGGGATCGTGATGGAGGAAGTCCCAGAGGACGTCGCCGTCGCCGACACCTCGGAGGACGGCAACGTCGGCTACGCGCTGGTGTGGGTCACCGACTTCGACTCGCGGGAACTCCACGAGGTCGTCGTCGAACTGATCGTCGAACTGATGGACCACGCCGTCAGTCACGCCGAGGACGACGCCGTCGTCGACGAGTTCGAACAGGAGATGCTCGATTTCGACGTGGGCGAGTTCGTCGACCAGTACCGGGCCCAGCGCAACTGGGAGACCGAACACGACTCGCCGATCTGATCGGACGGCGCTCGCGTCTATATAGATGCACAACCGAAACTGTACGTGCATCGACGGCCCCGTATGACAGTCGCCCACATCGACAAGGGCACCGCCGTCCGTCGATTTCACAGAAAACGGCGTCTGACGGCTGTCTGACGGTGTTTAATGGTGTGTGAAGGCGTGTGTATGCACATGCGCATACGGCACGGCGAGTTCGAGCGAATCAGGGCGGTGCTCGAAGACGCCGAACCGGACGAGCCGTTAACGGCGCGTGAGATTTTGCGGGTCCTCGAAGAGCACGGCGAAGAGTTCGACAGCGCGCATCGGGTCGCGACGGTTCTCGGTCGACGCGCCCAGACCGGCGAGGTTGAGGTCATCCGCGACCAGCCCTACCGCTACCGGTTCGCCGAGCGGAACAACTGATTCCGAACTGTCTTCGCTCGTCGTTCGCGGTCCCAGTACGGCGACGTGTTTCCTGCCACGGTCAGTACCGACCATCTATGGTCGTATCGGTACCCTTAGGCCGCTTCGGAGACTGTCGTCGAACAGTCGTTCTTTCTGGGTGTCCTGCGACGCCGACCCATGAGACACCACCACATTACGACATTCGAAATTCGCTTTCGATCTTCGTATCCTATCGCCGGGCTTATTACGATGTGCGGACTCCCACCGGTAATGACAGAGAACGAGGACCGTACGATTCTGCTCATCGGGAGCGGCCCGATCCAGATCGGACAGGCAGCCGAGTTCGACTACTCCGGCGCGCAGGCGTGTCGTGCCCTGCAGGAGGAGGGCGCGCGCGTCGTCCTGGTGAACTCGAACCCCGCAACAATCATGACCGACCCGGAGATGGCCGACAAGGTGTATCTCGAACCGATCAACACCGAGGCGATCTCCGAGATCATCCGCAAGGAACAGCCCGACGGCGTCATCGCCGGGCTGGGCGGCCAGACCGGCCTGAACGTCACCGCCGAACTCGCCGAGGAGGGCGTCCTCGAAGAGCACGACGTGGAGATCATGGGGACGCCGCTCGAAACCATCTACGCCACCGAGGACCGCGACCTGTTCAAACAGCGCATGGAGGACATCGGCGAGCCGGTGCCGTCATCGACGACGATCACGCTCGACGAGGGCGAGACCGTCACCGAACTGACCGAGGAGAGCCTGCGAGACCGTGTCGAGGACGCTGTCGAGGAAGTCGGCGGCCTCCCGGTCATCGCGCGCACGACGTACACGCTGGGTGGCTCCGGGTCCGGCGTCGTCGACGAGATGGACGAACTCATCGAGCGCGTCCGCAAGGGGCTGCGCCTCTCGCGCAACAGCGAGGTCCTCATTACCGAGTCCATCAAGGGCTGGGTCGAACTGGAGTACGAGGTGATGCGCGACGCCGACGACTCGTGTATCATCATCTGCAACATGGAGAACATCGACCCGATGGGGATCCACACCGGCGAGTCGACGGTCGTCACGCCCTCGCAGGTCATCCCCGACGAGGGCCACCAGGCGATGCGTGACTCCGCGCTGAAGGTGATCCGCGAACTCGGCATCGAAGGCGGCTGTAACATCCAGCACGCGTGGCGCGACGACGGCACGCCCGGCGGCGAGTATCGCGTCGTCGAGGTCAACCCCCGCGTCTCCCGCTCTTCCGCGCTGGCCTCGAAGGCGACGGGCTACCCGATCGCTCGCGTGACCGCCAAGGTCGCGATGGGCAAGCGCCTCCACGAGATCGACAACGAGATCACGGGCGAGACCACCGCCGCCTTCGAGCCGGCGATCGACTACGTCGTCACGAAGGTCCCGCGCTGGCCCATCGACAAGTTCCGCGACGTGGAGTTCGAGCTGTCGACGGCGATGAAATCGACCGGCGAGGCCATGGCCATCGGCCGGACCTTCCCCGAGTCGATGCTGAAGGCGCTGCGGTCCTCGGAGTACGATCCCGCCGTCGACTGGGGCGAGGTCGACGACGAGGAACTCGAAGAAGAGTATCTGATCCGTCCGACGCCAGACCGTCCGTACGCCATTTTCGAGGCGTTCGCACGCGGCTACACGGTCGACGAGATCGTCGACCTGACCGACATCGAACGCTGGTACGTCGAGCGCTTCCAGCAGATCGAGGAGGCCGCGGAAGCGGCACAGAACGGGGACTTCCCGACCGCGGCCGAGGCGGGCTTCACCGATCAGGAGATCACCGCGATGGCCGGCGGCGAGTTCAACGACACCCACGCTTCTTGGGTCCCCGAGGGCGACCTCAGCGAGAAGGACGACGAGATCGAGGCCGCGACCGACGGTGCCGGTGTGACTGTCGACGATGTAGAGGCCGACACCGTCCACCGCGACTTCAAACTCGTCGACACCTGCGCCGGCGAGTTCGAGGCGACGACGCCGTACTACTACTCGACGCGTGACCCGATCTCGGGCATCGATCGTAACGAACTCCAGATCGATCCCGACGTCGAGAGCGTCGTCGTGGTCGGGGGCGGCCCGATCCGCATCGGACAGGGCGTGGAGTTCGATTACTGCTCGGTCCACGCCGTCCGCGCGCTGCGCGAGCAGGGGATCGACGCCCACGTCGTCAACAACAACCCCGAGACCGTCTCGACGGACTACGACACCTCCGACGGCCTGTTCTTCGAACCGGTCACCGCCGAGGAGGTCGCCGACGTGATCGAGGCGACCAACGCCGACGGCGTGATGGTCCAGTTCGGCGGCCAGACCTCCGTCGACATCGGCCACCCGCTCGCACAGGAACTGGATCGCCGCGATCTGGACTGCGAGATCATGGGCACGTCCGTCGACGCGATGGACCTCGCGGAGGATCGGGATCGCTTCAACAAGCTGATGGACGATCTGGGGATCGCCCAGGCCGAAGGTGGCTCCGCGACCAGCGAAGACGAGGCGCTGGAGCTGGCCCAGGACATCGGGTACCCGGTGCTCGTCCGCCCGAGCTACGTCCTGGGCGGGCGCGCGATGGACGTCGTCTACAACGACGAGGACCTCAAGACCTACATCGAGGAGGCCGTTCGTGTCTCCCCGGACAAGCCGATCCTCGTGGACGACTTCCTCGCGGACGCGACCGAACTCGACGTCGACGCCGTCGCCGACGGCGAGGACGTGCTGATCGGCGGCGTGATGGAACACGTCGAGACCGCCGGTGTCCACTCCGGCGACTCCGCGTGTATGATCCCGCCCCGTTCACAGGAGATCAAGGACGTGATGCCCCGCATCCGCGAGGTCACCGAGGACATCGCGGCAGCTCTCGAAACCGAGGGACTGCTCAACGTCCAGCTCGCCGTCCGCAACGGCGAGGTGTACGTGCTCGAAGCCAACCCACGTTCCTCGCGGACCGTTCCGTTCATCGCCAAGACGACGGGCGTCCCGCTGGCGAAGATCGCCGCGAAGGTCATGGCCGGTGCGACGCTCGACGAACTGGACTACGAGGAGCAGATCCCCGACCAGGTCTCGGTCAAGGAGGTCGTGCTGCCCTTCGACCGTCTGCCGGGTTCGGACCCGCGCCTCGGTCCGGAGATGAAGTCCACGGGCGAGGTCATGGGCACCGCCGGCTCCTTCGGCAAGGCCTACCAGAAGGCCCAGATGTGCGTCGACAAGCCGATCCCGCTCGAAGGCACCGTGCTGGTCGACATGCCGATCATCGGCTTCGAGGACCACTTCGAGGTGCTGGACTTCGACGACTTCGAGGACACCGACGCGATCATCGAGGCCATCCAGGCCGGCGAGATAGACATGGTGCTCTCGCGGGAACGCGACGTGCTCGAAACCTGTGTCGAGGAGACCGTCACCTATTTCTCGACCATCGAGTCCGGCGAGGCCGCCCTCGAAGCGATCAACGCCGCCGACCAGCCCCTCAACGTCCAGGACATCGCCGCCCGCCCCAAGACCCAGCGCGAGTGGGGCGGCCAGTAACGCTTCCGGACCGGTAACCGACGATCTTCGACGAGGTCACTTCTTTGCCGTTCTGTTGGACGAACGTCCGGTCTATAGTCTCTTGTGTGGCATAATAGGCTCTTTCGTGGATACAAACACTACGTTCACAACAGTAATAGTGGGGTACCGTGTGGCGATTGATATGGTATCTGTGACGAACGTCGCTGTCGTGATCGGTCACCGATGAACGAGCAACAGATCGTCGACAGGGCGACGACGCTGGCCGAGATGGCTCCCCACGAGTCGGTGACGACTGCGGTCCTGGCGGGCAACGAGGGACGGTTCTCGACCGTGACGCCGCTCCACGAGGCACCGGTCACGTACCTCGAATCGGCCGAGGCACCGGCGTACGTGTTGACCAACGGGAAACGAGGGATCGGGCGCGGGACGAAGCGAAACACGGTCACACCCGCGAGTGACAGGCGTACGATCATCCTCGTGACCGGCCGTCGGACGCTCTGTCTGATCGGTCGCGAGTCGAGCGACGAGGTGATCGAGATTCCACACGAATCGGTCGCTGGCGCGGCGTACAAGACCGGTTTCCGCGCCAACCGTCTCGCGCTACGAACGCCGCGCAAGATCTATCACTGCTGGGTTCACCGAAAGGTCGAAGAGTCCCTGCTCGACGCGACGACGGCGTTCATCGAGGACCGACAGTCCGACACGCCCGAGGAGATCGACGGCGACGACGACGCCAACCGAGTGATGTATCGGGGACAACCGGTCAAGAAGCAGCAGAGCGAGGCCACCGACGACAGCGAGACGAGTCAGACGGTGATGTATCGGGGACAGCCGGTCGACAACTCCGAGTGAGTGCCGTCGGGATGCCAACACCTATTTTTCGGCCGTGCTTGCTATCGAGCGATGGCCTCCGAGACGGACGAACGAGTCCTGCAGTCCTTTCTCGACGACGACGAGTCGCTCGTGTCGACGGCGACGATCGACGACGCCCAGCATGGGTTCGGGTCGACACCGCCACAGCACGACGGGGGCGTGTCCGTCGGTGTGAGCGACCGACGGCTGCTGTGGTACGACAACGAACTCGGGACGGTAGCGCTGTCCGCCGTCGAGAGCGTCGATATCGACAGCATCGCACATCAGTCCTCACCGACGGTCGTCAGGATCGGGAGCTTCGTGATGATCGCCGGCCTCGTGGCGGCGCTGGTCGGCAGCCTGTTCGCCGGCCAATCCCTCCAGACCGCCCTCGCACTCGGCGGCGGCGGCGTCCTCGCGTTCGTCGCGACGATCGTCGTTGCACGACTGCGCCACGAGACCGGCACCGGCTTCGAGAAACACCGGCTGACCGTCGACGCCGGCGAGGACCTGCTTCAGTTGTGGGGTAACGAGGAGACGCTGGAGTCGCTCGCTGGCGCGCTCGACGAGCAGCGGTCGTCGTAACTCCCAGTGGCGACAGCGACGTGCCACGAGCAGGCGTGGCTCTCTCACGACGGGATCGTGGGTCGGTAACCCGCCTTAGCTGGACTGTCCGTCCGCGAGGGCGAGCACGTCGTCGAAGAAGTCAAGCGAGTCGTTCGGGCCCGGATTCGCCTCGGGGTGGTACTGGCGCGTGATGATATCGAGGTCGTCGTTCTCCAGTCCCTCCGGCGTGTCGTCGTTGACGTTGACCTGCGTGACATTGAGCTTCCCGCCGGGGTCGGCGACGGTGTAGCCGTGGTTCTGCGTGGTCATGACGACCTGTCCGCTGCGCAGGTCGCGGACGGGCTGATTGACGCCGCGGTGGCCGAACTCCATCTTCTCGGTCTCGCCGCCCAGCGCGTTGGCGACGACCTGCTGGCCGAGACAGATGCCCGCCAGCGGCACCTCGCCGACCTTCTCGGAGACGAGTTCGCCGGCTTCCTCGAAGTTGACGGGGTCGCCGGGGCCGTTCGAGATAAAGAGGATGTCCGTGTCCAGTTCCTCGACTTCCTCCGGAGTCGCGTCGTGGGGCAGGACGTGGACGACGGCGTCGCGCTCGACGAGCGAGGAGATGATCGATCCCTTCGCGCCGCAGTCGATCAGCGAAACCGTCGGGCCGTCACCGTCGGCGTTGTGGGTCTGGGCCTCGGCGACGCTGACCTGGTCGCCGATTTCGGTGTGGTCTGACATGTGCTTGCACTTAGCCAGCTGTTCGAGGGCTTCCTCCTCGCTGGCGTCGGGACCGGCCGAGATGCCACACTTCATGGCACCCTCGTCACGGATTTCGGTGACGATGTCGCGGGTGTCCAGGTGGTCGACGGCGGGGACGCCCTCGCTTTCGAGCCACTCGGCCACGTCGTCGGTCATCTCGCGGGCGACGGCGGCGCGGGGGTGGACCCGGTCGGACTCGAAGCGTTCCTCGCGGACGCCGTAGTTGCCGATCAGCGGGTACGAGAACGTCAGCACCTGCTCCTCGTAGGACGGATCGGTCAGGCTCTCCTCGTAACCCGTATAAGCGGTCGTGAACACCAGTTCGCCACGTGCGGTACCTGGAGCGCGGGAACGTGCCTCCACGACACGCTCGCCCTCGATCGCGACGTATGCGTCAGCCATTACGAGATACGTACAAAGTTCGGGCTGATAAGGGTTGCTTTCGAAGTCGAGTTACGATTTTCGCAATCCTCAAGTACGGACCGCGCAAACCCACAAATCTCAATGGACGACCTCGACCGCGAGATCATGGGCATCCTCCGGCGGGACTCCCGCACCCCCTACACGGAGATCGCCGATCAGGTCGGCACTTCGGAGGGAACGGTGCGTAACCGCGTCGAGCGCCTGATCGACGAGGGGATCATCGAACGGTTCACCATCGCTACGCAGACGGGGAACGTCAAAGCGATGATCGAGGTCGGGGTCGATGTCAACGTCGACACCCACGCCGTCACCGACCACATGGCCGAGTGGCCGGAAGTCGACTTCGTCTGGCAGGTCTCGGGCGAGGACGACATCGTGCTCGTGGTCGACTGTGCCGACACCGAGGGCGTCAACGAACTTATCACGCAGGCCCGTGAGTTGGACGAGGTCGTGAGCACGAAGACGAGGCTAATCTTGGACGAGCGGCTCGGATAGGTGGCGCCCATTGGAGGATTCATCGAGTGAGAGTAATCCTCGACGAGCGGCTCGGCTGATCGGTCGCACGGACGTTGTTTCTCGATCACTGTCTCGCAACCGAACCGCGACAAACCGTCTCGGTCCCGCGCCACTATAGTCGGGTATGCTCCAGCAGGGGTACCTGACGAGACTCGTCACGCGGTACGCGGCGGTTGCCCAGCAGGTGGTCGAACTCGCCGTCGTAACAGTGACGCTGTATCTGCTCGGCTGGCTGGCGCTGCGGACGGTCGGTCAGTGGGGACTCGACCGGTCGCGGCTCGATCCGACGATGGAGAGTGCGCTGGCCAGCGTGCTCAATCTGGCCATTCTCGTGGTCGCGCTGCTGGTCGGCCTCGACGTGGCCGGCGTCGGCGGGCAACTCTCGGGGTCGACCGTGCTGGTCGCCGGGATCACGCTGGCCATCGGCCTCGCCGCCCAGGACGCGCTGTCGAACTTCGTTTCGGGCGCGTTCATCGTTCAGGACCCGGACCTGAACGTCGGCGACACGATCCAGTGGAACGGCACAGAGGGGTTGATCCGCGACATCGACCTCCGGGTGACGCGGGTCCAGACCACCGAGAACGAGACGGTCCTGGTCCCGAACAACGCACTCGCCAACAGCGTTGTCACCAACGTCACCGGCGACGATCCCCAGGCGATCGCCTGTGAGTTCACCGTCGACTACGACGCCGACCTTCGGGGAGCGGTCGAGACGATCGAAGCCGTCGCCTCGGGGATCGAACGAGTCCGCTCGGTCCCCTCGCCGACCGTCCAGGTGACCGATCTGGCCGACACCGGTGTCGTCCTGACGGCCCACCTCTGGCTGGACCGGCGTGACCGGAGCCAGCGCGCCCAGATCATGTCCGCGTTCCTCCAGCGGGTCCACGCTCGCTGTGAGACGGCGGGGATCGATCTCAGCCGGACCACCCAGCACGACATCTCGGGGTCGGTCCGGTTCGCCGACCTGGCCGACGAGACACTCCGCTCCTGACGGTCGTCGGTCCATCCGGGATCGACCGCCCGCTTCGCGCGGTCGACTGGCGAACCCCGACCGTCCGTTCGTGCCTGTCAATCGAAGCACCAAAGGGTGCCTGTTGCGAACCTCGGGTATGAGCGACGCAGTCGAAGGGAGTAAGACGGACTCCCCCGATGGATCGGGTATGGACGACGTGGAACACGAGAACGCCCTCCAGGACGTGATCACCGTCGACGCGAACGACGAGAAGCAAGGGACGGCCAACCGGCTGGACGCCCACACCGGCGACGGCATCCGCCATCGGGCCTTCACCGCCCTCCTCTTTGACGAGGACGGCAACATCCTGCTGGCCCAGCGCGCCCACGACAAGCGCCTCTGGGACACTTACTGGGACGGCACCGTCGCCTCCCACCCCGTCGAGGGCCAGAGCCAGGAGGAAGCCACCCGCCAGCGACTCGAAGAGGAACTCGGGATCACGCCCGACCAGTACGACGACCTCCGGGTCACCGACCGCTTCGAGTACAAGCGCTACTACGAGAACGCCGGCGTCGAGTGGGAGGTCTGTGCGGTGCTGCAGGCCACCCTGACCGACACCTCGCTGGACCGGGACCCCGAGGAGGTCGGCGGCCTGATGTGGGTCCCCTACGAGGACCTACAGGAGAACCCGAAGTTCTACCGCCAACTGCGGCTCTGTCCGTGGTTCGAGATCGCGATGCGTCGGGACGAGGAGCCATAACCCCGCGGCACACGCACACGGTTCTGCGCGAAGACTACCCCTCGTAGCTGTGGCCGTCGCTCTGTGGCGGCGCGCCCATCCCGAGCAGGCGACACTCGGCCTCGGCGTCGGCGGCGACGTGGGCGCGGTGGGGACTGCCCGGTTCGGCGACGAAGAATTGGCCGGGATCGACGGCGTAGGTCCGGTCGGGCGTCTCGACGCTCAGGACGCCGTCCAGCACGTAGAACACCTCTTCCTGTTCGTCGTGGTAGTGCAGGCCCGACAGCGGGATCGACTCGCCGGGTTCGACCCGATAGGTGCGCAGGCCGAGGTGGTCGAGATCCGCGGCTTCGCTGACGTACTTCATCTCGGAGGGACGGTCCGGTTCCGGGTCGAGGTCGGCGGGGTCGACGACGTGGTAGCCCATGGGTTCGCGACAGCGCGACCGAACAAAAGCCCGTGGGGTCACTGTGACGCGGTCACAACATGCGTCTCGTCGTCGTGGGCCACGGAGTCGTCGCCAGCCCGCGGGAGACGGACGGTGACGGTCGTCCCGGTGTCGTCGACGGCAAAGTCGATCGTGCCGCCGTAGTGGCGGACGATCCACGCTGCGAGCCAGAGGCCGACACCGGAGCCGTGGCGCAGATCGGTCTCCTCACCGCCGGTGACGGCGTCGATCTCCTGTTCGTCGATCCCGGGGCCGTCGTCGATCACGTCGATGCGGACCTGTCGGTCCGTCTCGTCGTCGGCGACCCGGATCGTGACTGTCGGATCGTCGCCGGCGTGTTCGACGGCGTTGCTCACCAGTTCGTCGAGGACGGCCCACAGCGACGGCCCGGCCACGACGCGGACGCCGTCGGGACAGTCGACGGTGATCTCGGCCGACGGGTCGCGCTCGCGCACGTCCGCGGCGACCCCCCGTAGCTCCTCGCGGAGGTCGATCTCGCACCGTCGGTCGTCCTCCAGTGCGTCGGTGAGGTGACCGATCTTGTCGCTGGTCGCCACGAGGTCGTCGACGGTCTCGGTGATGCGGTCGACGCGGTGGCGCTCGTCGTCCGGGACCGAGGGGGCGAGCAACTCGGCGCTCCCGCGGACGAGGTTCAGGTCGTTCCGGAGGTTGTGCCGGAGCAGGCGATTGAGCACGTCCAGACGTTGCTCGCGCTGTCGTCGCTCGGTCACGTCGTGGAGACTCACGAGCAGCCCCGAGACGATGCCGTAGGCCCGGTACAGCGGCGAGACGCGAGCGTCGTAGTACCGCACTTCCCCCTCGTGTTCCAGCGCGAGCTCGAACTCGGTCTGTCGGCTCTCGTCGGGCAGTGCAGCCGCGAGTTCGGGGAGCCGCTGGGCCAGCGGATCGCCGGTGGCCTCCGCGTCGGGGTCGTCGAACAGCGCCGTCGCCGAGCGGTTGGCGTCGACGATCCGCCGGTCGTCGTCGAGGATCATCACCCGGTCGTCCAGCTCGGCGAGGACGGCCTCGCGGCCGAGTTCCCGCGTGACCGGCGACACGTCGAGCAGGTCCCGCTGGAGGATCCCCGCCGAGAGCACCACGCCGGCGGCGACGTACCCCAGGCTCGTCGGGTCGAAGCCGGTGGGCAAGAGGCCCAGCACGAACAGCGCGTGGACGATCATCGGGACGGCGATAGCACCGAGCAGTGTCGTGCTCTGCCAGCGGTGGAGCCGGTTCGAGCGCACGAGCAGGCGCGCCAGCAACGTGCCGCCGGCGGCGACGACGGCCAGCGAGTACGCCAGATGGCCCCAGAACGCGACACCGTAGATCGGTGCGAACGCGCTCGTCACGCCCAGCGAGGCCGTCCCGCCAGCCTGCCAGACCAGTGGGTGGCCGTCGGCCGTCACGACAAGCGTCGTGAACACGAGCGGTTCGACGAGCAGGGCCCCGAGCCGTCTGCGCGTGAGCCACGACTCCCGGCCGGTGTATTCGAGCACGGTGACGAGCCACGCCAGCGGGATCACGGTCGACAGAGCCAGTTCGGCCTGTGCGAACGTCTGCATCGACGCGACGCCCGCGGCCGCCAGTTCCAGCCCCTCGGCCATCGACCAGAGGCTCGCCGCGATGACGAACACCGCGAGCGGCGGCGCGCCCGGTCGATCACGGTGAAGCCACACGAGAAAGGCCACGACCATGCCGACGACGGCGGCCGCCAGCACGAGCGAGAGATACAGCGGCTCGGAACCGAGTCCGAGCAGACCCGACTGCCCCCCGGGAGCGAACGTCACGGGGTCGGGGCGCAGTCTGGGCATTCGAACTGCGTATAGACCATTTCAGTTGATAAGTGTTCGTGTGTGCCACACTCACTGGGCCGCCCTTGCTTACGGAGTGTCCGCGCGTGCCCTGATCGCGGACCAGACCGCGACCGCGCCCAGCAGGAAGGCCGGGACCAGCGGGAGCACGAGATAGGCGTCCCGCAGCGTCAGCCCCAGCGACTCGACGACCGACTGGGCCGCCGGCAGTCCGAGCAGCGCGATAGGGACGACGAGGAAGGCGAACACGACCGTCGCCACGAGGATCCACCCCCGCCAGTCGAACTCCCGCTCGCCGTCCTCGCTGCTCGGTGGTTCGCCGCTCGGTCGATGCACGTACCCGCCGTCGTCGCTCGCGTCGGTGTCACTCATAGATTCCCGCCTCGTACTCGCTGTCGGGGACGACCACGACCTTGCCAAAGCCCTCCCGGGTCTCCAAGAGTTCGTGCCCGCGAGCGCTCTCGCTCATCGGCAGCGTGTCCCGCACCAGGACCTCGAAGGTGCCGCCGTCCCAGACGCGGGCGAGAGCGTCGTCGAACTCGCCCGGCCCGGCCATGGTCGAACCGACGACCGAGAGCTGATTGCCGAAGATCCGGTTGACGTTCGTCTCTGGCGTCCCGCCGGTGGTCGCGCCACAAGTCAGCAGTCGCCCGCCGTGGGCCAGACTCCGAAGCGACTGTCGCCACGTCGTCGCCCCCACGTGGTCGACGACCACGTCCACGCCCCGCCGATCCGTGTACGACCGGACCGCGTCGGCGAAGTCGGTCGCCTCGTAGTCGATGGCGTGGTCGGCACCAAGCCGCTCGGCAGTCTCACGCTTCGACTCGCTGCTCGCGGTCGCGAGCACCTCACAGCCGATGTGATCGGCGATCTGGACGGCCGCGTGACCGACCCCGCCGCTCGCGCCAAGCACCAGCACGGTCTCGTCGGGGCTGATCTCGCCGCGGGTGACGAGCAGTCGCCACGCGGTGCCAAACACCAGCGGCGCGGCCGCCGCAGTCGCCCAGTCGACGCCGTCGGGGACCGGGACCAGCGCGTCGGCCGGCACCGACGCCCGCTCGCTGTGGACGCCCTGCCGGTGCTCGCCCAGCACCTCGTAGTCGACACACAGCGTCGGCTCGCCGTCGCGACAGAACTCACAGGTCCCGCAACTGACCCCGCCGGTGACGGCCACGCGGTCGCCGACGGCGAAGCGGTCGACGCCGTCACCGACTGCCTCCACGACGCCGGCGGCGTCGCTCCCGGGCACGTGGGGCAGTTCGAGGTCGATCCCCGGCAGTCCGCGTCGACTCCACACGTCGAGGTGGTTCAGCGCGCCGGCCTTGATGTCGACGAGTACGTCGTCGTCACCGACCGACGGGTCGGGGTACGCGCCGTAGGTGACGACGCCGCGACCGCCGTGCTCGGCGAACTGTACCGCGTCCATGGCTGATGCTGGGGCGGCCTGCTGTAAATCCCTGCTGGATCGGCCGCCGCGAGTCACCCCCACCAACGACGACCGGCCGCTACGGTGATCGACCGGCGGCTACGGTTTCGCTGCCGCGCTGTCGATGTCGAGCATGCTGACCCGGTGATCCGTCTCGTCGGCGTGCGAATCCCGCGAGTCCACAGCGTCGGATCGGCTCTCGTACAGGCCCTCCTCCGGGCACTCGTGACAGACGACGTGGAACGCCTCTCCCATACGTTCACGGTTCAGCCCGGTGACTTAATCATTTTGGTTTGCTAATACAACCCACGTTATCGTCGATCGGACGGTGACTCTCTCAAGGCGTTGGTCGACCGAGCGGTCCCGTGGCCGACGTTTCGGCCACCACAGCAGTGGTGGCACGGTCGGGCGTCGATCTATCGAATATATTTTAATTCCGGCCCGATGGGTGGCAGACCCACCGACGACAACCACTTTACCGTCGCCCCCGCGACACCGTGGTATGGTCGATTTCCAGTCTCGCGACAGGCGGACACGGGGACGTGACGACGAGGACGACGCGGCCGACGAGGACGACGTGACCGAAACACCGTCCGACGAGGACTCGACCGGCGAGGAATCGACCGACCCGGAACCGGACGAGGGAACGACCGACGACGAGACATCGGCGTCGCCCTCACGCTCGGCTGGGGTCGCGGTCGTCACGGTCGCGGACGATCGGACCGTCGACTCGGACCCGGCGGGAGACGCCGTCGTCGAGGCGCTGGACGGACACGAACTGGTGACCCGGGAACTGCTGGGGCGCAGTCACGACACCGTCCAGGGTGCCGTCGACGCGCTCGTCGGGCGTGGCGACGTGGACGCGGTCGTCACGGTCGGTGCCACCGGCGTCGACGACGAGGACGTGACCATCGAGGCCGTCCATCCGCTGTTCGAGAAGGCCATGCCCGGGTTCGGGGAACTGTTCCGCCGTCGCTACCACGAGTCGGTCGGGACCGACGTGATCGCGACGCGGGCGACGGCTGGGATCGCCGACGGCACGCCAGTGTTCTGCCTGCCGGGATCGGCCGAGGCCGCCCGACTTGGCACCAGCGAGATCGTCGCCGAACAGGTCGGACGGCTGGGCGAACCGGGCGACGACCCGACCGCGTAACAGCGTCTCGTTTCGTAGTCTCGGGCGCGAACAAGGTACCAAAAGCCCTCGCTCCGTTCCGGTCCCGGGACCCGCACTGCGCTCCGGTGGGTGCTTGTGGGGTCCGGGTTCCCGGAACTGAGCTCGCCCTTTCATCCGCCAGGCCTCGGATGATGACACAGCCGATACCTGGCGGATGAAAGGGCGAGGTGCAGTCGGGCGGTCTGCGCGGGCACTATCCGACCATCGGGAGGATATCCTGCACAGACCGTCCGAGCGCACCGAGGGCTTTCGATGGGTCAATCTCCCAATTCGCTCAACTAAACACGACCCGACCACGTAGGCCAAACGCATTTGCGGACTCGCGGCCAACTGTCAGTATGGTCACAGCGCTTTCCGACGGCGTGTGGTGGTTCGATCTCGGCGGCGTCAACGCGTACCTGATCGACGAGGCGGTCGCGACCGACGGCGCGGTGTCGGGCCTGACCCTCGTCGACGCGGGGATGCCGTGGCACGGGACGAAACTCGCCGCTGCGATCACCGAGACGGGGTACGAACCGGCCGACATCGAGCGGATCGTCCTCACCCACTACGACCTCGATCACGTCGGCGCGCTGGCCGATCTGGCCTCGGACGCGACCATCTACGTCGGCGCGGCCGACGCGCCGTTCGTGACCGGCGACGAGCGCCCGCCGTGGCGCAACCACAAGGGACTGTTTCAGCGCCTCGTCGGCGGGTTCGTCACGCCGCCGGAGCACCCGGTCGAGACGGTCGCGGACGGCGACACAGTCGGCAGTTTCACGGTCTACGAGACGCCGGGGCACACGCCGGGCCACGTCGCGTTCGTGAGCGAGGCCGCCGGGGTCGCGATGCTGGGCGATCTGGTCCGGGAGTCGGGCGGGTCGCTGACGCCCTCGCCGTGGTTCATCAGCTACGACACCGACGCCGTCGAGACGAGCATCGCCGACCTCGCGGAACGGGCTCCCGCGTTCGACGTGCTGGGGATCGGGCACGGTCGCCCCTTCTCCCGGGGTGGTCGCGACCGACTCGACCGGCTGGCGGCGACGGTCTGAGACAGCCGCTGTATCGTTTATTCGTTTTTCGCGATTTTACGCCGGTATCCCGGAGTATAAACGTTCTCCGTCGGGATTAAATCGCCCGAAGGTGGCTGAAATCCGATAAAGTGCAGTGAAGGGCTTCCCGATACTAAGTGGGATCCTCCCCACGAGTCGAGTGCAATGTTCGACGACACTGCCACCCGACGAACGGTCCTCAAATCGGCCGGCGCGGCGGTCACCGCCGCCGCGATCCCGGCAGGCGTACAGGCGTCGACTGACTCCGGAGCGAGCGAGTGGACGGTCGTCGAGTCACCGACGGGGAACACGCTCTCGGACGTGGAGTACACGTCGGCGGGCGCGTACGCCGTCGGCGGCGGCGGTGTCGTGATCGAACGCACGTCGAAAGGCTGGCAGAAGGTCCTCGACGGCGGGCCGACGGGCAACGGGAACAACCTCTACGGCGCGGACGTGACCGACGACGGCGAGCGCCTGTGGTTCGTCGGCTCCTCCGGTGCGATCGGTGAGTACGACGTGGAATCCGGCGTCCTCGTCGACCACTCGGCCCCGATGGACGCGACCAACAACTTCAACGACGTGTCAGTCACGGGCGAGGCCGGCAGCGCGAACGTCTACGTCGCCGGCGACTCGGGCAAGTTGTACTACAGCTTCGAGAACGGCGAGACCGGAAGCTGGGACTACATCACGCCCGCCTCGGGGTCGGCGATCAACGCCGTCGACTTCTTCGACGATCGGTCGGGCCACATCGTCGACGGTAACCAGACGGTGCTGTACACCCGCGACGGCGTCTCGTGGGACCGACTGGGGATCGCCAACGCCGACTACAACTTCTACGGCGTCGACAGTGATGGCTTCGACGACGTGTGGGTTTCCGGCGGCGGCGGCTCGATCTACCGCTGGAACGGCAGCCAGTGGCGACGCGCCGACACCGGCGACGCGAGCCTGCGAGACATCGAGGTCGAAGACGGCGACGGCCTCACCGTCGGCGGCGGCGGTGCCGTCTTCGACCGGGACAACCGCCGCTGGGACGCCGAACAGACTCCGACTGGCGCGAACCTGAACGCCGTCGTCCGCGGCGACATCGACATCGCCGTCGGTGCTGGCGGTGCCCTGATCGAGCGGTAATCCGGTCTCGAACTGGCCACGACTCGGCCCTCCGTAGGTGTCTCACTTATGCCCCCAGATAACGAATCCGAGGACGAAATGGCGACCAACCACACCCTGCCAAACGGGTGGTCGGAAAAGCGGACGATGAGCCTGAGCATCGCGGGCGGCGACACGGAGCCAACGGTGTTCGAACACGCCGACGGCGACCGCCGGATCGAGATCGTACCGACTCGTGTCGAGATGCCCGAAGACGAGAGCGAGTGGCGCGTCCGCGACGTACACGCGCGGACCACCGCCGTCCTCGACAGCGCCCCGGATCGGCTGACAGCGATCGAGATGGCGGTCGAGGCGATGCGCGACGAGATCTAGCGAGGCCGCCCGCCTATTCGAGTTCTTCGGCGACGGCGTCTGGTCCGAGCAGGTTCGGATCGACGACGAGATCCGTCTGGCGACTGGCGAAGTCCGGCAGCGATCCTTCGGCGTAGGCGACGACGCGCACGTCGGGATTGAGGTCTTTCGCGACGGCGATGGAGGTCGCCTGCTCGAAGTCCGTCAGGAGGTACACGTCGGCGTCGTGGATGCCGGCTTCTTCGAGTCCGGGGCGGTTGCCCAGTGGCGCTTTCGTGACCGTGTGGCCCTCGGCTTCGATTGCGTCGGCGATCCCGTTCTCGTCCGAGCCGGCGATGACGACCTTCATTCGTACTCGATGGTCGCGGGCGGTTTGTGGGTCACGTCGTAGACGACGCGGGCGACGTTCTCGTGGGAACCGGTGATCCGGGACTGGATCCGCTGCAGCGTCTCCCAGTCGATCTCCTGGGCCCGGGCGGTCATGCCGTCACGCGATTCGACCGAGCGGACGGCGACGACCCAGCCGTGGACGCGGTTGTCGCCCTTGACGCCCGTGGCCTTGCCGATGACGGCGGCCAGCGCCTGCCACGGCTCGTACTCCTCTAACTCGTCCTCGACGACGTGGTTGGCCTCGCGAGCGACTTCGAGTTTCTCCTCGGTGACCTCGCCGATGATACGGACGGCGAGACCGGGACCGGGGAAGGGCATCCGCTCGGAGATGATCTCCTCCAGATCGAGCGCGCGGGCGACCTCGCGGACCTCGTCCTTGTAGAGGTCCCGCATCGGTTCGACGATGCCGTCGAAGTCCACGACCTCTGGAAGGCCGCCGACGTTGTGGTGAGACTTGATCGTCCCCTCCGATTCGATCCGGTCGGGGTAGATCGTCCCCTGAACGAGGTAGTCGGCCTCGACCTCCTTGGCGACGGTCTCGAACTCCCTGATGAACTGCTCGCCGATGATGTGGCGTTTCTCCTCGGGGTCGGTCTCGCCGCCCAGCGCGTCAAGGAAGCGGTCCTTGGCGTCGACGATCCGCAACGAGTCCATGTAGTCGAAGGTCTCGCGGATCTCGTCGGTCTCGCCCTTGCGCATCAGGCCGGTGTCGACGTACACCGGCGTCAACTGGTCGCCGATGGCCTCGTAGGCCAGTGCGGCGGCCGTCGAGGAGTCGACGCCACCGGACAGCGCGATGACGGCGTTCTTGTCGCCGATCTGTTCGGCGATCTCCTCCTTGGCCTCGGGGATGAAGGAGTCGACGTCGACCATCAGTGGCTCACCTCCGGGTCTGCGGTGTCGACGCCGTGGTCGTCGCCCAGCACGGCCTCCAGCAGGCCGACGAAGGGCGGGCTGGCGCGGGTCGGTCGCGAGCGGAACTCGGGGTGGAACTGCGTGCCGATGAAGTAGGGGTGGTCGGGCAGTTCGAGGATCTCCATACGGTTGCCTGCGCGCCCCGAGAAGGTCATCCCTTCGGACTCGATCTCCTCGATGTACTCGGGGTTGACCTCGTAGCGGTGGCGATGCCGTTCCGTACAGGAGTCGCCGCCGTACAGCTGGGCCGCGAGCGTGCCGGGCTGGATCTCCGTTTCGTGGGCACCCAGTCGCATCGTCCCGCCCATGTCCTCGATCTCGTACTGCTCTGGGAGGATGTCGATGACGGGGTACTCGGTTTCCTCGTCCAGTTCGGCGGAGTGCGCGCCCGTCAGATCGAGGACGTTCCGGGCGAACTCGACGACGGCCATCTGGAAGCCAAGACAGAGCCCGAGGAAGGGCACGTCGTGTTCCCGGGCGTAGCGGATCGCCTCGATCTTGCCCGCGGTCCCGCGGGAGCCGAAGCCACCGGGGACGACGATGGCGTCGGCGTCGTGGAGGCGATCGGTGTGGTGGTCGCTCATCTCGTCGGAGTCGACCCACTGGACGTTCACATCGACGTTGGCTTCGAGGCCGGCGTGTTTCAGCGCCTCGTGGACGGACATGTAGGCGTCTTCGAGGTCGTATTTCCCCACGAGCGCCACGTCGACCTCGCCGGTCGTCTCCTGCGTGACGAGGTCGCGCCAGCGGTTCTCGCGTTCGTCTTCCGGCAGGGCCTCGTCGGCGATGTCGAGTTCTTCCATCACGTACTCGTCGAGACCCTCCTCCTCGACCATCAGCGGGACGTGGTAGATGTCGGCCACGTCGGGGTTCGAGAAGACCGCCTCGGTGGGCACGTCACAGAACAGCGCGATCTTCTCGCGCGTCTCGATGTCGAGTTTGTCCGAGGCCCGGCCCACGAGAATGTCGGGCTGGAGGCCGATCGAGCGCAGTTCCTTGACGCTGTGCTGAGTTGGCTTGGTCTTCTGTTCGCCGTTCTTCGAGTAGGGGACGAGCGTGACGTGGGTAAAGAGAATGTCGTCCTCGTCCTCCTCGTGGGCGAACTGGCGCAGCGCTTCGAGGTAGGGCATTCCCTCGATGTCCCCGACGGTCCCCCCGACCTCGATGAGACATACGTCGTTGCCCTTTGCGGCCTCGCGAATCCGGCGCTTGATGTCGTCGGTGATGTGGGGGATGATCTGGACGGTCTTGCCCAGGTAGTCGCCGGCGCGCTCCTTCTCGATGACGTGCTGGTAGGTCTTGCCCGTGGTGATGTTGTGGTCGAAGGTCATGTCGATGTCGAGGAACCGCTCGTAGTTCCCCAGGTCGAGGTCGACCTCGCCACCGTCTTTCAGCACGTACACCTCGCCGTGCTGGAAGGGGTTCATCGTCCCGGCGTCGACGTTGAGATACGGGTCGATCTTGACCGCGGTCACGTCGAAGCCGGCGTT
>ENA-ORDC01000074-ORDC01000074.1-marine-metagenome-genome-assembly--contig:-NODE-74-length-121384-cov-13.194572_pt1 | contig 121384 bp, 100 predicted proteins | sample MGYA00237783_ERZ508515 | MGnify/ENA primary metagenome ERZ508515 (study PRJEB26186, sample SAMN06268792) | marine metagenome | isolation source: Eden Landing Ponds, San Francisco, CA, USA | place...
CGGGCTCTGGAAGCACTGAAGGCCAGTGGCCTGCTGGAGGGGATTGTCCGGCGTCGACTGGAAGGGTTCTATAACAGCGAGGCGGCACGCGCGGCGCTGGATGGATGAAAAACGGGCGGCCGAAGCCGCCCGCGGTGTGTCGTGCTGCCCTGGTGCACCTCAGAAGGCGACGTTCAGCCGGATATAGCCAGGGATGCTGACCTCGGTAGAGGCATCCGCCAGACCGTTGTGCGGGGTGGCCTGGATCATCGACACATCCAGGGTCACATTTTCGTTGTACAACCAACGGGTGCCCAGCATCAGCGAGGGGTCCACGCTGTCGCCGAAGCGGTCTTCCCGGGTCGTCACGTTGACCTCAAGGCCGGGCTCAAAGCGCCCGAAATCAGTCTCCGGCAGGGCGTAGTGGGCGCCCATGCCCAGGTTCAGGTAGGCATCACTGGCGTCATTCCGGGCACCGTCGTCGAACACCAGTTCCGGGTTGAAGTTGAGGATGAACCGGTCGATGTCGGCCGTGAAGGCGGCGCCGGCACCCAGGTTGGTCGTGCTTTCCTCGGTATAACCCTGCTGTTGTTGGGCATCGTCTGAATCGTAGTGGGCAACCGCACCGTAGGCCGCCCAGTCAATCACCACGTCATCGCCGGCCTGCAGGGGGCGCAGTCCCACCTTGAACAGCGCTTCATTCTGACTGGTGCGTGGGTTGATGCGGCTGTGGTTGAGAACCAGCTCGGAGCCGGGCAGTCCCAGCCGTACACCGGCACTGAAGTCCTGATCACCCCCGGTGCGCAGATCAACACTGGCCTTTTTGTTGGGGGCCGTGGTGCCGCGCTCGAGCATGAAGCCACGCGTGGGTTCGTTGTAGCTCTGGTTCTGGGCGAGTGCACCGGTGGAAACAGCGGCGGTTGTCAGCGCCAGAGTGGTAACACGGAACATCTTGTTCATGGTGCTCTCCTTGGTGTTGAGCTGCATGATTGTCAGGTCTGTATTGCAAAAGCAATGTAAACGCGGGGCTGCGACTGGTTCAATTAAACCTGTGACAGGAAACACATTTGTGGGGTAGTAGCCTGTTCCCGCCATGACAGAGCGTTATCCTCAACGCTGCGTATTCCGTGGCAGTAAGGGAGAGTGAAGACTATGTCATCCAGGTTTTTTGTGGCGTTGCTGGCCGTTCTGGCGATGCCTGTCTGGGCCCAGGGCCCATCCTTTTCCTACGCGGAAGCCGGTCTGGCACTGTATCCGAACTTCGAGAGCGAGCCACTGCTGGGGGCCCAGGTGCGGGGCAGCCAGGCGCTGAACACGCAGTGGTTCATGTTTGGCGGGCTCAAGGCGCTGACGGGGGATATTGATGTCACGGCCCTGCATGGAGGCGGAGGGTATCGCTATTCGGTGGATCACCGGACGGATGTCTGGGGCGGCCTGACGCTGGAGTATCAGGAGGTCGAGGTCGAGCGGTGTGTTACCAGGGGGATCCAGAGAACGACGATCTGTTCCGGGGTCAGCTCAGACGACACGGCACCGGGCCTGCGCGGCGGCATACGGCGCCAGCTGCACCGGGACCTGGAGATCGGCGCCTCGGCGCGCTACATAACCGGCGATCTGGACTACCTCGGATTCACCGGAACTGCCCGCTACCGCTGGCAGCCCAATGTGAGCGTGCTGGCGGAAGCGGACTATTACGATGGCAATTTCGGGGTGATCGGCGGTCTGTCGCTGCGTTTCTGATGGTGTAAAGGGTCGCGGCCATGGCCGCTCCTACGGTTGTTGTCTGCAGGAGCAGCTACAGCGGCGATTGGGTCGCGGCCGTGGCCGCTCCTGCGGTTGTTGTCTGTAGGGGCAGCTACAGCTGCGATTGTGGGTCGCGGCCGTGGCCGCTCCTACGGGTTGTTGTTTGTAGGAGCAGCTACAGCTGCGATCCTGATCAGGCGGCGTTGTTGTGGCTGCCGCCCTCGGGCGGCATGCGATAGCGTTCCTTGACCTCGCCGTTGTCCACACTCTCCAGAACCACATCGAAGCCCCAGAGCCGGTGCACGTGTTTGAGCACCTCCTGGGTATCATCGTCCGCCATGGGGATGCCGTCCACCCGGGTGTGGCGCAGCAGCAGGGAGCGGTCGCCGCGGGTGTTCACGTTCCAGACCTGGATGTTCGGGTCCTTATAGCTGAGGTTGTACTGGCGCGCGAGCTTCTCGCGCACGCGCCGGTAACCGCGGTCGTCATGAATGGCCTTGATCTCGTAGGCATCGTCGCCTTCCTCGTCAGCAATGGCGAACAGTTTGAGATCCCGGATCACCCTGGGCGAGAGGTACTGGAGGATGAAGCTCTCGTCCTTGAAGTTGCGCATGGCGAAATCCAGGGTCTGCTGCCAGTCACTGCCGGCGATGTCCGGGAACCACGCCTGATCCTCCTCGGTCGGGTTCTCGCACATGCGTTTTAGGTCCATGTAGATGTTGAATCCGAGCGTGTAGGGGTTGAGCCCGGAGTAGTAGGGGCTGTCGAACGGCGGCTGGTAGATCACGGCGGTGTGGTTCTGCAGAAATTCCAGCATGAAGCCGTCGTCCACCAGGCCCTCGTCGTACATCCGGTGCACTATGGTGTAGTGCCAGAAGCTGGCCCAGCCCTCGTTCATCACCTGGGTCTGGCGCTGCGGGTAGAAGTACTGGGCGATCTTGCGCACGATGCGCACCAGCTCACGCTGCCAGGTTTCGAGCAGTGGTGCGTTTTTCTCGATGAAGTAGAGCAGGTTCTCCTGGGGTTCGGCCGGAAAGCGTCGCTTCTGGGACTCGGGGTCGTCGTCGCCCCCCATATCGGGGATGGTGCGCCAGAGGTCGTTGACCTGCTCCTGGCGGTATTCCTCGCGTTCCTTCTGGCGGCGGCGCTCCTCTTCGGCGGAGATGGGGGCGGGGCGCTTGTAGCGGTCCACACCCTGGTTCATCAGCGCGTGGCAGGAGTCGAGGATGGCCTCCACTTCCTCCACACCGTAGCGCTCCTCGCATTCGGCCACGTAGTTCCGGGCGAACATCAGGTAGTCGATGATGGAGCTGGCGTCCGTCCAGCTTCGGAACAGGTAGTTGTTCTTGAAGAACGAGTTGTGGCCATAGCTGGCGTGGGCGATCACCAGCGCCTGCATCATCATGGTGTTTTCCTCCATGAGGTAGGCGATGCAGGGGTTGGAGTTGATCACGATCTCGTAGGCCAGCCCCATCTGGCCGCGCCGGTAGCCCTTCTGGGTGGCCATGAACTGCTTGCCGAAGGACCAGTGGTGATAGCCCACGGGCATGCCCACGGAGCTGTAGGCGTCCATCATCTGTTCAGCGCTGATCACCTCAATCTGGTTGGGGTAGGTATCCAGGCCGAAGTCGGCGGCAATGCGGGCGATCTCGCGGTCGTATTCCTCGATCAGCTCGAAGGACCAGTCGGAGCCGCTGGATATTGGTTTGGTCATAGCCACCTCATAGCCCGTGTTTCTGTTCACGTGGTCGCGGCCGTGGCCGCTCTTACGGGTTTGTGTTGTCTGTAGGAGCGGCTATAGCCGCGATTCCCGTGTCTTTATTCCCGTGATCGCGGCCATGGCCGCTCCTACGGTTCGTGATCAGGCGGTTTTGGGCTCGAATAGCTTGCGGAAAACCGGGTAGATCTCGCTGGCGTCCGACAGCTGCTGCATGGCGAAGCGGTCCGGGAAGTTCGCCTGTACCGTTTCGTACTCCTCCCAAAGGGCCTGGTGCTCGTGGGGGGTGATCTCCACGTACGAGTAGTACTGCACCATCGGCAGGATCTTCTCCTCGAGCAGTCTGCGGCAGATGGGCGAGTCGTCGTTCCAGTTGTCGCCGTCCGAGGCCTGGGCCGCGTAGATGTTCCAGTCGTCACTGGGGTAGCGTTCCTTAATGATCCGGTGCATCAGCTTGAGCGCGCTCGACACGATGGTGCCGCCGGTCTCGCGGGAGTAGAAGAACTCCTCCTCATCCACTTCCTTGGCGGCGGTGTGGTGGCGTATGAACACCACCTCGATGCGCTTATAGTTTTTCTGCAGGAACAGGTACAGCAGGATGAAGAAACGCTTGGCGATGTCCTTGTGTACTTGGGTCATGGAGCCGGAGACGTCCATCAGGCAGAACATGACCGCGCTGGTGGAGGGCTTGGGCTCCCTGCGGTGCTGGCGGTAGCGCAGGTCGATCTCGTCGATCCAGGGGATGCGCTTCACCTGCCGGCGCAGTTCGTCCAGCTCCTCCTGCAGGCCTTCGATCTGGCGTTCCCTGGAGAAGGCCGGGTCATCCGAGTCCGGCTGGGCTTCCAGAGCTGCGATCTGCTGCTCCAGCTCCCTGATCCGGCGCTTGCGCTTGCCGGCCAGGCTGATGCGCCGGGCGTAGGCCTTGCGCAGTGAGCGCACGACGTTGAGTTTGGCCGGGGTACCGTCAGTGGTGAAGCCGGCGTGCACATACTGGTACGAGTCCGCGCTCTTGAGCTTCTTGCGCACCAGGAAAGGCAGTTCCAGGTCGTCGAACAGGAAGTCCAGGAACTCCTCCTGTGTGATCTGGAAGACGAACTCATCCATGCCCTCGCCCTGGTCGCTGGCCTGGCCCTCGCCGCTGCCGCCACCGGAGCCGCCGTCGGGCTTGGGCAGGCGGTCGCCGGTGACGAACTCCTTGTTGCCCGGATGAACCATCTCGCGGTTGCCGCCGGCGCCGTGGTGGAACACCGGCTCGTGGATGTCCTCGCTCGGGATACTGACCTGCTCGCCCTGCTCCATGTCCGTGATGGAGCGGTTGTGAACGGCTTCCGATACCGCCTGCTTGATGTGCTTGCGGTAGCGGCGCAGGAACCGGTTCCGGTTCACCGCGCTCTTGTTCTTGCCGTTGAGGCGGCGGTCAACAACGTGACTCATGCCCATGCAGACACCTGCTTACCCTACTGGGATTTCCGGACGCGCAGGTACCACTCCGCCAGCAGCTTGACCTGCTTCTCGGTGTAGCCCCGTTCGATCATCCGGTCCACGAACTGCTGGTGCTTGCGCTGATCCTCCTCGGAGGCCTTGGGATTGAACGAGATCACCGGCAGCAGCTCCTCGGTGTTCGAGAACATCTTCTGTTCGATCACGCTGCGCAGCTTCTCGTAACTGAGCCAGGACGGGTTCTGGCCGTTGTTGCTGGCCCGTGCCCGCAGCACGAAGTTGACCACCTCGTTGCGGAAGTCCTTGGGGTTGCTGATGCCGGCCGGCTTCTCGATCTTTTCCAGTTCCTCATTGATGGCCGCGCGGTCGAACATCTCGCCGGTTTCCGGATCCCGGTAGTCCTGGTCCTGGATCCAGAAGTCGGCGTAGGTGACGTAGCGGTCGAACAGGTTCTGGCCGTACTCGGAGTAGGACTCGAGGTAGGCGGTCTGGATTTCCTTGCCGATGAACTCCACGTATTCCGGTGCCAGGAATTCCTTGATGAACCGGAGATAGCGCTCGTGGGTCTCCGGCGGGAACTGTTCCTGCTCGATCTGCTTCTCCAGCACGTACAGCAGGTGCACCGGGTTGGCGGCCACCTCGGTGGTGTCGAAGTTGAACACCTTTGAAAGAATCTTGAACGCGAAACGAGTGGACAGGCCGTCCATACCCTCGTTCACGCCGGCGGCATCCCGGTACTCCTGGATGGACTTGGCCTTGGGATCGGTGTCCTTGATGTTCTGGCCGTCGTAGACCTTCATCTTGGAGTAGATGCTGGAGTTCTCCGGTTCCACCAGCCGTGACAGCACCGTGAACTGGGCCAGCATGCTCAGGGTGTCCGGCGCGCATGGGGCACCGGCCAGGGAACTTTCACGCAGCAGCTTCTCGTAGATGTGCTGCTCCTCGGTGACTCGCAGGCAGTAGGGAACCTTGACGATGTTCACCCGGTCGAGGAAGGCCTCGTTGTTCTTGTTGTTGCGGAAGGTCTGCCACTCAGACTCGTTGGAGTGCGCGAGGATGATGCCGTCGAACGGGATCGAGGACATGCCCTCGGTGGTGTTGTAGTTGCCTTCCTGGGTGGCGGTCAGCAGCGGGTGCAGCACCTTGATGGGCGCCTTGAACATCTCCACGAATTCCATGATGCCCTGGTTGGCGCGGTTCAGGCCGCCGCTGAAGCTGTAGGCGTCCGGGTCGTCCTGGCTGAAGTCCTCCAGCATGCGGATGTTGACCTTGCCGACCAGCGCCGAGATGTCCTGGTTGTTGTCGTCGCCGGGCTCGGTCTTGGCCACGGCCACCTGGTCCAGGATGGAGGGGTATTTCTTGACCACCCGGAACTGGCTGATGTCGCCGCCGTATTCGTGCAGGCGCTTGACCGCCCAGGGCGACATGATGGGCTTGAGGTAGCGCTGGGGAATCCCGTACTCCTCCTCGAGGATAGGGCCGTCCTCTTCCGGGTCGAACAGCCCGAGGGGGGATTCGTTCACGGGCGAGCCCTTGATGGCGTAGAAGGGCACTTTCTGCATCAGGTGCTTGAGCTTCTCGGCCAGCGAGGACTTGCCGCCGCCGACAGGGCCGAGCAGGTACAGGATCTGCTTCTTCTCCTCCAGGCCCTGGGCGGCGTGGCGGAAGTACGAAACGATGTTCTCCACGGCTTCTTCCATGCCGTAGAACTCGGAGAATTCCGGGTAGCGCTTGATAACCTTGTTCTGGAAGATCCGGGAGAGGCGCGGGTCGCGGGAGGTGTCGACAAGTTCCGGCTCGCCGATGGCGAGCAGCATGCGCTCGGCGGCGGTGGCGTAGGCGGAGGGATCCTCTTTGCAGATGCTGAGGTATTCCTCGAGGCTCATTTCCTCTTCCTTGGTTGCCTCGTAACGGTCCTGATAGCGCTGCAGTATGCTCATGCTTGGCCCCCTTGCTGTGACCTGGGTAAGGGGTGGTGCCTGCGCTGGCCGCACTCGCCCCTGATGGTGTCAGTTCATCATGCCTCTGTTCCGTTGGATTCTGTCTTCAATTATGGGTAAGCCGGCGCGGGTTGCGAGTCTGATTGACGTTTCTGTGACCCGTTCGCGGCCGGGGTGCTTTCCATTGAGATTAGTAGACGGTGGTGGGGTTGAACAGGGGCGTGTGGATTAAGGTTTGATCTTTTTGGGGGCGTAACGGGCTGGCCGCGGCAGGATTGCTGGCTTCTGGGTGGTTGAGGCGCCGAAGCGGGGTGCTTTGACGTTTATGCATGGGATCCGCGATGTTGTAGGAGTCTGCTTGCAGACGAATCTGGGGGTATCGCGTGCGGGGCACGCTCCGACGGAAATGGGAAAGGGCCCACTGTAGGAGCGCGCCTCGCGCGCGATGGTTTCGCGGATGCGCTGCGGCAGTCAGTCCGGCATATCCGTTACCGCGCCCTCGGAGGCGGAATTCACGGTCTTGGCGTATTTGGCCAGGGCGCCGCGCCGGTATTTGGGGGCCGGTTTCTGCCATTGGGAACGGCGCTGCTCCAGTTCTGATTCGCTGAGATCGACGTCGATCCGGTTGGTTTCGGCGTCGATCGTGATGGTATCGCCGTCCTGGAGAAGGGCGATGGGGCCGCCGTCGACCGCTTCGGGGGTGACGTGGCCGACCACAAAGCCGTGGCTGCCGCCGGAGAAGCGCCCGTCGGTGATCAGCGCTACCTGATCGCCCAGGCCGCGGCCCATGATGGCGGAGGTGGGCGTGAGCATCTCGCGCATACCCGGGCCGCCCTTGGGACCTTCGTAGCGGATCACGACTACATCGCCGGCCTGCACCGTGCCGTCGTTGATGCCCCGTTGGGCGTCTTCTTCGGACTGGTAGCAGCGCGCGGTGCCGGTGAAGTGGGTGCCTTCCTTGCCGGTGATCTTGGCCACCGCGCCGGTGGGTGAGAGGTTGCCGTAGAGGATGCGCAGGTGGCTGTCCGGCTTGATGGGGTTGTCGAAGCTGTGGATGATGTCCTGGCTTTCCGGGTAGGGCTCAACGCCGTCCAGGTTCTCAGCCAGCGTTTTACCCGTAACCGTCAGGCAGCCGCCGTGCAGCAGACCCCGGTCCAGCAGCATCTTCATCAGCGGCTGGATCCCGCCGATGGCCACCAGCTCGGACATCATGTACTGCCCGCTCGGGCGCAGGTCCGCCAGTACTGGCACGCGCTTGCCGATCTCGGTGAAGTCATCCAGCGACAGCTCCACGCCAATGGTGTTGGCCATGGCCAGCAGGTGCAGCACCGCGTTGGTGGAGCCGCCCAGGGCAATGACCACGGTGATGGCGTTCTCGAACGCCTCGCGGGTCATGATGTCCGAAGGCTTGATGTCCTTCGCGATCAGGTCCAGCACCGCCGCGCCGGCTGCCCGGCAGTCCTCTTCCTTGGTCTTCGACACCGCGTTCTGCGCCGAACTGTCCGGCAGGCTCAGCCCCAGCGCCTCGATGGCCGAGGCCATGGTATTCGCCGTGTACATGCCGCCACAGGACCCCGGCCCGGGAATGGCCGTCTCCTCGATCTGCTTTACGTCGATCAACGACTTGTCGCCCTTGGTGTAGGCCCCGACAGCCTCAAACACTGAGACCAGGTCCGTATGGTTCTCGCCCGGCTGAATGGTACCGCCGTAAACAAACACCGAAGGCCGGTCCAGTCGCGCCATACCCATGACCAGCCCTGGCATGTTCTTGTCGCAACCGCCAAGCGTCACCAGCCCGTCAAAGCCCTCACAACCGGTCACCGCCTCCACCGAGTCCGCGATGATCTCGCGCGATACCAGCGAATACTTCATTCCCTCGGTGCCGTTGGCGATGCCGTCCGAGATGGTGATGGTGTTGAAGATGACACTCTTGCCACCGGCCTCATCCGCCCCGGCGCCTGCGTGCTCCGCTAGTTTATTGATGTGCATGTTGCAGGGCGTGACCATGCTCCAGGTGGAGGCGATCCCGATCTGGTTCTTCTGGAAATCCTCGTCCTGGAACCCCACCGCCCGGAGCATCGCCCGGCTGGCGGATTTGCCGACTCCATCGACGACTTGGCTGGAATAGCGGCGGTTGTTGTCTTCGGCCATGGCGTGACTCTCTTTTATCCTGCTGATTGTTTTCAGGCTTTGGCGTTAACCGGGGCGTTTGAAGTAAGGGAGCGGGGAGTCCTGATCGGGAAGCTCTGGAGCCATGGATGGCGGAAGAGCAGCGTACAGGGATGTATTCACAGCGTTTCCCGAGCAGGACTCCCCGCTCCCTTACCGCAACAAACCGGAACGCTGGTATGGTAAAGCTTAAAAGCGTAATAGTACCGCGACTGAGAACTCAGGGTAAGGGACTCCATCAATGTGGCAGCAACGCATTCTCCAGTTATCCCCGAAATCCAAGGGCTTCCACCTCATCAGCCGTGAAGTCCTCGACCAGCTCCCCGAGATCGCCGACATCCAGACCGGCCTGCTGCACCTGTTCATCCAGCACACCTCCGCCTCCCTGAGCCTGAACGAAAACGCCGACCCCAGCGTACGCGGTGACATGGAACGCCACTTCCAGCACGCCGTGCCCGAAAATGCGCCATACTACGAACACACAATGGAAGGCCCCGACGACATGCCAGCCCATATCCGATCCGTGATGCTGGGCGAATCCCTCAGCCTGCCAATCGGGCAGGGACGGCTGCTGCTGGGCACATGGCAGGGCATTTACCTGGGCGAACACCGCAACAACGGCGGCGCCCGCAGGGTCGTGGCCACCCTCAACGGCGATTAACGGGAGCAGCACGTGATACCCGAGTACCTGACCGCACGTCTTAAGGAATGGGAAAACTGGCTGCTGGAAAAGCCGGACGCCGAGCACCCCCGTTCGGTGGCCTTTGCCCGCCGCCAGCTGCGCGTCGCCTATGCCGTGGTCCGGGACCTGATGGCCGGCCAGCTCAACCTCCACGCCATGAGCCTGGTCTACACCACACTCCTCTCAATGGTGCCGCTGCTGGCACTGAGTTTCTCCGTGCTCAAGGCCATGGGCGTGCACAACCAGCTCACGCCAGTGCTGTACCAGTTCTTTGAACCCCTGGGTCGACAGGGAACCGAGATTGCCGAGCAGGTCATCACCTTCGTGGACAATATCAAGGTCGGCGTGCTCGGATCGGTGGGGCTGCTCCTTCTGGTCTATACCGTGATCGCTCTGGTTCAGAAGATCGAGCGCTCCTTCAACATGGTCTGGCGTGCCCCCATGGGCCGCTCACTCGGGCAGCGGTTCTCCAACTACCTGAGCGTGATCACCATCGGCCCGCTCCTGATGGTGGCCGGCATTGGCCTCTCGGCCACGGTCTTCGGCTCCGACATCGTCCAGCAGCTCAGCGCCATCGAGCCCTTCGGCACCCTTATCGCCGTGGTCAGCCGCTCCACCCCCTTCCTGATCACGGTGATCGCTTTCACCTTTGTCTATGCCTTTGTGCCGAATACCCGGGTCCGCTTCCAGAGTGCCTTCGTGGGCGGGGTTGTCGCGGGTGTGGCCTGGCAGGCCGCGAGCCTCGCCTTCGCCTCCTTTGCGGTGAATGCCAGCCGCTACGAGGCGATCTACTCCAGCTTTGCCATTGGCATCCTCCTGCTGATCTGGCTCTACATCAACTGGATCATCCTGCTTTCAGGCGCCAGCATCAGCTATTACCACCAGCACGAACAGGCGATCTCCTCGCGTCGGGAAGTGCGGTCGTCACCGCAGGTGGAGGAGCGCCTGGCGCTGGCGCTGATGGAGCGCGTCGCGAAAGCCTTTGACCAGGGCGATAAGCCACCCCGCCAGGAGCTTCTGGCGCTGGATTTCGGCATTCCCGGGGACATCACCCAGCACGTGAGCGACAAACTGATCCGTGCCGGCATCCTCCACCCTGGCGGGGATGATGGTGAGGAACTGATCCCCGCCCGGTCCCTTGACCGGATCCGCCTGGTGGATATCCTCAGCGCCGCCCGGGCGGATGAGGACGGGTTGCTCGCGCGTCTGCCGGCTGTGGATGCGCCGCAGATGGAAGAGATTGCGGATGCCCGGCTTACGCAGACACTGGCGGACTGGGTGCGATGATCCTGGGTCGTGCAGCGTCTGATGGCTGATCCCTCCCGGAAGCCTGCGCGTACTCCTCCCCCACATGGCTCTATCAGAAGCTGCCCCTTGTTGAGGTGCTTTTCCTCCGGGGCAGCAATGACGCCTCTTTTCGCCCTGTGTTTGGACCGGATCCTGCTGGATCTGCTTTCCTTGACGGCAGGACAACCGGCTCCGGGAGTAGTAACCCATGACGACCCTGAATCAACAGGCGCATGAACGCCTGCCCAATGACAGACTGATGCTTGGCCTGCTTCTGGCCCACGTGCCCGTTGTCGGGCTGATCATTCCCTGGGGGTATGAAACCACGGCGTTTGCGCTGACGGCTTCCGTGGTCCTTGGATTGCTCGTGGCCCTCGCCCACGCGGCCCTGAAGGGTCAGCGTGCGTTCTCCGTCGTTGTGGCAATGGCGCTCATGGCGTTTTCGGCGATCATGATCCAGGCCCAGATGGGGCGCATTGAGATGCACTTCCACATCTTTGGTGCCCTCGCCTTTGTGATTCTCTACCGGGACTGGCTGCCGGTTGTCGCTGGAGCCCTCGTGATTGCTGTCCACCATATGGTGATGACGGCACTGCAGCTTGAGGGCGTGTCCGTCGGTGGTATGCCACTGATGATTTTCAGCCATGACTGCAGCTGGGGGGTGGCTTTCCTGCACGCGGCCTTCGTGGTGTTTGAGGCTTCCGTGCTCGTATTCCTGGCGCGGCTTCTGGGCGCGGAGAAAGAGCGAACCCACCGTATGCGTGAACTGGTGGAACGCGTTGCCGGGGATGGGGATCTGAGTGTGCGCCTGGATGCTGGCGGGCAGGATGCCAGTGCCACGGCCTTTGACCGGTTGATGGAACAGTTTGAAGGGCTGGTCCGCGACGCTACCGGGCTCTCCCGGAGGCTTCAGTCCGTTTCCGGCAATGTGGATGAGCTCAGCCAGGGCACTCTTGCCGCGGCGGATAACCTTCAGGGCCAGACCACGCAGGCGGCTTCGGCCATGGAGCAGATGAGCTCCTCGGTCAGGGGGGTCGCGGACAATGCAGCCCAGGGCTCCGAGGCGGCCACCCGTGCAGCGGCCCACGTGGGCGCCAGCCGCCAGGATGCCGATCAGGCCCACCAGGTGACCCGGGCCAGTAACGAGGCCATGGAGCAGGCGAGTAGCGTGATCCGCCGACTGAGTGATCAGGTGGCGGAAATCCACGGAGCCGTGAGCGCCATCAATGAGATCTCCGACCAGACCAACCTCCTGGCACTGAATGCGGCCATTGAGGCCGCACGCGCCGGTGAGCACGGGCGTGGCTTCGCGGTGGTGGCCGATGAGGTGCGCAGCCTGTCCCAGCGTACCCAGTCCTTCACGCAGCAGGTGCAATCCATTGTGGCCCAGCTCAACGAGGGCAGTGAGCAGGCGCTGGCGGCGATCGACATGGGGACCACCCGCTCGGGCGAGGCGCTGCAGCAGATGGAGCGGGTCAGTGAGGGCGCCCAGGAACTGGAGACGCTGGTGAACGACCTCAGTGGTTTGAGCCAGCAGATTGCTGCTGCCGCGGAACAGCAGTCCTCCGCTGCGGATGAGATCAGTGGCAGTGTCCAGTCCGCGGCGGATGAGAATCGAACCGTGGCGGAGAAATCGGGTGAGACCCGCGAATCCGCGTCCGAGCTGCGCGCCCTGGCGACGGAAATGGATCAGCTTCTGAGCGGGTTCAGTATCAGGCGCGATTGAGCCTGGTCTACGGGCTCTTGATGTTGTAGGACTCTTTAGACGGCATCCGATCGTGCTGCTTGAGGTCTCTCAGGTTCTGATCCCAATCATCAGCCAGGGCCTGAGCGTTTGCCAGCATCTTTGAGACGAAGAAATGGACATCCAGTCGAGCGATGACATCGCTCTCAAGGCCGGTGAGCCCATGCTGGGCAATGGTGGTGTCCGCCGACGTCTGGTAGTTCAGCAGGTAGTCGGCGCGCCCAAACTGGATCATCTGGAGCGCTGACTGGTGCGTTCGGGCCTCAGTGATGCGCATGGCATCGCTTTCAGCCTCAAAGAAGCGCCCGAGCTGGCCGTAGGAGTAGCCTTTCATCAGCACCACGTGATGGCCCTTCAGTTGCTCCACATCGCTGACGGGTTGGGTGTCCTTGCGGTGGTACACGGTCAGGTTGAGGGTGATGGCGGGTTCTTCGGCCTCGACCGCAGTGTTTTTCAGTCGGTGCAGGTCGGCTGCAGCCAGTGTGAAAGCGGTCTCGCCGGAGTCAATCTGGCGATAGAGGCGGGTGGCCGGGTGCTGTACGAAGCGCACGGGCTGATCCATGGCACTGAATACCTGGCGAGCCAGCTCTACAAGGTATCCCTTCGACTGGCCCTCACTGTCCGTGTACCCGAAAGGCGGCAGGTGAATATAGCCGAATTCCAGTGGCTCGGGTTCCGTCTGCGCGGATGCCTCCGTGGACAGGAGCAGGATGCTGAACAGCAGAGACATGAACAGTGAGGTTCGGGAACTGCGGCGCAGGGACATCGTTCACCTGTCAGAGGGGGGATAGGGGAAGGTGATTCTATCGGCTGCACTCACTTTATGCGTTGGTCAGGATGTAAACAATTTCAAAACATTGTCCGGCACTCAGTCAGGTTGACCTGGATGCTGTGTTAACACCTTCTCAGAATGATCTCCTGTGTTAGTCGGGAGTTGATCCCTATCAAGCGCGAGCGCTAGCCTGACTTGGACTTTGTGCGAAGTCTTTGTCTGGAAACAAGGAAAAGGAGTTCCTCATGTATCTATGGAAAGTTGATCGTCTTGCCGATGAACTGGGCAACAATCAGGTTTCCCAGAAAGAAGAGTTCAAGTATACCCTCGCCTTCACGCTCCTCGGCATCCTGCTGCTGGGACTGGCGGCCTTCGGGTCCGGTGCTGTGCCGCACTGGCTGATGGCGGCGGATCTCGCCATTATGCTGATCATCACCGGTGCCGGCATCGTGTATTGCTACAAGCGCAATCAGGGCTCGGATAACCGCGACTTCATCGTCCGCTTCATATGCCTGGGGCTGCCGGTGACGGTACGCATCACGATCCTTGGGCTGGTGGTTGGCTTCATCGTGGGAGCCGTTGCCGGCATTGTGCTCGAGCCGGAGTCCTTTCAGCACTCGGAAGCCGAACCCGGAGCCATGGTGTTCATCAACCTTGGCGTCGGCTACCTGATCCATGTCCTCTATTTCATCTATCTGGCGCGTTGGATGGCTGCGGCGGGTGATGCTTTCAGGAATCCTGTGGGCTGACCTGTAGAGAGCCTTGTGATCGGTCCCCCTCGCGATTATTGGGGATCGATCGTCCCATCTTCAGGTCGCTTAAACATCGTGTTTGAACTGGCTGGTGCTGGTAGCAGTATCTGCGGATGCCTTTCTATAAACCTTGTCTGATGTCATAAATATAAAGGCTGCTGTGACGCCTGACAGTATATGGACAGTCGTACCCTGAGAAACATCGAAGATGTTTTTGGATATCGACTTTTCTATCGATAGGGAAATGCTGATCATCCTGTGTTCTGAAAGTAACTGGTAGGCCGCCTCTACTGCATTAGTTTCCCATAGGAATAAATCGCTATTCCGGCAATAATAAAAATCTGGATTGCTTTACTTGGCGTTTGGCCGGGTCTTTGGGAGTGAGTGTAGGCTAGGAGCGCAAATAGTAGTACGCAGTTCCCTCCTGAAAAGACCCAACTTCTGGGGTCCTCAAAAGCTACCGTATGCCTGGATATAAAAATAATAGCGGCAATCAGTATTATTTTTATGGAGAACATGCGGAATCTCATTCCGTAAGTTGTATTCGACCGGCAATAAATCAACACATTCAAACTATATTGGGTGCTTGCTGGTCTTCAATACTTGCCTTTGCTTTTGTGCGATAGATGTCACAGAGCCCGGTTAGTGGTTGTTGATAAGGGGGCGACGCGGATGGTTGCGTGATTTTGTTTCTGGCGTAAATATTTTTATTTAAGTTTGAGAGGTCCATTGCTGATGATATAAATAATAAGGTGGTTATTGTAAAATGATACTATATTTTTAGTGGTGCTGTTTTTGGTGTTTGGGTGGGGGTGTTTTGGTTTGAGTTGAATGACATTTTGAAGCCTTAGGTGGTGCTATGTGTAGATCTCTGTTGCTAGGATTAATTGAGGTATGTAAGAGTATATTCTACAAAAATATAAACAAGTTTTGCGGATGAGTTTTTGGGTTGTCATACTAATTTATGAATAACATTAATTTATATATATCTCGTTTTTTGTGATATCGGGAGATTGCTATTGTCTTCGACACGTCAAGGGTTGATCCCGGCAGCGTCTCGGTTATTGCGCACTTCTCGAAGTATTCTGGGGTGAATGCTCAGGAATACGGGGAACAGTTAGTACTTCAATGATTTCTGGTGTTCAAGTCTTATTGAATATTGTGTTTGATTTTCTCGTAAGTTTTTCCTGCAATAACGCCGATCCCCATTCCAAATCCTATCCCAATGACCATATGAAATGAGAATAATTGAGACGAAAATATACCAATAGCTAATCCTGTTAGCATTCCGGCTGACATTGGCTTCATGACTGATGGATTCCTCTCATAATAAAGTAATCTGAGGATAGAGAAATCCTCAGATTACTTTTCGGTTTTTTTGGGGTTATTATTATTCAGTAATAACTATCAACTGCACTGTAAACCCCAGTTGCAGCCGCGCCAGCAGCAGCGGCGGTGCCGGCGACAGGATATGCGGGCGCTGCTGCTACTGCGAGAGCTGAAAGTCCAACCGTGGTACCTACAGCCTGCCAGTTTGTATCACCGCCACTCACTTCTTCAACTTCATACATGTTCAGTTCACGCATTTGTCTTCTCCTTTCAGTCATAGAATGATACTACCAACTATTTCCGTGTTGTCCCTGACCGGTCATGGAGCAACAGCCTCAACCTATGGTGGGCCATTACTTGCCTTCAATACTTGCCTTTTTCTGTGCGTGAAATAATTCACAGAATTGGTGTAGTGATTATTGCGGAGTTGCCGCCGGATTTTCGTCTGGTGCATGGTTCTGTTCAAGGACGAAGCGGCGGAATGCTGAGGCGATAGCGCTCCGCTAAAAGGAACACCACAGGGACTGCCGGTGTGATGCGAAGGAGAGCACTTGCCATGTCGCTATTTGCGGCTTGCCTGATACTGCCCGAAACGGGGGCACCTTCCGAGGTCAGATCTGACCTGACAGAACTGCATGCGCTTGCTCTTGAACATGATGCAGAGCTGGAAGCAGCGCGGCATCGCCGTGATGCCGGAAAGGAGGCTTTGGAGCAAGGGCGTGCCAGCTTATTGCCGAAGTTGTCTGTTTCCGCGGAGTATTCGCGGAACCGTGAATGGTCCGATCAACCGACCCGAGCTGGCGGCGTTACAGAACAGCGAAGGGAAATAGCCAATACTCGTTATCAGGCCTCCCTGACCCAACCGGTATTCCGGCTGGATGCCTGGTACGACTATAGAGCAGGACGCGCTGGAGCCCGGGTTGCAGAGCTCGAATTCAAGCAGCGTCTGCAACGCTTTAACAGGGAATTGCTTCAGGCGTATCTGGAAGCATTACGTGCCCAGGTCAGGGCTCGGACCCTCGACGCTCGTGTGGAAGCTGCCGAGGCTCAACGGAGGCAGGCCAAATCACGCCTGGACGCAGGCCTGACCTCGCGATTGGATGTTTCGGATGCACAGGCGGAACTGAAGCAGGCGGAGCTTGAGTTGGTTCGAGCCCGTTCCTCCCAGCACGCGGCAATGCAGAAACTGACGGCCCTAAGCGGTAAGGCGGTTGAAGAGGTTGCGCCACTTGCTGACCGTTTTGAGCCTCGCCAGCACCGTTATTCCTCCAGGGGCAAACTGCTTGATGCCAGCCGTTCCCGGAATGCCAGGGTTCAGGTGTTTGAAGCCGCCAGCATGCAGGCGGAAATGCAACGGAAGAGGGCATTGGCCGATTTTGCGCCTGAAATCGACTTGACGGTGAAGGCTAACCGGGAGCAGAGCGAGCTTGAGCAAGCCCCGAGTGCGGGGGCTCTGGCGGACGACGATATTGAGTCGGTGGTGGTGGGTGTCCAGCTTTCGATGCCTCTGTTTACCGGGGGCCGCAACCTTTCAGCCTACCGGCAGGCTCGGGCAGAAAAGGAGCAGGCCTACGAACAACGGCGCGCAGCCATTATCGAGGCCCGGCGCTCCGTCAAGGTGAATCTCAGGGATCTGCAGAGTCTTCGCGAGGCCATTTCAGCGGCGGAAGTCTCATTGCAGACGCAGAAGGAAAGGCTCTCTGCTACCAAGCGGGCTGCTGAATCCGGTCTGCGGGATACGGTGGAGGTTGTGCGTGCTCAACGAGCCCTGTTTTCCGCCCGTCAGGACTATGAAGAGGCTCGCATTGATTACGTCGGTGCGCTCGCTCGGCTCCGTGCGCAGACTGGTTCGCTGGATCGGGCTTTCCTGGAAACGGTCAATGATTGGCTGGAGAGTCCCTCATGACAGGCCAGTTGTTTCGCCAGGAAGCGGTAGCCTACCAGCGAGAGCGTCTCTGGGGGGAAATCCTTCTGACGCAGCCTCTTTCGTTGCGGCTTCTGAGTGCTGCCGTGGCGGTGGTGATGGTCTGCCTGGTTCTGTATCTGTATCTCGGCACCTATACACGCAAGGAAACGGTTCAGGGGTACCTTAGCCCTGCTGAGGGCATGGTGGAGGTGTATGCCTCTCAGGTCGGGACCATCACCAAACTAAACGTTGAGGCTGGTGAGAGGGTTGATGAGGGCGAGGTTCTGGCACGTGTCAGCACGGACAAGACTCTTGAGGAAGGGGGAACGCTCAATACTCTGGTCCTGCAACTTCTGGAACAGCAGAAGCAACGCCTGGAGCAGAGGATTGAACGCCAGAAGAGGCGGCGGGATGCACGCGAGGTCTATCTCCGCAGCCGTATTGATGGGCACGAACATCAGATTGATCAACTCAAGGAGCAGATCCAGCTCCAGAAGGAGCGGATTGAGTTGGCGGAAAGTCGTTACCAATCCCTGAAAGACCTTCACAGGGATGAACTGATTTCCGAGGAGGAGTACCAGGCACGGTATCAGACCCTGCTGGACGAACAGCAACGGCAGAATCAACTCCGACAGTCTCTATCAACCGAAGAGGGAGAGCTTGAGAACGCACGTTTTGAACTGGACTCTCTGGAAAGTGAGACCCAGGCAACACTGGATGAGCTGAGGGCGGAAATAGCAGGGCTTGATGAGCGACGGCTGCAACACCGGGGAGAGCATGCATTTTCGGTAGAGGCGCCCCGTGCTGGTCGTGTTACAAGTCTACAGGTGAAGCCGGGGCAGATGGCCTCTTCTCAGCGCCCCATGATGGCCATTCTGCCGGAAGGCAGCTCGCTGGAAGCTGAGCTTCTCGTGCCCAGCCGGGCTATTGGTTTTGTCGAGCCTGATTTACCCGTGCGTGTTCGGTACGACGCCTTCCCTCATGAGCGCTTTGGCAATCATGAGAGCCAGGTTTCGGATGTGGCGGAGACCGTTCTCTCCCCTGATGAGGTGGATGCACCGATCAGGCCTCAGACACCGGTTTATCGGGTGAGCGCGGAACTGAGCCAGCAGACCTTGATGGCCTACGGCCGCGAGATGCCACTTGATGCCGGCATGACCCTCCAGGCGGACATCCTTCTGGATGAACGACCACTTTACCAATGGATACTGAAACCGCTCTACAGTCTCAAGGGGACCCTGTAATGGATTCGCCGCTGTCCCTGCTCCAGTTTTCCGGTCGCAGGAAAGTGCCGGTGATCCAGCAGACCGCTATGGCTGAATGCGGTCTTGCGTGCCTTGCCATGGTTGCCGGCTTTCATGGGTTTCACACGGACCTGAATACCCTCCGCCGCCGTTTCCCCGTTTCACTCAAGGGCGCCACCCTCAAGAGCCTGATGACCACCGCGGATCGTCTCAACATGGGCGCCCGCCCCCTCAAGCTGGAAGTGGACCAGATACGGGATCTCGAAACACCCGCCATCCTGCACTGGGACATGAATCACTTTGTGGTGCTGGCCGGTTTCAGTGGCAGCAAGGCGGTTATTCACGACCCTGCTCAAGGGGCTCGATATCTGGACCGCGATGAGTTGTCCCAGCATTTTACCGGCATCGCTCTCGAGCTTACCCCGGCCCCTGGCTTTGAGAAGGAAGACGAACGCCGTTCCATGAAGCTGACCGACTTCTGGAGCCGGATCAGCGGGTTCAACGTAGCCCTTGCGCAGGTGCTTGTCCTGTCCTTCGCGCTCCAGGTTTTCGCTCTGGGTGGCCCTTTCTACATGCAGCTGGTAGTGGATGAAGCGCTGGTCAGTTACGACGCGGATCTTCTGCTGGTACTCGCTCTTGGGTTCCTGATGCTGGTGATCATTGAGATCGGGACCCAGATGCTGCGTTCCTGGGTGGTGCTGATGTTCAGCAGCATGCTCAACATGCAGATGGCGAACAACCTTTTCCGGCACCTGGTGCGTTTACCCCTGGACTATTTCGAGAACCGTCACATTGGTGACGTGGTTTCCCGTTTTCAGTCCCTCCAGCAGGTCAAGGAGATGTTTACCACAGGGTTTGTGGAGGTACTGGTTGATGGGGTTATGTCCATCATCCTGGTTATTCTGCTGTTCGTTTACAGTCCGATGCTGGCTCTTATTGTCCTGGCATTTGTGAGTCTCTATCTGCTCCTGCGTCTGGCCCTGTTCCGGCCATTCCGGAATCTCACCGAGGAGAGCATCCTCGCCGAGGCCAAGGAGCAGTCCAACTTCATGGAAACAGTGCGTGGCGTCCAGTCGATCAAGCTTTTCGGCAAGGAAGTGGATCGTCAGAGTCTCTGGCAGAACCGCTACGCGGAGCGTATCAACACGGATATCAGCCTGGGTAAGTTCGACATCGGCTTCAATACGGCCAATGGCCTGCTTTTCGGGCTGGAGAACATTCTCGTCATATACCTTGGAGCCAGCCTTGTGCTTGAAGGTCAGGGTGCCTTTACCGTTGGCATGCTGTACGCCTTTGTCTCTTACAAGAAGCAGTTCACCTCGAAGGCAGAGGCGCTGATCAACAAAGCGATTGAACTGAAGATGCTCCGGCTTCACCTGGAGCGGATTGCCGACATTGCCAAATCCCAGACGGAAGCCCATCTGGAAACTGATGGAGGTGATGAGCGTGAACTTTCGGGAAACTTCAGGTTACAGGGGATCAGTTACCGGTATACGGAAGAGGATCCCTGGTTGTTTCAGGACCTATCGTTGGAAATCCCTGCAGGTCAGGCTGTGGCCATTCGAGGCCCTTCCGGAACGGGGAAGAGCACGCTGCTGAAGATCATGCTCGGCCTGCTTGAACCGAGTACCGGCGAAGTCCAGGTCAGTATGGAACAGGAGCATGCCGAGGTTGCGGATCAGGCCCGCGCGTCATTTCTGGATATCCGAGTACTTGGCCTGCGCCATTTCAGGGAGCAGGTAGCGGCTGTCATGCAGGAGGATCAACTGCTGTCCGGCAGTATCTCCGACAATATTTCGTTTTTCGATCATGATCCGGATCACAAATGGATCCGTGAATGCGTGCTCATGGCCTGCCTGCACGAGGACATCGAGGCGATGCCCATGGGGTATAACAGTCTGGTGGGGGATATGGGCACTACCCTCTCCGGCGGTCAGAAGCAACGGTTGATGATAGCCCGTGCCCTTTATCGTCGCCCCCGGATACTGTTTCTCGACGAAGCAACCAGCCATCTGGATGTGACTACAGAAAGCCGAATTAACGGCTTCTTGGCACAAATGAACATGACGCGAGTGATGGTGGCTCACCGCCAGGCAACCATTGATATGGCGGATCGGGTGGTGACTCTGGAGGCAGGGAGGTTGCATGAAGGAGGTTGAGTACCATGCCGACACAACCCCCTTTGTGCTGGTTCTGGGCAGTGAGAATTGCGCTCACGTTCAGGCAGTGTGCAGCGCTGTTAGTCGCCGTGGGGTCCGTGTCGTGGTCCTGGATACAACTCGCTTCCCTGGGGAGATCCGTATCAGTTATGACCCGGAAGGGGATATCGAATTCGTTATTGCCGGTGACAGGTTCCGGATGTCGGCGTGCCGAAGTGTTTACTGGCGGAACTATCCGGGGGTGGATCCGCGGCTGACGGGCAGCGTCGAGGTGGATGAAATCAGTACCCGCGATTCGCGCAGTCTGTTGGAATCTCTCCTCTACAAAGAAGGGCCCCGATGGTTCAACGGATATCACGCGTGGGCCATGCATAAACTGAAGCCGGTGCAGATGCGGGCCGTTGCTGGGCTGGGGGTTCCGGTTCCTGAAACCTTGATGACCAATGATGTTGCGGGCGCTCTCCACTTCCATCGGAGAATAGAGAATGGCATCCACAAACCCGTTTTCGGTGGTTCCGAAGCCCAGATGATTGAGCCGTACTTGATGGATGCTGAGCGGCTTGGCCGGGTCTTCTCGTTCAGCCCCGTTACCCTTCAGCGTTGTATCGAAGGGACAAATCTGAGGACATTTGTGGTTGGGGGCAAGGTCTTCTCGGTGGAAATCCTGGCGAAGACGCTCGACTTTCGCCTGGATCCCACTCACCAGATCCGGCAACGGGAGACACCTGACCAGGTTGCTCACTGGTCCAGACAGATCTGCCGGGAATTGGCCATGCGATGGACAGCAATAGACTGGCGCGTAGACAGCGAAGGGAAACACTACTTTCTGGAAGCGAACCCGAGCCCCATGTTTGTGGGGCTTTCCAGAACGACCGACCTGGACGTTGCGGCGCTACTAGCGGATGAGCTTGTAGTTGCCGAGTCCGGCCGGCCGGTGGGGCGCGACATTCACACGGAAACGCCTTTGCAAGGAGGTAACGATGAAACATGTGTTCGGTATCGATAAGGAGCTGTCTTCGGAGGAGGTAGAGCAGGTCAGTGGTGGCCTTTCGCTGCAAAACAGGCTAAACCCTGGGCCGACTACCTTGGCCCTTGGCGAGGAAGGGGGAGACGGTCGAGCGACGACACTCGCTGTTGGAGAAGAAGGAGGTGGTGGTCGGTATACCACCATGGCCGTGGGCGAAGAAGGCGGCTCCTTCTGAGTGGTTCCGGCTCCGGGGAGAGGGAAGTTCCTCGGAGCGTTGAGCGTACAGGTCGCTCATCAGTCATGTAGTGGCCTTTTCAATCTGGTTTCGTGGGGCTCTGCATCGTACTGGGCTTCATCTTGAATCCTTTCAGAAAGGAGGGGGTATGGCAGACAGGGATGGTTGGACCGCTGCCCAGAAGCTGATAACGGACGTCGCAGACAGCGTCGTGGAGCAGGATGCGCATCGAATATTGCAGGACTTCAATGAGTTGACGCCTTTCAACCGGTGTTTGGTGTGGTGGTGGAAAGTGATGCCGGGAGAGCTCACCGATAGCCGGGACCTTAACTGTTTTTTGGTTATTCCTGATGAAAAGTCAGGGGTTCAGATTGAGTCGGTGCAGGATCCGGATCAGAACGCGATCGACATAGACTATCTTTTTGGCGCTTATTCAACTTTCCTCTCAGAAGAAGTCGGAGAACAATCGGATTCTCCCGCCTTCAGGGTTTATTCAGGGAACCGGAACCTTAAGGGCTTTTGCTATAAGCCTGACGAGCAGGGTGGCTATTCCGCAGTAGTAACGCAGATTGATTCCGATGGTCCTTTTAATGAACCGGAGCGAGTCCGCCTTTTTGAATGCAGTCTCCCAGTATTGAATGCTCTTGTCGAAGGGTGGCAGAGCGATGAAAAACACGACGAGTCTAGACTTCAGGAATTCACCCTGACACGCCGTCAACGGGCGATCCTGAGCCTTCTTGTGGAAGGGAGAAGCACCGCGAGAATTGCTCACGCCCTGAGTGTTTCCGAGCGTACCGTGAGTTGGCACCTGCATAACATTTACCGAAAGCTTGAGGTGCGTAGTCGTCAGGAAGCCATTGTGGCGGTACAGAGGTTGAATATTCTGATGGACGAATGAGTGCTCAGGGAGCTGCAAAACAAGTAATTTTGACAGTACCCAGGCATTGGGTCGGTTGCTAGTGTTGATCCCGATGAGCGCTCATCATCCATCTGAAATGAAACATAAAAGAGGACATAACAATGCGTACATTGAGTGAAGCGGAAGTGGAAGTTGTATCAGGCGGTGCTCTGGAGCCTATCGGTGGAGGTAATGTTTACATTGGGGATACTCTGGATATGAATGATTTGTATCCTATCCCCGGAACCTATGAACCTATTCCTGTCGATTAATGAAAGATAGTTGACGGGCTGAAAGAAGCCATGATTTGGCTTTTAAGCGCCGGTGCGACAATGCTCCTATTGTTGTTCCGGCGCATCAGATATTTCAAGAATTAAGTTTTAATCTGCTAATGAGGTAGCAGAGTGTTTCGAATATCCATGCAGCTGGTTATTGTAATGCTGTTTTTGGCAATGACCCAATGCCAATCAATACTTGGACGTAGTCTAAATTTCAGGGAAGGAACGAATAGGAAAGTGCCTTTGATTGACCGCGTATTTTTTGTCAATCGTTTTTCCGATGGTGTTAAAGGTGAAACCGAAGAAACGCGAAAGGTTTCACCCGATGGGCATTATCTGCTTGGAAATATGTTTGGCCGAATCGTTATAAGCCAAATCAAGAATGATGGACTTCCTTTCCATCAGCCCGATTGGCAGGCGATAACGCCGGATAGTATGACGACAACCACCTATAGCTGGGCACGTGAGGGGCGGTATGTCATTTTTGAAACTTATGGAAAGGAAGGCGGTGGCCGCCGGGTACACGTTGTTAAGGCGCCCCAGGAGGTAGGTGAAGACTCCGAGAAACCCAAGGTTAGGGCCCTAACGCCCGCTGGACTTGAAAGCTCCGTTATAGCAATGCCGCGAAATACTCCGGAAGAGGTGATTGTCGCGATTGAAAACACCGGTTCTGTTGGAAACTTTGACTTGTATAGCATCAATCTTAGGACAGGGAATCGTACCCTTGAGGTCGAAGCGAATGCACAAGTCGACCTTTTGGGTGTGGGTTCTGAAGGGTCGGTTAGGATGGCTCGCCGCCAGAACCATGATGGCAGTATTGATCTTGTTCGCGTTGAAGGTGGCAATAAACTGGGTGATGGCTTCTACCACTGTGATTGGGCGGAAATTTGTGATCCTCTCAGCTTCGCGAATGGAGAAGGCGGTCTTTATGTAAAAAGTAATAAAGGGGGCAAAAGGGATCTATCTGCACTTTTTCGCGTGGATATGGAAACGGGAAGGAGTAGGTTGGTACATCAGGATCCTATGAATAGGGTCGACCTTAAGGATGCCGTCTTCAGTGAACGTAACGGGCAACTACTGGCTACCGCGTATGATCGGGGTGCTGGGATGCAATGGTACGGCCATACACCGGAGATGAAGGAAGTGCTGGCGTTCTTGAGAGAGAAGTTTCCGAAAGGGAACATTCGGCTGACACCCCAATCTTCCCGAAAATGGCTCACTTTGGTTGAAGTAAGCGGGGACGTAAACGCCGGCAAAACCTATCTGCTCGATGGAAATTCCATGACACTTAAACGCCTGGAAGACCGGACAGACCTCCCATCCGAACATCTGGCCAGTATGAAAAAGATTGAGTTTGAGGCCCGGGATGGAATGGAAATCCCTGCATACATGACCCTCCCTAAAGGAAAGCATCCGAAAAACCTACCAGTAGTTGTGTTAATCCACGGTGGTCCCTGGGCTCGTGATTCATGGGGGTTCAACGCTGAAGTTCAGTTTCTGGCGAACCGCGGATATGCAGTTTTTCAACCTAATTTCAGGGGTTCCAAGGGGTTTGGTAAACAGTTCCTAAATTCAGGTAATCGGGAATGGGGGCGGGCGATGCAGGATGACATTACTGATGGTGTGCGGTATCTGATTGAACAGGACATCGCTGATCCGGATCGAATCTGCATTATGGGAAAGTCATATGGAGGCTACGCGGCGATGGCGGGTTTGGCCTTCATGCCTGACTTATACCAATGTGGAATCAGTGTCAGTGGCCCCTCAAATCTAGTGACGCACCTTGGCTCGCAAGAAGGAGTCTACCGCTTCAAACTCCGAAGACGCGTCGGTGATGTTTCTACGAAGCGGGGACGAAAAGCATTGCGAGCCATTTCCCCTTATCTGAATGCGGACCAAATAGAAGCACCGTTACTCCTTGCTCACGGCGGAAAAGATTCTCGCGTCAATAAGTGTGAGTCTGCCCAGATGGCGCATGTGCTCAAAGAACAGGGAGAAATAGTAGAGTATCTATTGGCAAATGATGAGGGGCATACATTTCAACTCAAAGAGAATCAAGTGGCCCTTTATACACGAATTGAAGCTTTTCTAGCCGATCATCTGGGCGGTCGCTACCAAAAGGATATGCCTGATTACGCGGCTGAACGCATTAAGGAACTGACTGTAGAGCCGAATGATCTTGATTCTTCTGGCTGTCCCGGTTTTGGCTAAGGACTTTTTGTATTCCGAGAAAGAGGTTAAAGAGGATGCTGGAATGCACGCATATGTATCAACAGCGGCCTTTAGTATTTGTCTGCTTTTAGTCGCCCCCTCGGTTATTGGTAATGAGGAGAAGAGGGGGCAGGAGAAGCAGACAGATGAGGCGGATGAACTGGGGCGGGCGCGGCACAAACTCAGGGCTGGTCCTGAAGAAACACCGCAAGGGCCTACAAAAAGGCACCCGAACCAGCATATTGATGATCATTTGCGAACGGAAAAACTGCTGGATTCCCATCTCTTGGAGATTCCGGACCGGTTCGAGAAAGAAGAATAGTCACAGCTTCGATGCCTGCTGGAAATGGAAATTCAGTCAATCTGTATAAAGGGAGTTCATGATGAATCTGAAACAGATCCTTCCTATCGCGTCCCTCGCATGTACCCTCGCACTTCCGGGCCATGCCGAGGTTACAATCCCCGATTCGGACGATCGCGCCCATGCCAGCTTTGAGCTGGATAATGGACTGGGAGTGATGGTGGTCTCCGATCCAGAGGCCGAGACGGCTGGGGCCGCTATGTCCGTTGATGTGGGCAGTGACGATGACCCGGATAAAGTGCCTGGTTTGGCCCACCTTCTTGAGCATATGGTGTTTTCAGGCTCGGAGGCGTATCCCGAAAGAGGTGGGTTCAGTGAATTCATCAGTCGCCAGGGAGGGCGCTATAACGGCTATACAGCGTCCGATCACAGTTCCTTCTTCTTCCAGGTCCAGTCTACCGCTCTGGATGAGGCACTGAAACGCTTTTCCGATTTTCTCTCCAACCCGACACTGGATCCGAAGGATGTGGGTCGGGAGATCCAGATCATTCAGCACGAATATGACGGGCAAAAGGGCCAGCAGCGCTGGGAGGAGCTGTCTGTGTTCCGGAAGGTGGTGAACCCCACTCACCCCTTTTCAGGGTTCAATATGGGGAACCGTGCCAGCTTCGAGATGGTGGAGCGGGGCACGCTGATGGATGAACTGAACGCTCTGTTTGAAATGCATTACCGTGCCGACGACATGAAGCTTGTGGTGCAGGGGGCGGCATCGGTGGACGCATTGCGCGATCGGATAGAAACGCTTTTTGATGATATTCCGGAAGGAAGTGCCCCTGAAACGGATCTGCCACCTTTACTGTCATCACAGCAGACCCCACGGTGGGTCCGGGTCAGCGGGGAAGGTTCGGATCCTCGCATGGTCCTGTCGTTCCCGGTGGAGCCGCCCCATGAATCCCATCGTGTGCTGCCCTATGGCTACATTGCTGACCTGATTACCAGCAAACAGGAAAATCGTTTGCGGGAGGCTCTTCGGGACCGCGGCTGGATCAGTGATCTGGGTGCTTCGCATCGTGTAAATGCGGAGCAGTATGCGACCTTCGATATAATCCTTTCACTCACGGATAAGGGGCTGGAGAAGCGGAAAGCTATTACAGCGATGATTCATGATTACCTTGGCCGGATTCGAAAGGAAGGGGTAAGCGAGGCGCTTTACGCGGAACAACAACGTTCGGCCCGCGAGGCGTTCCACAATTCGGAAAAGGCGCCGGCACTGAATTATGTGGCCAGCCTGGCAGCTGCTCTGCAACGCTATGAGCCGGAATCGGCTCTTTCTGGCCCCGCCCTGATGCAGCAATACGATGAGGGTGTAATACGAGAAGCCCTGGATCAGCTCAGGCCGGCGAACATGGTTGTTACCGCGTACATCCCCGGCGAGTCCTGGTCTCAGGAGGATGCCTACTCAAGCGCCACTTTTGAGACCCAGGCCCCGGGCAGGGAGAAGCTGCAGCAATGGCTGGCACTTGAGGAGGCGCCAGAGTTCCGTATCGAGTCCATGGAGAACCCCTACATCCAGGATGACCACTCTGTTGTTGATCGCAACCTGGATCAGGATAGGCCGCGGTTACTTCCAATGACTGAGGACCGGGAAGGGTTTGATGTCTGGTTTCTGCAGGACCAGCTGTTCCAGAGTCCCAAGGGAGCGGTGTTTATTGCGCTGGATCACCCGGTCGCCTATGAGGCTGAACACGGTGCTGTAAAAACCGGGATCTATTCCATGTTGATCAATGAGGCCCTGAACCCCCTGGTACAGAAAGGGGAAAAGGCGGGACTCTCAGTATCGGCCATGCGCACCAATCATGGTATCGGCCTTCGAATTTATGGGTTTACAGGCAAGCAGCAGTCGTTTGTCAAGGACGTGCTGAAGACGATCAGGAACCTGGAGGTGACCGAAGCACAACTGAGCAAGGCGCTGGCGGGGTTTGAGCAACAGGTCAATCAATACCGTAATTTCCAGCCTGTCCGGAGACTTCTGGTATCGCTCAGGGCGGATACACATCCAAGGCAGTCGATGCCTGAGGCGGAATTGGAGGTGGCGGAATCGTTAACGGTGAATCAGGTCGAGGAGTTTCATGAACGACTGTGGGATCAGCCCTCGGTAGAAGTCCTGCTTCATGGCAACTACGACCGTGACAGTGCCCGCTCCATGACGGATTTACTGGCTCAGGGCCTTGGCAGTGATTTTGGGACCATGGGGGTTAGGGCAGAGCCTGTTGGAGAGACGGACGTTACCACGGAAGAGTCCGAGTCCATTTCAGGGAAAAACAGTGCGGCTGTTTACTATGCCCGCCAGCCATTGGATGCAGAGAATTCAGCCGAAATGGCGATACTTGCTCAAATGCTGAATGAACATCTTTTTTCGGCTGTCAGGGATAAGCAGCCCATGGGCTATGTGGCTTTTGCGAGCTCCAACGAGGACTACCTGAATCATGGTCCAGTGTTTGGTATCCAGGCTCCGGGCGTTGCACCCGGGAAAATCCGCAAGCGTCTGGAGTCAGAGCTGGAGAAGTTTGTCGTGGAGCTTGAAGAGATGGCCGAGTCGGATTTTGAAACCTATCGGCAGGGTGTGCTCAGTCAACTGCAGGCTCCGAAAGAACGGTTGAGCAGCTACAGTCAGTATTGGTGGATGGATATTCGGCGTTTCGGGAAACCTGTGGATGAGCTTGGCAAGGCGCAGGCTGAGCTTAAAGCACTCACACCTGATGACCTTGCCGGTTTTGCCCGTGAGTTGCTGCTGGACGATGAAGCCACAGTTCTCGTAAGAACCACCGAAACCTGATTGAGCGGACGGGATGCCTAGAACATCGTCGCCCCGAAGATAAAGGTCAGCTGCGCCAGGCCGGCGAGGAAACCCAGGGCAGCGCCGGCGGCGATCAGCTTGATCTCGTCCTCCTGGAAACAGGGCCGCAGCAGCTCCTGGAATTCCGCCGGTGAGAGTTCCTCCATGCGCCGGCGCATGATGTCCTCCACGGCGGCGGCCCGGTCGTTGGCGAACATGGGGTCGTCGAAGGTTTCGCTCGCGATTTCGATGGACAGATCGCCCACGCGCTGCTTGAGGTTGGCGAAGGAGGTGGGGCCGAAAGCCATCTGGGTGAAGGCCTTGCCCATGCCGGCGGTCTCATCCACCAGCTTTTTCATGTGCTTGCGCACCAGGTTGCGGGCGCGGTCGGCTTTCGGGCCGTTGAGAATGGCATCCACCAGGTTGCCCACGGTCAGGATCTCGTGGGTGACAATGTGGCAGAAGGATTGGGCCACCTCGGGCTGACGGCGCAGGAACTGGCCCTGCAGTCGGAAGGGGCCGATCTTCACGGGGTAGAGCGGGCGGAAGATGAAATTGAGCGCGATCCAGTTGGTGGCCCAGCCTACCAGAAGCCCGAAGAAGGGCAGGATCCAGCCGGCCTGGAAATAGTACCAGACGATCATCTGGATGATGCCGAAGGCGAAGCCGAAGTAGAGCCCGGAGTTGATGATGAAGCGGAATTCCTTCTCGCCGCATTCGAGGAAGATGCGGTTGAGCAGGGAGCGGTCCTCGCCCAGCTGGGTGACCACCATGTTCTGGATGTCGAGCAGATCCTCGGCGTTGTTGGAGAAGTCATCAACCAGGTTGTCCACCAGTTCGGGGGAACGGTCCCGGACCCGCTGGTAGATCATTTCCCGTGCTTTCTGGGGCAGGTTTTCCCAGAAAGTGGGGTGTTCGGCGAGCATGATCTCGTCCACGTATTCGTCGGTGCGTGGCACGGTGTGGTCCACGATGTACTGGGTCAGAACGCGTGGGTCGATGTACTCGAAGATCTCCTGGACGGTGCCGATCTTGGCGATGGTGGAGTCCACGGCAATGCGGGCCATCTTTTCGGCCTTGGAGGGAATGATGCCCTGCCAGCCCAGGAAGGGGCGGATGCCGATGAATTCCTTGGGGTAGAAGGTGAGCTTGATCGCCATCCAGTTGGTGATCCAGCCGATGAGCGCGGCGATCACCGGGATGCTCAGGTATTTCCAGAATTCCGGGTTGGTGAGCAGGTCCGTCATTCAGCAGTTTCCTTACCGGAGGAATGGAAGTCGCCCCACAGCCACTGGCACAGGCCAATGGCAGCCACCGGCGCGGTTTCAGTGCGCAGTACCCGTGGGCCCAGGGCCAGGGGCGCGAAGCCCGCCGCCGCGGCGGCATCGAGCTCGGAATCATCCAGCCCGCCTTCCGGGCCAATGAGCAGGGCAACCGAAGTGGGCGCGGTGTCCTGGCTGCGGACCGGCTGGCCTTCATGGTGAAGGACGAGCCGGATAGCGTCGTCACAGTGCGTGAGCCAGTCGGCCAGTTTCATGGGGGAATGGATCGTCGGTATCCGGGCGCGGCCACACTGTTCAGCGGCGCTGATCGCCACCTGCTGCCAGTTCTTCAGGCGCTTGCGCTCACGTTCCGGGTTGAGCCGCACCTCGCAGCGGGCGCTGTCCAGAGGCTGGATGGCGGTCACACCCATCTCGGTGGCCTTCTGGATGGCGTAATCCATGCGATCACCCCGGGACATGACCTGACCCAGGGTGATGGCCAGCGGGGATTCGGTGCCGGGGTCATGGGGCGACTCAACGTGTACGGTGAGCCGCTTGCGGCCGGCCTCGAGGATTTCCGCCGGGTAGTCCAGTCCGTCACCGTTGAACAGCACCACTCGGTCGCCTGCATTCATGCGCAGGACAGTACCGGCGTGATGGGCGGCGTTACCGGCAAGGATGTGCTCGCCCGGCGCCAGAGTCTCCGGGGTGTGGATCCGCGGTATCCGCATCAGTGCCTCAGTCCCTGGTGGCCTTGTCGATGCCTTCGGTGGCCACGGTGGCCAGGTGCCGGATCTGGTCCTCATTGATGACGTAGGGCGGCATGAAATAGGTGACGTTGCCCAGCGGCCGCAGCAGTGCCTCGCGGGTGATGGAGTGCTGGTAGACGCGCAGCCCGCGGCGTTCCTGCCAGGGGAAGGGCTCCATGGTGGCTTTGTCCTTGACCAGCTCCATGGCGAGGATCATGCCGTGCTGGCGGATATCGCCCACGTGCGGGTGCTCGCGCAGGTGTTCCACGCTCTCGCCCATGATCCGGGCTTTCTCACGATTGCTCTCGATGACGTTGTCATCCCGGAAGATGTCCAGGGTTGCCCGTGCCACGGCGCAGCCGATGGGGTTGCCGGTGTAGCTGTGTGAGTGAAGGAACGCCTTCATGGTTTCGAAGTCATCGTAGAAGGCCTCGAAGACGTCGTCCGTGGTCATGGTGATCGACAGTGGCAGGTAGCCGGCGGTCAGGCCCTTGGACAGGCACATGAAATCCGGTGAGATGCCGGCCTGCTCGCAGGCGAAGAGGGTGCCGGTGCGGCCGAAGCCCACGGCGATCTCGTCCGCGATCAGGTGGATGTTGTAGCGGTCGCAGGCCTCGCGCAGCTTCTTCAGGTAGATGGGGTCGTACATGCGCATATGGCCGGCGCACTGAACCAGCGGCTCGACGATGACGGCGCAGACGTTGTCCGCGTTCTCGGCCATGAGCTTTTCCATGTGCTCAAACTGGCGCAGGGCGTAATCCTCCCAGCTCTCGCCCTTCTCGCGGTAGAAGGCGTCCGGGGCCGGGGCGGTGAGCATCTCCATCAGCAGCGGTTCGTAGGTCTCGCGGTAAAGGCCCACATCGCTCAGGGCGAGTGCGCCCAGGGTCTCGCCGTGGTAGCTGTTGGAGATGTTGATGAAGTTCTTCTTTTCGGGCTTTCCAGTATTGCGGAAATAGTGGTAGCTCATCTTGAGCGCCACCTCGATCGCCGAGGAGCCGTTGTCCGCATAGAAACAGCGGTTGAGTCCTTCGGGCGTCACATCGATCAGGCGTTCGGAGAGGTCGATCACCGGTTCATGGGTAAAGCCGGCAAGCATGGCGTGCTCAAGCTGCTGGGTCTGCTGGTTGATGGCCTCGTTGATGCGCGGGTTGGCATGCCCGAACAGGTTCACCCACCAGGAGCTGACCGCATCGATGTAGCGGTTGCCGTCAAAGTCGTAGAGCCAGACGCCTTCACCGCGCTTGAACGGAATGAGTGGGAGCGTCTCGTGGTCCTTCATCTGGGTGCAGGGGTGCCAGACGGCCTTCAGGTCACGCTCGATCATCTCGCGGTTGGATGTCACGACTGCCTCCCGGTGGATCGTTTACAGAATCATCAGTGGGGGAGTGATGATACGGGCCGGGGGCCGGGCATGGAAGGGCTGTAATGACGGGGAGAGGATGTAGGAGCGGCTATAGCCGCGACCGGATCGCAGCCATGGCTGCTCCTACATGGAAGGGCGGTGTTCAGAATGCGATCTTTTCCTGTACCTCGTTGTCGAGGCCGAGGTTTTTCCAGATGCGCATGCTGGGATCCGCCTGGTTCAGCGTGTAGAAGTGCAGGCCCGGTGCGCCGGCGTCGAGCAGCTGCTCGCACATGCGCGTGACCACTTCCTCGCCGAACTTCTTGATGGAGTCGGTGTCGTCACCGTAGGCTTCCATCTGCTTGCGGATCCAGCGGGGAACATCCGCGCCGCACATCTCGCTGAACTGGACCACCTTCTGGAAGTTCACGATCGGCATGATGCCGGGAACCACCGGAATGTCCACGCCCATCTTCTCCAGCCGGTCGATGAAGTGGAAGTAACTCTCGACGTTGAAGAAGTACTGGGTGATGGCACTGTTGGCGCCGGCCTCGACCTTGCGCTTGAAGTTCATCAGGTCCGCCTCGGCGCTCTGCGCCTGAGGGTGGAACTCCGGGTAGGCCGCCACTTCCAGAGAGAAGTGATCGCCACTGTGCTCGCGGATGTATTCCACCAGCTCGTTGGCATAACGCATCTCGCCATAGCCGGTGTTGCCCATGCCGGAGGGGATGTCACCGCGCAGGGCCACGATCCGTTCCACGCCGCCTTCCTTATAGGCGTCGAGAAGGTCGGAGATGATGGCCTTGTCGGAACCGACGCACGACAGGTGCGGTGCGGTCGAGATGCCTTTCTGGTTGAGCTCGATCACCGTGTTCTTGGTGCCTTCGCGGGTGGAGCCGCCGGCACCGAAGGTGACCGAGAAGAATTCAGGGTTGAGCGTCGCGAGCTTGTCGCGCGTCTGATGCAGAGTCTCAGCGCCTTTGTCGCTCTTCGGAGGGAAGAACTCAAAGCTGAAACGTCGCTTGAACTGCTTCTGACTTTTCATGAATCTGTTCCTTTCGGGCGCCTGGCCCGGTCAATCACTGATTCAGAACCGGGAAAGCCGGGGCCCGAAGACCCCGGCTGTCGCCTTGATGAATCCGCGTGGGATCAGTACTTGTAGGCTTCCGCCTTGAACGGCCCGTGAACCGGAACGCCAACGTAGTCGGACTGTTCCTTGGTCATGCGGGTAATGGTGCCGCCAAAGCCTTCGACCATGTACTGGGCAACTTCTTCGTCCAGTTCCTTCGGCAGGACGCGGACGTAGAGGTTGTCCTTCTTCTTGTCTTCCGGCAGATCGGCGAACTTGCGCTCGAACAGGTACATCTGAGCTGCAACCTGGTTGGCGAAGGAGCCGTCCATGATGCGTGACGGGTGGCCTGTCGCGTTACCCAGGTTAACCAGGCGGCCTTCAGCCAGCAGGAAGATGTGATCGTCCTTGGACTTGTCACGATAGATCTTGTGAACCTGCGGCTTGATCTCGTCCCATTCCCAGTTCTCGCGCATGAACGCGGTATCGATCTCGTTGTCGAAGTGACCGATGTTGCAGACGATGGCGCCGGACTTGACCGCGGCGAGCATGTGCTTGTCGCACACGTCCACGTTACCGGTGGTGGTTACCAGAACGTCAGTGTCCTGCAGCAGCTGCTTGTTGATGCTGTCGGCCTTGCCAGTGTTCTCGCCATTGAGGTAGGGAGAAACCACTTCGTAGCCGTCCATGCACGCCTGCATGGCACAGATCGGGTCGATCTCGGAGATGCGAACGATCATGCCTTCCTGACGCAGTGACTGCGCGGAGCCCTTGCCGACGTCGCCATAGCCGATGACCAGGGCTTTCTTGCCGGACATCAGGTGGTCAAGTGAGCGCTTCAGTGCGTCGTTCAGGCTGTGACGGCAGCCGTACTTGTTGTCGTTCTTGGACTTGGTGACCGAGTCGTTCACGTTGATCGCCGGCACCTTGAGGCTGCCTTCTTCGATCATGTGCTCGAGACGGTGAACGCCCGTGGTGGTTTCCTCGGAGATGCCGTGGCAGTTCTTGAGGATTTCCGGATACTTCTCGTGCAGCATCTCGGTCAGGTCACCGCCGTCGTCCAGGATCATGTTCGGTTCCCAGCCGTCAACGTCAGCACCGATGGTGCGCTCGATGCACCACTCGTACTCTTCTTCGGTCTCACCCTTCCAGGCGAATACCGGAACGCCGGTAGCGGCGATGGCGGCAGCGGCCTGGTCCTGGGTGGAGAAGATGTTGCAGGAGGACCAGCGGACGTTGGCGCCCAGCGCGGTCAGGGTCTCGATCAGCACGGCCGTCTGTACGGTCATGTGGATGCAGCCCATTACGTTCGCGCCTTTCAGCGGCTGCTGGTTGCGATACTTTTCGCGCAGCTTGATCAGAGCGGGCATTTCGCTCTCGGCGATGGCGATTTCCTTGCGGCCCCAGCCGGCAAGGTCGATGTCGGCTACTTTGTAGTCAGTAAAATTACTGTCCAAAGGCATTGTTAATACTCCTGATTCATATGGGTAATTCGGTTGTGCAACAGGGCCAGCCGGCGGCCGGCCCTGTGTGGCAGAGGTTTACTTGGCTGCAGCCTTCAGTTCTTCCGCCTTGTCGGTCTTTTCCCAGGGGAAGGTAGTGAAGGTCTGGCCATTGACGGTCTTCTGTTCCGGCTTGCGGCCGAAGTGACCGTACGCGGCTGTGTCGCGGTACATCGGATGCAGCAGATCCAGTTGCTTGGTCAGTGCATAGGGACGCAGATCAAAGGTCTTGCGGACCAGCTGCTCGATCTTGCGGTCATCCATCTTGCCGGTACCGAAGGTGTTGATGGAGATCGATGTCGGCTCGGCAACGCCGATGGCGTAGGAGATCTGGATCTCGCACTTGTCGGCCAGGCCAGCGGCTACGACGTTCTTCGCTACGTAACGGCCAGCGTAGGCAGCGGAGCGGTCGACCTTGGACGGATCCTTACCGGAGAAGGCGCCGCCACCGTGGCGAGCCATGCCACCGTAGGTGTCAACGATGATCTTACGACCTGTCAGGCCAGCATCGCCTACCGGGCCACCGATTTCGAAGTTGCCGGTCGGGTTGATGTGGAACTTGGTGTCGTTGTGGATCAGCTCGGACGGGATCACGTCCTTCACGATCTCTTCCATGACCGCTTCACGCAGCTGCTCCAGGGAAACATCCGGGCTGTGCTGTGTGGAAAGGACAACGGCGTCGATGCCGGTTACCTTGCCGTCTTCATAACGGCAGCTCACCTGACTCTTCGCGTCCGGACGCAGCCAGTCAAGCTTGTTGCTCTGCAGCAGCTCGGCCTGCTTTTCACACATACGGTGCGCGTAGCAGATCGGAGCCGGCATCAGCACGTCGGTCTCGTTGCAGGCGTAGCCAAACATCAGGCCCTGGTCGCCAGCGCCCTGATCTTCCGGCTTGGAGCGGTCAACGCCCTGGGCGATGTCGACGGACTGCTTGCCGACAACGTTGATGAAGGCACAGGTGTTGCCGTCGAAGCCAACGTCGGAGTGGTTGTAGCCGATGTCGGTGATCGCTTTACGCGCCACTTCTTCGAACTCAACGTTGGTGTTGGTGGTGATTTCGCCAGCGATCAGGCACATGCCAGTCTTGACGACAGTCTCACAGGCGACACGCGCATAGGGGTCGTCCTGGAGAATGCGGTCAAGAATGGCATCGGATACGGCGTCGGACAGCTTGTCCGGGTGGCCGGCTGTTACCGACTCGGATGTAAAGAGACTGTAGTCACTCATGCTTGCTTTCCTCCTTTTGAAGGTGGTTAAAGGTCATATTGGGAAGCCGGTTCGCTAGCCCGTAAATTCCCTGACCTGGATCTGAAAACCATTGCGTAGGCCGATGAACAGGGTTTCGCCCTGTTTCAGGCCAGCGTCTTCTGCCCATCCCGTGAGCTCTTCCGGCTCAAAGCCCTGCCAGATATCGCCGCAGTTATCCCTGACCCAGCTCTGTTCGTGCCGGCAGAGTTCACTGACAATCATTCGCCCGCCGGGTTTCAGCAGCTGGGCGCTGTCGCGGAAGATGTTCGCGGGGCTGGCGACGTGGTGCAGCACCATGTTGGCCACCACAAGATTGAACGTTTCCCCGCGTTCAATCACATCAGGACACTCCCCGTGCACCAGGCGCACGTTGGTGAGTGCCTGCTGTTCGCAGAACTGCCCGGCGCGGTCGAGCATGGCCTGGACGTTGTCCACCGCCACCACCTCGCCGAAGCAGTTCGCCAGAACCGGCAGGAAGGGGCCTTCACCCGGCCCGATCTCCAGCGCGTTACCGCTGCCGTCGCAGGCGTAACGCCGGTGGACGAGTTCCGCCACTGGCTGCGCATAGCGCTGGTGATTGGCGATCAGCTCCTGCTGCTCCCGGAAGTGACGGGCGTAACGCGCGAAAAAGACCTGGGACTGTTCCGAGCGTTGACGCCGTATCGTGCGGATCCGGTCCAGCAGTTCCTCGGTGAGCTGGATCTGGTCCACGGCCTCGAAGACCGAGCGAACCGCGGTGTAGCGGGGTTCGTCTCCGACCCGAAGCAGTGGACGCCGGTAGAAGGTGGCGTTGCCTTCCCGCTGGGGTTCAAGCAGTCCGGCCTGGGTCAGCACCTTGAGGTGATGGCTCATGCCGGACTGGCGCATGTTAAAGAGCCGGCACAGTTCCATGACTCCGAAGGTGTCTCGCTGCAGGACCCGGAGGATATCGAGTCTCAGCGGGTCGCCGGCGGCCTTGTAGAGGCTCCCCAGCGTGTGCAGCGCTGTTTCGGTATCTGCGGATTTGACGTGTGCCGTTGAATTCATTGCCCCTACTTTACGGTCGGGTCTGAACCGGGGTCAACAGCTATATCAAAAAAAATTGATATAGCGTTGCGTCAAAGGTCGGATGACATTTGCTCAATCGGGTGGCGATCGGTGAAAATACGCGCCTCTTGAAACGGCCCCGTTGTGGGGCTGTATCCAATCAGCCAGTGGGAGACAATTCCGATGCCGTCGCGTAAAGACCTTGCCAACGCGGTACGCGCGCTCAGTATGGACGCCGTGCAGAAGGCGCAGTCCGGCCATCCCGGCGCGCCCATGGGGCTTGCCGACGTTGCCGAGGTGCTGTGGAACGATTACCTCAGGCACAACCCGGCCAACCCGTCCTGGCCCGATCGCGATCGCTTCGTGCTCTCCAACGGCCATGGTTCCATGCTCCAGTACAGCCTGCTGCATCTCACCGGCTACGATCTGGGCATCGAGGATCTGAAGCAGTTCCGCCAGCTCCATTCCCGTACCCCGGGGCATCCGGAATACGGCTACACGCCGGGGGTTGAGACCACCACCGGGCCGCTCGGTCAGGGCCTGGCCAATGCGGTGGGCATGGCACTGGCGGAGAAGAACCTGGCGGCGCAGTTCAATCGCGACGGCCATGAGGTCATCGACCATCACACGTACTGCGTTGTTGGTGACGGTTGCCTGATGGAGGGCATTTCCCACGAGGCATCCTCGCTGGCGGGAACACAGGGGCTGGGTAAGCTGGTTGTGTTCTATGACGACAACGGCATTTCCATTGATGGCGACGTCAGTGGCTGGTTCACCGATGACACGGCCAAGCGTTTTGAGGCCTACAACTGGCAGGTGATTGCGGGCGTTGACGGGCATGACCCCGAGGCGGTGAAAAACGCGATTGAGAAAGCGCGGGGCAACACCGAGCAGCCCACGCTCATCTGCTGCCGCACCGTGATCGGCTTTGGGTCACCCGGCAAGGCGGGCTCTGAAAGCAGTCACGGGGCGCCGCTGGGCGATGATGAGATTGAGGCGACCCGCCAGAACCTGGGCTGGAACCACGGGGCCTTTGAGGTGCCGGATGACCTGTATCAGGCCTGGGATGCCCGCGAGGCCGGCGCGGCGGCTGAGAAGGACTGGAATGAACGCTTCGCAGCCTATGAGAAGGCGTATCCGGAGCTGGCCGCTGAGCTCAAGCGCCGTCTGGCCGGCGAGCTGCCGTCTGATTTCTCACAGAAGGCCCAGGACTACATCCGCCAGTGCCAGGAGGGGGGCGAGAACATGGCCACCCGTAAAGCCTCCCAGAAGACGCTCAACGCGTACGGTCCGGTTCTGCCGGAACTGGTGGGTGGCTCGGCGGACCTTGCCGGTTCCAACAACACGCTCTGGAGTGACTGTCAGGCGATTACTGCGGGCGATGCCAGTGGCAACTACGTGTACTACGGCGTGCGCGAGTTCGCCATGACCGCCATTGGCAGTGGCATGGCCCTGCACGGTGGTGTGGTGCCCTATGTGGCCACCTTCCTGATCTTCATGGAATACGCCCGCAATGCCACACGCATGGCCGCGCTGATGAAGCAGCGTAACGTGCTGGTCTATACCCATGACTCCATCGGCCTGGGTGAGGATGGCCCCACCCATCAGCCGGTCGAGCAGCTGGCGACTCTGCGCCAGACCCCGAACATGAGCCTGTGGCGCCCCTGTGACACGGTTGAAACGGCCGTGGCCTGGAAGGCTGCCATTGAGCGCACCGATGGCCCCACGGCCCTGGTGTTCACCCGTCAGGCCCTGGCACATCAGGATCGGGATGAGCAGCAGCTTGCCGACATCGAGCGCGGGGGCTACATCCTGTCGGATTCCGACGGCTTCCCGGAGATCATCCTGATTGCCACCGGCTCGGAAGTGGCGCTGGCCCAGGAGGCGGCGATACAGCTGCGTGACCAGGGCCGCCAGGTGCGGGTGGTGTCCATGCCGAGCACGGATCGGTTCGAGGCCCAGCCCGCCGAGTACCGTCAGAAGGTGCTGCCGGCCGAGGTCACCTGCCGTGTCGCGGTGGAAGCGGGCATTACCGACTACTGGTACAAGTACGTGGGCATGGAGGGGCGCGTGCTTGGTATGACCACCTTTGGTGAGTCGGCGCCGGCCGGTCCGCTGTTTGAGGCGTTCGGCTTCACCGTGGATAACCTGCTCGCCATCAGCGAAACCCTGCTGGACGACATGGCGTGAACGGAGGGCGACCGATGCCGGCTCGGGTAGCGATCAATGGTTACGGGCGCATCGGTCAGTGCCTGCTGCGCGCGCTCTATGAGAATGGCTACCGCGACCAGCTTCAGGTCGTTGCTATCAATGAGCTTTCCGACCCCGAGACCATCGCGCACCTGACCCGTTTTGACACCACCCATGGCCGTTTTGCCGGTCAGGTGGATGTCAGTGGCCTGGGGCTGGTGGTCGATGGTGATCCCATCCGCATCGTGCGGGAGTCGGAGGCACAGAACCTGCCCTGGGGTGAGATTGGCGTTGATCTGGTGCTCGACTGCACCGGCCTTGGTGCCACCCGCGAGCAGGGTCGGAAGCATCTGGATGCCGGTGCTGGCCGGGTGCTGTTCTCCCAGCCGGGGGGTCCGGATCTGGATGCAACCCTGGTCTACGGGGTGAACCATGAGACCCTGAGCGCCGGGGATCGCATCGTCTCCAACGCGTCCTGCACCACCAACTGCATCGTGCCCATCATCCAGGCTCTGGACGCGGCCTACGGGATCGAGCAGGGCTCCACGACGACCATCCATTCGGCCATGAACGATCAGCCGGTGATTGATGCCTACCATCACCAGGACCTGCGGCGCACCCGCAGTGCCTTTCATAACATGGTGCCTGTTGATACGGGGCTGGCTCGGGGCATTGAGCGGCTGCTGCCGTCCATGGCGGGGCGGTTCAGCTCGGTGGCGGTGCGGGTGCCGACCATCAATGTGTCGGCTATTGATATGACGGTGGCGGTGCGTTCGCAGACGGATACGGATTCGGTGAACGCGGTGCTGGCGGAGACGGCGGCGTCGTCGCTCGATGGGATCATCGGGTACACGGAGGAGCTTCTGGCGAGTACGGATTTTAACCATGATGCGCGCTCCGGGGTTGTGGATGCGGGGCAGACCCGGGTCAGTGGGGGGCGGATGGTTAAGGTGCTTTGCTGGTTTGATAATGAGTGGGGGTATGCGAATCGGATGCTGGATGTGGCTCGGTATTGGAGCCAGCTCCGGGAAGACTGACTTTGGTTAAAGTATTGAAAATTCATCGTTAATCGCGCTTTTGAGGAATCGCACCAATGAGCATTAAACGCATGACCGACATGGATCTGAAGGGCAAGCGGGTTCTGATCCGGGAGGATCTGAACGTGCCCATCAAGGATGGTGAGGTGACAGGGGATGCCCGTCTGCGGGCGTCGCTGGAGACGATTCGCGCAGCCCGGGATGCCGGTGGGCGGGTGATGCTCATGTCGCATCTGGGGCGTCCGGAGGAGGGCGTTTACTCGGAGGAGGATTCGCTCAAGCCGGTGGCGAAGCGGCTGGGTGAGCTGCTGGGTCAGGAGGTGCGTGTTCTGGATGACTACCTCGATGGCGTGGATGTGGCCGAGGGGGAAGTCGTCCTGTGTGAGAACGTGCGCTTCAACAAGGGCGAGAAGAAGGATGATGAAACGCTGGCCCGCAAGTATGCGGCGCTGTGTGATGTGTTCGTGATGGATGCTTTCGGCACGGCGCACCGGGCCCAGGCTTCAACCCATGGCGTGGCGAAGTTTGCGCCGGAGGCCTGCGCCGGGCCGCTGCTGGCGGGGGAGCTGGATGCGCTGACCAAGGCGCTTGAGCATCCGCAGAAGCCGGTGGTGGCGATCGTGGGTGGTTCCAAGGTGTCCACCAAGCTGACGGTGCTGGAGCAGCTGTCGAAGGTGGTGGATAAACTGATCGTCGGCGGTGGCATTACCAATACCTTCCTGGCGGCCAGTGGTAAGCCGGTGGGTAAGTCGCTGTGTGAGCATGACATGCTGGATGAGGCCCGGGCGCTGATGGAGAAGGTGGAGATTGCCCAGCCCACCGACGTGGTCGTGGCCAGTGAGGTCTCCGAGAGCGCGCAGGCCACCACCAAGAAGGTGGAGGATGTGTCCGATGATGACATGATCCTCGACATTGGCCCGGAAACGTCCGCGGCCCTGGCCGAGGAGCTCAAGGGGGCGAAGACCATCATCTGGAACGGCCCGGTGGGTGTGTTCGAGATTGAGGCGTTCTCCCATGGCACCCGCAAGCTCGGCGATGCCATCGCCAGCAGCGATGCGTTTTCTCTGGCGGGTGGGGGTGATACCGTATCCGCAATCGACGAATTCGGTCTCAGCGACCGGATTTCCTATATTTCGACCGGCGGTGGCGCCTTCCTGGAGTTCGTAGAGGGCAAGACGCTGCCGGCCGTTGCCGTACTCGAGGAGCGCGGCGCCTGAGCGCCGCTACCAGACCTGATATTAAGGAGAGGCCGACATGGCACTGATTTCCATGCGACAGCTGCTCGACCATGCCGCCGAGCACGGCTATGGCGTTCCAGCGTTCAACGTGAACAACCTTGAGCAGATGCGCGCCATCATGATGGCGGCGAACAAGACGGACAGCCCGGTGATCGTTCAGGCCTCCGCCGGTGCGCGCAAGTACGCGGGCGCACCTTTCCTGCGCCGGCTGATGGAAGCGGCGGCCGAGGAATGGCCGCATATCCCGATCGCGGTGCACCAGGACCACGGTTCCAGTCCGGCGGTGTGCCAGCGTGCCATCCAGCTTGGTTTCACGTCCGTGATGATGGACGGCTCTCTGGGCGAGGACGGCAAGACGCCCATGGATTACGACTACAACATGGGCGTAACCCGTAAGACCGTCGAGATGGCCCATGCCTGCGGCGTGTCCGTGGAAGGTGAGCTGGGCTGCCTGGGGTCACTGGAATCCGGTGAAGCCGGCGAGGAAGACGGTGTGGGCGCGGCCGGTAAGCTCAGCCATGACCAGATGCTGACGGACCCGGAAGAGGCGGCACAGTTCGTCAAGGATACCCACTGTGATGCCCTGGCCATCGCCATCGGCACCAGCCACGGGGCCTACAAGTTCACCCGTCCGCCGACGGGCGACATCCTCGCCATTGACCGGATCAAGGAGATCCACGCCCGCATTCCGGATACCCATCTGGTGATGCACGGTTCCTCCTCCGTACCCCAGGAGTGGCTCGATATCATCAACGAGTACGGGGGCGAGATCCCGGAGACCTATGGCGTGCCGGTGGAGGAGATTGCCGAGGGCATCCGCCACGGTGTGCGCAAGGTGAACGTCGACACCGACCTGCGCCTGGCCGCAACCGGTTCCGTACGCCGCTTCCTGGCCCAGAACCCGGCGGAGTTTGATCCGCGTAAGTTCATGAAGGAAGCGCTGGCCGGCATGTATGACGTCTGCGTGAAGCGCTATGAAGCCTTCGGCACGGCGGGCAACGCCAGCAAGATCACACCGATCAAGCTTGAGGATATGGTCAGCCGTTACGACAGTGGTGAGCTTGACCCGAAGGTCAACTGATCAGTGACGTTAATGCCACAAAGCCGGGTGTGAATCGCGCCACAATCTGGTTTAGGCTTTATGCATGCTGACCGTGCATGGAATCCGTCTGACCAACATTGTGGCGCTGCTTGTCCTGGCGGTGTGCGTCCTCATGGCTGCTCCCGCCAGCGGGAGCCCGGATATCCGCGAGCATCACCGGCTGCCGCTCGAGAATGAACTCCAGTTTCTGGAGGATCCGGGGGGCAGTCAGGACCTGAAGGACGTGCGCGGGCGCAATGACTGGCGACACCTCGACGGCCACACCTTCAATCGCGGCTATTCGGATTCCGCCTGGTGGCTTCGGGTCCGTCTTGCCAATGACGGCACGACAGACCTGGAGCGGTTTCTCTCCATTGGCTACCCGGTGCTGGGCGATGTGAGGGTGTATGCGCTGGCCGAGGGCCAACTGCGCAATTCCTGGCAGCTGGGGCATGATTACCCCTACAGCCGGCGTCCCGTGGATCACCGTTTTTTCGTAGTGCCCCTTGAGTGGGCGCCGAAGGAAACGCTGGATGTCTACGTTCGCGTTCGTACCGACAGTTCCGTCCAGGTGCCCGTGACGCTCTGGGACCGCGAAACCTTCCGCAGTCATGACATCAGTGCCAACACTCTCCAGGGCATCTACTTTGGCGCCTTTCTGGTGATCGGCGTCTACAACCTTCTTCTGTTCTTCGCTCTGGGTGAACGCAACTACCTGTACTACGTCGGTTTCGTGTTCAGCATCGCGCTTCTGATGGCGTCGCTGACCGGCTATGGCTTCCGCTATCTCTGGCCGGGGGCGACGGAGTGGAATGATCAGGCGATCCTGATTTTCATATGCGGGGTTCTCGGCTTTGCCGGCCTGTTCACGCGGCGTTTTCTGGAGCTGAATCGCCTGTCTAGCTGGCTGAATGGCTTCGCCCTGCTGGTTATCGCAGCCAGTAGTATCTGTGCGGTCCTGTCGTTCTTTCTCAGCTATTTCGTGCTGATTTCGGTTCTGATTCCCCTGGTGGTGCTCGGCTGTATTATGGCTTTCGCAGGGGGTGTCTATGCCTGGTATAGGGGCCAGATCACTGCCAAGTATTACGTCATGGCCTGGTCTTTCGTGCTGGCCGGAGGCGCTATCCTGGCCCTTTCCAAGGGCGGAGTACTGCCGTCGAACTTCTTCACCGATCACGCCGCCCAGCTGGGCTCCATCATCGAGGTGGTACTGCTTTCGTTCGCGCTGGCCCAGCGGATCAACGTTGAGCGTCAGCTCCGCTATCAGGCCCAGTCCGAAACCCTGGAGACGGCGCGGCGACTCAACCGGGAGTTGGAGGATCGGGTCAGGGAACGCACCCAGGAGCTGGAGGAACTCAACCAGAGGCTGAACGAGCTGAGTGTCACCGATGGGCTGACAGGGCTGCGCAACCGCCGTTTTCTGGATGCTCAGCTGCGCCAGGAGGTGGAACGGGCACGGCGCACCGGGCGGTCCATGGCCGTGGCCATGCTGGACATCGATCACTTCAAGCCGGTTAACGATACCTACGGCCACCAGACCGGGGATGAGTGCCTGAAGATGGTGGGCGAGATCATTCACGCCAATCTGCGCTCACCCCAGGACACGGCGGCCCGGTATGGCGGCGAGGAGTTCGCCATGATCCTGCCCGAGACGGATGAGGAGGGCGCGATGCGGGTTCTGGAGCGGATCCGTCAGGAGGTGGCCGCAGCGTCGGTTTCCTACGACGGGGTCACACTGCGGATGACGCTCAGTGGTGGCGTCACCATCCAGCGCGATGCCGAGGCCGTCACGCCTGAGCAGCTTCTGGCCGAGGCGGACGGGGCGCTGTATCGCGCCAAGTCCGGAGGGCGGGATCAGGTGTGTGTGTACAGGCCTCATGCCTCCTGATTGTCGGTATGTTTGAAATCACGGATGAAAATACCCCAGAAGGCGGTGAACAGGGCCGCGATGAGGGGGCCGATCACGAAGCCGTTGATCCCGAAGAGGATCAGCCCGCCGAGGGTTGAGAGCAGCACCATATAGTCCGGAAGCTTGGTGTCGCGCCCGACCAGGACGGGCCGCAGCAGGTTGTCGATCAACCCGATGACCACGGTTCCGAACAGCACCAGCACAACCGATTGGATCCAGTTGCCGATGGCGAACAGGTAGATGGCCGCCGGTACCCAGATCAGGCCGGCACCCACTGCCGGAATCAGCGACAGAACACCCATGACCACGCCCCAAAGCACCGCTGCCGGCAGCGCCAGAGCCCAGAAGATGAAGCCGCCGAGCAGGCCCTGGATCGCGGCGATGACCACGTTGCCCTTGATGGTGGCGCGGGTCACCTCCGCGAACTTGCCAAGCAGCAACTGCTCGCGCTCCCGGCTCAGCGGCACCGCCTGGCCGATGAGGTTGCGCAGGTAGCTGCCATCGCGCAGCAGGAAGAAGGCCAGATAGAGCATCACCCCGAAGTGGATGAAAAAGCGGGCGGTGTTCTGCCCGATGTTCAGTGCCGACTGGGCAAAGAACTGTCCGCCCTGCATGACCGCGTTGACTGCGCGCTCGCGCAGCGATTCGATATCCACGCCGAAGGATTCAAGGGCCGTGCCCACGAAGGGGACCGTCTCGCCAATGCGGTCGATGAAGGCCCGCGGGTCGATTTCCCCGGCCTGGATCTGCTGGTACAGGTTGACCCCCTCGAACACAAAGGAGGCGGCCACAAAGAGTGTTGGCAGGATCACGATGGTCAGGCAGAACGCGAGCGTGGCCAGTGCCGTCAGATTCGGCCGTTCTCCCCACAGCCGTGTAAAATACCGCTGCGCCGGGAAGAAGATGATGGCAATGGCGCAGGCCCAGAAGATGGCGCCGAAGAACGGCTGCATCAGGTACAGGAAAAGCGCGGTGACAATGAGCAGCAGGAACAGGAAGCTGCGCTGTTCGAGGCGTGCCTGCATGGTGTGGACCCTTCCCCGATTGATGAAAGGCAGAGGATACTGCGCCCCATGACCGATGCACAAACCAGCGGTGTTACCTGGCCGGTTCCGGCCCGCGAAGCCGAGGCGGAAACGCAGGTCCGCAAGAGCCGCTTCATCGCAAGGGCGGCCCCGGCCGCCAGCCGGGAGGAGGCGCTGGCACTGGTTGAGCGGGCGCGTCTGGACCATCCCGAGGCGCGCCATCACTGCTGGGCCTATGTGACCGGCGCGCCCGGGAGGGCCACCAGTGCCGCCATGAATGACGATGGGGAGCCGTCGGGCACGGCGGGTCGGCCCATTCTCAATGTCATTGAGCACAAGGGGATCGGGGATGTGGCAGTGGTCGTGATCCGTTATTTCGGGGGCGTGAAGCTGGGTGCGGGCGGCCTGGTGCGTGCTTACGCAGGCGCGGCCGAGGCGGTGCTGTCGTCGCTGGAAGTCGACCATCGGGAGCCGCGGGTGAGCCTTCAGCTGGAGATTGGCTTTGCGGATGAGCAGCCTTTGCGGCTGGAACTGGAGCGGCTGGGCGGCGAGCTGGCGGCCATTGAATATGGGCAGGGCGTTTCAGTGCGGGTGTCGGTGCCGGCGACAGCCCGGGAGGCCATCGGCTCATGGGCCGCCGGGCGCGGCCTTGGGGTAACGGAGCTCTAACTTCCTAGAAGCGCAGATGGGCGCCGATGCCGTTGGCCGTCAGGTAGACATCCGTTTCCACTTCCACCGCAGCCTGCCCGATACCGATCACACTGGATTCGCTCATGGTCCGTGGGAAGGTCCAGAGCTTGATTTCGTTGACCAGCATCCCGGTCAGAGCCACCTGCAGCGCGTCATCATGGCGGCCATCCTCCTCGGCGATGGCGTGATAGGCGCCGCCATTGACGATCAGCGAGCCCAGGCGCCCGCGCCAGCCCGTGCGGCTCTGCTCGGCCTGGGCCAGTGCCCTGGCATTACGGCGGGCGTCAGCCAGTGCGCCGGGGGCATCGCGGTCAATGGCATGGTGCCTGCGGTAGGCCGACAGGTGGGGCGGTGCCTTGATGATGGTATCCAGCAGCCCAAGGGTTGAGGTGATGGCGCGGACACGTCCGTCGTACTCATCCGCGTCCGTGTCGGCGCCGGCACTGGAGAGAGCGCTGAACACAGCGGAACCGGCAAAGAACAGGCTCCAGCGCTGGCGCCATGTCTGGGCGCTGTCCAGACCGTCCGCCATGACCCGGTCCAGGGCCTGCCAGTCCGGTTTCTCCTGGGCACCGAGAGGCGGCGCTGTGGCTACCGCCGTCAGCACAGTGACTGCCATCAGCAGGCGTTTGGGTGTGACCATGGAACCTCCGGGTCAGTTCGGACTTCAGGTGAACGCCGCATTGTGGCGCAGTACATTCCACGATGATGTGATGGGCTGCACCGAACCGGCGTTTCTTGCTATCGATCAACGCGCTCCGGTATCCTCCTTCGCAATGTCCAGCCCTTGGAGCACCCCGCGCTGATGCTGCTTGCCGTTCTCTCCGGATTCATCCTGGCTCTGTTTGCCCCCCTGATCTGCAGGGTAGCGGGTGACCGGTGTGGGTGGGTGTTCGCACTGCTGCCGGCGACGCTTTTCGTGTGGTTTGCCGGGCTGCTTCCGGAGGTCATGGCCAACGGGGCGCAGGTGGTGCGCTATCCGTGGTTTCCGGCCATGGAGATCAACCTGGATTTCCTGATCGATGGCCTGTCACTGATGTTCGCACTGCTGATCAGCGGCATCGGTACCTTCATCCTCATCTATGCAGGCGGTTACCTGAAAGGCCATCCCTATCTGGGCCGCTTCTACGTGGTCATGCTCAGTTTCATGGCCTCGATGCTCGGGGTGGTGCTTTCGGACAACCTGGTCACGCTTTTCGTGTTCTGGGAGCTGACCAGCATCACCTCCTACCTGCTCATCGGTTTTGAGCACGAGGACGTCAAGGCCAGGGCCAGCGCCCTCCAGGGCCTGTTCGTGACGGTGGCGGGGGGGCTGGCATTGATGGCCGGTCTCATCATGCTGGGCACCATGGCCGGGTCGTACTCACTGAACGACGTGCTCGCCTCGGATGCGGACCTGCTCGGGCACGAATGGGCCGTGCCCATGTTGCTGTGCATCCTGGCCGGGGCCTTCACCAAGTCGGCCCAGGTGCCGTTCCATTTCTGGCTGCCCAACGCCATGGCCGCCCCCACTCCGGTATCGGCCTTCCTGCACTCGGCGACCATGGTCAAGGCCGGCGTCTATCTGCTAGCGCGGCTGAACCCGGCGCTGGGTGAGGCGGAGCTGTGGACACTGCTGCTCAGTCTCTTCGGGGGCCTGACCATGTTCACCGGTGCCTTCATGGCCATCACCCATACCGGGGCGAAGAAGGTTCTGGCCTATTCCACCATCATGGCGCTGGGTACTCTGGTGATGCTGATCGGCATCGGCACCCACTATGCCTTGGTTGCGTTCGCAACCTTCCTGGTGGCGCATTCGCTGTACAAGGGCGCACTCTTCATGATCGCCGGCATTCTCGACCACGAGACCGGCACCAAGGATGTGGCGGAAATGGGCGGCCTGGCGTCGCTGATGCCGGTGACTGCGGTGGCGGCGGCGGTGGCGGCGCTGTCGCTGGCCGGGCTGCCGCCACTGCTTGGGTTCGTAGGCAAGGAGCTGATGTTCGAGGCGGTGCTGGATGCGCCTGCCTGGCAGATGCTGCTGCCGGTGCTGGCTTTCGGGGCCGGAATCGGTGTGATGGTGGCGGCAGGCATCATCGCCATCAAACCCTTCTACGGGAAGCGCCTGGAAACCCCGAAACACCCCCATGAAGCGCCGGTTTCTATGCTGGCGGGGCCGGTGGTGCTGGCGGGGCTGTCGCTGCTGTTCGGTGTGGCCCTGTTCATTCCGGAGCAGACCCTGGTGGCGCCAGTGGTTGCCTCCCTGGGCGGGACAGCGGAGAAAGTGCATCTGGCCCTCTGGCACGGCATCAACATGCCGCTGATCCTCTCGCTGGGCTGTCTGGTGGTGGCCGGGTTGATACTGCGCTTCTGGTCCCGCCTTCAGCCACAGCTGGATGTTCTGCGTGAGGGGCTGGGGCGCTTTGGCCCCGAGGCGGGCTACTTCCGGATCATGGAATGGCTGACCCGCATCGCGACCTGGCAGACGCGGGTGCTGCAGAACGGCACCATGGGCAACTACATGATCACGCTGGCGCTGACCACAGTCGGCATCACCGGCTTCACGCTCATCACCCAGTACGGGGTGCCGCTGCGGCTGCCGGTTCCGGATTCCGGCTTTGCCGCGGGCATCGCCCTGCTGATGATTGTGTCGGCCTTTTTCGCCACGGGGACGGTATCGCGGCTCGGGTCCGTGGCCGCCATGAGCATCGTCGGCTTTGCGGTGGCGCTCATTTTCATCCTTTTCAGCGCTCCGGATCTGGGCATCACCCAGATTCTGGTTGAGACCCTGACAGTGATCCTGCTGGTGCTGGTTTTGTTCCGGCTGCCCGGTTTCACGCGCATGTCCTCGCCCCTGGAGCGCTGGCGCGACATCATCGTGGCCGTGATGGTGGGCGCGCTCATGACGGTACTGATCCTGGCGGCTACCGAAGTCCAGTTCTTTGAACCCATCTCGGCCGAGCACGTGGCCCGCAGTGTCTCGGATGGCCACGGCCGCAACATTGTCAATGTGATCCTGGTGGACTTCCGGGCCCTGGATACCCTGGGTGAAATGTTTGTGCTGGCCCTGGCGGCCGTTGGTGTCTACTCCATGATCCGGCTCAAGGCGGAGGATCAGACAGCATGAGGGAAGCCAATACACTGATTCTTCGAACAGCGGCGCTGTTGCTGGTGCCTATGCAGTTGCTGTTCTCGGTTTTTCTGCTTCTCCGTGGCCACGACGAGCCCGGTGGTGGGTTCATTGCCGGGCTGGTGGCTTCCGGGGCCGTGGTGCTGTTCCTCTTCTCTTATGGCGTCAGCGCCACACGCGAGCTGCTGCGGGTGGATCCGCGTGATTTTCTGGGCGTCGGGCTGCTCATCGGCCTGGCCTCGATACTGCCCTCGCTGATTCTGGGCCAGCCGGCCATGACCGCGCAGTGGTGGCAGATTCCGCTGCCCGGAGGCGACTACTACAAGTTCTCGACGCCGCTGATTTTCGATGTCGGCGTCTATCTGACCGTAATCGGTTCCATTCTCACCATGGTGGTGGGCCTTTCCGAATCGGAGGAATCCGATGCCTGAGTGTGGAGGCTGCTGATGGAAACACTGATGGCCTATATCGTGGGCGCGATGTTCGCTGCCGCAGTGTACATGATGCTGCGCCGGTCCATCGTCAAGCTGGTGATCGGCCTGATGCTGCTGAGCAATGCGGCCAATTTGCTGATTTTTACCGTGGCCGGAATGCGCCAGGGGGCGCCGCCTCTGGTTCCCGAGGGCGCCGAGGTGCCGGCCTCGGCCGTTGCCGACCCGTTGCCACAGGCGCTGATCCTGACGGCGATCGTCATCGCTTTCGGTGTGCTGGCGTTCTCTGTAGTGCTTATCCACCGAGCCTATGAGGTGGTCGGTACGGATGACCTGGACCGGATGAAGGATACCGATACCTGATGTCGCTGGCTGTTGCTCCCATTCTGGTTCCACTGTTCTTCGGAGCCCTGTCGCTGGCGCTGTGGCGCTACCGTATCGCCCAGCGTGTGCTGGGGCTGGTGGGAACCCTGGTGCTGCTGGCGGTAGCCATACGCCTGTTCCAGGTGGTGCATGCGGAGGGCATGGTGGTGCTGCATATGGGCGGCTGGGCCGCGCCGCTGGGCATCACCCTCGCCGTGGATATGCTGGGGGCCATCATGGTGGTGCTCACCGGCATAACGGGCCTGGCGATCGCGCTGTTTTCCATGGGCGACACCCCCGAGCGCCATGAGCATTTCGGTTACTACCCGCTGATGCACCTGCTGCTGGCGGGGGTGGCGGGCTCCTTTGTCACCGGCGACATATTCAACCTCTACGTCTGGTTCGAGGTGATGCTGATTGCCTCTTTCGCGCTTCTGACCCTTGGGGGAGAGCGGGCGCAGATGGAGGGGGCGATCAAGTATGTGACCCTGAACCTGTTCTCCTCGGCCATCTTTCTCTCGGCAGTGGGCATCCTCTACGGGCTGCTCGGCACCCTGAACATGGCGGACATCGCCCAGAAGATCGACCAGGTGGAGAACACCGCCATGATCAATGTGGTGGCGGTGATGTTCATGGTGGCCTTCGGCATCAAGGCCTCAGCCTTCCCGCTGTTCTTCTGGCTGCCGGCGTCCTATCACACGCCCCTGGTGGGTGTGTCCGCGCTCTTCGCCGGGCTGCTGACCAAGGTCGGGGTCTATGCGCTGTTCCGGATGTTCACCATTGTCTTCGACCATGACGTGGCCTACACCCATGAGATCCTGGTCTGGGTGGCGGGGCTGACCATGCTGTCCGGCGTACTGGGCGCCGCGGCCCAGTACGAGTTCCGGCGGATCCTTTCGTTCCACATCGTCAGCCAGATCGGGTACATGATCCTGGGGCTGGCGCTGTATACGCCGCTGGCGATCATCGGCGGGGTCTTCTACATCATGCACCACATCATTGTTAAGACCACGCTCTTCCTAGTCAGTGGTGTGACCTACCGGATCGCAGGCACCCATGAGCTGAAGGACCTGGGCGGGTTCTTCCGCAGTCGGCCGATGCTGTCGGTGCTGTTCCTGATTCCGGCCTTCTCGCTGGCGGGGATGCCGCCGCTTTCCGGATTCTTCGCCAAGTTCATTGTCATCCGTGCCGGCGTCGAGGCGGAGGCGTGGGGGGTGACCGCCGTGGCCCTGCTGGTGGGGCTCCTGACACTGTATTCGATGACCAAGATCTGGGCGGAGGTTTTCTGGAAGGCGGCTCCGGATACGGAATCCGGGGAGCCGGCCGGGCAGGGCAGTACCGTCGGACTGGGCTGGATGTATACCGCCATTGCCGGGCTGGCCGCCTGTACCGTGTTCATCGGCCTTAACGGTGAACCCATCTATGCGCTGGCGGAGACAGCGGCAGAGCAGCTTCTGAACCCGGATCGCTATATCCGGGCGGTACTGGAGGCGCGCCCATGATTGCCTTTTTCTGGAATGTGATCCTGGCACTGCTGTGGGTGGCTCTGACCGGCAGCTTTTCCGGGGGCAATCTGCTGGCGGGGTTTGTTTTCGGTTATCTCGCGCTTGCCGTCATGCAGCGCCACATACCGGTGCTCCATGGCTACTCCCAGAGGGTGCCCCGATTCATGGCCTTTGCCTTGTTCTTCCTGAAGGAGCTGTTTGTGGCCAATGTGCGGGTGGCCTATGACGTCATCACCCCGGTGTGGTACATGAAACCGGGCGTTATCGCCATGCGCCTGGAGGCGGAGAGCGACATCGAGATCACGCTTGTGGCGAACCTGATCTCGCTGACACCGGGCACGCTGAGTCTGGACGTTTCGGACGACCGTAAAGTGCTCTACATCCATGCCATGTTCATGGCCGACGAACAGGAACTGCGCGACAGCCTGCACGAGCTGGAGCGTCGGATCCTGCGTGTGCTGCGCTAACGTGATCGGCTGCGGGGACTCGATACGATGAACAGCTTTGTGCTGACACTGGTTTACTCGATGCTGGCGCTGGCCATGCTGATGGCCGCCATCCGGCTGGGCAAGGGGCCCTCCCTGCCGGACCGGGTGGTGGCGATCGAGCTGATCAGCTCCATGGTCGTTGGCATCATCGGCGTACACGCGCTCGACACCGGTGTGCTCAGTTTCCTGGACGTGGCGATCGTGGTGGCGCTGGTGGCGTTCCTGGCGTCGATCGGTTTTGCACGCTTCATTGAGCGGGGAGGACCACGCGAATGACGGACCTGATCATAGCCGTATTCCTGATCAGTGGCGCTGCTTTCATGCTGCTGGCGGCACTCGGTATCCTGCGGCTGCCGGACCTGCCCACGCGCATGCACTCCTCCACCAAGGCCGGCGCCATGGGAGCCATGCTGATCATGGTGGGCGTGGTGATTGGTTTCGCCGAATGGCTGGCGCTCGCGAGGGGGCTGGCGATTGTCCTGTTCATCATGGCAACGACGCCCATTGCCGCCCACGCCATCGGGCGCGCGGGCTATATCATTGGCGTGCCCCTCTGGGACGGCACCATCAAGGATGAGCTGCGCGAGAACTACGATACCCGCACCCATGGCCTGCGCAGTGATGCCGCGGACCAGGACGAGCCACGCCTCTGATCCCCTGCTGACTTGCCGGCGCTGAGCCGGTAAGGTGGTTTACATGAGACGTTCAACTCCCTGGTCCCTGCCGTCACTGGGCGCTCTGCGGGAAGCCCTGCTGCGTCCGGGGGTGGATGATGAACGGCTGACCGCTGCCCTGGCCCAGGCACGGGAGCAGCAGCCCCCTCCCGTGGTCTGGCTTCTGGGTAAGGCGCAGTCCGGCAAGACCTCTGTCATCCGGGCGCTGACCGGCAGTCCGCGGGCCACCATCGGCAACGGCTTCCAGGCCTGTACCCGCACCGCTTCCTTCTACGATTTTCCGGAGCAGGCGCCTGTGGTGCGCTTTCTGGACACCCGTGGGCTGGGCGAGGTGACCTATGATGCGGGCGAGGACCTAGCCTTCTGCGAATCCCAGTCCCATCTGGTGATGGCGGTGATGAAAATCGCCGATCCGGATCAGGGGGCGGTTCTGGATGCCCTGGAGACCGTGCGCAGGCGCCACCCGGAGTGGCCTGTGGTGCTGGTGCACACGTCCCTCCACGAGCTGTACCCGCCTGGCTCGGACCATGTCATGCCGTGGCCCTTTGAGGCTGAGCCACTGCCGGAGACAGTGCCCTCGGATCTTCGTCGGGCGCTGGCCGAGCGCCGGGAGCTGGCTGAAGCGCTTCCCGGGCACGCCCCGGTGGTGTCGGTGGCTGTGGATCTCACCCTCGAGGAAGATGGCTTCGCCATGGTGGATTACGGGCTGGAAGGCCTGTGGCGGTCGATTGAGGAGACCGCCACTTTTGAGCTTCGGGCAAGGCTGCAGCAGGATCCGGGTCTGCGGGATCTGTTCAGTCGGGCTGCCCACCCGCAGATCACCGGCTACAGTCTGGCGGCTGCCGGCGCCGGTGCCCTGCCGCTGATCGATGCGGCGCTGCTGCCGGCGCTGCAGGTGCGGATGCTGCACGCCCTTGGCCGGATCTATCAGCAGCCCTGGGACATGCGGCGCAGCTCCGAGTTCTTCGGTCTGCTGGGGGTAGGAGTGCTCGCCGGCTATGGGTTGCGCTGGGCCGGGCGCAGCCTGGTCAAGGTGGTGCCGGGCTGGGGCCAGACACTGGGGGCTGCCTGGGGCGCCTCCAGTGCCGCTGCGGTCACCTATGCGCTGGGCAAGGCGGCGGATTTCTATCTGGCCCGCACGACGGATGGCATGCCGGTCGAGGCGGATGCCATCCGGCGTCTGTACCGCGAAGCGTTCGAACAGGGCCTTCATCTGGGCCATGACAGGGGTAGCGAATGAGGGCCCTGCTGCGTGAGTTCGGTTACCTGCGGCTGTTGGCCGTACTGATCGCCTTCCTGCCATTTTTTGTGCTGCCCGCCCTGGGCGTGGTCTGGCTATGGCATTCCGGCCAGCTTCTGGTCTGGTTCCTGATTATGGCGGGCTGTGGCCTCCTCGGGTATGGACTGCACTGGCTCTCGAGGCTGTACAGCCGCAGCCAGCTGCCGCCCGCCACGGGCCCCGAAGCCCACTGGCCTCCGGGGTCCCATGAGGCCTGGCAGCACGTTGAGGCGCGCGCCAGCGAGGCTACACCGGAACAGTATCCGCTCAGCGACGCCACCGGACTTTTCCGACTGGGCCGAGATACCGTGGAGGATGTGGCCCGCCATTACCATCCGCACCGCGAACGCCCCCTGTTGGAGCTGACCGTTCCGCACATGCTGCTGATCATTGAGCGGGCCAGCCGCGAGCTGCGGGCGGACATTGTCGATCACGTGCCGCTCAGCCATCGGCTGACCCTGGGCAGCATGGCCCGGCTGCGACGCTGGCGGGATACGGCGGTGCGCCTGGAGGGACTGTATCGGCTGGGGCATGCGGCGGTGGACCCGACCAGTGTGGTGTTCCGCGAACTGCGTCGTGATCTGGGCAACCGGGTACTGGGTTACGGTTCGGAGCAGGTCCAGACCTGGCTGTTGCGTGAATACATCCGCAAGGTGGGCTATTACGCCATCGAGCTCTACAGCGGCCGTTTGCTGCTGGCATCGGAAACACCCGTGGAATCGGTGACACGGGCCTCTCAGCTGCAGCAGCAGGAGAGTGAAGGCCGCCCGGAATCGTCGGAACCGCTGAGGATCCTTCTGCTGGGTCGCGCCAATAGTGGCCGCTCCAGCCTGGTCAACGCGCTGGAGGGCGAACCGGTGGCGGCGGTGGACAGCGCTGCTGGAACCACCGGCGCCATTGAGGCCTACAGCTGGGGCAGCAGTGACGGCGATGAGGTGCTGCTGATTGACACCCCGGGAGTGGAAGGCGAGGCCCTTGATACCGCAACCCTGCGCCGCGAGGTACTGGGGGCGGATCTGGTGTTGTGGGTGACGCCGGCACTGCGCGCCGACCGTGAGGGTGAGCGGGCGGTACTGGAGCGCATACGCGACTGGTTCCGTGAGGATCCCTCCCGGCGCCCACCGCCGCTGATCGGCGTGGTGACAGGGGTGGACGCGGTCCGTCCTGCCCGTGAATGGGCGCCGCCCTATACGCTGGCCGAACCGGCGACGCCCAAGGCCCGCAACATTGTCGCCGCCGTGGAGGCGGTGGGTGGCGAGCTTGAGTTCGACGCCCGGCACCGGGTGGGCGTCAGTCTCAGCGGTGACGCGCCGTTCAACGTGACCCCGGGGCTGGTGGGGCTCATGGAGGGCCAGCTGGACGAGGCCCGGCGGATCCGGCTTCTGAGGTGCCTGCGCGAGCGCCGGCGGGACGAGACCTGGCGTTATCTCTGGCGGCAGGTTCGTAATGCCGGGCAGACGGCGCTTGCAAAGGCCCGTGAACGTCACTGAACGGGATCATGCGAATCGAGGCGCTTTCTATGAACCCGCCCCGGGACGTACCATTCACGCCAGTGTTTCGCTGACCTTCCAGACACCCTGATGGACGCACAGACCCGCGCCCCGCGCCGTGAGATCTTCGGCTGGGCGATGTTCGACTTCGCCAACCAGGCCTACACGCTGCTGATCATCACAGTGGTGTTCGGGGACCTGTTCACCCGTGTGATCGTCGGCGACGGCCCTGACTACCGGTTGGGGAACTTCCTCTGGAGCCTGGCGCTGGCAGTCAGCTATGGGCTGGTGGTGGTAGCCAATCCGGTCTGCGGCGCCGTCATGGATTACACCCGTTCACGCAAGCGCTTCCTGTTTGCCAGCTACCTTGTGACCGTGGTGGCGACCGGCCTGCTGTACTTCGTGGAACCGGGCTGGATCACCATCGCCATGGTGCTGATCATCATCTCCAATTTCGCCTACGCCATCGGCGAGGGCTTCATCTCGAGTTTCCTGCCGGATCTGGGCCCGCGCGAGGCACTGGGCTGGATATCGGGGCTGGGGTGGAGTCTGGGCTACATCGGCGGGCTGGTGGCGACGGCCTTTACTCTCGCCTTTCTGGGGGAGGTTACGGCGGAAAACTACGACACCATCCGCTGGGTCGGGCCCTTTGCGGCGGTGTTCTTCCTGATCGCGGCGATTCCCACCTTTCTCTGGGTGCGCGAGCGCGGCGACGCCCGTGTGGTGCCCGAGGGCTGGTCGCTGACCCGGCTGGGCATCAACCGCCTTCTGGCCACAGCGCGGGTGGTGAACCAGTTCGGGGACCTGCGCTGGCTGCTGGTCTCGATCTTCTTCTCCATGGCCGGGATCTACATCATCGTCAGTTTCTCGTTCATCTACGGCTCCCAGGTGATCGGCTGGGACGAGGCCACGCGCACGCTGATGTTCATCACCGTCCAGATCACCGCCGCGATTGGCGCGCTGCTGTTCGGCTGGCTCCAGGGGCACTGGGGTGCCCGCCGCACCTACCTCATCACGCTCTGGCTCTGGGTGGTCGCCATACTGGCCATCTGGCAGACCCCCAACATGACCCTGCTGCTTGAGCGGCTGGCCGGACTGAGCTTCGAGGCCCAGGAGGTGTTCCTGGTGGCCGGAGTTCTGGCCGGGCTCAGCCTGGGCTCGGCCCAGTCCGCCGGCAGGGCGCTGGTGGGCGTGCTCACGCCCACGGGCAAGGCGGCGGAGTTCTTCGGTTTCTGGGGTACCGCCTCCAAGCTGGCGGCCATTGTCGGTATCCTGGGTCTGGGGCTGATCCAGTGGGCGCTGGGACTGGCGGATGCCATTCTGTTCTGCCTGGTGCTGTTCGTGCTGGCCATGGTGACAGTGCTGCCGGTGAATGAGGGTCGGGGGCAGGATGTGGCCGAAAACTGGCGGGAGTCGGAATCCGGATGAGTGCTGAGGCGAACCGGAAGCCGATAGGAGCCGTTCCGTGGAGGTAGTGGCCCTGGTGGTGCTTGCCGTGGTGCTGGTGGTGGGGGCGTCCATCCTGTGGTCGACCCTTCGCACGGGCATGCCGCCGATGCCCAGTCTGGGCCGGGCACCGAAAGCGATGCTGGAACTGGTCCCTGGGCAGCCAGACGGCGCCATCGTGGACATGGGTTCGGGCTGGGGCACGCTTGCCATCCGCTTTGCACGGCGCTTCCCGCGGACCCCGGTGGTCGGCTACGAGGTGTCGTTCTTTCCCTGGCTGGTGTCCGTATTACTGGCGCGGCTGATGCGGCTGGATAATCTTGTGTTTTACAGGCGGGATTTCCGGCAGGCTGATCTTGAGGGCGTCGAGGTGCTTCTGTGCTATCTGATGCCAGAGGGCATGCAGGCGGTACAGCAGCGGCTGGAGCGCGATCCGGGGTCGGTGCGCTGGGTGATCAGCCACTGCTTTGCCCTGCGTGGACGTGAGCCCGAGACGGTCAGCGAGCTCCCGGATCTCTACGCCACGCGGGTCTACCGCTATCGTTACCAGTAGCGCCCGCCGGTGGCGATGACCACCACGATCAGGCCGATGACCAGGTTGATGGCCACGAACATGCGGATCTGGCCGACCCGGCGCTTGCCTTCCTCGATGTCGCCACTGTCCACGGCCTGCTTGAGGCGCTTATAGGGAGCGAAGAAGATGTGCAGGAACAGCAGCATCATCAGCAGGCCGAGCCCGTGCATCATGTGGATGTGCCAGTTGACGCTGCCCATGCCGCCGTAGGCGTGGATCAGGCCGTAACCGGTGACCAGCAGGATGCCCACCGCGGCCCAGACCCAGCGGAAGAACAGCGACAGGGCGTGGCACCACAGCAGCGGGCGCTGGGAGGGATCCACCACCCGCACCACGGCCGGGCGCATGGCCATATAGGCGAAGAACATGCCACCCACCCAGATCACGGCGGCAAGGGCATGCAGAGAGAGAGACAGTCCGGTCATTGCGCGGTCTCCATTGAGTTCTTGTGGGTGTTTTCGGCGGTCTGGGTCTCGCGGGCCCTGAGGGCCTGGACCTGTCTGCGTTCATAGCGTTTGGCGGCACCGGCAATGGCGCCGCTGTTGCCCGTCCGGATCCAGCGCCGCACGCGCCCGGCGTCGCCCAGCGGGGTGTGTTTCCCAAAGGAATTCAGGAACACCATGCCCACCGGGCGGTCATCCACCCGGGTCACCATCATCAGGCAGCGCCCGGCGTCGTTCAGGTAACCGGTCTTGGTCAGGCGCACCGGCCAGCCCCGGCGGTGCACCAGAACGTTGGTGTTGCCGTAGCGCAGCTGGTAGCGCGGGCTGCGGAAATGCACCGTATGGTAACGCGTGGTCGACAGCTCGCGCAGGGTCTCATTTTTCCAGGCGGCGCGCATCAGTCGTGTCAGGTCCGCGGCCGTGGACTGGTTCTTCGACGACAGCCCGGCCGGGTCCACGAACCGGCTGTTGTTCATGCCGAGCAGAGTGGCTTTGCGATTCATTGCCTCGATGAAGGCATCGTAGCCGCCGGGGTGATGGCGCGCCAGCTGATGGGCCGCCAGGTTTTCGGAAGACATCAGCGCGATGCGCAACAGATCCCGGCGCGTGGCTTCGGAATTGATGCGGATGCGGGAGTAGGCGTTGACCGGGGCCGGGCGGTCCCGCTCCAGGATGGTGAGGTATTCATCCAGTGGCTCGTCGGATTCCAGGACCACCAGCGCGGTCATCACCTTGGTGATCGAGGCGATGGGAACCGGGGTCTGGGCGTGTTTGCCATGGATCTGGGAGCCGGTTTCAAGGTCAACCACGGCTGAGTGAACGGAGGCGAGTTCCAGGTTCCGGGTGTCGAGTCCTTCGGTCAGCGGTGATGCACCCGCTCCTGCCGGAAGCAGGATGAGCAGGCAGAACAGCCCCGTCAGCCAGTGTCTTACCATCGGATCCCCTCCTCGTGAAAGACGTCATTGTTCCACACTGGGCGTCCGCGTGGAACCGGGTTCACTGTACCGTAACCACCTTGCTGGCGCGGCGGTAACGGATCTTCCAGCCCTTCCAGCTGGGCAGTTCCCAGCGCTTCGGGGGCGTTTTCCGTGGGCCGTGGCGGTAGTCCAGGGTGATGCGCCGAGCGGTGGGTTCATAGGTTACATCCATGACCAGATCCCCGAGCGAAATCCGGCGGGGGTAACGCCGGTCGAAGGTTTCGCGTTCCCATTCCGGAATTCCCTCAAAGGCGAGGTCCCCGGGCTCAAGCAGGCTCTCATCCCCGGGCTCCTCTACGCCCAGCGCCTGCAGACGCTGACAGAGCCACTGCTGGGCGGATTCCGGAACCTCGCCTTTCCCATGACCCAGCGCCACGTACAGTGCCCACTGCTGGATATCCGCCTGGACCCTGTCGCCAACAGGGGTGAGCAGCTGGCCCTGGAGGATCAGTTCGGCGAGGGCGTTGCGCAGCTCCGAGCCAGCGGGGGTCGTATCCTCCGAGCTGACCACCCGGTTGGCGTAAAGGCGTTCGCGGCGAACCCGGGGCTCGCCATCCTCGAGGCGCATCTCCCCGAAGCGGACCTCGCCCAGGTCCAGCTCGTCCAGAATGGCCAGTGGCACCGGGGCCAGACAGGTGGCGATGGTGATGGTCTGGCGGTGGCCGCGCTTGCCGGGGGTGCTGTGCTCGTCCAGCACCAGTGCGGCCTCGGCGTCTTCCGGCAGCCTGGAGGCCTCATCCGGGAGAACCTCGCGGGCGTCGTTGCCCATGGCCTGGCGGCGCTTCTCGCGGCGGACAAAAACCAGCTCCGGAGCCGCACGGGCAATGGCCCGGCGCAGGTGGTCCGGGTTGCTGACCGGATCATCGGGGATGCCCGGAAGGGCCAGGGCGTCCCGGATGCGCCCGGCAAGCTGGCGGGCTTCCTGGCGGGCCTGGTTGTTCACGCTCAGTGGCGCCGGTGGGCGGTTCCGCAACAGAGCGATCAGTGTGGTGGCGTCGCAGGGGTCGGGCAGCCAGTCGCCCAGGGCGCGGCGCTGGTCTTCCCTGTCCGGGAAGCGGAACAGGCGTGGGCGGGTGCTCAGTGCGGCCGTGAGATCCGCCATGGCGCCCTGGGTGTCGGCATCCGGCATGGCCGAGATCAGGTGCGCGAAGAAACTGTCGATGGGGAGCTGGAACAGGCGCTGACCATAGTCGGTCGCAACGCCGTCTTCATCCACGGCACCCATGCGCTGGAGCTGCTCGAGCGCCTTGCTGTGGGCTTTCTGCGGCAGTGGGTCAGGGAAGCTCAGGCAGTGAGCGGGGGCGTTGGCGCAGCCGGCGGCCAGCACCAGCTCGGTCAGCTCCTCGCGCTGGATTTCCGGTGCGGTGGTGGCCTCCAGCGGTGCGCCGCGGCCCCAGAGGCGGATGGCCGTACCTGCTTCGGTGCGTCCAGCCCGGCCACTGCGCTGGTCCGCTGAGGCCTGGCTGATGGCGGCCAGGCTGAGCACAGTGCGGCCGTTGCGCTGGTGGGTGCGCCTCTCCAGGCCGGAGTCCACCACGGCGGTCACGCCGGGGATGGTCAGGGAGGTTTCGGCCACGTTGGTGGCCAGGATCACGCGCTGGCCACCGTCCTCGGCCAGTGCCGCTTTCTGGGACTCGGCGTCCACGGTGGCGTGCAGGGTGAGTACCGGGACGCCGGGATCGCCCAGGGCCTGCTCCGTATCACGGATCTCGCCCCGGCCCGGAAGGAACGCCAGCACTGGCCCGTGGGTCTCACTGAGCGCCCGCTTGATGGCCCGGGCCATCCGTTCCGCCAGATGTCGGCTTTCGGGCATCTGGCGTTCATCCTTTGCCTCATGCTGGAGGGTCACCGGGAACCGCCGCCCTTCCGCCTCGATCAATGGCGCCTGTAGATGGCGGGCTACGGCCTCCGCCGCGAAGGTCGCTGACGTGACAACGAGATGATGCTCGCCCTGGTGTTGAAGCAGAGCAAGCAGCAGGTCGGTGTCCCAGCGCCGTTCGTGGAATTCGTCCAGTACAACGGTCCGGAATCGCCGCAGTCCGCCTTCGCCCAGCCATCGCAGCGCCATGCCGGGGGTGGTGAAAACCAGTGGCGTGTCGCTGTTGCAGCGCACATCAAACCGAACGGCGTAGCCAATGCCCTCACCGAGGGCCGTCCCCTGTTGCCGGGCGAGGAAGCCAGCCAGTGCGGTGCAGGCTACCCGCCGGGGTTCGATCACCAGGGTGGCTCCCCGTTCGCAGGCCCACACGGGCAGGCGGGTGGACTTGCCGGAGCCGGTGTCCGCGGTCACAACGGCGTGGCCCTGCTGCAGGGCCTCCATGAAGCGTGTACGGTGGGAGTCAATGGGTAGTGGATGCATTCGGTTGCAGTCGAGCGCTGTATGCAGGTTCAATGGGCTAGGTAGTAATGCGACTCCCATTCTAACAGTGGCTGGCCTAATGTGGCGGCAAAGGGGGGCGCCTGGAGTGCACGGAGCTGAACATGAACCCGAAAGGCAGTATGACGGCGCCCCAGAGGCGCTGGTGACGACACTCGACGCGGCCATCAGCCGCCTTGCTGAGGTCAATGCCGTTGAAGGCGTCTCGCCGGTTTTCGAGGTGATTGAGGCCGCACAGCCCCTGATGGTCAGTCCCGGAGGCCTGGAGACGCTCTACGAGCGCGTGCCCGCCATTGAGAGCGCGGGGTTTTTTGGCGGCAGTGATTGGGACTATCCCCAGACGCTGGTGCCCTCACTGGCCGTGCGCACGGTGCGTTACGGCGAACCCACCGCAACGCTGGTGGAGAGTCTGAGCCAGATTCGGCTTCTGGCGGTAGCGAAAGGCGATTACATCCATCCGTCGATTTCGGCGGAACACGCCCACCACTTTCTCGCTCAGGTCCTGGCCATGAATCTGGATCTGGTGGTCAGCGATCTGCAGGAAAGCGACCGGCTGCGGCCCAATGAGCTGGGTTACGCGGTTCAGAATCTCTATCACTACCTGCTCCGGCACCTGGGCTACGAGAATCTTCTGGAACATCTGGTGGCTGAAGTCTGGCGGATTCTGGAACAGCGCCCGGTCCAGGTGGAGGGCGTCAAACAGATGGTGACGCAGATCGCGGTTTGCGTGCAGAAACCGGATGCACTGGGCGGTGAGGTTGGCGACGACGCGCTGCAACTGATCAACGCCGTGTTCAGCCCCACCGAAGCGTGCCGTGAAGATCCCGGTTTCGAGGTCTATTCGGAACGGCTGGCGGACATGGACGACGCCGCCCTGTTGCAGGAGGCCATCGCCTTTGCCCAGGCCATGCACAGCACTGGGCTGGTGTCGGCCTACATGCCGGTGTTCATACGCTACCTGCGGGGCCGCTGGAACGCCCTGATTCCGACAGCTTTGGGCCTGAGTTACACGGGTGCCGACGCGTTTCACTGCTACCCGGCATTGATCCACACCCTGATTGATGAGGCTGTGTTTCCCGAGACCAGCCAGTGTGCCTATGGCCTGGCCATGATGCTTGAGCGGGGTATTCTTTATGCGCCTCCGGTAGCCCCCTCCCTGTGGCGCCAGATACGGCTGTCCCTCTGTGACGCGGCCGCCCGGAAGATGGTGGCGGTTTTTGGCAGCGCCCGCTCACCCGCGTGTTTTCTGCTTGCCGACGTGCTCAATGTGCTGGGGCGCCCGCTGGGCGTAGGGCAGGGGAACTATCCCACCTGCCAGTCGACCCGCGCCCTGTCCATGTGGGCGTACAGCATGCCGGAGGAACTGCTTCGGATCCTGGCCTGGGCGGCTCGCGACGACGAGGTGGTGATGCGCTTTGAAGGCAACAGTGTTTCGTCGCGGGAGCTGGGCGCCGGCCTGGCCGCCGAGCCCCCGGTGGATGTGGATGCCGTGTCGCTGCTGACCGTGCCACACCTGGATCGCATCTACTTCGAGATGGGGCGTCGCAGCGCCGGGCGCGGAGAGGACCCGCATAAATGGGTCAACGCCGAATTCCACGGTGATCGTGTGGGTCACGGATTCCGTATAGCGGTGGATGTGTTCACCGGCGGCCTGAAGGACTTTGAAGGGTTTATCCGCGACTTTTACGCGGCTTACCACCCCTTCTACAACGGCAATATTCCGGTCATCAATCCACAACCTGCCGGTATTGCGGTCACCGACAGTGCCACGCGCTTTCTCGGCTGGCACGCGATCACCATCCAGCGGCTTGCGCTGGATACAGATAAGATCATGCGCGTCTATTTTTTCAACCCGAATAACGACAGCGGGCAGAACTGGGGCCAGGCTATTGTGACCTCGACCCAGGGCCACGGCGAGCTCTATGGTGAAGCCTCGCTGCCGGTGGCCGAGTTCGCGTCACGACTGTACGTGTTTCACTACGACCCTCTTGAGAAGGGCGAACCGAACGATATTCCAACCGATGAAGTCAATCGGGCCATGCAATTGGCCCAAACGAGTTGGGCCCAAGGGCGTTAGCTGACCCCATAAGCCTGCTTGTCGAATGCTGGCGCTGCCAATCCTGGCGTCAGCTTCTTGCGCAAAGCAAAAGGAGAATAATGTATGCCAAGCGAATCACAAGTTCCAACAACAACCCGGGATGTTTCCGGCTGGACTGATCCGACACTGGACTCGGTACGCGGAACGGAAACACCCAAAGACCCGAATAAGGGCTACATCGCACTGCTGGGCTGGAGCGTCAACGCCATTAAAGCCGCCCAGAAGTTTGATCGGCGCTACATCGTGGTCGCCCCCGAGTGGGCCGCTGATTTCTGCGAAGCCAACAAGATTCCATTCATTTCCTGGGATTTTGAGCGTCTGAACGACCGTTCGCTGGAAATTGCCGAGCGGCTGAAAGAAGAAGGGGTTGATGTCGCCATTCCCCTGTTTGAGGAAACCGTTGAGTGGTCGGGTGCGATCAACTCAGTGCTCATGGACAACCCGCGCATGTACGGTCAGTCCATCCTGTTCCGGGACAAGGCCCTGATGAAGCGCCGCGCCCAGCTGGGTGGTATACGCGTGGGGATTTTCGAGGAAGCCCACGAAAAGGACGACATCGTCCGCTTTATGAAGCGCGTTAACCAGACGCTGCTCAAGCTTGACGGTGACCCGGATGACCCGATTCACGTCAAAGCCTTCGACAAGGCCGGCTGCCTCGGGCACCGCATGATCCGCACGCTTGAAGAGATCGAGCACATACCGGACGAAGAGTATCCGCTGCTCATGGAGAGCCACCTGGATGGCTGGGAGTTCGCGGTCGAGGCCTGGATCCACGATGGTAAGATCCAGTTCCTCAACATCTCTGAGTACGTGACGCTGGGGTATTCGGTCTTTGTGCCCGCCACCAAGGAGCTGGAAAGCTGGCGCAACGCGATCACCAAGCAGATCGAGAAGCTGATCAAGACCTTCGATATCCAGTTCGGCCTGATCCACCCGGAGTACTTTGTGACCGCCGATGGCGAAATGTACTTTGGTGAGATCGCCTATCGTCCACCCGGGTTCAAGGCGTTCGAACTGATTGAGCGGGCTTACGGGTTCAGCGCCTATCAGGCGTCCATGCTGGTGTTCGATCCCAAGAGCACCAGGGAGGAGGTGGAAAACTTCTTCCCGAAAGAAGTGGAAGGTGCCAGGGGCTACGCCGGGTGCTTTGGTGTTTACCCGCGCCATCGTGTCGTCAGCAGGCTGGAAATGCCTAAAGAGACCACGGAACATCCGTACTTCGAGTCTCACGAACTGGTCGAACCAAAAGAGGAAACGGTACCGGACCGGTCAGCCTTCGGCACACACTGGGGGCTGGTCTTCTTCTTCGGGGACGACCCCATCACGATGCGGGATCTGCTCAAGGCGCAGGAAGATCTGCACTTTTACGTCTAGAACAGTCCCATCTGCTCACCGCCTGGGCGCCGGAACAATCCGGTGTCCAGCGGTTCCTCTTCGTGCACGTTCAACCCCACTGCACGGCACTGACGCTCGAACCGCTGCCGATAGAGTCCTGCCAGAACGCCCGTGCCCGTCATCCGTTGTCCCCACTCACTGCTGTTGGTATTGCCGTCCCTGAGATCGCGGATACGGTTCATGACGTGTGTTGCCCGGTCCGGGTAATGACGCTGCAGCCAGTCCTCGAACAGCGGCGTCACCTCGTAGGGTAGGCGCAGCAGCACCCAGCTGGCGCGCTGTGCGCCGTTTTCCGCCGCTGCGGTGAGCATGGATTCCATTTCGTGGTCATTGATGAACGGGATGATGGGGGCGGTCAGAACCCCGGTGGGGATACCAGCAGCACTGAGTTCACGCAGCACCCGTAACCGCGTGGCCGCTGCTGTGGCCCTGGGCTCCAGCTGGCCCTTGAGTCGGTTGTCGAGGGTCGTCAGCGAGACCCGCACGGAGCACAGCCCCATTGCCGCCATCTCCGACAGCAGGTCTGTGTCCCGCAGGATCAGTCCGCTCTTGGTAATGATGGACACCGGATGACGGTATTCGAGCAGTATCTCCAGCAGTTGGCGGGTGATCCGGTGATTCTTCTCTGCTGGCTGGTAGGCGTCTGTGTTGACGCCCAGAGCAATCGGCGTGGGCTTATAGCGGGGGTGGTCCAGAGCCGCTTTAAGCTTGTCGGGCGCGTTGGTTTTGACCTGGATTCGGGTCTCAAAGTCCAGCCCCGGTGACAGGTCCTGGTAGGCGTGGGAAGGCCTGGCAAAGCAGTAAATACACCCGTGTTCGCAGCCCTGGTAAGGGTTTACGGACTGGCTGAAGGGTACATCCGGCGATTCATTCCGGCTGATGATCGAGCGCGCTGCCACCGGTTGGATGGTGGTAGGGGGCGCTCCCTCTGCTTCGGGAGACGATGCCTCATCGGCCCATGGCTCGCTGACGCGGGCCTCGAACCGATGCGGGATATTGGTCTGGCTGGCCCGTCCCTTCATCCTCAAAACTGTATAAATAGACAGTTTTGGGGTCAAGAAAAAGGTGTGGTTGGGACTTCCGAGCTATTTATAAAACCTAATAGTTCTATCGTTATACTCACATAGCATATTAAAAAGTTTCCCCCTATGATTCGCGTACTGGAGACAGCGACAGCCGGCGTCGACTCTCCAGAAACCATCAGTAATCACAGTGCACAGGGGAAACACCATGACACTTCGACTTGGCGATACAGCGCCGGATTTCACGGCAGAGAGTACAAAGGGAACTATCCACTTCCATGATTGGATTGGCGATTCCTGGGCCTTCCTCTTCAGCCACCCTGCGGATTTCACGCCGGTATGTACCACTGAAATGGGGCGGACCGCGCAGCTGGCCGATCAGTTCGAGCGCCGGGGCGTGAAACCCATCGGGCTTTCCACTGATACCGCGGAAGAGCACCTGAAGTGGATCGAGGACGTTAATGACACGCAGAGCACCACGCTTGATTTTCCGATCCTGGCGGATGCGGATTTCAATATCGCGCGGCTCTACGACATGATCCATCCGGGCGAGAGTGAGACGGCCGCGGTGCGCAGTGTTTTTATCATCGATCCGGACAAGCGGATCCGTCTGACGATGACCTATCCGATGACCGTGGGTCGCAATTTCGATGAGATTCTGCGTGCCATCGATGCGCTGCAGACCAGCGATAACCGCACCTGCGCGCTTCCCGCTGACTGGAATCAGGGTGATGACGTGATCATCCCGCCGTCGATTCCAAACGAGCGCGCCAGTGAGCTCTTCCCGAACGGGTGGGAGGAGCTGCGGCCCTATCTGCGTATGGCGAAACTCTGAGGGCGGTAGGCCATCCCTGGTGCTGCGATAGCGTCCGGGGATGGTCCCGATAATCACGCCCCATTGCTTTATATGTCCTTTGGTATTAACGTTATAACCAAATAGCTAAAAATTCATTAAGCTCACGATTCCTTTGGAGGCCGACATGAAAACGTTCGAGCGTTCCAGCAGCACAGGCGCCGGCAAGCCGGATGTGGCCGGGTTCTACGACCCGCGGACTTTCAGCATTCAGTACGTGGTTTCCGATCCCGCAACCAGCCAGTGCGCCATCATTGATCCGGTGCTCGATTACGACGAGAAATCGGGCGCGACGGGGACCCATCACGCGGATGAGATCCTGGAATACGTGGCGGACCAGGGTCTGACGGTTGAATGGATTCTGGATACCCATCCGCACGCCGACCATTTCTCCGCCGCCCAGTACCTGAAGGGCAAAACCGGCGCGCCAACGGCGATTGGCAGCGAGGTAACCGCCGTGCAGGCGCTGTGGAAAGACATCTACAACTTCCCGGACCTGGCGACTGATGGCAGTCAGTGGGACCGCCTGTTCAGTGAAGGTGACCGTTTCACCGTGGGTGAGATGGAAGCGGAGGTGATGTTCTCGCCAGGCCATACGCTGGCATCCATCACCTATGTGATCGGCGATGCCGCCTTTGTTCACGACACCCTGTTCCAGCCTGACTTTGGTACAGCGCGGGCGGATTTCCCTGGCGGCAGCGCCGAACAGCTCTGGGAGTCCATCCAGGCCATCCTGGCACTGCCGGAAGAGACAAGGGTCTTCACGGGCCATGATTACATGCCTGATGGCCGTGAACCTGAGTGGGAAAGCACGGTGGGCGAGCAGCGTCGCAGCAACAAGCACCTGGTGGATCAGAATCGGGAAGCCTATGTAGCCATGCGCAACGAGCGCGATAGCCAGCTGCCAATGCCGAAGCTGATCCTGCACGCGCTTCAGGTCAATACCCGCGGTGGTCGTCTCCCGGAGCCGGAAGACAATGGTCGGCGCTACATCAAGATTCCCCTGGACACCCTCTCTGGCGCGGCCTGGGGTGATTGAACGGAGGTTGCAGCAATGACAATCCAACAGGTTGAGGATGGTGTCGGACTTTCCGGCGCCATGACTGCAGAAGACCTGGAGAATGCGCAACAGCAGGGATTTCAGGCGCTGATCTGCAACCGGCGGCCTTCTGAGTCGCCGGAGCATGATGAACAGGCGCTTGCCCGGAAAGCGCAGAGTCTGGGGCTTTCGTGGACCTGCATCCCGGTGGCCACCGGTGAGTACTCGGATGCCGACGTGGCCGCCTTTCACGAGGCACTTGAAACCCTGCCGCGCCCGCTTCTCATTTTCTGTCGCAGTGGGCGGCGTTCCATCCATCTCTGGGCACTTGCCCGAATCCGCCATGACGGCGAGCAGCCCGAGACGGTACTGGAGCGCATGCGGGCTCTGGGGCATGACCCCGAGACCCTGCGTCCACTGCTGGAGCCGGCCGGGGGTAGGCCCGATCCGGAATGACGTGAACCAACTGGAGACATCCCATGAGTGATCACACCGCAACGCCGGCGCCTACAACGACCCACCAGATCGTGATCATCGGTGGCGGGGCAGCGGGAATCTCCGTTGCCGCCAGTCTGCTCAAGCGCCAGCGCAGTCTGGATATCGCCATTGTTGAACCTTCGGAGGTACACAGCTACCAGCCGGGATGGACGATGGTCGGAGGAGGCGTCTTCTCTCCCGAGTCCACTCGTAGGCCGATGGCGAGCGTGATGCCGCGGGATGTCAGCTGGTACCGCACCAGCGCCAGCCGCGTTGAGCCGCAGCATCGTCAGGTGACGCTGGGAGATGGTCGTGTCCTCGGTTGGCGGCGGCTGATTGTCGCGCCCGGGCTGGATCTGGACTGGGATGCGATCGAGGGGCTCAGTGGCACGCTTGGCTGCAATGGGGTCACCTCCAACTACCGCTATGACCTGGCGCCCTACACCTGGTCACTGGTGCAGTCGCTGAAAAAGGGGACGGCCCTGTTCTCACAGCCTCTGATGCCGATCAAGTGCGCCGGTGCACCGCAGAAGGCCATGTACCTGTCCTGCCATTACTGGCAGCGCCAGGGTCGGTTGGGTGACATTGATGTGCACTTCTGCAACGCCGGCGATAAGCTGTTTGGCGTTCAGGATTATGTTCCCGCGCTGGAGCGCTATGTGGAGCGCTACGGCATCCATACCCAGTTCCAGAATCGCCTTGTGGCCGTAGATGGTCCGTCTCGGACCGCGCAATTCGCGGTGGCTGGCGATGATGGAGAGCACATGGTGGAGCGGCGTTTTGACATGCTGCACACCGTGCCGCCCCAGAAAGCGCCCCGATTCATCGCCGAGTCGGGCCTGGGCAATGACGGGGGATGGCTGGATCTTGATTCGGAGACCCTCCAGCATCGCCACTACCCGGCCATCTTCGGTCTGGGAGATGCCAGCGGCACGCCCAACGCCAAGACAGCCGCGGCGGTGCGCAAGCAGGCACCGGTTGTCGCCGAGAACCTTCTGGCTACCTTCAGCGGGGATCCACTGCCGGCAGCCTATCTGGGTTATGGGTCCTGTCCGTTGACGGTCGAGCGCGGGCGCATTGTGCTGGCGGAGTTTGGCTATGGCGGTGAGCTTCAGCCGACTTTTCCGAAATGGATCAATGACGGTACGAAACCCACCCGCCTCGCCTGGTGGCTGAAGGCTGGGCAGCTGCCCTGGATTTACTGGCAGTTGTCACTCAAAGGTCACGAGTGGCTGGCACGTCCGGAACGGCGGGACACGACCCCAACCTCACTGGGAGCTGATAAGGCATGAATCTGGAACGATGGCTGCCGCTGGCGGGCTGGCTGCGCGGCTACGGGCGCGATACCTTCCTGCGTGATGCCATAGCAGCTGTGATCGTCACCCTGATGCTGGTGCCTCAGGCACTGGCATACGCCATGCTGGCGGGGCTGCCACCGGAGGTGGGGTTGTACGCCAGTATGCTGCCGCTGGTGCTTTACGCGCTGCTCGGCACATCCGCGACGCTGGCGGTCGGACCGGTGGCGGTGGCTTCACTGATGACTGCCGCGGCGCTTGGCAGCATCGCCGAGGCTGGGACACCGGAGTATGTGGCTGGCGCCCTGGTGCTCGCGGCTCTTTCCGGCCTGATTCTGGTCGGTATGGGGATTCTGCGGCTTGGGTTTCTTGCCAACTTTCTCAGCCACCCGGTGATTTCGGGATTCGTAACCGCCTCTGGAATCCTTATAGCGGCAAGCCAGCTGCGCCATATTTTTGGTGTCGAGGCCTCCGGACATAACCTGGTTCAACTCGTGCCGGCCCTGTGGCAGGGGATGGACAACATCAGCGGTCTGACTCTGTTGATTGGTGGCGGTGCCTGGCTCTATCTGGTGCTGTGCCGGCGTCACCTGCGAACTGGCCTGCAGAAGCTGGGTCTGCCAGGTCAGGCCCCGGATCTGATGGCCAAAGCTGCTCCGGTCTCGGCGGTAATCGTGACGACGCTCCTTGCCTGGGGGTTCAATCTCAAGGCTCAGGGCGTGGAGCTGGTCGGAAAGGTCCCCAGCGGCCTGCCTTCTCTGGCGATGCCGAGTCTCGATGGTGAGCTCTGGTCCACGCTGCTTCCGGCCGCGGTACTGATCAGCCTGGTCGGGTTCGTCGAGTCGGTATCAGTAGCGCAGACCCTGGCAGCCAAACGGCGTCAGCGGATCGATCCGAATCAGGAGCTGATCGCCCTGGGTGTTGCCAATATCGGTGCTGGGGTCAGCGGTGGTTCACCCGTTTCGGGAGGCTTCTCCCGCTCGGTAGTGAATTTTGACGCTGGGGCTGTCACGCCTCTGGCCGGTGCCCTCACCGCGCTGGGTATTGCGCTGTCCACGCTGCTGCTAACCACACCACTGGCTTTCCTGCCCAAGGCAACGCTGGCGGCGACCATTATCGTCGCGGTAGGTACCCTGATCGATCTGCCCGCCATCCGCCGCACATGGGCCTATTCCCGAGTGGATGGCGTAGCGATGGTGGCGACGCTGGCGCTGACACTGTTCCACGGTGTCGAGAGCGGCATTCTGACCGGTGTGGCGCTCTCGCTGGGGCTGCATCTGTACCGCACGAGCCAACCCCATAGTGCCGTGGTGGGGCGCGTTCCTGGAACCGAGCATTTTCGCAACGTTGAGCGCCATAATGTGGAGACGGACCGCCATCTGGCGCTGCTGCGGGTCGATGAGAGCCTGTATTTCGCCAATGCCCGCTACCTTGAAGACACAGTTCTGGAACTGGTTGCCCGGCGCCCGGAACTGCGTGACCTGGTGTTGACCTGCCAGGCAGTCAACATCATTGACGCCTCCGCGCTGGAGAGCCTGGAGGCGATCAACAGCCGGCTCAGCGATGCCGGCGTGCGCCTGCATCTGGCGGAAGTCAAGGGGCCGGTCATGGACAGGCTCAAGAACTCCGATCTCCCCCATGAGCTCAGCGGACGCATTTTCCTGAGCACCTATGAGGCATGGCAGGCCCTTGGGGGTGATGGCGGAGCTGGAAAGTCTGTTTGACCTTTGTTTCCTGGCTGCACGATCGCCAAAATTGAAATCGATAACCACTGTGATCCCGTCCTTGCGGAGGCTTTATGGATCTCGATCCCGTTCTTCTGTCACGCATACAGTTTGCTTTCGTGGTGTCATTCCACGCCATATTCCCGGTGTTCACGATCGGGTTGGCTTCGTTCATCGCATTTCTTGAGACATGTGCCTACGCATCGGGCAATCCGCTGTACACGCGCCTGTCAAAGTTCTGGATCAAGGTCTTCGCCGTGGTCTTCGGTATGGGGGTGGTCTCGGGGATTGTCATGTCGTTCCAGTTCGGGACGAACTGGAGCAACTTCTCCCAGGCTACGGCCAACTTTCTCGGACCCGTTCTGAGTTATGAGGTGGTGACAGCATTTTTCCTTGAGGCTGCGTTCCTCGGGATCCTTCTTTTCGGGCGTGACCGGGTGCCGGCCGGTATCTATCTGTTTGCCTCGTTCATGGTGGCCATCGGCACCTTCATCTCATCATTCTGGATTCTTTCCGCGAACAGTTGGATGCATACCCCGGCGGGAACCGTGATGGAAAACGGCATGCACCAGGTCGTTTCCTGGAGTGAGGCAATATTCAATCCGTCATTCTGGTACCGGTTTACCCATATGGGGCTGGCGTCATTCCTGACGGGCGGGTTTGTGGTGGCGTCTCTCAGTGCCTGGTTCCTCCTGAAAGGGCGCGAGGTTGAAGCCAACCGGCGTGCATTGTCCATGTGTCTCTGGCTTCTTCTGGTGATCGCGCCCGCTCAGCTGTGGGTCGGGGACCTTCATGGTCTCAACACCCTCAAGCACCAGCCCACTAAGGTGGCGGCGATGGAAGGCAACTGGGAGACCTCGTCCAACGTCCCGCTGCTTCTGTTCGCCTGGCCGGACCAGCAGGCACAGACCAATCACTGGGAGGTCGGAATCCCTGGATTGGCGAGCCTTATTCTCAAACACGACACGGAAGGCGTTGTGCCTGGCGTGTCAGCGGTCCCCAGGGATGAGCAGCCGCCGGTCGCGATCGTCTTCTGGTCGTTCCGTGTCATGGTTGGTCTTGGCATGCTGATGATCGCGTTCGCAATCGCTGGTCTCCTGTTGCGTCCCGGAGGCCGCTACTGGCGCAGTCGCTGGTTCCTCAAAGGGCTTGTTCCGATGGGCGTAGCACCCTTTGTGGCTGTGCTCGCGGGCTGGTTTGTCACCGAAATCGGCCGCGCACCCTGGTTGGTTTATGGTCAGATGACACAGGCAGAGGGGGTAACGCCCTCCCTGACCGGTGGCATGGCACTGTTCACGCTTATCGGTTACATCGTTGTCTACGCCCTGGTCTTCACCTCCGGGCTCTACTACCTCGGACGGCTGTTTGAAAGCGGTGTCGAGGATGCCGGTCACGACAGCGATCTTGATCAAGAAGAAGTGGAACGGGCGAAACGACCGTTTTCCGCTGCCCATGTGCCGCTTGAACACGAAGGAGGGCGCGCCTGATGGAACCGTTTGACCTGACACTGATCTGGGCCGGAATCATCGCGTTTGGCGTGATCATGTATGTCCTGATGGATGGCTTTGACCTTGGGGTTGGCATCCTGTTTCCGCTGGCACCGGATGAAGAGTCCCGTGACCTGATGATGAACTCGGTTGCGCCGGTATGGGACGGCAACGAAACCTGGCTGGTGCTGGGAGGGGCCGGTCTTCTGGCGGCGTTCCCGATGGTCTACTCGATCATGCTGCCGGCGCTTTACCTGGGCGTTTTCCTGATGCTGTCAGGGCTTATTTTCCGGGGCATTGCCTTTGAGTTCCGGTTCAAGGCCAACCGCTCGCGTTATCTGTGGAATATTGCCTTCGCGGGGGGCTCAACTCTGGCGGCCTTTGCCCAGGGCATGGTGGTTGGCAAGTACATTGAAGGGATCAATACGGCCAACGGTGTCTACGTCGGTGGGCCTCTGGACTTCGTTACACCCTTTACCTTGCTGACAGGTCTGGGCCTGGTAGCCGGATACGCGCTGCTCGGCAGCACCTGGACCATTATGAAGACCGAAGGCACGACGCAGGCCTGGGCCCGGCGTATGGCCCGGCCTCTGCTTATGATCGTGCTGGCCGTGTTTGGCGTTATCAGCCTCTGGACTCCGTTCGTGGATGAAGCTGTCTATGAACGCTGGTTCTCAAACCTGCACCTGATCTGGGTGCTTCCGGCGCTGGCACTGTTCTTCGCCTGGCGGATCTGGCACGGGGTTACGCACAAGCGCGAGGGCTCGCCGTTTGTCGCGACCATGGGATTATTCGTCTTCACCTATCTCGGGCTTCTGGTCAGCAAGTGGCCTTATGTTGTCCCCCCTGAAATCACGCTCTATGACGCGGCATCAGCCTGGGAGTCACAGCTGTTCCTGCTTCTGGGACTGCTGTTCGTGATTCCGATTGTGCTCACCTACACCGCATGGACGTACTGGGTTTTCCGGGGCAAGGTGAGGGCCGGTGACGGCTACCACTGATCCACGCGCCGGCGCGCGATGGCTGAGCCAATGGGCGCGGGATGCCAGAGGGTATCTTGCGCTGGGGGTCATCGCGGGCGTTGTACAGGCGCTGGCCATGGTGGTTCAGCTCGGTTTGATGGCCTGGTTCGTGGATCGTCTTATCGTCCACGACCAGCCGGTAACCCTTGTCGCCACTGGTGCCGCACTGGCGCTGGCAGTGGTCGTGCGCAGCATTGGGCAGTGGGGTCAGGAGATGGCCGGTCTGCAGGCCAGTCACCGGGTGCGGCGTCAGGTGCGCCGGGCACTTCTGAATGCCTGGGCCAGTGCGGGGCCAGTTGGCCTCAGTAGCTGCGATTCCGGCAGGCTGTCCAGTGAGTGGACTGAGCAGGTTGACTCGCTCGATGGCTACTACGCCCGCTTCCTTCCCCAGATGATCCTGGCGGTTATCGTTCCCTTCATTATTCTCAGCGTGGTCGCGGTTCAGGACTGGTTGGCGGCGCTGTTCCTGCTGGCGGCAGCGCCGCTGATCCCACTGTTCATGGCCTTGATCGGGATGGGTGCGGAGCGTGTGAACCAGCGCCACTACGAATCCCTTGCGCGTCTCTCCGGTCACTTCCTGGATCGTATCCGTGGAATGACGACCCTGCAGCTTTTCGGTCGCAGCGCGGATGCGGTGGAGGATGTTGCGGCTGCGACTGATCATTACCGGCGATTGAACATGGCGACCTTACGGGTCGCTTTCCTTTCCTCCGCGGTCCTGGAGTTTTTTGCGTCCGTGGCAATTGCCGCGGTTGCGATCTATGTCGGCTTCGCGCTGCTGGGGATGATTTCTTTCGGACCGGCAGACGAAATGAGCCTGTTCAGCGGGCTCTTTGTGCTTCTCCTGGCTCCAGAGTTCTTTCAGCCGCTCAGGCTGCTGTCACAGTACTACCACGACAGGGCCGCCGCATTGGGGGCAGCGGCTCACCTGAGTGCGAGATTGGTTGCCAGCGACAGTCTGGTCCCGCAGGCGGCGCAAGCACAACGCCAGGAGCCTGACAGCTCAGGCATCCGGGTGTCTGGACTGGGCGTGCGCTATCCGAATGGGCGTGAGGTGCTGAGTGATCTGGATTTCGAGCTTCCATCCGGGCAGACGCTTATTGTGACGGGGCCCTCAGGCTGCGGGAAGTCCACGCTGCTGGCGGTTCTGGCGGGATTCATGGCGCCCTCACAGGGAGAGGCCAGAATCCGCGGGCAATCGCCGGGATCGATGCCGGTGGGCTGGATGGGGCAGAGGCCCTGGCTGGTGCCCGGGAGCTGGCGTCAGAACCTGAGGCTGACCGCGCCAGAGGCGAGCGAAGGGGCGATGCAGGAGGCGATCGATCGGGTAGGGCTCAGGTCTGTCCTGGATGGGCTTCCTGAGGGGCTTTCAACCCGGATCGGCGAGGGGGGCCTGGGCCTTTCAGGCGGTCAGGCGCGGCGTCTGGCTCTGGCTCGTCTTTTCCTCACCTCGTCCACCGTGATGCTGCTGGATGAGCCGACAGCTGGGCTCGATGAAGCAACCGAGGCTGAGGTGATTGAAGGGGTGAGAGGGATCATAGGGGGGCAGCGCCTTTGTGTGATTGCCTCCCATCAGCCGGCGCTGCGCGCGCTGGGAGACCAGCATCTGGCATTGGGGAGCACTCATCATGCGTGAACTCCGACCCTGGCTGCGCCTGCTCCAGCGTCATCGCCGGCAGTTGGCAGTGGGTCTTGTGTTGATGGCCGCAACGTTGATGGCGGGTCTGGGACTTCTCGCTCTCTCTGGCTGGTTCATTACCGCCACCGCCATTACCGCACTGGCCTGGGCCGCCGGGCTCAATGCCAGCCTGAACCTCTATGCGCCGGGAGGGGGCATCCGGTTCTTTGCGCTGGCGCGCACGGCGAGCCGCTATTTTGAGCGTCTGGTCAATCACGATGTGGTACTCCGGCTGCTGGCGGATATCCGGGTGGAGCTTTTCCGCAAACTGCTCAGGGCCGAGGCATACAGCGCTAAGCGTTTGGGATCGGCGGCCTTTCTGAACAGGCTGGTCAGCGACGTGGACACGCTCGACAATCTCTACCTGCGTCAGATCGCGCCGCCATTGGTAGCGCTTGCAGCAAGCCTGGGGGCAGCCGGGCTGATTGCTGTGTTTGCCCCGGCGCTGTCACTGGTGGTGCTGGCTGTGCTCGTGCCCTGGCTTGGCGTGGTGACGCTGGGCATGGCCTGGTGGACGCGGCGGCATGGTGCAGCGGAAATGGAAGCCGCAGAGCGGCTGCGCAGTCACGCCCTGACCGAACTTGAAGGGATGGCAGAGTTGTCCGCAGCGGGACTGCTGTCACGCGACCAGAATGATCTGCTGGGTGAGGACAACGCCCAGCGATACCGTCAGATGCAGCAGGAGACCTCGGCCATCAGTGGGCAGGCGCTGAATACGCTGGTGATCCACCTGCTGGTGGCGGCCCTGCTGCTGTTCGCGTCCCAGGCCTGGCAGGCGGGCCAGATCTCGGGTGCCGTGATGGTCCTTATTCCTCTGGTTATCATGGCATTGTCTGAAGGGTTCCTGCCGCTGCCCAGGGCGTTCATGCGCTGGGGAGCGACGGAAGCGGCTGCCGAACGCCTCAACACTCAGGACGGTTCCCAGCCAGACTCATCAGGCCAACCGTCGGAGGTTGGTTTGCCTGAAAATCCCACGCTGACCTGGTCCCATATCCGTGTTGCCCGCGGTGCGCCGGTCGTTTTCGAGGATTTCAGTCTCTCGGTCTCACCGGGAGAGCGGCTGGTTATAACGGGAGCGTCAGGCAGTGGTAAGTCCACTTTGGCTTCATTGGCGGCCCGCCTGACATCACCAGACGATGGGCAGGTGATGGTCAATGGTAATGACGGCGCCCTGTTTTCGCTCAGCGAGTGGCGTGAGCGCATCAGCTTGCTGACCCAGGATGCTCATCTTTTCAATGAATCGGTAGCCGCCAACCTCCGGGTGGGAGATGCCGATGCGAGTGAAAGCCGGCTTTGGCGGGTTCTTGAAGCGGTAGACCTGGCGCCGCTGGTGGCGTCACTTGATCGTGGTCTTGAGACGCCTGTTGGTGAAGGGGGAGGGCAGCTCTCCGGCGGTGAGGGGCGACGTCTTGCGCTGGCGCGCGTGCTGCTGCGCTCGGCGCCGATCGTCATTCTTGATGAGCCTTTCACGGGGCTTGATGAGGCGACAGCGAAGCGAGTCTGGAAAGGCATTCAGCCCTGGCTCAGCGGTTGCAGCGTTGTGCTTATGCTGCACGACTCAATGCCCTTTATTGAGGCGGATAGGGTCATTTCTCTGACGGCAGGAAGGGCTATGTAACGGAAAGAGCTATTTAAAGGCCATATCGGCGGCCCCCTCAGGGACCGCCATAATGCGAACAGGAATGATCAGACCTTGGTCATGCGCAGATACGGGCGCAGCTCGCGCCAGCCTTCAGGAAACATTTCCTTCGCCTGCTCATCGGTGATAGAGGGCGGAATGATGCACTCATCACCTTTCCGCCAGTCTGCTGGCAACGCACAGCTTTTTGCGTCACTTGTCTGCAGGGCATCAATGGCACGAAGTATCTCATCGAAATTCCGCCCTACAGTCATTGGGTAGGTCATCGTCAGGCGGATTTTCTTGTTCGGATCGATGATGAAAACGCTTCTTACAGCCGCCGTTTCGCTTTCACCGGGATGTATCATGTCGTACAGCTGGGCGATTGAGCAGTCGGCGTCCGCCAGGATGGGGAAGTCCAGGCTACAGGACTGGGTGTCGTCGACATCCTCAATCCATTTGAGATGCTCTTCCGCGGTGTCCGTGGAAAGCCCCAGTGGTTTCACATTGCGTTCGGCAAACTGCTCCGCGAGCTGAGCGGTTCGGCCCATTTCCGTGGTGCATACCGGCGTGAAGTCAGCTGGATGACTGAAGAAAAATACCCAGGAATCGCCGATCCAGTCATGGAAGTTGATTGTGCCTTTAGTGCTTTCGGCGGAAAAGTTCGGCGCTGTGTCGCCAAGTCGAAGTGCCATAGGTCGGTTTCTCCCTTGATCTCTTGGTTACTATCAGTGTGACTGGCCAATGGTTATGAGTCAGAAGCGATTGACGGGGACCTTGAGGTACACCTGACCATTGTCCTCAGCGGGCGGCATCTCGCCGGCTCTCATGTTGACCTGGACTGAGGGCAGGATCAGGCGCGGCATGTTCAATGTCGCGTCACGCTCGGTTCTCATTTTCACGAACTCATCCTCGTTGATGCCTTCGCGGACATGGATGTTGCGTTCACGCTGTTCGGCAACGGTTGTCTCGTGGACAAATTCATCACGACCCGGAGCCTTATAGTCATGGCAGAGGAAGATGCGTGTTTCTGGTGGCAGAGCCAACACTTTCTGGACTGAGTGGTACATGGTATGCGCGTCTCCCCCCGGGAAATCACAGCGCGCGGTACCGGCGTCAGGGGCAAAGAGGGTGTCGCCAACGAAGGCGGCATCGCCAATGACGTATGTCAGGCACGCGGGGGTATGCCCCGGGGTGTGCAGAACGCTCGCCTCGAGATTGCCGATGGTAAAGGTGTCCCCTTCACTGAAAAGCCGGTCGAACTGACTGCCATCACGGGCGAACTCAGTTCCCGCATTGAAGGCTTTTCCAAAAATATCCTGAACTTCCATGATCTTATGGCCGATGCCTGTCTGGCCACCCAGCTGCTCATGCAGGTAGGGGGCGGCAGAGAGGTGGTCAGCATGGACGTGGGTTTCGAGGATCCATTCAACTTCTAGCTGATTGTCTCTGATGAAACGGATGATCTCGTCAGCCGACCGCACGTCCGTGCGTCCCGCCGCGTAGTCAAAATCCAATACCGAATCGATGATGGCGCAGGCCCTGCTGTCAGGGTCCTGAACCACGTAGCTGAATGTGTTTGTGGGTTCGTCGAAAAAGTGTTGTACCTGTGGGCTATTCATAGCGTCGTCACCTCTGCACGGTTGGTCACCTATTTCACAATTAGAACATTCTAATAATTATAACGATAGACTTAATCGAAATATTAAGCCTCTGCCTTTGATAGCTTGGCTCAATGAAAGTCGGATTGAATTCCGCAGCATGAAGGCGCAGCATAGTGTTTGAATGAATAACAATATTCCTTTAAGGATTACAAATTCGGGAGATTGAGTCATGACAGTCAATATCGGTGCTTTGGATCGCAGCATTCGTGCCATAGTCGGGGTGGTTCTGGTCGCCCTGGTTTTTATCGGACCTGAAAGTGCATGGGGCCTGATCGGTCTGATTCCTCTAGCGACGGCTGCTATGGGCAATTGCCCGGCTTACAGCTTGATCGGGATCAGCACCTGCAAGGCCGGCAACCGTTGAAAGGGGGGACACTATGATCAAGAGAACGGTTGGGACAGTGGTGCTTGCGCTGATGGTCTGTTTGCCCATGAGCGTCTCTGCGTCGGGCCATGATGGAGCTGTTGGGAAGGTGATGATCATCCTTTCAAGCAGTTCGCCACAGACTCAGGGAATGGCAATGGTTTTGGGTAACACCATGGCCCAGGAGGGAGCTGAGGTTGAGGTGCTGCTGTGTGACGCCGCCGGCGACCTCGCGCTCGCTAACCAGGATGGCAACACAGCCCTCGAGCCTAAAAAGGTTACGCCGGCTCAAATGCTGAATGGGCTCGTGGAGAAAGGGGCATCTGTCTCCGTCTGCGCACTTTATCTGCCTAACAGCGAATACATGGAGTCGGATCTTGCGGATGGTGTCTCTGTGGCCAAACCTTCCCAGATGACCGCCCTGATGCGGGATCCTGAAGTACGGGTGTTTGCATTCTGACCGGAGGTGCCAGGGGCGGTCGCGGCACCAGCTCAGCTGCCCCGGATTGGCCTCCTTCTGGTGAGGCCAAAGAATTAGTCAAACTTTCAAAGAGAGGAAGAGGTCTATGAAGACGAACCAGTTGACCAAGCCAGCCTTAATGCTGGGTTTGGCGCTCAGCATCAGCCTGGGCGTGTCAGGTTGCTCCCATGTTCACCATTGGAATGAGTCGCCTGATGAGTCCTCCATCAGTCAGGGCGCGTCACAGCGTGGACAGCCATTTGATACGAGCATTGATGCTGGGATGGCGCCTTTCGGCGATGTCATGACACAGGCTGTGTCCAATTACAACCGGCCGTCGCCGTACATCGGAACAGGCGGCCATGTGTCTGCTGGTGCTATGCCGGAACTGAAGCAGATGGGGTTCAGAACCGTGGTCAGCCTCCTCACTCCAGAAGAGGGGCTGAGCGATGAGCGTGACGCGGCCGGTGATGCAGGACTGGGGTTCCACGGCATCAGCGTATCTGGGGGGCCACCCACGGCGGACCAGGTGGATGAGTTCGCCAGAATCGTCTCGGAACAGGGCAACTACCCCATCCTCATGCACTGCGCCAGTGGTAACCGCGCGGGGGCGATGTGGGCCCTGTACCGGCATCAAGTCGGCGTTCCGGCAGAAATCGCCCTGGAGGAAGGCAGGGCCGTAGGGCTGGACAGCCTTGAGCCGGGCGTGCGTGAGCGACTTGGCCTGGGTGCTTCTGACTAGCTGATCAGTTCGAACTCCCGGGGCCGGGAGAGGTCGAAGACGATACAAAAGGCAGCTCCTGAGCTGCCTTTTCAGTATAGGCCCTGATGGCTTGCGCCTCGCGTCGGCAGAAATCCGCGACCGCTGGCCTCAGCTGCTCATCGCCCACCCAGTGGAAGGATTCGAACAGCTCCGGCTGGAAGCCGCGCTTGAGCTTGTGCTCGCCCTGGGCGCCGGCGTCGAAGCGGCTCAGCGCCCGTTCGATGCAGAGGTCGATGCCCTGGTAGTAGCAGGCCTCGAAGTGGAGTTGATCGTACTCCTCGAGACAGCCCCAGTACCGGCCGTAGAGGCGCTGTTCATCGTGCAGGAAGAGAGCAGCGGCCACGTAGTGGCCCTGGTGGACAGCCATGACCAGGGTGAGCTGTTCCGGCATGCGGTCCGCCAGGTACTGGAAGAAATCCCGGTTGAGGTAGGGGCGCTGGCCGCGCTTGAGATAGGTGGCCTGGTAGAAGACATGGAAAGCTTCCAGGGCGTTCTCCGGAATGCCGTTGCGGCCGGAGTAGTGGCGGAATTCAATGCCCTGGTCCGCGACCAGGCGCCGTTCCCGCCGGATCTGCTTGCGTTTGCGCGATTTCAGGGTAGCCAGGAACCCCTCGAAGTTCGGGAAGCCCGGGTTGTGCCAGTGGAATTCGCAGCTCAGGCGGCGCAGCCACTGGTCGCGATCCAGGTGGTGCTGTGATTCCGCATCCGGGAACAGCAGGTGCCAGCTGGAGTACGAGCCGCCTTCCAACTCCGCCAGAACAGCTTGCGTACTGCGGAATCCGGTACTGGCACCGTCCGCGTCAGGATGCAGCAGCAGGCGGGGGCCCTCGCAGGGCGTGAAGGGCACCGCGCTGAGCAGCTTGGGGTAGTAATCGCGCCCGTAATGGGCCCAGGCCTCTGCCCAGGCCCAGTCGAACACGTACTCGCCGAATGAGTGGTGCTTGCGGTAGCAGGGAAGGGCCGCGATCAGTTGGCCCTGGTCATCCCGTTCAATCCAGTGGTGGGGCGTCCAGCCGGTTGCCGTTGTGGTGCAGCCCGTGGTTTCCAGCCCGTACAGGAACTCATGGCGCAGAAACGGCGAATGTGTGCCCTGCAGGCGGTTCCACTCGCTCGGCTCGATAGCAGCGAGGCTGTCGATGAACGCCATGTTGCGCTCCCTATTGGGCCGGTATGGACAGCAGCGCGGAGGCGAGCCCGAAATAGACCAGGATACCGGCGACGTCGGCGATGAACGAAACCACCGGGGCGCTGGCTGTGGCCGGGTCCATGTTCAGCTTGTTGAGCACGAACGGCAGTGACATGCCGATGAGGCTGCCGCTGAGCACCACGATCACCATGGTCAGCGATACCACGTGGGCCAACTCGGCGCCGCCCCGGTAGAGCCCGATAGCCGCGACGGCGGCTGCCATGGTCAGCCCGAGCATCAGCCCCAGGCCGATTTCGCGCAGCAGCATGCGGAACCAGTCGCGGCTGATGACGTCACCGGTGGCGATGGCGCGCACCATGAGGGTGGCGGACTGGGAGCCGGCGTTACCGGCACTGGCGATCAACAGCGGCAGGAAGAACACCAGCCCCACGTGGGCCTGGATGGTGTCCTCGTAGAGCGAGATGCTTGCCCCTGAGAAAACGTTGGCGAAGACCAGCAGTACCAGCCACATGATGCGCTTCTGGTAGAGGGTTGTGAGCGCGGTTTCCTTGAGGCTGCCCGGCAGGTCGCCGACGCTGGCGCCCTTGTGGATGTCCTCGGTGGCCTCGGCCTCCTGAACGTCCATGGCATCGTCGTGGGTGACGATGCCGACCATGCGGTCTTCATCGTCCACCACCGGGACCGCCAGCAGGTCGTAGTCGGCGATCAGGCGTGCCGCCTCGGCGCTGGGTGCGTCCGTATGAACGTTGACCACCTCGGTCTGCATCAGGTCCTCGACCGACTCCCCGGGGGAGGCCACCACCAGCCCACTCAGGGTCACGATCCCCAGCAGGTGACGCTCGGTATCGAGCACGTAGGCGACGTAGATTGTTTCCTTGTTCAGCGCCTGCAGGCGCAGGCGCTCGATGGCCTGGCGGGCGCTGATGTGGGCCGGGACCGTGGCGTACTCGCTGGTCATCACCGAGCCAACGGTCCCCTCGGGGTAGCTGGTAAGCCGCAGCAGATCCTCGCGTTCGGCCTTGGCCAGGGCGGGCATCAGCGCTTCCTGAACGTCCTCGGGCAGTTCCTGGTAGAGGTCGGCCCGTTCGTCGGCGTTCATGTCCGTCAGCAGCCTGGCCTGGGCGTGACGGCCCAGGTGCTGGACCATGCTCAGCTGATGGGACGGCTGCATGTAGGGCAGTATTCGCGCCTGGGTACGGCGGTCGAGCTGGTCGAACAGGGCGTAGGCGGTTTCACCGTCGAGCTCGTCAATAACCCCACCGACTTCTGCGGGGTGGCGGTTATTGAGGAACTCAATGGCGGCATCAAGGTCGCCCTGTTCGAGCAGCGTCCGGACTTCGGATTCGAGTTCGGCGGTTTCGGTCATAGCCGTCTCCGGTCAGTCGGTGTTCAGCGCTGCCAGATCCTCCTCGGAGAGCATCTGTTCAAGAGCCGGGGATACCCGGGTCTGGAAGCGGTCGTCTTGGTGCTCGATAACGAGCACGGCAACGTCATGGGTGCGGGCATAGTCCAGCGTCTGCGTCACGCCCATCACCATGAAGGCCGTGGCCAGTGCGTCCGCCCTCCGGTTACTGGGGTGGAAGACGCTGGCCGAGGCCAGCGAATGCGTGACCGGACGCCCGTTGCGTGGGTCAATGGTGTGGGAATAACGCTGTCCGTCCACTTCAAAGTAGTTGCGGTAATCGCCTGAAGTGGCCAGCGACATATCCTCCAGCGGCAGTATATGGCGAGGGCTCTGTGGCCCGCCCCGGGGGACTTCAATGCCGATGCGCCATGGTGTGTTCTGCGCCTTGCGCCCGCTGGCCAGCAGGTCGCCCCCGATGTTCACAAGGTGGTTTTCATGGCCTCGTTCCTCCAGCAGGGCCGAGACCCGGTCCACCGCCTCGCCCTTGGCAATGGCCGATAGATCCACGAACAGGTCCGTCATGCGCCGGGCACGGTTGGCTTCCGGGTTGATCTCGAGGTTCCCGTGACCAACCTGTTCCAGGCGCGCCTCAATGGTGGCGTCCGCTGGTACCTCTGTAGGGCGGGCCTCGGGGCCGAAGCTCCACAGGTTAACCAGGCCGCCGATGGTGGTATCGAAGGCGCCTTCGGTGCGTTCCGAGAGGTCATCGGCCGCCTGCAGGACATCGATCACTCCTTCCGGCAGATTGACCCAGTCGCCCGGCGTGCTGCTGTTGAGCCGCATGAGGTCGGAGTCATCGCGGTAGGTGGACATGCCCTGGTCGACTTTGGCGAGAACCCCGCGCACGGCTTCATGCAGGGATTCACGACGCTCTTCGGGGAGCTCGCCGGCAACGCTGACCTGGTAGAAAGTACCGAAGATCCGCCCTTCAACCCGGGTGACGGGAACTTCCCGGTTTTGCGGCTCGCCGGGATCACTGCAGCCGCCCAGGAGCATCAGTGGGAGCAGAAGACAGAGGATGAGGGAAGGCGGAAGCGCGGTACGGCGTGGCATGACGGCTCCGGGCAGGTCAGTGACTGGCGGCATTATACCCTGTCCGGGCCGGCTTAACATCCGTGGCGCGGACACAAAAAAGCCCGGCCGGAGCCGGGCTTGTGTGGCGTGAGGAAGGCTGCGATCAGCTGTTGCTGTCCGCCATCTCCTCTTCCGCTGTCTCGACTTTTTCCAGAATGGTGTCGAGGACTTTCTGGCCTTTCTCGCCAGCCTGCTCCAGATAGATCTGGCGCACGTCCTTGCTGGCTTCGCGGAAGACCTCGCGCTCTTCCTCGGTCAGCTCAACCCATTCAGTGCCGCCTTCGTCGAGAATGGTCTGCAGCCGGTCCTCGTTGTACTCGCGCTGCTTCTCGCTGATCCAGGACACCATGTTGTCACGCACATCCAGAATCAGCTCCTGGCGCTCCTCGGAGAGGTTGTTGAACCAGTTGTTGCCGGTCGCCAGGGTGGTGATGAACTGGGCGTGGCGTGCGGAAGTGAGCACGTCCTGCTCCTCGTAGAAGCTCATCTCTTCGATAGCGAAGATCGGGTTCACCTGACCATCGATCTGACCCAGCTGGAGGCCGCTGTAGACCTCGGAGTAGGGGGTCGGGGTCGGGTTGGCGCCATAGGCCTTATAGGATTCGACCAGGATCGGTGAGGTCATGGTACGGATCTTGAAGCCCTCGAAGTCCTCCGGGCTGCGCAGGGCCTTGTCACCACTCCAGACCATCCAGCCTTCCGGGATGATGTCGAGCAGCTGCAGGTCCATTTCGTTGTACATCGGCTGGAAGAGTCCGTAGACCTCCGGATCCGACAGAACCGCGCGGTTCACCTCGGGGTCCTCGGACAGCACGAAGTGCAGCGTGAAGATGCCGACTTCCGGGATGGCGTCCGCCAGGTGGCCCGGGGAAGCGAAGGCGATCTCAATGGCACCGTTCTGGAGCAGTTCGGTCAGCTGGGAGGAGGTGCCGAGTGTCCCGTAGGGGTACACCTCAACCTTCACCTCACCGTCAGTACGCTCCTCAATGCGGCTCTTGAATTCCTGGGCGTAGGCGTCCTGGACGCTGCCTTCGACTTCTTCCAGCGCAAAGCGCCACGTGTCGGACTCGCGCTGTTTCGCCAGCTCTTCATCGCGATCCATCTCCTCCTGCGACGACTGCCCGCTGCTGGAGCTGTCGCTGGAGGTGTCACCGCCATCAGAGCAGCCATAGAGAAATGCCATGGCAAGCAGCATGATCAGGCCCGTAAGCCATTGGCGAGGTTGGTTCATACCCTGTCTCCCTCTGTTGGATTTTCTTGTTGATCCGCATTAAACATAACACATCTTTACAGCAGCAAAAGCAGTGAACGTGAATTTCCGGCAAAGCGTACGGGAATGTTGCCGAACCCCGGATCGTCAGACTATTGTTACGTATGAGCGACCTGCGGAGAGTCCCATGACGGACCAACCTCAAGCCGGCCACGGAGGTGGCTGGCGAAACGCCCTTAAGGCGCCCTTTGACTGGATCGACTCGGGTCTCGACTGGTTTGAGCGCAGTGCACTGATTCTCTGTGTGGCGGGTATGGCGACAGTGACTGTCGGCAATGTCATCGCCCGCAACCTGCTGGGTTTCAGTCTGCAGTTCGCCAACGATGTGGCCCAGATGCTGCTGGTGATGGTGACCTTCCTGGGGATCGGTATCGGGGCACGTCATGCCCGTCACATCCGGGTTTCGGCGCTGCACGACCTGCTCCCCCATCTGGGACAGAAAATCCTGCTGGTTATTGTGAGCTTCACCACCGCCTGGCTGCTGTTCTCGCTGGCGGATTTCGCGTGGAACTATGCTGGCGCCGTGCAGCGCACCTGCCGGGTTCTTCCAGAGGCTGTTGATCTGGGGCTGTTTTCACTGCCCGTTGGCGGCATGCCGCTGGCAGCGGGCATTGTGGCCACACTGGTTGGCATTGCCCTGGCGGGGCACCTGATCCGCCTGATCAGTGAGGGCGGCGCCCGGCTTCTGGACCGCTTTGACGGGATCCAACGCCAACTGATGGTGCTGGCGGCGCTGGTGGTGTTGGCGCTTCTGGCCTGGGGGATCTTCACTGTGTTCATCGGGATGGTGGAAGCGCGCAGTGGCCAGTGCCGGGTGACGTCGTCCACCGGCTTCCCGGTCTATCTCAACTATATGGTCGTGCCGCTGGGCTTTCTGTTTGGTGGTATCCAGTTTTTCCTCGCGGGGGTCCGCAACCTGATCAGTCCTGAGAACTACCTGTCCTGGTATCAGAAGGATGAGTACGAGGAAGAGGGTGTGGATCCGGGTATGACCGGTGGCTTTGACCCCGAAGAGGATGCGGCTGAGGAGCGTGACCGTGGCTGAACTGATTGAATGGCTCAACCTGTCTTCCATGGCCACGCCGGATGTCGCTCTGGTGGTCGGCGCCGTGATGATCGTGCTGCTTCTGATGGGCTACCCCATGATGGTGCCGCTCACCGCCGGCGCGCTGCTTCTGATGGCCGCGAAGTTCTCGGGGCTCAACGAGTCCACCCTGATCCAGCAGATGATCGGGGGTGTGGAGCAGACAGTGCTGGTGGCCGTGCCCATGTTCATACTGGCGGCCGACATCATGATCAAGGGCCACACGGCCAATCGATTACTGGATCTGGTCAGCAAGTTTGTGGGCCACATCCGCGGCGGGCTGCCGGTCACCACGGCGGTTTCCTGCACGCTGTTCGGAGCGGTTTCGGGCTCCACCCAGGCCACGGTGGTGGCGATGGGTCGTCCACTAAGGCCACAGCTGATCAATGCCGGCTACTCGGACCGCTTCGCCATTGCCCTGATCATCAACGCGAGCGATATCGCGCTTCTCATACCGCCGTCCATCGGGATGATCATCTATGGTGTGGTTTCCGGCACCTCCGTAGGGGCGCTGTTCATTGCCGGTATCGGTCCGGGCCTTCTGATCCTCGCGCTGTTTGCGGTCTACTGCTATGGCATCTCGGTATGGAAGGGCATACCGGTGCAGCCCAAGGCAAGCTGGAACGAACGGCTGATAGCCCTTAAACGTGCCAGCCTGGCCACCGGCTTCCCGGTGATCATCATTGGCGGTATCTACACCGGTACCTTCAGTCCCACCGAGGCGGCGTCGATGTCGGTGGCCTATGCACTGTTCCTGGAGATGATTCTGTACCGGCAGGTGCGGCCTTCCCAGCTGCCCGAGATCGCGCTCTCCACCGGCATGATCACCGCCGTGGTTTTCATTCTGGTAGCCGCCGGCATGGCGTTCTCCTGGATGATCTCCTTTGCCCAGATTCCGAGTCTGTTGCTGGGAGACATGCTGGCCGAGGCCTCCCAGCATCCCTATCAGCTGCTGATCCTGATTGCGGTGGCGTACTTCGTGGGCTGTATGTTCGTGGACCCGATCGTGGTGATCCTGGTGCTCACGCCGATCTTCTCACCGGCCATTGCTTCCGCGGGCCTGGATCCCGTGCATGTGGGGACGCTGGTGGTGCTCCAGGCGGCCATTGGTTCGGCAACACCACCCTTCGGGTGTGACATCTTCACGGCCGTGGCCATATTCCGGCGGCCCTATCTTGAGGTGATCCGCGGAACACCGCCCTTTGTCATGATCCTGCTGTTCGCAACTGCAATGCTGATCATGTTCCCGCAGATCGCACTCTTCCTGCCCAATCTGATGCGGTGATACCAATCCTGACGGGAGGGTCCTGATGAGTCACGAACCCGCCGAGGTCCGTTTCCATGTTGAGGGCGAGGCGCTGGCCGGCTGGTGGTTCCAGCCGGCAACGCCCGTGCGCAGCCCGTGCCCCTGTATTGTGATGGCCCATGGTCTCGGGGGTACCCGGGATGCGGGGCTTGTCCCCTATGCCCGGGCCTTTGCAGAGGCTGGATTTGCGGTACTGCTTTTTGATTACCGGCATTTCGGGGCGAGCGCGGGTGAGCCACGGCAGCTGGTGTCCGTGCAGCGCCAGCTGGCGGACTGGCAGGGCGCCATTGATTTCGCACGCCAGCAGCAGGGCATTGACCCAGAGCGCATCGCGCTTTGGGGATCGTCGTTTTCGGGGGGACATGTGCTGGTGGCAGCAGCCCGTGACGGCGGTGTTGCAGCGGTTTCCGCTCAGGGTCCGATGATGGACGGCCTGGCTGCTGTACTGAATGTGGTCAGCTATGCCGGCATCGGTGGCATCCTGCGCCTGAGCACCCTGGCACTGAGGGACCAGCTTCGCGCCCTGGTGGGCGGCGCCCCCCTGTACGCGCCCATCGTTGGCCGCCCGGGTGAAACGGCGGCCATGGCCACCGAGGATGCCTATGACGGGTACCGGGCTATTGCGCCTCCAGACTGGCGTAATGAGCTGGCGGCGAGACTGGCACTGCAGCTGCCGCTTTACCGTCCGCTGCGCCATGCGCGTCGGCTGACGTGTCCGGCACTGATCCAGGTCTGTGGCCGTGATTCCGTAGCGCCGCCGGAGGCAGCGGAGAAAGCCGTGAGCAGAGCCGGAGGCCGGGCGGAACTGAAGCGTTACGAGGACCTGGGGCATTTCGATATCTACGTGGGGGATGGATTCGAGCGCTCATGCGCGGATCAGATTGATTTCTTCCAACGCCATCTTCTGTCATGAAAGAGGCCCCGATCCCGGATAACGAACCGGAGCGGCAGGCGGCTCTGGATGAGTACGAACTGCTCAGCGGGAGCCCGGAAGAGTGGTTCGACGACATCGTTGCCGTCGCAGCCGAGGTCTGCAGCAGTGAAATGGCCATGGTCAATCTGCTCGACCGGGATCAGCAGCTGTTCAAGGCTGCGGTGGGTGTGAACCGGGAGCATTTCATTCCGGAGCGTTCCTCCTCGTTCTGTGGTCACGCCATTGTCCAGTCCGATGTGTTCGAGATCCCCGATGCCCGCGAGGATGAGCGTTTCCATGACAACCCCTGGACGCTGGACCATGGTGTCCGGTTCTATGCCGGTGTGCCCCTGGTCAACGCGGATGGCTATGCACTCGGGACCATCTGCGTGCTGGACCGTCATCCACGCCACCTGGATGAGCGTCAGAAGGAATCGCTGAAGTCGCTGGCGCGCGTGGTCATGAAACACATTGAGACCCGCCGCGCCGAGACCTTCGGCTGGCGTGTGAGTGAGCTGATCCAGCAGAGCGATGATTTTGTGGCCATGGTGGATGCCACAACGTTCACGGTGCTCTACGTCAATGACGGTCTGGCCGATCTTGTAGGGACAGCAAGCGATCGTCAGTCGCTCAAACAGCTGGCCATCAGCGGCATTTTCCCCTCGCTGACACCGCAGCGGCTGAGCGAATGGGCGGCTCTCACCCCGGATCAGGGATCCGTGGATCTTTTCTCGGAGACGCTCAGGGGGGCGGACCAGGAACGTGTGGTGAGCCTCAGGATCACCCCCTCCCGGGTCCGGGATCGGCCGGTGCTCCTGCTGGTGGCCGAGGACATGGAGGCACTTCTCAGCAGTCGCAAACGCGAGGAGCAGGCAGCCAGTGAGGTGCGGCGTCTGGCCCTGGTGGCCCGTAAGACTGATAACCCGGTCATCATTACCGACGCTGAGGATCATATCGAGTGGGTGAATCCGAGCTTTGAGTCACTGACCGGCTACCCGCTGGATGAGGTGCGTGGACTGCGGCCAGGGGATTTCCTGCAGGGTCCGGACACGGATGAGCAGGCCCGGCGACGGCTCGCCATTGCCATTGCCAACGGTGAACCGGTACGCCAGGAGATTCTCAATTACAGTCGCCAGGGCCATACCTACTGGCTCGATCTGGATATCCAGCCGGTGCATGATGATGGGGGGCGGCTGGTGAATTTCGTGGCCGTCCAGACCGACATCACAAGGCGCAAGGAGCTGGAACACCGGCTGCGCCAGGCCAAGGAGGACGCGGATCGCTCCAACCAGGCCAAATCCCAGTTTCTGGCCAACATCAGCCATGAACTGAGGACCCCCCTGAACGGTATTATCGGAATCAGCGAGCTGCTCCAGCGGGATCAGAAACGACCGGATGCCGAGGAGCAGCTGTCGACCCTCAAGGATTCGGCCAACGGCCTTCTGGAGATCATCAACGATCTGCTGGATCTGTCCAAGATCGAGGCCCGCAGCCTTGAGCTGGAACTCCGGCCTTTTGATCTGGACCGTATGCTGCGCAATCTGGACAACCTTTTCCGCCCGCAGGCGGAGGGTAAGGGCGTCACGCTCCATTTCGATATAGAGGAGCAGGTCCCCCGGCACCTGCACGGCGACGAGCAGCGCCTGCGCCAGGTTCTGATGAACCTGTTGGGCAACGCGCTCAAGTTCACCCAGCAGGGGACGGTAACCCTTGCCATCGACTCCCGTGCCTCCTTCGGTGATACCTGCAACCTGGCGTTCCGGATTACGGACTCCGGTCCCGGGATTGAACCGTCCGCACGCGACAGGATCTTTGAACCCTTTGGACAGGCGGATGCGTCCCTGGCAAGACGTTATGGTGGGACCGGGCTGGGTCTGACCATCTGCCAGCGTCTGGTGGAGCTGATGGGGGGCAGCATCCAGGTGGAGAGCGAGGAGGGCCAGGGCGCCACCTTCTCGTTCGTACTGCCGCTGCTGGCAGCGTCCGAAACAGAGGTGCACCGCCTGGAGGACGACCAGGATGACATGCGCGTGGAGTCCTTTGCCGGCGAACCGAGTGTGCTGCTGGTGGATGACAACCCGGTCAACCGCCATGTCGGGGAAGCCATGCTGGGGGAACTGGGCATGCGGGTAACCAGCCGCGAAGATGGCGCCGGGGCGCTGGAGGCGTTTTCAGGCGGGGTCTTTGACCTGGTTCTTCTGGATATCCAGATGCCGGATATGAACGGCTATGATGTGGCGATCCGGATGCGGGACCTGGATGCCAGCCATCAGCGCCACACCCCGCTGGTGGCGGTAACGGCGCACAGCGCGCCGGATCTCGACAGCCGGCAGGCCGGTTTCATGGATGGCTACCTGACCAAACCCCTGACGTTCCAGGGGCTGTACCGCATGTTGAGCCGGTGGCTGGCACAGGGTGAGCATCCGACCACGGGGGCCACGGTTGAGGAAGGTGCTGCCGGCGACAAACCGGCCTCGGGAACCACTCTGGCGCAGGAACCCATGGTGGACCGGGATCTGGTCCTGAGGAACCTGGGCGGCAACCCGCGACTCATGGGCACGCTCAAGGATCTGTTTGAGCAGCAGCATGAGCAGTACCTGGAGGCGATCGCCAGAGCCCACGCTGACGATGACGCGGCGGCCCTGGCCGAGGCGGCGCACGGGTTGAAGGGGGCGGTGGGGTACTTCACCGCCGGCCGGCTCTGGCAGGCTGTGTCGGATATGGAGAAAACGGCCCGCGATGGCAGCCTGCCGGAAAAAGCCGCTCTCTCCGAACTCGATCAGGCCGTGCGTGAGATGGCGCGGGAGATCCGCAACCTCAGTCCGGATCAATCGTGAACTCAACCTCCACGCTGGCGCCGTTGTCCAGAAAACGGAGGCGGTCGGCCAGGCTCGCCACGACTCGGATGCCACGCCCGTAGGCGTGGGTTGCCACCTCATCCGCCGAATCCATTGACGAGAAGCTGGTGGTATCGAATCCTGAACCGCTGTCCATGACCATCAGCCTCAGGGCATTGCGATTATGGTACTGGCTGCGGGTGGCCAGGATCTTGATGAAGCCTTCGTTCAGTGCGGCCAGGCGCTGCTGGCGCTCCTGCACATAGTGGTCAAACCCCTGCTCCGTCTTACTGCTGGACTCCATGCCGAGAAGGCCATGGTCCACCGCATTGTTGAGCAGTTCCGTCAAAACCACGAACGCTTTCTGGCGCAGACGCCTGTCCAGGCGCAGGTTTTCCAGGACCTGGTTGACGGTTGGCACGATCTCCGTTCGGCTGATATCGGAACCGCGGAGCTCAAGCCGGAAGTCCCAGCCCGCCATGCTGTTGTCATCGCCGCTGCTTTCCGGCGGCTGGTCGATGCCGTCTTCATTGCTGAAAGGCACCTCCATTGGGGTGTCAACGGCCAGCGCCAGCATGGACTGGTCATCGTCCGGCAGCCTGGTGCCCCGGAACCGGGAGATTGCGTCGGTAACCGACTCCACCAGGCTGTGGTTTGTGCTGCAACCGGTCAGAACGGCTTCCAGGCGGGTGCTGCCGAACATCTCGTTATCCGCGTTGCGCGCCTCCACCAGCCCGTCTGTACAGGCGAAGAAACAGTCGTCGACGTTAACGGTGCAGAGCTGGGCGGTGTCGTCAAAATCCTGATCATCCAGCACGCCCAGCGGAGGGTGGGCCGATGGAATACGGTGGCGGATGGCGCCTTCCGGGCACAGCACATAGGCCTGTGGGCAGGCCCCGTTCCAGGCGATCAGGGCGTGGCGCTGGGGGTTGATCAGCACCACGGTGGCCGCGAGGAAGTGATTCGGTGGCAGGCGTGCCCGCAGGCGCTGGTTGATCTGGCGCACGATGGAGGCCACGCCATAGCCGCGCCGGCTCATCTGGTAGAAGATCTCCATGGCCGGCATGAGGGTAATGGCGGCCGGTAGACCGTGGCCGGTGGCATCGGCCATGAGGGCATAGGTGTTGCCGGAATGCGAGTTGACGGTTGATATGACGTCGCCGCTGAACTGTTCCAGGGAGCGGACGGATTGATGGATCCGGGTATCCGACGTGGTGTAGTTCTGTATGATCCGGTCAATCATCTGCTGCGCCAGGTCGTTCTCGGCGCGGCTGTGCCGATAATAGCTTGAGAGTTCGGTATTACGGCGCTCGAGTTCGCGCTGGAGGTTGGCGATGCGCTGGGAGCTGCGCACTTTCGCGGCCAGGATCGGGAAACTGATGGGCTTGGTCAGGTAGTAGTCCGCACCTGTGTTCAGGCCCGCCGCCTGATCCTGCTCCTCGTTGTTGGAGGAGATCATCATGACGGGCACCCAGCGCTGCTCCATCATCCCCTTGATATGGCGGCAGGCCTCCAACCCATCCATGACCGGCATCTTGACGTCCAGGATGACCAGATCCGGGGATTCCCTGGAAAAGGTTTCAACCGCTTCACGCCCGTTTTCGGCGACCAGCACCCGGTGACCTTCCTCATCAAGGTAGGACTGCAGGAGCTGACGGCTGAGAAGGTCGTCTTCCGCAACCAGAATGGTCAGTTCCGACGGCGCTTCCATGGATCAGTCGATGAAACGGAACATGCGCTGGAAATGCGCGATCTCCAGGATCTCCTGTACAACGCCGGTGGCGCCTCGGATCACGATTTCAATGCTGCGGTCCTGGGCTTTCTCGCGCAGCAGGAGCAGGGTTCCGAGAGCAGCACTGTCCAGGTAATCCAGCTTGCTGAGGTCGAGCACAATGAATTGCGCGCCGGGGGTGTCCAGCGCTTCCGTCTGTTTGGGCTTGAATTCGCTGTAGGCGTTGAAGTCAAACTGTCCGGAAAGGTTAAGGGTGACAGTGCCTTCCCCGTCGTCGTGCTTATCAATGCTGAACATGGGTCAGTGTCCTTCGTTGGGGTCAGAACAGGTCTACGCTGCCCTCGGACATGGAGTCCTGGGTCAGCGTGTTGTCTCGGATGCGCGTCTGCTCATCGCGTGCGCGCTCCACTTCATCCGCCAGCTCGCGCAGCCAGGTTTCCGGCTCCAGGTCCGTCTGCCCACGGATGCGGATAACGGAATCGTCCACCAGCGCCAGACGGTCGTTCACGCGCTGCAGGATCTGGTCGACCATGTCCTGGAACTGCATCTTGCGCACACCGGTGTTCACATCCTCGTTGACCGTCTCGGCGATGCCGGCCAGCTCGTTGGCCGCCTCGTTGCGCGAGGCGTCGAGCGTGCGGATTTCCTCCATCAGTGACTCAACGGATTTCTTGGACTGCAGGGCAAAGTTCATGTCCTGAGAGGCCACCTCGTTGATGGACTGCTCGACGTGGGTTACCAGGTCCTGGACCGTGGAGACGTTGCGGCGGATGTCCTCACTGAACTGCTGGGAACGGCTGGACAGGTTCTGGACTTCCTGAGCCACCACCGCGAAGCCGCGGCCCGCCTCGCCGGCCCGAGCGGCCTCGATCGCGGCATTGATGGCCAGCAGGTTGGTCTGGCCGGCGATGCTGTCCATTTCGCCCAGGTTGCCGTCGATCTTCTGCACTTCGCCCGTGATCTGGCCCATGGTATCCACCAGCTCCACGGAGATCCGGCTGGTCTCGACGATGGTGTTGACGAAGTTCTCCAGCACGGCGGTGACATCCTGGACCATGCGTTCGAAGCTGACGTCGCCATCATCGTCGTTGCCGGTCACGGATTCACTTGCGGAGAGCATGCGCCGGATCACGTCATCCTGGGTTTCCAGGTGGGACTGCAGCTGGAAAAACAGGTTCATCATGTCCGGAACGGAATCGTCCAGAAGCCCCTTGAGCTGGCCGGTATCGGTGCGCACGCGGTCAAGGTTGTCCTGATAGGTGGAGAGGATGTCGTTAAGCCGCTCCCGGAAGCCGCTGAACTGGTCGTTCACGGCCGCATGGGCCTGCTCCGCCTGGCTTTCACGCCCCTGATTCAGCGTCCAGGTACCGAGTACACCCACGCCCGCCACACCCAGCACACTGAGACTGACCGCAGCCGTGGTGGGCACGCCCAGAAAGAGCCAGTGCAGCCAGGGACCGACGATGGCAAGACCCACGGACATCAGGATCGGAGGGGAGGTAATGTTGGCTCGACTACTACGCATTTCGGGCATTACGCCACCGTTCCGTGCATTGGATCAGTCTGGATGTCATTATTGACAGGCTTTTTCACAGTTGTCTGAGACAAGCTTATGCGGTCCTGCCGCTGGGTCAAACGGGAATCCCGCGAATGACGCCTGCCGGGGACTGCGCGTATTGTTCAATCTACGTTCAGGATCAGTCTGGATGCCGCAGCACGACAGTGCCACCCGTCCCGGTTGGGACCGCGACGCGGTTGTTGCCTCGCTTCCCCCCTTCAGTTTCTCGCAGACCCCGGAGCCGGATACCACGGTTGCCGCCTACCAGGCATTCTACCGTCTCGAACCGGGTTCGGAATTCCCTTCGGTGCGCCACCATCTGGGTTGGATACGGGCAGCGGGGTATCGTATCGCCACGCATTATTACGAGCAGCCCGGTGCCCATGGGACCGTATTTATTTTCCACGGCTACTTTGACCATGCTGGCCTCTATACCCGCATGATCCGTTACTGTCTCGGTCTGGGGCTGAATGTGCTGATCTATGACCTGCCGGGGCATGGTCTGTCGAGCGGGCGGCCGACCGCCATCGGGAGTTTCCGTGAGTACCAGCGGGTTCTTCTAACGGTTCTGGGCCTTTCCCGGGATCGTGTGCCCGGGCCCTGGATTGGCGTCGGGCAGAGCACCGGTGGCGCCGTTCTGATTGACTACCTTCTTTCCTGTCGTGAGGCACCGGACGCCATTGCGTTCAGCGGTGTGGTGCTGCTGGCGCCACTGGTGCGGCCGGCGGGCTTCAGCAGTGGCAAATGGCTGCACATGCTGATGAATCCATTCCGGGAGACCTGGAAGCGGGTGTTTACCGCCAACAGTAATGACAATGAGTTCGTGCGCTTTCTCAAGGAGCATGATCCGCTGCAGTCCCGGTTCATGGCCATGAACTGGGTGACCGCCCTGAAACGCTGGATCCCGCGTATCGAGGCGGCACTGCCGGTGGACTATGATCTCGCTGTGGTCCAGGGCGAGCAGGACATGACGGTGGACTGGCGGCACAACCTGCGCGTGCTGCGGCGTAAGTTTCGGCGCCTGCGGCTTTACCAGATCCCGGAGGGCAGGCATCATCTGGTGAACGAAGCGGATCCCATCCTGGGCCAGGTTCAGGACGCGGTTGGCGCTGAGATTGAGCGGGTGCTGGCGGAAGCCGTCATGCCCGGTGTCCATAGAAAGGGGAATGAGGAATGAAAAAAACGCTGATGGCTGTTGCGCTGAGCACGACCATGGTCAGTGGCTGTGCTACCCAGGACGCCTATACCGGTGAACAGCAGACCTCGAAGACCGTTATCGGCAGCGTGATCGGTGCTGTTGCAGGTGCGGCCACTGGTGCCGCGACGTCGAGCAAGGGTGACCGTGAGAAGGGCATCATGATCGGCGCCGCCTCGGGCGGACTGCTCGGTGCCGGTATCGGCCAGTACATGGACCGCCAGGAAGCACAGCTGCGCCAGCGGCTCGAAGGTACCGGCGTCCGGGTCAAGCGTGATGGCAACAAGATTGAGCTGATCATGCCCGGCAATATCACCTTTGACGTGGATCAGTCGAACATCCGTTCGTCTTTCTACAATGTGCTGGACTCCGTGGTGCTGGTGGTGAAGGAGTTCGACCAGACCGCCATCGCAGTGGGCGGGCATACCGACAGTACCGGCAGTTTTGAGTACAACCAGCAGCTCAGTGAGAGGCGCGCCCAGTCCGTGGCCCAGTACCTGCTCAACAAGGGCGTGGCGCAGGGGCGTGTTCATACCACCGGCTATGGCCCGCGCTTCCCCATCGCCAGCAATGATACTGAGCAGGGACGGCAGCAGAACCGCCGTGTCGAGATCGACCTGATGCCCATGGAGTGAGGCCTCAGCCCGCCCCGCCGGGATAGACGGTGCTGACGGTCAGTACCGTCATGATCCCGCATAGAATATTCAGGGGCAGGCCGGCGCGCATGAAATCGATGAACCGGAACCCGCCAGGGCCGAAGACCATCAGATTGGTCTGGTAGCCCAGCGGCGTAGTGAAGCTGGCGGAGGCTGCCATCATCAGGGTGAGCACAAAGGGCTCCGCCGGCATGCCGGTGCTCTGGGTGATCGCCAGCACAATCGGAAGCGTCAGCAGTGCCGCCGCGTTGTTGGTGATCATCTCGGTCATGACGTTGACCAGCGCATAGGTGGCCACCAGCATCAGCAGGTAGTCCCCCGCTGTCAGGCTGAGCACACCGTGAGCCAGCCAGGCGGCTGCCCCCGTATTGTCCATGGCATTACCGAGCGCGAATGAGCACGCGATGGTCAGCAACACATGGCCATCCAGGCTGCGCCGGGCCAGGTTCAGGTTCAGGCACTTGGTGGCCATCATCGCCAGTGCGCCGACCATGGCGGCATGCAGCATCGACAGGGTGTTGGTGGCGGCCAGCACCACCACCGCCAGCAGGATGGTCCAGGCCCGCCAGGACTTGCGGTGGTCCGGGCTTTCCTCTTCCGTGTCGTTGACCAGCAGGAAGTCCCGCGAGTAGCGCTGTCGGGTCACGAACACGGGCCGCGCCTCCAGCAGAAGCGTGTCCGCCGATTCCAGGCGGATATTGCCGAGGTTGCCTTCAATACGCTTGCCGTTGCGGGCAATGGCCAGTACCACTGCGCCGTATTTCTCCCGGAAGCGGCTCTCGCGGATGGTACTGCCCACCGCCAGGCACTCGGGGGATACCACGGCCTCGACAATGCGCCGCTCTGGTGCCTCCTTGGCAAGCAGGGGCTGTTCCTCGGTGGAGGGCACCAGCCCCCGGATCTGGCGCAGTTCAATGATCGACTGGACGTCACCGGCGAACACCAGGCGGTCGCCGCTGCGCAGCCGTTCTTCGGACGGCACGGCGGTGACCACACCGCCTTCGCGCTCGATTTCCACCAGGTACAGGCCCTGAAGGTGGCGCAGCCCGGCTTCTTCCACAGTCTGGCCGACCAGCGGACCGTCATTGGCCACGGCCATCTCCACCGTGTATTCACGGAAATCGCCGAACATCTGCCTGCCATTATTCCGGCGGCCACGGAGCACGAATGGCAGCCAGAGCACGATGAAGATAAGGCCGGCCAGCACCACCGGCACACTGATCCGGGTGATATCGAAGAGGTGGAACCCTTCGGTATCCGCCAGATCCATATAGAGGCCATTGACGATGAGGTTGGTGCTGGTGCCGATCAGCGTCAGTGTGCCGCCCAGGATGGCGGCGTAGCTCAGTGTCATGAGCAGCGGCGCCACGGGAATGCCGTGGTGGCGGGCCCAGCGAGCAATGGCCGGGATGAAGGTGGCAACCACCGGGGTATTGTTCAGGAAGCCACTGAGGCCGGCGACCGGGGCGATGACCCTGGCCTGTGCGTACCGTATCGTTTGCGGGTGCCCGAGCAGGTGCTTGATGATCCAGTCCAGCCCACCGGTGTTATGGATGCCGGCCGCGATCACGTACATGAAGGCAACGGTGATCAGGCCGCTGTTGCTGAAGCCGGCCAGTGCCTCCTGGTGGGTCAGAATGCCGGAGACGGTCAGGAAGATCAGGGCCGTGAGCATGACCAGGTCGGTCCCAAGGCGTGTGGTCATCAAAGTGATGAGCACACCGGCCACGGTCATAAGGCTTATCCAGCCGTTCCAGTCCATTACGCCTCTCGGGTCATCTGTGAAATACCGGGAGAGGCTACCACTGGCCCATATTACCAGAAAGCCTTATTGTTCATTTTGATATTCGTTTACGGAATTAATAAAAAGGGGAGGAGAAGGCGGACACCCGGCTGGGCGGGTGTCCCGGGGGTAGGTTCAGGAACGACGGTTCAGGAAGTCCTCAACCTTGCTCCTGAGCTCACTGAGGCGTGACTCGCCACTGGCGCGAAGTTCCTCGAGTCGTGTGCGGGCCGTATCAATATCCTCCTTGAGGTCCGCAATACGCTTGGCGGTCTTTTCCTTGAGTTCTTCCGTGGCCTGATGGTTCTCCGCCTTGGCCTTGTACTCATTGAACTGCGCCCGAAGAGTCTCGAGCCGGCTTTCCCAGCTCTCAACCTGCGTTTCCAGTTTCTGGATCAGCGTATCCTTCAGTGACATGTCACACCTCCCAGAGTGTGTCAGAACAGTACCCGTGCCTTGATGGTGCCCTTCACTTCACGGAGTTTCTTCAGGGCCACATCGCTGTACGCCTTGTCGACGTCCACCACGACATAACCAATCTGATCATTGGTGCGCAGGTACTGTCCACACACATTGACGTCATTTTCGGAGAAGATCTGGTTGATCTCGGACATGACGCCCGGGATGTTCTCGTGGATGTGCAGCAGCCGGTGCTGGTTCGGGTGCTCCGGCAGGGCCACTTCCGGGAAGTTCACCGAGCCCACGGAGGTACCGTTGTCGCTGTAGGTGGACAGCTTCTCGGCCACTTCGGAGCCGATGTTCTCCTGCGCCTCCACGGTGGAGCCACCCACGTGGGGGGTCAGTATGACGTTGTCGAACTCACGCAGCGGGGAGACGAACTCCTCGTTGTTGGACTTCGGTTCGGTCGGGAAAACATCCACGGCCGCGCCAAGCAGCTTACCAGAGCGCAGGGCGTCGGCGAGGGCATCAATGTCCAGCACGGTACCGCGCGAGGCATTGATCAGGATGGAGCCCTGCTTCATCTGGGCCAGCTCCTCGGCGCCGAACATGTTGCGTGTGGATTCGGTCTCCGGGACGTGCAGGGTCACCACGTCGGATATCGCCAGCAGCTCCTTCATGGAGCTCACCTGGGTGGCGTTGCCCAGTGACAGCTTGGCGATGACGTCGTAGAAGTAGACATGCATGCCCAGGGATTCGGCCAGCACGCTCAGCTGTGAGCCGATGTTGCCGTAACCGATGATGCCCAGGTTCTTGCCCCGGGTTTCGTAGCTGTTGCTGGCGGACTTGGTCCAGACACCGCGGTGGGCGGCGGCGTTTTTCTCGGGAGTGCCGCGCAGCAGCAGGATGGTCTGTGCGATCACCAGCTCCGCCACGCTGCGCGTGTTGGAATGCGGCGCGTTGAAAACGGCAATACCGCGCTTCTTGGCGGCTTCCAGATCGACCTGGTTGGTGCCGATGCAGAAGCAGCCCACGGCCACCAGCTTGTTGGCGTGCTGGAACACCTTCTCAGTGAGCTGGGTGCGGGAGCGGATGCCGATGAAATGGGCATCCTTGATCTTCTCCAGCAGCTCGTCCTCCGGCAGGGAGTGGCTGATGTGTTCGATGTTGGTGTAGCCGGCTGCGTTCAGTGCATCCACGGCCGACTGGTGAACGCCCTCAAGAAGCAGAAAGCGAATCTTACTCTTGTCGAGTGATGTCTTAGCCATGACAGAAAATTCCCGTCTGAGTCAGAGTTTTCGAAAAAATAAAGTGAAATCAGAAAGTTGCGGTCTTCGCCGCATTGCTGGAGAAGCTATGGTAGCATAGCTTACGATCTTTCCCGACTTTTGGTCGGATTTTGAACAGCTCCTGGAGGAATCCTGACGCTATGAGTACAACGGCAACGGCGTTCGATCCGCAGACACTTGAAGGACTTCTTACCGACGGTGGTAAGGTCCTGACCGCCCCTGACGATCTGGCCGCCTATGGCTGCGACTGGACCCGCATCTACGACCCGGCGCCACTGGCTGTGGTGCTGCCGAAATCAACGGAGGAGGTTCAGGCCATCGTCCGGTACGCCAATGAGCAGCACATGGCGCTGGTGCCCTCCGGTGGCCGCACCGGCCTGAGCGCAGGTGCTGTCGCCGCCAACGGTGAACTGGTGGTGGCCATGGATCGCATGAACCGGATCCTGGATTTCAATGCCAATGACCGTCTGGTGCAGTGCGAGGCGGGTGTGGTGACCGAGCAGCTGCAGCAGTACGCGGACGAGCAGGGCCTGTACTATCCGGTGGATTTCGCCTCCGCCGGTTCCAGTGAACTGGGCGGCAACATTGCCACCAATGCTGGCGGCATCAAGGTGATCCGCTATGGCATGACCCGTGACTGGGTGCTGGGCCTGAAGGTGGTCACCGGTGCCGGCGAGATCCTGGAGCTCAACAATGGGCTCGAGAAGAACAACACCGGCTATGATCTGCGCCAGCTGTTCATCGGCGGCGAGGGCACCCTGGGCTTCATTACCGAGGCGACCATGAAGCTGGCGCGCCAGCCCTCCAATCTGACGGTGATGGTTCTGGGGCTGAATGACCTGAGCAATACCATGGATGTGCTCCAGAGCTTCCGCTCCAAGCTGGACCTGACCGCTTACGAGTTCTTCTCCAATGAGGCGATCGGGCATGTCCAGGCGCATGCCGAGGTGCCGCGGCCGTTCGAGACCGAGTGCCCCTACTACGCGCTGCTGGAGTTCGAGGCGACCTCCGAGGGTGTGATGGAGGAGGCCATGGCGCTGTTCGAGCACTGTGTGGAGCAGGAGTGGGTGGTTGATGGTGTCATCAGCCAGAGCGAGAGCCAGGCACAGAAGCTGTGGCAGCTGCGGGAGCGGATCTCGGAGTCCATTGCGCCGCATACGCCCTACAAGAATGATCTGTCAGTGCGGATTTCGAAGGTGCCGGAGTTCCTGAACGAGATCCACTCGGTGGTGAGCAAGGAGTACCCGGATTTCGAGATCATCTGGTACGGCCACATTGGTGACGGCAACCTGCACCTGAACATCCTCAAGCCGGCGGATATGGAGAAGCAGGAGTTCTTCAAGCGCTGTGAGACGGTGAACGATCTGGTGTTTGATATCGTTCAGCGTTACGAGGGCAGTGTCTCCGCCGAGCATGGTGTGGGGATGGTGAAGAAGAAGTACCTCGGGTTTACGAAGAGTGCCGAGGAGATTGCTGTTATGAAGGGGATCAAGAAGGTGTTTGACCCCAACGGCATCATGAATCCCGGGAAGCTGATCGACGCTGACTGAGGTTTGGCGTTGTCACCAGCTTGCTGGGTTGGCTGCTGGTGGCGCGCCGGGGGATCCCTTTCAGGGACCGCTGTACATACATCCCTGTACGCTGGCGCGATGACATCCTGTCATCGAGCCTCCCTGAAAGGGATTCCCCGCCACACCACTTAATACCCTTTCGGTAGCGCAGACCAGCTTCCCTCAGCCTTTGTGGCTGATCGACCTTCCTGTCTAGTCTGATTCCTGCTCGAGATACTCTTCCAGCAACGGCCGGAAATCGGTCTTTACGCCCAGGCGTTTCATCATCCAGTAGTGGCCGGCGATCATGCGGTCGATGAGGATGCTTTCGACCGGCGGCTTGAAGGCGTTCAGGTGTTTGAAGACCGTATGGGTATGGGCAGCCACCTGCTGGTGAAGGTTGGACTGGCCGAAGTCGTAGGGCTGGTTTTCCGGCGCGAAGGGCTGGTAAAGAATGTTTCGCCACATGGCATAGTATTCAGGGTCCACCGATGGGTGGTCTTCCACGCGGGCGCCGAGGTGGATCAGGTGTTGGTCCAGGGCCGCGTAGTCCTCGTTCAGCGCGTCGATGATGCAGTTGCGGTAGGCCGCTACGGTGGAGGGCCGCAGGGTTTTGACGCAGCCGAAATCGTAGAGGACCACGGTGCCGTCCGGCCGGTAGGCGAAGTTGCCGGCATGGGGATCGCCGTGGATGCAGCGGTGGCGGAACAGGCCGTCGGCCATGGTGCGGAAGATGCGGTGGCCAATAGTGTTGATGGTGTCCTGATCGTAGCGTTCGCGGGTGACCTCGCTGATGTGATCGCCTTCGACCTTTTCCATCGTGAGTACGCGGCGTGAGCTGCGTTCGGGGATGGCTTCCGGAATCAGAATGCCGTCGTCGCCCCCGTGTTGTTGGGCAAACTGGTGGATGTTTCGGGCTTCGTTCTCGTAGTCGAGCTCTTCGTGCAGCCGGTCGCGCACTTCGTTGAAGAGGTCATCGACGCTCTCCTTGGGCATTTTCAGCAGTCCGCCCAGGCGCAGGGCGGTCCGCAGCTGGCGCAGGTCGGAGTCACAGGAGCGGTCGACGCCAGGGTACTGGATCTTGATGACCACCTGCCGCCCATCAAGGAGCTGGCCGGCATGGACCTGGCCAATGGAGGCGGCGGCGTAGGGGGTTTCGTCCACACTGGCGAAGAGATTCTCCACACTGTCCCCGAGTTCGCTCTCGATCTGCTGCCGGATGACTGCGAATTCCATCGCCGGCGCCTCTTTCTGCAGGCGCTGGAGGGCATCGGTGAGTTCCCGGGGCAGGAAGTCCTGGGTCTGGGAGGCGATCTGGCCGACCTTCATGACCGCGCCCTTGAGCTCGCCGAGGGTGTCTACGATTTCCTCGGCCATGCGACTGTAGTACTCGTGGCGGCTTTCCTCGCTCTCCTCGCTGAAAAGCCCGCGGGCCTTGCGCGCAGCGTAGCTGGAGGCGACTGAGCCGGTCATGCCGGCCAGGCGGAAGAATCGCCCGGTCCGTGTTGTAACCGGTTTCCTGCTCATGAATCGAGGGAGCTCCGTGTCAGAGAACGCTGGTGGCGATCGTCAGCTGGTCTTCCAGTGTTAGCGTCAGCTCGCTGCCTGAGGCCAATACCCCGACACCGGCTGGCGTGCCCGTCAGCACAACATCCCCGGGTTCCAGCGTAAAGTGTTTACTCATATACGACACAAGTGCGGGAATGGGTTTGATCATGTCGGCGGTGTCACCGCTCTGGCGTGGTTCGCCGTCGATCGCGAGGGTGAACTGTAGATTCCCGGTGGTGAGCCCGGCCCGCGGGATGAATCGGGAGAGAGGGCAGGCGCCATCAAACGCCTTGGCGATTTCCCAGGGATGACCTTCTTTCTTGAGTCGACTCTGGGTCTGGCGCAGGGTCAGATCCAGAGCCAGGCCCAGTCCGGTGATGGCCGCGTCGGCTTCGGTTTCGTTGGCATGGCTCAGTCGCCTGCCGATGAGCAGAGCCAGCTCGGTCTCGTAGTGGACAGGCTCATCCACCGGAGGCAGGCGGATGCCGGCCTCGAGCTCTGTGATGGCAGATGGTGGTTTGATGAACAGCAGCGGTTCGGTCGGGACCGGGTTGTCCAGTTCAGCGGCATGTTCCGCGTAATTGCGCCCCACACACACCGCTTTGGTGATGGGGGTGTCGCTGCTTGTGCCCTCCAGAAAGCGCGCCCTTGGCAGTGTCATTGTCGTCTCCGTTGGTCATGACGATCCAAGCATAGCGGACCTCGATACGGCATTGCACGAACTGGCCGGCCACCGCTTATGGGGTGAGGCGGACCACGCGCCCATTGGCGGCGTCGGTCAGCAGCCAGAGGGTACCCTCTGGCCCCTGGGCCACCGCCCGGATGCGTTCTCCCCAATCGCTCATCAGATCTTCCTCCCTGGTTACCTTGTCCCCGTCCAGTTCCACACGGACCAGCTTTTCCATGGCCAGGGCACCGACGAAGAGGTCACCCTGCCAGTCGGGGAAACGCTCGCCGGTGTAGAAGGCCATGCCCGAGGGCGCAATTGAAGGGTCCCAGTAATGCAGGGGCTGGGCCATGCCTTCCTTGTGGGTTTTTTCGGAAATGATGGTGCCGTCGTAATCAATGCCGTAGGTGATCTCGGGCCAGCCGTAATTGGTGCCGGCTTCGATGATGTTGATCTCATCGCCGCCCTGAGGGCCGTGTTCGTGGCTCCAGATCGCACCGGTTTCCGGGTGGCGGGTCATGCCCTGGATGTTGCGGTTGCCCACGGTGTAGAAGGTGTCGTTCGTAGCCGGATTGTCCAGGAAGGGGTTGCCCGGGGCCGGCTCGCCATCGAGGGTGATGCGGTGGACGCCGCCGGCGTCATCATCGGTCTTCTGCGCACGCTGCTTTTCGCCCCGGTCGCCCACAGCGACGTACAGGTTGTGGTCATCATCGAAGACCATGCGGCCGGCGAAGTGGCGCGTGGTGCTGGAGCGGGGTTCGGCGGTGAAGATCACCTCGCGGTTGTTGAGGCGGTGGTCCTCCAGCGTGGCGTGCATCACCCGGGTGGTCATGCCCTCATTGTTGCGGTGGGCGTAGCTGATGACCAGTTCCTTGTTCTCCTCGAAGTCCGGGTGGAGTACCACATCCAGAAGGCCACCCTGGCCCCGGGCGGCAACCTCGGGTACGTTGTCGATGGCGTCCTCCCGGAGGGTACCGTCTTCGATCAGGCGCAGGCGCCCGGCGCGCTCGGTGACCAGGGCGTCACCGTTGGGCAGGAAGGCGACGCTCCAGGGGTGTTCCAGGCCTTCGGCGACGGTTTCGACCTTGAAGTTGTGGTGCTCGGATTCGAAGGTCTGGGCGGTGCATGCGACCGACGTGAGGGCGAGGGCCGGGATAAGCAGCTTGCTGGGGTTCATGGGGCCTCCGTATGGGTCAGTCTTTGACTGGCTCCGTACTGACTGTACGTGACTTGGGCGGATTTGGGGCAGGAGGAGTGGTCATTTATAAGGGATGTTGATGCTTGTGGATGATCGATATTTATTTGATTGATGTCACCCAGGGGATTACGTTGATTGTCAGCTGGTTGCATGGGCGGGAGCGGGGAACGCTTCACGGGAATCGCCACGAGTACTTTTCAGTTGCGCAATCCCGCTTCACTGAAAAGTCCTGGGTTTACATCCGTGTAAACCCGTTTGCGCTTAATCGCGCAAACCCCTGTAGGCTGCTCTTCCGCCATCCATGGCTCCAGAGCTTCCCGTGAAGCGTTCCCCGCTCCCGCCCTTCAAGCGTCACGTGGCTTCCAGATTACAAGATTGAACGACTACACGGAGATTGAGTAATGCGTGCCATTCTGTGCCACGAATACGGCCCCGCCGATAAACTCCAGATCGGCGAACTGGATTCACCCGAGGTTAAGGGTAGTGGGGTCAAGGTCCGGGTCAAGGCGGCCGGGCTGAACTTTCCGGATACACTGATCATCGAGGGCAAGTACCAGCTCAAGCCGCAGATGCCGTTTGCGCCGGGCGGTGAGATGGCCGGCGAGGTGCTGGAGGTGGGTGAGAAAGTGACCCGCTTCAAGCCCGGAGACCGGGTTATGGGGCTGACCGGTTACGGCGCCTTCGCGGAGGAGATCGTGGCTCCTGAGGCTCAGCTGATTCCGATTCCCGATGGTATGAGCGATGAAGAAGCGGCTTCCTTCTCGATGGTCTACGGCACCTCCTACCACGCCCTGAAGCAGCGCGCGAACATTCAGGAGGGCGAAAAGCTCCTTGTACTGGGCGCCAGTGGCGGTGTTGGTCTGGCCACGGTGGAACTGGGCAAGGCCATGGGCGCGCACGTGATTGCAGCGGCTTCGAGCCAGGCCAAGCTGGATGTGGCGAAGGAGGCCGGTGCGGATGAGCTGATCAACTACACCGAGGAGAACCTCAAGGATGCCGTGAAGAGCCGTGCGCGCCAGGGCGTGGATGTGGTCTATGATCCTGTCGGCGGCGACTTCACCGAGCAGGCACTGCGCTGCATGGCCTGGAACGGTCGCCACCTGATCGTGGGCTTTGCCGCTGGTGATATTCCGCAGATCCCGGCCAACCTGCCCCTGCTCAAGGGCTGTTCCGTGGTGGGCGTGTTCTGGGGCAACTTCACCATGAAAGAGCCCGAGACCAACATGCAGAACATCATGGACCTGCTGAAGCTCTATGGTCAGGGCAGGATCCGGCCGCGTGTCAGTGAGGTGCATCCCTTTGAGGATTACGTTAACGCCCTGAACGGCCTTAGTGAGCGCCGTGCTACCGGGAAGATTGTTCTGAAGGTGGCAGACTGAGCGTCTATAAGGATTAACTGACAGAGAAGCGAGACCAGGGTCAACTGTTAGAAGGAATCTAATGGTTGCCTGGTTTCCGTTCCTGTGTCTGGGAGCTTGCAGCTGACTGGTGCAAGTTGTTCAGTTGTAAAGGATAACTTGATAACTGGGCAGAGTGTCTGGAGGTAAGATATGAACGTGTTGCTCCAGTATTATTCTGAACGTATCCTCTAATCAATTACGAGCCCAACCGGATGGGCAATCTGATGAAAGGAGTCATCCATGAGCGAAATCACGCTTTCCCTTCCCGATATACCGGATTCCAAGGTCGTACTGAATGAGCAAGAGGCCCGAGAGGTGCTCGCATTCTTTTGGCCTTCCAAGAAACCCATTCTTCAGAATCGCGTCATCACTCTGGAACTCCGACGATACGCACAGGCATTGCTTGTCGTGGCCGTTGACGGGTCCTATCTGATGGGATTTGTGGAAATTGCTTTCGATACGCTGTTTAGTCCCAAGCCGGGGACCTCAGTTAAAAAGTTGATCCGGAAAGTTGTTCTCAAATCAGCAAAGCACTGGTGGGAGCATGCAACCCAGGAGGATCTTGAGGATCCAACAGTCTATGAAACCATCCGCAGGGAAATCGCCCGTAAGCAGAAATCGGTTTTTGAACTGAGGCTTAATGGATATACCCGGATTCCACCAAATAAGAGACGGATTGTCCTGAGTGGAGTCGAACCGGGGACGCTTGCTTGGACCTGAGGTGTGATATGAGAAAGCTGCTTAAGACCACAGTGATCAGCCTGATTCTCCTGGTCGGGGTCGCTGCTGGTGCAGTGGGGTACCACTTTGCTACCACGCCCACTTTTCAGATGATTGCTGTTTATATGGATCCTGATTATGGGCCGTCAGCGTTCACGTGGGGGGCGGAAAAGGCCTTTTATATCTTTCATCCTGAGGAGGCGGACGTCGAACAACTGAACAGGGAGGCGGGCGCTCAGTATGTAGTGGATGTATTCAGTGCGGAAGAAGCGAGGCCCATTCTGGAGCATCTCCTTGAGCATGGTTTGGATATCAACAGTGTTGAGACAGTCACCGGTAAGGGGCTGACAGCTCTGCATGCGGCTGCGCTAAGCAATAATCGCTCGGGAGTGGAGCTGCTTCTGGAATATGGAGCTGACCCCCAATTGACGGATAACGAGGGGCGAACTGCTCTGGAGCTTGCAAAGGCCAGTGATGAAGCCCGGCCTGAGATGGACTATGGTTCTGTCATCGAGCTCCTGGAGAAGGCGACGGTAGCCAACGACAAGGCCCAGGAACCATCCCAACAGGCCCGCTCGGGTTAAGCGTTCCCTGTTCAGAAACAGCTCTGCTCACTTTCCAGTTCATACCCCAGCTCGAGTAGCAACCGCTCCTGCCCGTGTCCGGCGGCCAGGTGGACGCCGATGGGCAGGCCGGCTTCGGTCCAGCCCATGGGCATGGACAGGGCCGGCCCGCCGGCGGTGTTGCAGTAGGGCGTGAAGCTTACGTAGGCGGAAAGGCGCTCCATCAGGGTGTCGTAGGGCACGTCCGGGTGCAGCCAGCCGAGCTCTGGCGTGGTGTGGCCGAGCACCGGTGAGAGCAGGATGTCGTAGTCCTCGAAGAAGCGGGCGTACTGACTCCGGGTGCGCTTGAGCCGCGTGATGATGGCCGGAAGGCGGTGCATGTTGCGGCGGAAGCGCTGGTAGAGCCCACGGCTCAGCCCGTCCACCTGGTCTGCGTCGAAGCCCTTGCCGAAGGCGAATCGCCCCCCGCTGGTAGCCAGGAATGAGAGCATGCCCCAGTAGTGCTTGAAGTCCTCCGGGAACGAGGTATCCACCGGTGGGGCCACGGGCTCGATCCGGTGGCCGTTGAGCTCCAGCTGGTGGGCGGTGTCCTCCACGGCGCGCCGGGTAGCCTCGTCGGTCGGGGTGCCGTTGATGGAGTCCGGCATCAGGCCCACGCGGCACCGCTTCTGGCCCGGCCCCTGGACATGGCCGATGGGCGGTAGTTTGCGGTTGCGGTGCACACGTTCCATTTCGGCATGAAATAGAGCAGTGTCACGGACCGTGCGGGTGACCACGCCTTCGCTGACCACATTGATCGGTAGTGGGCGGGCGGTTTCACTGACAGCATGGCGCCCGCGTGTGGGCTTGAGCCCGACCAGGCCGCAGCAGGCAGCGGGAATGCGGATGGAACCACCGCCATCGTTGGCATGGGCCATGGGGACGGCGCCAGCCGCGACCATGGCCGCGGAACCACCTGAGGAACCGCCAGTTGAGAATGCCGGGTTCCAGGGGTTGCGGGTCGGCTCGTCGTGGGCCGGTTCGGTGGTGGCGTTGAAACCGAACTCGGGGAGAGCCGTCTTGCCAAGCAGAGTCAGGCCCGCAGCCAGGAATTCCTTTGCGTAGGCGCCGTCGTGCCTGGCCGGGTGCGGCTGGATGGCGGCGGAGCCATGGCGGCTGGGAATCCCCTTGAGGTCGGTGTTGTCCTTGAGCAGTGACGGGATGCCGGACAGGCTGCCGTTTCGACCCGGGGTACTTTGCCGTGGCTCGTCGAAGCATTCCGCCACCAGAGCGTTAAGCTGTGGATCCAGCTGGCGCAGGCGTTCGATGGCGGCCCGGGTCACGTCCTGCTTGGAAACCGTGCCTCGTTTGAGTCGTTCCTTCAGCGCTACCGCATCATCGTTGCCCAGGGCATCGTCCTGGAAGGCATGGATCTTCGGCGTTGGATCTGTCATCGATACTCTCCCTCAGAAGGCGATCTCGCCGCGGTCGATGGCTGCCACGGTGGCCTTGTCCAGTTCCTGGTAACCGTTGCCGCCCGGCAGTAGCGCGAACACCTGATCGCCTTCGTCGCCCGGGTGCCAGGCCTGCTTCTGGAGGTCGGTTTTCTTGTACTTGAAAGTGCCGGTGGTCTCGATGGCTTCGGTCAGCCGCAGGAAGACAGGCACCGCGTAGGGCGGAAGGTTGTCTTTCAGATAGCGGTGCAGGGCATCCAGATCCGGTGCCTGGTCGCGCGGCACCAGGGTGGCCATGCCCGCCTTGCCGTCATGGCCCGGGATGGCCACGCCGTAGACGACAATGTCCTCAAAGCCCCCGAAGCCGTCGATGATGTTCTCCACTTCGTTAGTGGAGACGTTTTCGCCCTTCCAGCGGAAGGTGTCGCCCATGCGGTCGACGAACTGCAGGTGGCGCCAGCCGATGTCGCGCATTATGTCGCCGGTGTTGAACCAGGCGTCGCCTTTTTTGAAGGCGTCCCGGATGATGGACTTTTCGGTGTCCTCCTTGCGGGTGTAGCCCTCGAAGTTCCATTTCTGGTTGATCTCGCCGATCAGCAGGCCGGGCTCGCCTTTTGCGACTTCCTGCAGCTTGCCCTGGTTGTCCCGGATGGGTTCCTTGGTGCCTTCCTTCACCTTCACGAGCTTGTAGGGTGCCGTGGACATGCCCACGGTGCAGTCGAGGTTGAAGACGTTGGTGAACCCGATGTTGCCTTCGCTGGAGGCGTAGAACTCCGCCACCTGTTCGATACCGAAGCGCTCCTTGAACTCGTTCCAGATGGAGGGACGGAGCCCATTACCGATCATCTTACGCAGTGGATGGTTGCGATCCTGGGAGGTGGCTGGCTGGTTCAGCAGGTAGCGGCAGAGTTCGCCCACGTAACCGAAAGTGGTGGCGCCGTAGTAGCGCACGTCATCCCAGAAGCGGCTGGCGCTGAACCGGCGTTTCATGACCAGTGATGAGGCCCCGGAGAGCACGGAGCCCCAGCATACCAGCAGTGCCGTGCCGTGGTAGAAGGGCAGGCTGCAGTAGAGCACGTCGTCCGGCGTCATGTTCAGGGCCATGAGCCCAAAGCTGCCGCTGGCCTTGAAGAACTTGCGGTGGCTGCTCGGGGCTGCCTTGGGCAGGCCGGTGGTGCCGGAGGTGTAGATGTAGACGGCGGTGTCGCCGAGCCGGGGTGGGTCCTTGGGCGCGGGATCCAGTGTATCGACGGTACTGATGGCCTCGGCGAGATTGGTATAGCCCTCTGGGGCGTCGCCGAAGTCGCTGCGGGTATCCCGGTCGGCAAGGTACAGCAGGGTGTTGTCACCCTCCGGCGTGACGCGGTCCCGTATGGCTTCAAACGTGTCCAGGAGTTCCTCGCCCACCACAACCTTTTCCGGCTCGACCAGACCAATGCTGTGTACGAGGACGTCACCTTTCTGCGAGGTATTGAGCATGGCACAGGCAATGCCCATCTTCCCGGCGCCGGTGACGATGGCCAGCAACTCGGGGCGGTTCTCCAGCAGCACTGCGACGGTGTCGCCCCGCTTCAGGCCCTGGCTGCGGAACCAGTGGGCGTACTGGTTGGCCCATTGGTTGAACTGGTGCCAGGTGAGGGTGCGCTCGCCGTAGTGGATGGCAGCGTTTTCGCTGTGGCGGCGTGCGTTGCGTTCGACGAAGGTGCCGATGCTCTGGGCCTTTTCGTCGTCGCTCATTGAATAGTAGTAGAGGCCCCGGGCCATGTAGGGAGCCTTGCGGATGAGGCCGGGGACTTTGCGGATGACGTCAGTTGCTTTGATCTGATCCGTGGTCATGGTGATCCTATATCGAGGCGTTTGGAGGAGGGGGAGCGGGGAGTCCTTCACGGGAAGCTCTGGAGCCATGGATGGCGGAAGAGCAGCGTACAGGGATGTATTTACAGCGTTTCCCGTGAAGGACTCCCCGCTCCCCCTCTTAGTACGAAGTCTCAATCGTCGAGGAAAAAGTCCTTCATCAGCTCCGGCCCGTTCGGGTCATAGCGATAGTGCTCCAGGTCGCTCACACCCTCTTCCGCCAGCACATCGTCATCGATCAGGCACTGCCCGGTGGTGCGCGAGGGCGGGCGCTGGAGGATGGCCGCCGCCGCGTCGCCCATGATCTCGGGTTTACGGCCTTTCGCCATCATATCCGGACCGCCCACCTCGAACTCGATGGCCGCCGTGGCGATCAGGGTCCGGGGCCAGAGGGCGTTCACCGCCACGGGCAGCTTCCGGAACTCTTCCGCCATGCCGATGGTCAGCATGGACATGCCGTACTTGCTCACCGTGTAGGGCGCGTTGCTGGCGAACCACTTCGGGTTCAGGCTGATGGGGGGCGACAGGTTCAGGATGTGGCCGTGGTCGGATTCGCGCAGCCAGGGCAGGGCGGCCTGGGAGCACACGAAGACCGCGCGGGCGTTGATGGACTGCATCAGGTCGTAGCGCTTGACTGGCAGGTCCGCCACGCCCTGCAGGCGGATGGCGCCGGCGTTGTTGACCAGGCAGTCGATGCCGCCGAAGTGGTCCGCCGCTTTCTGCATGACCTCGGCGACCTGGTTCTCGTCCTGCACGTCCAGCTTCAGCGCCAGCGCGCGGCTGCCTTCGGCTTCAACTTCCTCGGCCACTGTGTGGATGGTGCCGGGCAGCTTCGGGTGCGGCTCGTCGGATTTCGCGGCCACCACGATGTTGGCGCCCTGCCGGGCGCAGGCGAGGGCAATGGCGCGGCCGATGCCGCGGCTGCCGCCGGTGATGAGGACCGTCTTTCCGTTCAGGTTACTTGTCATTGTTGCTCTCCGCGTCGCGTGAGGCGTCGGCCGTGACGGTCATCAGGATCTGGCGGGTGCGCACCTGGTCGCCGGTGCTGACCCGGACCCCGGTGATCTCACCGTCGCGATCGGCCCTGAGTGGGTGTTCCATCTTCATTGCTTCCAGTACCGCCAGTGTCTGGCCGGCCTGGACCCGGTCACCCTCGGTCACGCTCACTTCAACGACGGCGCCATCCATTGTGGCGCGCACCTCGCCGCTGCCCTGTTCGTCGGCCCGCCGGGCCGGAGCGTGAGTCGTGTCCTCGAACTGCAGGGTGCGACCCTTGGCGTGACAATATAGGGTTGATCCGACAATCTGATATTGGCTCTTCTGACGCACACCGTCGAGGGTGACGACCAACTCATTCGCATCCTGGGACTCAATCCGCAGCTCATGGCGGGTTTCACCGACCTGCGCCTCGATCAGGCCCCGCTGATTGGTCAGTCGGACCCACTGCTGTCCCTCACCGGTCGCCAGCTGGATCGGGCAGGCACTGGGCAGGCTGTTGCTCCAGCCTGCGTGATCCTCAAGGGGGCCGGTGATGCCTGTCCGGTAAAGCATGAGCGCCGCCAGGGCCAGCTCCGCGGTTGTGGGGTCAAGCGGGGAAAGGCTGGGGTCGCCCTGGAATTCGGTCTCAAGGAAGGCCGTGGTGGCCTCGCCGGCGGCAAAAGTCTCATGGGCGAGAATGCGGGAGAGAAACCAGGCGTTGTGCGTGACGCCGAGCAGGACCGTATCCTCGAGGGATCGGATCAGTCTGCGCCGGGCGCTGTTGCGGTCCTGGCCGCGTGCCACGATCTTGGCGATCATCGGGTCGTAGTGCGGCGTGACCGCGTTTCCCTCGCGGATGCCGTCATCCACGCGGATTCCGTCACCCAGAGCGGGGCGCCAGCGGTGGAGCGGGCCGGTCTGAGGCATGTACCCCTGGGCGGGATCCTCGGCATAGAGCCGGACTTCGATGGCGTGGCCCTGAATGCGGACATCCGACTGCTGCAACAGCAATGGTTCGCTCTGGGCGACCCGGAGCTGCAGTTCCACCAGGTCCAGCCCCGTGACTTCCTCGGTGACTGGGTGCTCCACCTGAAGGCGCGTGTTCATCTCCAGGAAGTAGAAGTTCCGCGCCTCGTCCACGATGAACTCCACCGTGCCGGCGCCCACATAACCACAGGCCTGGGCGGCCTTCACCGCCGCATCGCCCATGGCCTGACGCATGGATTCATCGACGAACGGCGAGGGCGCTTCCTCGACCACTTTCTGGTGCCGGCGCTGGACGGAGCAGTCCCGTTCCCCCAGGTGGATGGCATGACCCTGCTGATCCGCGAAGACCTGAATCTCGATATGTCGCGGCCGGACGATCGCCTTCTCCAGTATCAGCTCCCCGTCGCCGAAAGCCGACTCCGCTTCCGAGCGCGCCCTGGCCAGCTCATCCGCCAGTTTGTCGGGCTCATGCACCAACCGCATGCCCCGTCCGCCACCACCGGCGGATGCCTTGATCATCACCGGGTACCCGATCCCATCGGCAGCCTTCTGCCAGGGCGACGGATCCGTCTCCGTGCTCTGGAAGCCCGGCACCGTTGGTACGCCCGCCTCGGCCATCGCCTCCTTGGATCGCCGTTTGCTGCCCATCAACTCCATGGCATGCGCTGGCGGTCCGATGAAGGTGATCCCGTGTTCCGCGCAGGCCGAAACGAACGCCGCGTTCTCCGAGAGAAATCCATACCCCGGGTGCACCGCATCCGCCCCGGTCAGGCGTGCCGCCTCCAGGATGGCTTCAATGTTCAGGTACGATTCACCCGCCGGTGCCGGCCCCACGCGAACCGCTTCATCCGCCATCCGCACATGCGGCGCGTCCCGGTCCGCATCACTGAACACCGCGACCGTCCGATACCCCAGCGCCTGGGCCGTCCGGTTCACCCGCACCGCGATCTCGCCGCGGTTTGCTATCAATAGTTTGTTGAACATCCGACCTGCACCCATAAAGGTGATCTAATTGTTGTTCTGTAGGAGCGAGCTTGCTCGCGATCCTGAAAACAATCGCGAGCAAGCTCGCTCCTACAGTATTTCTCGTAGCGTTTTCCAATGGTTTTCGGGGTGTCGGTGCGGGGGAGGTCTTTCAGGGAGGCTCGATGACAGGATGTCATCGCGCCAGCGCCCATGGATGGGTTCACAGCGGTCCTTGAAAGACCTCCCCCGTGCCGACACCTGCAACCAACTCAACCATCTGGAGACGACGCTATTCCTCAGCCCACGAAGGCTTCCGCTTCTGCATAAACGCCATTGTTCCCTCCTGGCCTTCATGCCCCCGAACAGCCCCTGCAAAATCCCGAGCTGCCCGATCCAGCAACTCATCCAGCGGCTCACTCTCAACCGCCAGCAAAAGCTCCTTGGTCATCCGCGAAGCCCCGGGCGCACAATGCCGGATCCGCTCCAGCACCTGCCCCAGCTTCTGATCCAGCTCCTCACCGGATTTGGCAAAGTCATGTACAACGCCAAGCCAGAACGCCTCGCTCCCATCAAACCGATGCCCCGTCAATGCCAGCCGCCGCGCCTGGGTCAGCCCGATCCGCCGCACCACAAAGGGCGCAATCTGCGCCGGCGTGATCCCCAGTGTTGTCTCCGGTAGCCCGAATTTCGCGCTCTCCAGGCACAGGGCGACATCCGACACACAGGCCAGCCCGAAACCGCCGCCCATGACGGCGCCCTCCAGTACCGCGACCGTCGTCTGCGGCGCCGACTCCGTTTCGCTTAACAGATGCCCAAAGGCCCGGTTCAGCTCAAAGATCGGATCACTGCCATCCTCCGCCTTCTGCCCACGCGCCGAGGCCATGTCTTTCACATCACCACCGGCACAGAAGTGCCCGCCGGTGCCGCGCAGGACCACGGCCCGCACCCCTGTGTCGTCGCGAATGGCGGCAAACACCGAGCGCAGCTCGTGGACCATGGCCAGGCTCATGGCATTGCGGCTGTCCGGCCGGTTGAGGGTGAGATGCAGGATGCTGCCGGACCGTTCCAGTTTCAGCGTCTCGCACTCGGGGAGCGTGGCCATCACGAGTCTCCTTTCTGCTTGCCGGGCAGCGTGCCCATGAGTTTGCAGATGATGCCGAGCATGATCTCGTCGGCACCGCCGCCCACCGAGACCAGGCGAACGTCGCGATAGGCGCGCGAGACCGGGTTGTCCCACATGTAGCCATTGCCACCCCAGTACTGCAGGCAGGCATCGGTCACCTCGCGGCCCAGACGCCCGGCCTTGAGCTTGGCCATGGAGGCGAGCTGGGTGACGTCCTTCTGGGCCACGTGCAGTTCGCAGGCCTGGTAGGTGAGGGCACGCAGCGCCTCGATCTCCGTCTGCAGCTCCGCCATGCGGAAGTGGATGGCCTGGTTGTTGATCAGCGGCTGGCCGAAGGTTTCGCGCTCGCGGCAGTAGTCGATGGTTTTATCCACGCAGCCTTCCAGTGCCTTGATGACGTTGGCAGCGCCCCAGAGGCGTTCCTCCTGGAACTGCAGCATCTGCATCATGAAGCCGGTGCCTTCGGCGCCGATGCGGTTGCGCTTGGGCACGCGCACATCGTCGAAAAAGACCTGGGCGGTCTCGGAGGAACGCATGCCAAGCTTATCCAGGTGCGGGGCGACGCTGATGCCGGGCGTATCCATGGGGACGATGATCAGGCTCTTGTTCTTGTGCGGCTTGTCATCGCTGGTGTTGGCCAGCAGGCAGATGAAGTCGGCGCTGGGCGAGTTGGTGATCCACATCTTGTGGCCGTTGATGATGTAGTCGTCGCCGTCGGATTTCGCATTGGTCTTCAGGCCCGCGACGTCCGAGCCCGCGCCGACTTCGCTGACGCCGATGCAGCCGACCTTTTCCCCGGTTATGGAAGGCCGCAGGAATTCCTCTTTCTGCTCGGCAGAACCGAAACGGGCCAGTGCCGGAGTACACATGTCGGTCTGGACGCCGATGGACAGGGGCACACCACCAGCGGCGGCGATGCCGAATTCTTCGGCGGCGACGAGGTTGTAGCTGTAGTCGAGGCCCATGCCGCCGTATTCCTCGGGTTTCTGGATGCCGAGGAGACCCAGGTCGCCGAGTTTCTTGAAGATCTCGTGGATGGGGTAGCGGCCGTCGCGTTCCCATTCGTCGCAGTTGGGGTTGATTTCGTTTTCGACGAAATCGCGGACGGTTTTTCTGAGGGCCTGGTGTTCTTCGGTGAATTGCATTGTTCTGGGCCTCTTACGATGTCTCTGGATTGGTTGTTGGTTGCCGGGCGCCGAAGTGGGGCTGTTTTCTGGGTGATCGCTTGCGAAGCAAGCTCCTACAGTTAGCGGATTTCCATCCCCTGTAGGAGCGAGCCCTGCTCGCGATAGATCCCGATCGTCTTCATGGATACCTCCTACAATCGCGCCACGCCAAAGCTGTTTGACTGCAGTTTCCGTTCATCACCTTCCTCGCAGATGGCAAGTGCTTCGCCCACGACCCGGCGGGTATCCCGCGGATCGATCAGCCCGTCGTCCCAGAGCCGGGCGGTGCCGAAGAGCGAATGGGAGCCGTCGTTGAGCTTTTTCGCCGTGGACTGTTCGAGGACATCCAGTTGCTGTGGGTCGGGCTCGACGCCGTTCTTGCGTTGTTTCTCTTCGGCCACGATGCGCATGACCTTGCCGGCCTGGGCGCCGCCCATGACGGCGGTGCGGCTGTTGGGCCAGGCGAAGATGAATCTCGGGTCGAGGCCGCGGCCGCACATCGCATAGTTGCCGGCGCCGTAGGAGCCGCCGACGACCACGGCGATGCGGGGAACGCGGGCGTTGGTGACGGCCTGGATCATCTTGGAGCCGTGTTTGATGATGCCGTTCTGCTCGGAGTCGGTGCCGACCATGAAGCCGGTGGTGTTGTGCAGGAACAGGAGCGGCGTCTGCGACTGGTCGCAGAGCTGGATGAACTGGGCGGCCTTGGCGGCGCCGCGTGGGGTGATCGGGCCGTTATTGCCGATGATGCCCACGGAGCGGCCGTAGACCTCGATCCAGCCGCAGACGGTCTGGCTGTCGAAATCGTTCTTGAAGTCGAGGAAGCGTGAGCCGTCGGCGATGCGGGCGAGGATTTCGCGTACGTCGTAGGGCCTGCGGCTGTCCGCCGGGATGACGCCGGGTAGTTCATCCGGGCTGTAAAGCGGCTCTTCCCAGGTCTGTGGCGCCCGTGCCGGCAGGGTCTTGTTCCAGTCGAGGGTGGCCATGATTTCGCGGGCCTGGCGCACGCCGTCGCCGTCGTTTTCGGCCAGGTATTCGGCGGTTCCGGCGACCTCGCTGTGCATTTCGGCACCGCCAAGCTCTTCGTCCGTGGCGATCTCACCGGTGGCGGCCTTGAGCAGGGGCGGGCCGGCCAGGAACATCTTGGACTGGTTGCGCACGACGATGACGTAGTCGGACAGCCCCGGCTGGTAGGCGCCGCCGGCGGTGGCGTTGCCGTGGACCACGGTGATCTGCGGTATGCCGGCGGCGGACATGCGGGCCTGGTTGGCGAAGCCCCGGGCGCCGGGCACGAAGATGTCCGTGGCGTAGTTGAGGTTGGCGCCACCGCTTTCCGACAGCGAAATCACCGGCAGGTTGTTCTCCATGGCGATTTCCTGGGCCCGCAGGGTCTTATCGAGGCCTGCCGGCGTGATGGTGCCGCCCTTGATGGCGCTGTTGCTGGCGGAAACCATCACGCGGGCGCCGCCCACGTACCCGATGCCGCAGATCATGCCGCCGCCGGCCATGGAGCCGTCCTTGTCATCGTGCATCTTGTAGCCGGCCAGCGGGCAGATTTCGAGGAAGGGGCTGCCGCGATCCAGAAGCAGGCTGATGCGGTCCCGGGGCAGGAGCTTGTTCTTCTGGTTGAACTTCTCCCTGGCTTCCTCCGCCTTGTCGCGAACCAGCCGCTCGACAGCACGGAAGGTCTCGATCTCTGTCTGCATGGCCTCGGCGTTTTCGGCGAACTCCGGGCTGTTGGGATCGATGGTGGATTCAATCACCTGCATGGCGTTCAGTCCTCGTCGTCCTGGAGTACCCGGGGCGTAACCGCCCGGTGGAAGCCGTTGAAGGCTTCGTTGTTCTTCGCTTTGGGCAGGGGCCAGACACTTCCGCCCTGGGAGGCGCCGCCGTCGATGCGCAGCGTGTCGCCGGAGATGAAGCGGGAGCCGGGGGAGAGCAGGAAGCAGATGGCGCTGCTGACCTCGGCTTCGGTGCCGATGCGCTTGCAGGGCACGGCGTCGCGCAGTCCGCGGATCCAGGACTTCATGCTGTCCGGGTAGTTGTCCATGCCGCTGGAGGCGATCCAGCCCGGGGCCACGGCGTTCACGCGTACCCCGGAGGCACCCCATTCCACGGCGGCGGTCTGGGTGAAGTTCACCATGCCGGCGCGCGCGGCCCCGGAGTGGCCCATGCCCGGCATGCCGCCCCACATGTCGGCGACGATGTTGACGATGGCGCCGCCGGTCTTCGTCATGCTCTGGTTGTAGACTTCGCGGGAGACGAGGAAGCCGCCGGTGAGGTTGGTACGCACGACGGTTTCCCAGCCTTTCTGGTTGATGCCGGCCAGCGGCGAGGGGAACTGGCCGCCGGCGTTGTTGACCAGGCCGTGGATGGGGCCGTGGTCCTGGATGATGCTTTCGATGACGGGTTTGACGGCGTCTTCGTCGCGGATGTCGCAACTGTAGGGATGGGCGGTGCCGCCATCTTCCCTGATTTCATCCGCGACGGCCTGGACTTTTTCGAGCTTGCGGCCGATGAGGATGACGTTGGCGCCCAGTGCAGCCAGTTCATGGGCGGTGCAGCGGCCGATGCCGGAGCCGCCGCCGGTGACGATGATGGTCTGGTTCTCGAACAGGCCTTCTTTGAAGATTGATTGGTAGCTCATCGGGTTTTTGTCTCTTGTCCCAGGTCTGGTTGTTGGTTGCATGCCCCACATCGGGGCTTCCGACGTTTGGGGTGGCGCTAACCTGCCTCTTCGCTCCTACACATTTCATTTTTTACCTCGGTTGCGTCACCGCGAAGCTCGCGGCACTTCCCACTGTGGCGCCTCCTCCGAGCCGGCATGCTGCAGTAATCACGGCAGCAAACTCGAAGGCACAGCCACAGGAATCTCCAGTAACTGCTGCGCAAAGGCCTTCCCTTGGGGATCGATTCGCAGGCTGGCCACGCCGCCGCCTCCCAGGCTGTGTTTCAGCAGAAAATTCAGGGCGTTGATGCCGGGCATGTGCCAGCGCAGGACCTCGCCTTTTTCCGGGTCCAGTGTGTGTCCCATCCATTCGGCTACCCGCTTCTCAGTAAGCGCAGCCGCAATCCACGGCAGGTACTCCGGGCGGCGGGCGACGATGCCGATGTTGCAGTGGTCGCCCTTGTCGCCGCTGCGGCCCCAGGCGAGGTCGACCAGGCGGACGTCGGTGTCGGCGTTTCCTTCCGGGGCCGGTACGTCCACGGGTTCCGCGATTTGATCCCGTGAGAAGCCGCCTGTCTGTGGTACTGCCACCTCGGTCTTATCACCGTTGAGTTCCACTCTCACCGATACCTGCTCCTTGGGCACCAGACAGGAGTAAAGCCGGATCTTGGGCCAGACAGTGGGGCGGCCGCCGACGATGCCGGTCAGGCCCGGGGCCATGCCGGTGCCGGCCTGGGCGATTTCGCGGGAGAAGATGACCAGGGCTTTCTTGTCCGGGTGGGTGGCGCTGATCTTGATGACCACTTCGCGGGTGTCGCCGTGTCGGCCCTGGGGGCCGTAGGTGGTTTCGGTGCCAAGCAGTTCCACGCTGGTGTCGCTGTAGGGGGCGTAGCCCTGTTCCTGGATCAGGCGTTCGGACTTGCGCAGTATCGCGCTGGCAACCGCTTCGGCTTTGCTGGCGGCATCCATTCCGGCGAGCAGGAAGGTGACGGTGCACTTGTGGCCGTCGGGCCAGGTGCCGGCGACCTTGTAGGTGTGGGTCGGGGGCAGGCCGCGGGCGCCGCTGATGCGGACATGGTCAGGGCCGATTGTCTCGATGGTGACGTTGGTGAAGTCGCAGATGACGTCCGGCAGGTAGTAGGCACGCGGGTCGTCGATTTCGTAGACGAGTTGTTCCGCCGCGGTGCCGAAACTGACTTCGCCGCCGGTTGCCGGGGGCTTGGTCAGGGTGAAGCTGCCGTCCGGACCCACCTCGGCGATGGGGAAGCCCATGTTGTCGAAGCCCTCGGCGACGCGTTCCCAGTCGGTGAAGTTGCCGCCGGTGGCGTGGACGCCGCATTCGATGAGGTGGCCGGCGAGGCTGCCCTGGGCGAGACGGTCGTAATCGTCGAAGCTCCAGCCGAATTCGTGCATCAGGGGCGCCAGGACGACGGCGCTGTCGGCGACGCGGCCGGTGATGACGATGTCCGCGCCCTGTTCCAGCGCCTGCACAATGCCCGGGGCACCGAGGTAGGCGTTGAGGCTGACCATCATGCCGGGCAGGGGGGCGCCGGTGTCGATTTCGGTAATGCCGGCCTTCGAGAGTTCGCTTTTCTGTGGCATCAGGTCGTCGCCCAGCACCAGCGCGATCTTCAGGTCCAGGCCCTGTTCATCCACCAGGGCCTGGAGGGCATCGCAGCAGGCGGTGGGGTTCACGCCACCAGCATTGCTGATGACTTTAAGGCCCTGGTTGCTGACCTCCCCAAGAAGCGGCCCCATGACGGTATCGACAAAGTCCCGGGCATAGCCCTGGCTGGGGTCCTTCATTTTCTGGCCGGCCATGATGGACATGGTGATTTCGGCCAGGTAGTCGAAGACCAGGTAGTCCAGGTTGCCCTTTTCCACGAGCTGGCGCGCGGCGGTCTGGGTGTCGCCCCAGAAGGCGGCGGCGCAGCCGATGCGCAGTGACTGGGGGGCGCTCATGGTGGTGGTCCTCTGTGTGCTTGCCATTGGTTCGACTGAATATACCTAGCAAGCGCTTGGTTTGTAAACTGTGGTAGACTGTGTTCCTGCTAGAATCAGTCGCACTATCCACATGGAGACTTCTGCTTTGTCCCAGGAAATGGCCGCCCCGTCCGATCCCCCGAGCTTCACCGACCCGGAGTCCCCAAGAGGCCGCCTCCTCCGCCAGGCTGCCCACCTGTTCCGGGACAAGGGGTATGAACGCACCACGGTGCGGGATCTGGCCTCCGCTGTCGGTATCCAGTCCGGGAGCATCTTTCATCATTTCCGTACCAAGGAGGAGATCCTGAAGGCGGTCATGAGGGAGGCGATTCTGGTCAACACGGGTCGGATGCGTTCACGGCTTGAGGCGGTAGCCGATACGGGCGAGGCGGTGCGGACGCTGGTGCAGTGTGAACTGGAGTCGATCAATGGCGAGACGGGGGAGGCCATGGCGGTGCTGGTCTATGAGTGGCGGAGCCTGTCCGAAGCCAGTCAGGCGGAGATCCTGGAACTCCGGGAGGTCTACGAGGGCATCTGGCTGGACACGCTGACCCGTGCCAAAAGCGATGGGCTGATCGAGGCGGAGCCGTTCATACTGCGCCGGTTCCTCACTGGCGCACTCAGCTGGACCATTACCTGGTACCGGCCCGAGGGGGATATGACCATTGAGAATCTGGCGGATCATGTGATGAGCATGCTGAAAATCCGTTCTGAAAGACCTATCCAAACCTGATCATCAGATTCAGTGCTTACTTCTGCATTCGTCGATGCTGGTTGCCCGGGTGGCTTACGCCGCCCGGGCAGAGCCGTCATCTCCAGCAGCGTTAATTCCGGCTGAACGAGCCGTACTGTAGTGCTCC
>ENA-ORDC01000075-ORDC01000075.1-marine-metagenome-genome-assembly--contig:-NODE-75-length-119120-cov-7.750485_pt1 | contig 119120 bp, 115 predicted proteins | sample MGYA00237783_ERZ508515 | MGnify/ENA primary metagenome ERZ508515 (study PRJEB26186, sample SAMN06268792) | marine metagenome | isolation source: Eden Landing Ponds, San Francisco, CA, USA | place...
CTGTCTGCTTGCTGCTGTTGTTTGGACACATCTTCAGCAAGCAGACGTTCTCACTAACCGGCTTTGTGAGGTACTGAGTTTAGCCCCTCCGAGTCGAGGAGATAGTCGATAACGTCGCCTCCGTTCTCGATAGAGGCCAGTCCTTCGACGGGAGTTCGGACGGACATGTTTCGCTTGTCGGTCACTCTTCCGTCCTCCACATTACTCTTGACCATCACTCGTGAGCGGTCGCTGACTCGTCAGAGGCCGACTCGCCTCGTTTCCGTGTGTGAACCACTCGACCCGGGATCGTCTCCACGTGGCTCGCAGGCGATGGGCCGCGTCACGAGGGTGACCTCGACGGAGAGGGGGGCGACGAGGCCGGGGAATCGTCCCGGCTCGCAGCCGGTATCCAGGCCGAGAGTGATCATTGCGGTTCGAGTTCCACCCGTCGAGTGAAATCGGGCGCTCGACTAATCGCCCGACGCCCGGTGCTCGACGAACCAGTCGAACAGGGGCGTGTGCTTGACTGCTGCGTCCCGGAGCCGTCGGAGGGGTTTCGATTCCAGAAACATCACCGCACTCTCGAAGCGTGCTTCGCGTCGGATGCGTGCCGCAGCGTCTCGACGCCGCCGCTCGAACCGCCTCAGCGCCTCGGAACGATCCTCGGGGTTCCCTGTAGCGAGTTCCTGTGCGAGAACGCGAGCGTCCTGTAACGCGAGCGAGGCACCCATCCCGGAGATCGGATGGACGGCGTGAGCGGCGTCGCCGATCAACGCGACTCTGTCGGTGTGCCAGGTGTCACAGTCGACGGCACGCACGCGGTCGAAGAAGGGTTCGTCAGCGGTTCCGTCGAGGAGTTCGGGTAACTGCCAGCCGATCGTCTCTGCTTGCTCCCGTAACGCGTCACGTGCCGGTGGTGCCGGCGGATCGTCGAGCCGTGCGGCAAGGTTGAACCCGACGCGGTCGCCGACGCGGGCAACGAATCCCTCGCTCCCCGACCCCCACACGCTCACCATGTCGCTGCCGACGTCGACGTCCTGGGACGCCCAGAGCGACCAGATGTAGGTGTCGTACTCCCGAAGCGTCCACCGGGTGAAACACTGCTCGCGGACGGTGGAGTGGACGCCGTCTGCCCCCACGACGAGACCGAACGTCGCCGTCGTCCCGTCGTCGAACGTGACGACGACCTCGTCGGATCGTTCGTCGATCCGCTCGGGGGACGTCCCCATCCGAATCCAGTCGTCGGGAATCTCGCTCCGGAGTGCCGCGTGGAGATCGCCCCTGTAGATAGCCAGCAGAAGGGTCTCCTGGGGTGGTATCGTGGTCCGGGTGAGCAGGCCCCCCTCGCTCGATCGGATCTCGAATCCGTCGGGGTCGGCCGCGTGCTCTCGGACGGTTTCGAGTCGACCCAGTTCGTCGAGCACGGCCAGGCCGTCCTTCCAGAGGCCGATGCCGTATCCGCTGTCTCGCCAGTCTGCGGCCTGTTCGACGATCAGCGGTTCCCGTCCCTGCCGTGCGAGATAGTTGGCTAGCGTTACTCCGGCGAGGCCTCCGCCGACGATCAGAACCTCTGACTCGCTGGTTCGCGTCATCGTCTCTTCGTTCGGCCGGCACGTACAGTACGCTCGTACATGTAAGTAGTCATGACAGAGGGGGCTCCGTTCGCGGGCGGCGCAGATCGGGACTCGCTCTCGGGACGACCGATAGTCGGTGACGGAACGGAGGAGACGGGGGGCGACCCTGCCGGAGTGCTCCCGGTCACGGCTGGCCGGTGGCGTTCACTCGGTCGACACTCCCGGTCTTACGACCGCTCCGCCGCGAGCGGCCGGACGGTTCGAGTCGGATCACCGACTTCGATCCCCCGAAGCGGGTTCGATACTTCGGACTTGACAGTATAATTACTTCGAGGATAGATGTATAGTCGCATGTCACACCAGGATTGCGATTGTGCCGATCGAGCGGTCGAGAATACGGCCGAACAGACCCCGAATGCAGACGGCTGGATCGAGGAACGTCCGGTGGCGGCCGCCGGACTCCCGGAGGCCGCGGCAGACGACATGAGCCGGTTCTTCGGCGAATCGATCGAATCGTTCGACGATATGATCGCCGCCTTCCGGGACGTGGTCGCGGGAGATGGGATCGCTATCGACGACCTCTGCCACGTCGAGGAAGAGACCCCTCACTACGCGCGGACGGACGACCAAACCTACCACTTCCGGTGTTTCTACGACGGCATTGCGCTGGCCCATCTCGTCGACGAACCCGTCGAGATCGGGACTGAGACCCCCACGAACGAACCCGTCGAGATTCGCGCCTCACCCGAGAGCGAGATCGACGTCACGCCGTCGGAAGCCGTCATGTCGTTCGGTGTGGCCACCGGGAGCGACGTTCCCGCCGATGATCCCCCGGCTGCCGGGGACGTCTACGCGGCCGTCTGTCCGTACGTGAAGGCGTTCCACACCCGCGAGGAGTACGAGCGCTGGGCGGGGGAGGTGGCAGCCACCACCGTCGGTCTTCCTCTCGAGTCCGGCGTGCCCATCGCCGCTGCCCTGACGGCGACGAATCCGCCGGAGGCGGTCGAGTGAGTCTCCCCACCGTCGCTCTCCTCGGCACGCAAGCCGTACTCGGGCTGGTCGGCCTGGGTGTCGGTGGAGCAAAGGTCACCCGCCAGGAGGATCAGGTGGACGACTTCCGGCGGTTCGGATACCCACCGTGGTTCCGAACGGTTACTGGCGTCGTCGAGATCGCGGCCGGAGCAGGGTTGATCGCGGGCCTGTTGTGGTCGCCCGGACTCACGCTGGCCGGTGGCCTCCTCCTGAGCAGCGTCATGGTGGGTGCCGTGGTCACCCATCTTCGCACCGGCGACCCGCCGTCGAAGACGGTCGTCCCAGCGACTCTGTTCGTCCTCACAGCAGGCTTACTCGCGATCCGCTACCTCCCCGTGTAGCACCCGAACCCTACTCCCGGTCCGCCGACCGTTCCTCCTCGTCGGTTTCTTCCGCCCACTCGAGGAGCGGCTCCAGGTGGTCCCCCAGTTCTTCACCCGTTTCCGTGAGTTCGTATTCCACCCGTGGCGGAATCTCGGCGTACTGCTCCCGGGAGAGGATCCCGGCCTCGACGAGTTCGTCGAGTCGCGTCGAGAGCGTCGAACTACTCACGCCGTCGAAGGTCTCCTCGATGTCGCCGTACCGTGCTGGACCGATCGCGTCCACCACGCAGACGAGTTGCATCGCGTAGCGACGGCTGAGCAGATCCATTACGCCACCCAGCGGACAGAGACAGTCGTGATCGACGTTCGCCCGGTCGGCCGTGTCGGCTACTGCATCAGGGGTATCTGCCATAGCTTTCGTTCACCACACCTGGTTCTATACTTCGGACTCGGAAGTATAAATGGTTCGGGTTCGAAAGTAAAACTGTGTCATGGTTCGAAACGACTCAGAACGAGCGGTTGCGTGTACACTGTCCGAGGAAGCGGAACGGGAGCGATCAGAAGCGGTCCGATCACTGCTCGCCTCCCGTTACGCGGGGTTCGAGGAGCGCGAGGACGGACTGGAGGTGCGGTTCGACGGAACGGACGAGTCACTCCGGGCGGTCGCCCGGTTCACCTCGAACGAGTTGCAGTGCTGTTCGTTCGCCGAGTACGACATCACTGTGTCGCCGCCGTACGACGAAACGGTGCTGACGGTCACCGGTCCGGACGGGACGCGACAGCTGTTCCGTGAGGGTTTCGTCGAGCGTCTGGAAGAGGCGGGGTAACTCAGTCCGTTCGCCCGAACCACCTGGCGAGACCGGCGCTCGTCACCATCTCGACGACGCCGAAGACCACCGCTGGAAGCGACGCAACTGTCGGGAGCCCGGCCGCGATCACGAGCGCTGCAGCGACGGCAAAATCGCGCATCCCGACGGAGAGGATCGACGCGATCCGCGTCGGTCGATCCTCACGGTGGCTCACGAGAAGGCCGACCGCGTACCCCAACCCGTTCAGAGCCACGACACCAGCGACGACGCCGGCCAAGAGCGACCGGTTCGAGCGGATAACTGCGGCGTTCGCGGCCGCCACACCCCCGATGATGAGGACGACCATGGTCGCAGAGATCGCTGGATAGCAGGCGTCGTACTCGCTGACACGATCGGGCTGCCACGCTCGCAGCCCGATAGCGATCAGCATGGGACCGACGACGGCGACGAGCAACTGTTCGACGATCGGCGTCGCCGGGACCGGAACCCCGCCCACGAGGCGGGTGATGACCGCCGGGATGAACCCGACGCTTCCGACGCCGGTGACCACGAGGGCAGTCGTGGAAAGGGCCGTATCGCCGCCAGCAAGTTCGGTCATCACCGGGGTCACGAGTTCGGGTGTCACTGCACCGAGGACGACGAATCCGATCGTCAGTTCCGGGGACAGTTCGAGCGCGCCTGCAACACCGGCTGCGAGAACGGGCATCGTTACGTGACCCAGGAGAATCAGCCCGACCGCCCGGACGGGAATCCGGCTGAACTGCTCGATCGAGAGCGTCAGTGAGATGCTCCCGATCATCACTGCGAGAATGACCGTCGACGCACGCGTCACGACTGCGACCGACGGCACAGCGATACCCAGGCCGACGGAGAGGAGTATCCACAGGGGGAGATAGTCCTCGATGAGATCGGTCACGCTCATTCGATCCGCCCGCTCGTCGTCCGTGCCGTCGTCGTATTACGGCGTCGATTCCGAACGGGAGACGACGCGAGACTGGTGATTCCGACGAGGAGCATCGCTACGGGGCGTGCGCCGAGGTGCGCCAGGTCGGCCCGGTCGTCGCCGTGACCTCGATCAGCACCGGGACTACGGTCACCGGTTTTGCACGTTCCAGGTCCGTCCGTGCCCCCGGTTTCGAGCCGTCCAGCGGACGCACCGGGACCCGTCAAGCGCCCACGACCGGCTCCGAAACGGAGTGGGGTCGGCTGCCCGTTCTGGTGGGTCGGTCGCCGCCCGTGTTCCCTCGTGTCGTCCGTCATCGGGGGCGTCCTTCAGGCCGATCACTTCTCGACCGGGACGTCGCGATCGGCGAGCCGATCCGGGCCGTACACGAAGATCAACGCGACCGCGATGGCGAGTCGCGGGAGCGCGCCCGTGCGACTGGATTCGTCGTGGCAAGGCGACGAATGGCTCCGTGCGTTCGGACGTCACCCACGGTTATCAGTTATGGCGACATATTGTCCGGTAGACCGATGGCGGAGCAAGCACAAGACTGGCGAATCGGGTTCTTCGGACTCTTCGGGCTGACCGGGCTGCAAGCCTTCGCACTCCACGAACCCGTCTGGCTGTTCTACTCGGGTTCTTCGGGTTCTTCTCGTACTTCCAGTATTACCGGCGGGAGCTGCGGTACCTCGGACTGCTCGGGGTGGTCGGCGTCCTCGTCGCGATCGCCGGCGTCGCCGGAGTGTTCCCGGTGTGACCCGTTCGACCAGGCGCCCCGGGCGAGGAGGGGACGGGAGCGGAAGCGGTCGAACGACCCTGGTCCGGCGAGATGAGTGCTGAACCGGGGCACGTGGGCGGCGTGTGGCCCGGGGAACACTGGCGGACGTTCGGCAGTTTCGTTGCGGGGACGCTCGCGTTCTCCTGGGGACTGTGGACGCCGCTCCTGGTCGACGCCGTCCCGCCGTCGACGACGGTGCCGCTCATCGCACTCGGCGGGTTCGGTCCGTTCGTCGGCGCGCTGGTCACCTTGCGTCGCTCCGGCGGGAGCGTCCGCGAGTGGCTTCGTTCCAGCCTTCGCTACCGGATCTCGCTCCGGTGGTACGCCCTGGCCATCGCCCTCCCGCCGCTGTTCGTCGTCGGTTCGAGCGTCCTCTACGTCACTGTCTTCGACGCGGCGTACGCGTTCGCTCGGGTCGCACGGGTCGGACTGTTTCCCCTCGGCCTCGCGGTGACGTTCGTCGTCGGCGGCGGGCAGGAGGAACTGGGCTGGCGCGGGTTCGCACAGCCGGCGTTGCAAGACGGCATGTCGGCGTTTTCCGCCAGCGTCGTCGTCGGATCTGTCTGGTTCGTGTGGCACGTTCCGCTGTTTTTCGTCCCCGGAAGTTCGCAGGCCGGACTGCCGGTCGTCCCGTACGCCGCCGGCGTGATCGCGACGGCGGTCGTGCTCGGGTGGCTCTACAACTCCACCGGGAGTCTGCTCGTCCCGTGGCTGTACCACGCCAGCGTCAACCCCGCGGGGGCGTACTTCCTGGCGGGTGTCACTGCGTTACAGACGCCCGCCGGGTACGGGTCCTACGCCCTGCTCGTCGGCGCCGTCGCGCTCGGTCTGGTCCTGTACTACGGGCCGACCGATCTCGCGGCTCGGAGTCGGGTCCGACTTCGGAAACTGGTGTGAGGGGGTCGGTCGATCGGTGACCCCTCTCCCCTCACCGACCACTCGCAAAGCCACCGGTCACTATGTGGGAGACGCCCGTAGACGGGTGCAGGGAGGACCCATGTTCGAAGACCGAACCGACGCCGGCCGTCGATTGGCGGACCTGCTCGTGAACCGCGACGTCGAGGTGGACGTCGTCCTCGGAATCCCGCGGGGCGCCCTCCCGGTGGCACGCCCGGTCGCCGACGCGTTCGACGTCCCGCTCGACGTCGTCGTCGCCTCGAAGATCGGCGCGCCGAGCAACCCCGAACTCGCCATCGGCGCCGCGGCGAGCGACGGGAGCGCCTGGCTCAACGAGGACCTCATCGACCGCCTGGGCGTCCCCGAGGAGTACGTCGAGCGCGAGCGCGAGCGGGAGGCGGAGAACGCTCGCCGGAAGGTCGAACGCTACCGGGGCGACCGGCCGCCCCTGGACCTGACCGACGAGCGCGTCGTCGTCGTCGACGACGGCGTGGCGACCGGCGCCACGGCGAAGGCGTGTCTCAGGCAGGTGCGCGCCGCCGGCGCGAGTCGGGTGACGCTGGCGGTCCCCGTCGGCTCGCCCGAGACGATCGCGGACCTCGCGGACGACGCCGACGAGGTCATCGCGGTCGAGCGCCCGACGAACTTCCGCGCCGTGGGGCAGTTCTACGAGCGGTTCGACCAGGTGTCCGACGAGGAGGCCACGGCGTACCTCGACTCGGAGTGACCGCGGTCGGCCCCCGGCAGGCCGCCCCGGCACGCGAACCGATCGCAGCGGGTTCGGCGGGTTCGTCGGGCTCTCCCTCGCGGGCGTACGGCCCCAATAACCCAGCCGGCAACCCCCACCGGGTCCGTCGCCCGGTTCAGCGCGCCGGGAGGCGGGCCGCCCGGAGAAACTCGGAAGCGATTAGAGCGTCCGCCGCCGACCTCCGGGCGTGATCGACTCCGTAGACTCGCGGTCGCTGTTGCTCGCCGTGGGTGTCGTCGTCGTCGCCCTCGCGGGGGTCGTCGGATTCGTCGTCGGCTCGAACGGGGCGGCGACGAGGGCCTCGATCCGACCGCTCGGCCTCGTCACGCTCCCCACGACGCCGGCGACGATGAGCCTCTACGCGATGGCGCTGGCGACGGTCGTGCTCGCGGCCCTGTTCGGCGCCGCCGCCCTCGCCGGCCGGTACGACGACGCGGCGGTGCGTTGACCAGAAACGCGGTCAGTCACTTCCCGCCCACGGTCGGCCGCGCGGAACCGGCCGCTTTTGACGCTGGAGCGCGGACGCTCGACCATGGCGACTACCACCGGGACGTCGCAGGGCGGCGACGCCGGCGAGGAGCGGCCGGGCGACCGCGTTCCGGATCCCGACGCCCCGGACGGGGACGGGCCGGACGGCGGCGCGGGCGGCGGCCGGAACCGGAAGCGCGCGGCGCTGGCGGTGCTCCCGTTCCTGGCGATCGGCCTCGCGGACGTGGTGCTGTTGCTCGGCTGGGGGATCGAACCGCTGTGGGCCTTCGCGATCCTCCCGCCGATCCTCTTCTGTTCGGTCCTCGCGTGGATCGTCTTCAGCACCGACTTCCTCGACGACCGGACCTGATCCGGTCGGGGTCGCTACCGCCGGGCATCACTGGTCGGGTCGCTTTCGTCGGGCGTCACCGCCCGGTGTCGTACTTGTAGGTGGCGCTCTCGGGATCGATGCCGAAGTCCTCCGGGGACTCGACGGGTTCGTCTGCGCCCTCGTCCACCGCCATCGCGGTCTTGAACCGCTCGCGGAGGCGCCGGGGCATCTCGAAGTCGGACACGGCGATCGCCATCCCGACGGCGTCGGGGTCGATCGTCTCGCGTTTTCGCTCCAGACGCTCGCGTAGCTTCTCGGGGAGGGCGTCGGTCTCGACGGCCTCGAAGCCGAACTGCGCGAGGTAGCCGTGTTCGCCCGTCAGCGAGTAAGCGGTCTCGAAGCCCTCGTCGCCGGCCTTCTCGACGAGGCGCTCGACCACGTGGGCGCCGACGCCCTGCCCCCGCCAGGCTTCGAGGACGCCGATGCCCGTGAGTTCACAGCAGTCGCCGTCGTCGGGCTTGTGAATCCGAATCCGACCGAACCCCGCCCGCTCGTCGGTCTCCTCGTCGACGGCGATGACGTAATCCCGGGAGCGGAAAGCGGCGTCGTCCAGACCCATCTCCTCGATGTGGTCGAGCAACCAGGCCTCGTCTCGGTTCTTGGCGTCCCGGACGTACATGCGCGAACGTACTGCCCGGCGGAACTAAAGAATTCCCCGCGCTACGGCGTGAGCCCCGCCCGCGCCGGCGTCACTCCATCTTCCGCAGATCCCGAGCCCGGAGTTCGGCCTCGGCGTGCCAGGTCCGTGGGCGGAAGGCGATCACCGCGGCGGCCAGGTAGAACGCCGCGACGACCGCGACGACGGCGGTTCCGGAGACGAGGCCGATCCTCGCCGTTTCGAGCCACGGGCCGTCCGCGAACGCCGTCACGCGGACGAGCCACGCCCCGAGCAACACCAGCAACAGCGGCAGGTAGACCCGTCGCAGGCGGTGGGCGATGGCCTCCTCGATGGTGATCTTGATCGTCGGCGTCCGGTAGTCGTCGCCCAGACGGCTCCGCCAATTCTCGTCTTCGAGCCCCCCTTCGGGGTCGAGGCCGTAGGCCCAGACGTTCTTCTGGATCGTCCGGACGCGCGACCGCCAGATGTCGTAGCCGCGGTAGCGCCGGGCTTCGATGGTGAGGAACACCGTGAGCATCGCCATCCCGATCAGGATGATGTAGTGGGGGTGGCTCGGACTGGAAAAGGCCCACGTGAGGATGGCCGCCATCAGGATGACCGCCCAGTTCGTCGTCCGGTCGAGTCGCTCCCGCCAGAACTTCATCCGGTGGATCTCGCCGCGGTAGAGGTGGGCCAGCGCCGAACTCGGGCCCATCTCCTCGTCGAGCAGGCCGGCGCCGACCCGCGGCGAACTGGCCTCGTCGGGAACCGTCAGGTCGCTGTCGTCTGTGGGTTGGCTCATGGCTTGTAGGATGGCAGTCGGTCATCGCGTCACGTCCGGCGGACCGCGTCGTCCGGAGTCGAGTGCACGTCTCACAGATCCCCCCTGAGCGACTTAGGCGTTCTGACCCGGGTGGGGGACCGCCGTGGCGGCCGCCCGTTCGCCCTCCGTCGTCGTCGCGGTTCGCGTTCGCCAACTTACTTGACGGCCGGGACAGAGGTGGCCAGTATGGACGGACCCGACACAGACAGGGTGGCCCACCGACCCGACCCCGAGTTCGCCGAGTCGACGAACGTGCGGCGGTTCATGCGGAAACACGGGATCGAGGACGAGGCCGCGCTGATCGAACGAACCACGACCGACCTCCCCGGGGAACCCGACTCCGGGGTCGAGTGGTTCTGGGACGAACTGGTCGACCACCTCGGCATCGAGTTCGACGAACCCTACGACGCGGTGCGCGACGACAGCGACGGCCCGCAGTTCTCCCGGTGGTACCCCGGCGGGAAACTCAACGCCGCGCACAACGTCCTCGACCGCTACGCCGCGGTCGACGCGCCCGAGCGCAACCGCGCCGCCCTGATCTGGGAGGGCGAACCCGGCGACGTCCGCGAGTACACCTACCACGACCTCCACCGCGAGGCCAACCGGGTCGCCTCCTATCTGGACTCGGTCGGCGTCGGCGTCGGCGACACCGTCGGCCTCTACATGCCGATGGTCCCCGAAGTCGTCTCGATCCTCTACGGCTGTCTGAAGGTCGGCGCCATCGCCGTTCCCATCTTCTCGGGGTTCGGCGTCGACGCGACGGCGACCCGGATCGCCGACAGCGAGTGCTCGGTCCTCTTCACCGCGGACGGCTTCTACCGGCGCGGCGACCACGTCCGCCTGAAGGGCGCCGCGGACGACGCCGTCGCGCAGGCCGGCCACGTCGAGCACGCCGTCGTCTACGACCGACTGGGCGCGAGCGACCCCGACTCGGCCGTCGAGATCCCCTGGCACGACGACCGCGACGTCTGGTGGGACGAGTCCGTCGGCGCGGCCGACTCCGGGTTCGAGACGCGGTCGCTCCCCAGCGACGCCGAGTCGATGCTGCTGTACTCGTCGGGCACCACGGGGGAACCCAAGGGGATCGTCCACACCCACGCGGGCGCGCTGCTCCAGGCGGCCAAGGAGATCTACTTCAACTTCGACCACAGGGACCACGACCGCTTCTTCTGGGTGTCCGACATCGGCTGGATGATGGGTCCCTGGACCCTGCTCGGCAACCACGCCTTCGGCGGCACGGTGTTCATGTACGAGGGGGCGCCCGACTACCCCTCCGCCGGTCGCTTCTTCGACATGATCGAGCGCCACGGCCTCACGGTCTTCGGCATCTCCCCGACCGCGGTCAGAGCCCTCCGGAAGCACGGCGACGACGTCGCCGACGACTACGACCTCTCCTCGCTCCGCCTGCTCGGCTCCACCGGCGAGCCCTGGGACCCCGAGTCCTGGCAGTGGTTCTACGACCGCGTCGGCGGCGGCGACTGTCCGATCATCAACATCTCCGGCGGCACGGAGATCATGGGCTGTTTCCTCATGCCTCTCCCGTCGATGCCGCTCAAGCCCTGCTCGCTCGGCAGCCCCGGCCTCGGGATGGACATCGACGTCGTCGACGAAAGTGGTGAAAGCATCGTCGACACCGGCCGGCGGGGCTACCTGGTCGCCCGCGACTCCTGTCCCTCCATGACCAAGTCGCTGTGGGAGGGCGACGAGCGCTACCTGCACGAGTACTGGTCGACCTGGGACGACCTCTGGGACCACGGCGACTGGGCCCAGCGCGACGAGGATGGCTTCTGGTTCCTCCACGGCCGCGCCGACGACGCGCTCAACGTCGCCGGCCGCAAGGTCGGCCCCGCCGAGATCGAGGGCGTCCTCGCCGACCACGAGGCCGTCAACCAGGCCGCCGCCGTCGGCGTCCCCGACGATACGACCGGCACGGCGGTCGTCGCCTACGTCATCCCCGAACCGGGCTACGAGTCGAGCGACGACCTCGCCGAGGAACTGCGCGACCTGGTGGGCGACCAGCAGGGCAAGCCGTTCCGCCCCCGCGAGATCCTGTTCGTCGACGACCTCCCGAGGACGCAGTCGGGTAAGATTATCCGCCGGGCCGTCGGCGCGGTCTACCGCGGCGAGGATCCGGGCGACCTCTCCTCGATGGAGAACCCGGACGCCCTGGAGTCGGTGCGCGAGGCGGGCGCGGCCGACGGTGGCGCGTAGACCGGCTTCGGTCTCGCGCTGTCGCGTCCGCCCTCGCGACTCGCATCCGCCCTCCCGACGCCGCATCCGCCCTCCCGACGCCGCATCCGCCCTCCCGACGCCGCATCCGCCCTCCCGGCTCGCATCCCCCCTCCCGACGCCGCATCCGACCGCTCAATCCAGCACCGACGCCGCGTCGATCACCCGCGATTCGGGGACCGGCTCGGTCGTCGCGTCCCCCGCCCCGGCCGCGCTGACGACGGCCAGGTCGCCGACCGTCTCCGGCCCCGGGAAGACGACCGTCCCGCCGGCCAGCAGCGGGGCGAAGACGCCCGCCACCACCACGCCCGGGTCGGCGAGGCCGTCCCGGACGACCACGGCCGTCTCCCCGTCGAGGCCGTTCTCCTCGGCGACGCGTTCGGCCCGGCCCAGCACCTCGCGGTGGGTGAGCGCCCGCGCGCGGGATCCAGCGCCCGCGTCGTCGCCGGCGAGCAGCACCGGCCCGTCCGGGTCGACCGGCGTCGGCGGGAACGCGGGGTTCTCGCTCCAGACGTTGCGCTCCCAGTGGTCGACGCCCGGTGACCCGGGCGGATCGCCGTACGCGACCAGCGTCGCCCCCGGCGACAGGTCGAAGCCGCCGTCGGGGTCGCCGCCCCGGTCGGTCCCGTCGGTCGCGCTGCTCGCGGGCACCACGACGACCCGGGCGTCGAACGGCGCGTCGGCCGTCGGCACGGCGAACCTGACCGGCGCGCCGAGCAGCGCCGCGCCGAGCAGCGTGAGCACCGGCTGGCGGGCGGCCTCCGGTGCGACCGCGACCGTGTCGCCGGCGTCGACCCCGCGGTACCGGAGGAAGTTCCCGACCTTGTTCGCGGTGCCCACGCAGTCGCGGTAGGACACCGTCCGCTCCGCGGCGTCGTCCCTGATCGCCGGGTCCGGCGACCGGCGGTCCCTGGCGACGAGGTCGCCCAGCGCGTCCATGGCGTCACCTGACCGCCGACCGGGCAAGAACGCGTCGCTTGCGGCCTGGTACTACCGGCGAGCGGTGGAGCGTCAGGGTGCGCCGACCACGACGAACGTCGCGTCCGTGCCGGCCGTGAGCTGTCGCGTTGCGTCGCCAGCCACGCGCACCGCATCGCCCGACGACAGCGCCACCTCCTCGCCGTCGACGACGATGGTCGCCTCGCCGTCGACGAGGTAGTACACCTCCTCATCACCCTCGTCGGCGTGGTCGTGCTCCTTCCCCGTCCAGCCGGCCTCGACGTCGATCACCGTCAGGCCGAGGTTCTCGGCGTCGAGTTCCTCGCGCAGGAAGTGCATCCCCGATGCCACCGGCTCTACCTCCTCGTAGTTGACCTTCGTGTAGGGCATCGGCTCGTCGTTCGGTCGGCAGACGGAAGAACTCGGCGGCCACAGCAGTCGGCGGACGCGGCGGATGCGGCGGACCCGACCGCCGGCGATCCCGGTCGATTAGAACGACTTGCGAAGCTTCTCGAAGAAGCCCTCGGAGACGTCGACCTCCTCGCCGCCGGCCTCGGCGAACGCCTCCAGGGCCTCGCGCTGTTCCGCGTTCAGGTCCTCCGGCGTCACGACCTGGACCTGGACGTGGAGGTCGCCGCTCCCCCGACCGCGGGTCCGGGGCATGCCCGCGCCGTCGACCGTGAACGTCTGGCCGCTCTGGGTGCCCGACGGGATCGAAAGCTCCTCGGCTCCGTCGAGGGTCGGCACCTCGACGGTGTCGCCGAACACCGCTTGGGGGAACGAGATGGGATGCTTGAGGTAGAGGTCGTCCCCGTCGCGCTCGAACTGGTCGTGGTCGCGGATCCGGATCTCGATGATCAGGTCGCCGTCCGGGCCGCCGTTGCGGCCGGGGGCGCCGCCGCCGCCGTAGCGGACCTTCTGGCCGTCGCGGATGCCCGCGGGGATGTCGACCGACACCGACTTCTCGGCCTGGACGATGCCGTCGCCGCCGCAGGTCCCGCACTCCTTGTCGTACAGTTCGCCCTCGCCGCCACAGCGCCGGCAGGTCTGGGTCTGCTGGACGCGGCCGAGCGGCGTCTGCTGGACCGTCGTCTGCTGGCCCTGACCGTTACAGGCCGGGCAGGTCGTCACGTCCGCGTCCGGCGGGTGGCCCGTGCCGTCGCAGTCCGAACACCGTTCGGGGCGGGTGTAGGTGAGGTTCTTGGAGATGCCCTCGTAGGCGTCCTCCAGCTCGACCGTCAGGCGCGTCTGGAGGTCCCGGCCCTGCTGGGGGCGGTTCGACCCCGACCGGCCGCCGCCACCGCCGCCGAAGAACTGGTTGATGAAGTCCTCGAAGCCGCCGGCGCCGGCGCCGCCACCCATGCCGCCCATGCCGCCGAACGGACCGCCGGCCCCGCGGCCGTTGCCCGCGTCGCCGTCGAACCCGCCGCGCTTGTCGGCCTGCTCGAACCGGTCGTGGCCGAGTCGGTCGTAGGCCTGGCGCTTCTGGTCGTCGGTCAGGACCTCCTTTGCCTTCTTTACCTTCTTGAACTTCTCCTCGGCGTCCGGGTCGTCGCTGACGTCGGGGTGGTACTGGGCGGCCTTCTTGCGGTAGGCGTCCTTGATCTCGTCTTCGGACGCGTCCCGCGACACCCCGAGGACGTCGTAGAAGTCCTCGCTCATTCGTTATCGAGCATACTCGATTGAACTACTTGAATCGCCTGGGTCTGGGCGCGCGCCGGAACCGAGGACGTGGCCGTCCGCGACAATCACGGGGAACCTGCCGCCGCAACAATCACGAGGGACGTGCCGTCCGCAACTAATCACGGGGAGACGTCCCGGCACGCCACGGCCTGCCCGGCGTCGTCAGGTCGATGGCGGATGGCGTCTCCGCACCGACTGTTCGGCGGCGCCTTACTCGTCCTCGGGGTCGACGGCGACGTCCGCCGGCGGCGAGGTCGAGCGCCCCGCACCCCCGAGTTCCGGGTAGGCGAACCGGAGGTACTTCTCGACGATCTCGTCGACCTCGTCTCCGGGGGTCAGCTTCTCGACCAGTTCGCGCTCGCCCTTCTCGTACAGGCGATTGACCGTGCCGAACTCGGTCGTCTCGTCGAGGTCGAGGTTCGTGTAGGTGCCGAGGAACCGCAGGGAGAGCGGGTCTGCGATCTCGCCCGACTCGATCACGTGCTCGACGTTGACCCGGTTCTGGTTGGCGTTCCGGATGTCCCGGATCTCCGCGTCGAGCCAGTCGTTCTTCGGGTGGCGGAGCGGCGCGAGGATCGCGTTCGGGTCGGTCATCGACTGGTCCGCCAGCCGCTCGTTGAGCTGGTTTGTCAGCAGTTCCGTGATCGTCTCGGTGAGCCGCTGCCTGGAGATTACCTTCTTGTCGACGAGGTCCTGGAAGCCCCACTCGTCGCGGACGTCCTCGATGCTCTCCTCGGTGAGGTTCTCGGGCTCCTCGACGGCCAGTTTGGCGAACTGTTCCGGTTTGAACTCGACGAGCGACGGGTGTTCGTCGTCGGTCAGCGACGCCGCCGTGTTGCGCTCGTTCGCTCGCTCGCGTTTCCGCTCCGCGAGGTCGTTGTCCATCTCCTTGACCGCGGACTCGAACTCACCCCGGAGCCGTTCGAGGCGCTCCTCGGCGTCGTCGCGGAGCCGGTTGACCGCGTCCCGAAGTCGCAGGTGGCTGTCGAGGCTGCTCTTCTGGGTTCGGAGCGCGCTGAGGTCGTCGTCGATCCGGTCGCGCTCGTCGATTTCGGCACGCTTCGTGACGCCCGGGAGTCGCGCCGACTCGATCTCCTCGGTGAGCGCGTTTCGCCGGAGCACCAGATAGTCCTCGAAGCCGTTGTCCATCGACCACAGGCGCGCCGCGTCGTCCTGCTGTTCCATGGCCTCGAAGGTGCTCTGCCTGACGTTGGCCCGGATGTCGTCCTTGTAGTCGACGTACCGATTCCGGACCTCGTTCTCGAAGTTGTTCTGGGAGATGATCGTGTCCAGGCGCTCGACCAGCTGGTCGTAGAAGAAGAAGCGCCCGATCAGCGCCACGCCGTCGATCCCGTCATCGGCCGCCAGCAGCGGCACCCCCTCGACGTCGGCGAACGCCTCGACGCGGGTCGGGACCTTCTTCGAGACGGTCTCGGCCGCCGCGGCGGCCTCAGCCTCGACGTTGTCCTCCGAGAGCAGACTCAGGTCGACCTCGTCGGCCTCGCTCGCTGCGGCCCGAACCAGCCGCACTTCGACGGCCGAGTCGTCCGCGGGGAGTTCCCCGCGCCGGATGTCGAGAACGGCCTGCAGGTACGCCCGGAGTTCGCTGTAGGCGTCCCGACGGTCGGTCAGGTCGTCGATCTCGTCCGTCAGCTCCGCGATCCGGGCCCGCGTCCGGACGTAGCGGGTTGCGAGTTCGGTCGGGAATTCGAGCGCCGCTTCGTCGATCGTGTACAGCACGGCGTCGTCGTACTTCGCGCCGACGTCGGGGTAGTCCTCCGGCCCCGACGACGTCGAGAGGTACACGATCAGGTCCGCGACCATCCGGTTCAGTTCGCGACGCTGGCGGACGTTGTCGATCTCCGACTGCTCGGCCGGGAGCAGGAAGTACTTGTCGAACGGCCGGTCCTCCAGGGCGATGTACGGGTCCTGCAGCGTGTCGACGCCCTCGTGTTCCTTGGCCTCGACGTCGATCCGCAGGGCCGATCGCTCGTACTCGTGTTCGACGAGCGCTCGCAGGTCCCGGAGTGCCATGTAGGAGTTGATGATGTGGCGTGGGCTGGCGTCCGGGAACCAGTTCGAGAGGTTGCGCAGGCGCGGGAGCGATCCGATCCCGCCGACCTCGAAGCCGGGGTCGCTGTCGACCTGGCTCTTGACGCGCTTGATCGTACGGTCGAGGACCGCCGCCATGATCGGGAACGCCCCGCTCCCGGTGCCGCCGCCCAGGGAGTTCACGAGCCAGACGTGCGTCTCCTGTTCGTTCGTCCGCTCGACGAAGTTACCGATGCGGGTCTCCAGGAATCCCTCCAGTGCCGGGAAGTTCTCCGAGTCGTCGATGTGCGCCCTCGCCAGCGGACGCTGACGGGTGACACCACCCGTGTCGGCCGGCTCGTCCCCCGGTTCGAGATAGCTGAACCGTTCGGTCTTCTGTTCCCACCGCCGCTTTTTCGGTTGGAACAGCACGTGACGGTTCTGCTCCGATAGCGCGGGAAAGTTCTTCTCGATGTCCCCCTCCTTGGTGTCGATCCCGAGCAGGAGATACCGATCCTCGTCGAGTTGCTCGGATTCGACGACCTCCTGGAATCGTGAAAGCATCCGGACCCCCGCTTCCCCGATACCGATGACGATCGTCGGTGTCGGTGCCATGACTGTCACTCTTCATGGCGTGTTTTAGGATTTTCGGCTGACAGTCCGTCGATACAACTGGAGCCACAGGGGTCGAGCGAAGCGTCGGCGGCTCGCCGTCCGACGCGACCGGACCTCACATGAGTTTGCCGTCGTCGTCCGGGTCCCGCGTCCCCGACGTGTCCCCGCCGGCCGTCGCGTCGGTGTCCGCCGTCCCCCCGGTGGCGTTCGCGCTTCCGCCGGTGGTGTCCGGCCCCTCGCCGGCGGGCCCCGAACCCCCGCCGCGCTCGGTCCCCCCATCGGCGCTCGTGACGGCGTCGATCGTCTGCTGGACGCGATTCTGCGTCGTCCCTTCCGTCCGACGCTTGATGTCGTGCAGTTCGTCGACGATCCACGATCGATCGACGCCGTCGTCCCCGCCGGAGAGTCGGGCGTACGCGAACAGCCCCACCCCCACGACGCCCAGCAGGGCGCCGAGACCGACGATCCCCCACATGCCGGTGATTCGCTGCTGGAGGCTCGACGCCCGTCGCTCGGCCGCCTGCAGCGCGAAGTGGGGCGACTCGGTCAGGTCCGCACGGGCCGCGATGCGCCCCGGCGGATCGGCCGGGATCTGCTGCCCGTTGCGCACGTACTGGTACCGGATCGTCGCGACGTCTAGCGACTCGGCGTCGAGTCGCTGCGGATAGGCAGTAAAGGAGATCGTGACCGTGTCTCCGCCCTCCAGTTCGGACAGGTAGAACGAGCGAATGATCGAACTCCGGACGACCTTGTCCTCGTTCGGCACGCTGGAGATCGTGCCCGCCCGGATCTCTCGGCTGAACTCCTCGGAGAAGTCGACGAAGCCGGACTGGGAGTCGCTCACGTTGACGTAGACGTCGGTGATGCGCTCCTCCGGGGCGACGGTGACCCGGACCAGGACGCCCTGGCCGCCCTCGTCGGGGTGCGGATAGGTCGTGTTAACCTGGACGAACCCCGCCGTCCCGCTGGTCGTCGGCGTGGCCGCCGCCGCGGCCCCCATGGTGAGGACGGCGCCGCCGAGCACCAGTAGAATAACTATCCGTGCCGTAGACTTTCGCATGGAGCAGAAGTACACGGAGCCCCATAAAATCGTTTTGCCCTCCGCCGCCGTCGACGGGCGCGGGCGGTTGGCCCGTCCCCGACGCCGAGCGCGACGCGCCCGCGAGCGACCGCTCGGTATCGCCCGGCGGGTTCGGGGACGGGTCCGGAACGCTACGCGTTCTGGTGGGCTGAAGACGACGACTTACTCGTCGTCGTCTTCAACGTCCTCGAAGTCGGCGTCGACGAAGTCCTCGGAGTCTGCGTCCGGGCCGGGACCCGCGCCGCCGGGACCGGCACCCGCGCCCGGACCGGCGCCGCCGGGACCCGCTCCGCCAGGACCGGCCTGGGCCTGGGCCTGCTGCTGGTACATCTGCTTGCCGATCTCCTGGAGTTCCGTGGCCAGCGCTTCGGTGACGTCCTCGATCTCCTCGGTGGAGGCGTCGTCGTCCTCGAGGACGGCCTCGACGTCCTCGATGCTGGCCTCGATGTCCGCCCGGAGGTCCTCGTCGACGTTCTCCTCATTCTCCTCCAGGAGGGTCTCGGCGCGCTGGATTGCGCCTTCGGCCTCGTTGCGGGCCTCGATGCGCTTGCGCCGCTCCTCGTCCTCCTCGGCGTGCTGCTCGGCCTCCTCCTGCATGCGATCGATCTCCTCGTCGGAGAGGCCGGCGCCGCCCTCGATGGTGATCTCCTCGCGGTTGCCGCCGCCCTTGTCCTCCGCGGAGACGTTGACGATGCCGTTCTCGTCGATGTTGAAGCTCACCTCGATCTGCGGGGTGCCCGCCGGGGCAGGCGGAATCCCCGTGAGCTGGAACTCGCCGAGCAACTCGTTCTTGTTGGCGATCTCGCGCTCGCCCTGGAACACCCGCACCTGCACGGAGGTCTGGTTGTCCGCCGCGGTCGTGAAGATCTTCGACTCCTCGGTCGGAATGGTGGTGTTCTTCTCGATGAGACGCTCGAACAGGCCGCCCTTGACCTCGATGCCGAGCGAGAGCGGGGTGACGTCGAGCAGGACGATGTCGTCGACCTCGCCGCCGAGGACGCCGCCCTGGATCGCCGCGCCCAGCGCGACGGCCTCGTCGGGGTTGACGTTCTTCTTGGGCTCCTGGCCGACGAGGTCCTCGACTTGCTCCTGGACCTGGGGCATCCGCGTCGACCCGCCGACGAGGATCACCTCGTCGATGTCATCCTTGCTGTAACCCGCGTCGGAGAGCGCCTGCTCGGTCGGCTCAACCGTCCGCTCGATCAGGTCGCTCGTCAGCGACTCGAACTTCGCCCGGGTGAGGTCCTCCTCCAGGTGGACCGGCCCCGAGTCGGTCGCCGTGATGAAGGGGAGGTTGATCGTCGTCTCCTTTTTCGAGGAGAGTTCGATCTTCGCCTCCTCCGCGGCGTCCTTCAGCCGCTGGAGCGCCTGGCGGTCCTCGCTGAGGTCGATCCCGTGATTGTTCTCGAACTCCTGGACGAGCCAGTCGATGATCGCCTGGTCCCAGTCGTCGCCGCCCAGGTCGTTGTCCCCGTTGGTGGCGACGACCTCGTAGACGCCGCCGCCGAGGTCGAGGATCGAGACGTCGAAGGTCCCCCCGCCCAGGTCGAAGACGAGGACGGTCTGGTCGGAGTCGTCGTCGAGGCCGTAGGCCATTGACGCGGCCGTCGGCTCGTTGACGATGCGCTCGACCTCGAAGCCGGCGATCTCCCCCGCGTCCTTGGTCGCCTGGCGCTGGCGGTCGTTGAAGTACGCCGGCACCGTGATGACGGCCTTCTCGACGTCGTCGCCGAGGTACTCCTCCGCGTCGCGCTTGATCTTCTGGAGGATCATCGCCGAGATCTGCTCGGGCGTGTACTCCTCGTCGTCGACCTGGACGGTGTACCCGTCCTCGCCCATGTGACGCTTGATGCTCCGGATCGTGTGGTCGGGGTTCTGGATCGCCTGGTTCTTGGCGGGTTTGCCGACGAGGCGCTCGTCGTCGTCGGTGAACGCCACGACCGAGGGCGTCGTTCGGTCGCCCTCCGCGTTCACGATGATCTCCGGGTCGCCGCCCTCCATCACCGCGAACGCGCTGTTCGTGGTACCGAGGTCGATACCCAGAATCTTGTTGCTCGCCATCTTGGCCTCACGTACCTGCCTCTGCCGGTTAAAGGTTACTAGACGAACGGACGTTCGCCGCGAAACCACGTCGCCGCAGTCTTGCGATTACATCCGAAGGCTTCGACCGCGGTCGTTGGCTATTTATCGTCGTGCTATCAGCGCTCCGTCGAGCGCGATCCCCGCCCGTCACTCCTCGTCCACTTTGCCGCTCACCCGTCTTCTCCGCCCGTCACTCGTCGTCGCTGACCGTGATCTGGGCCGCCCGGATCACCTTCTCGCCCATCTCGTACCCGGGCTGGTACACGTCCGCGACGGTGCCCGACGGCTGGTCGGCCTCGACGCGCATCATCACCTCGTGGCGGTGGGGGTCGACCTCCACGCCCGGGTCGGGGTCGATGACCGACACGCCCTCGTCCTCGAGAATGCGGTCGAACTCCGTGAGCGTCGACTCCACGCCCGGCCGGATGTCGGCGTCCTCGTCCTGGTCGAGCGCCCGGACCATGTTGTCCCGCACCGTCACGACGCGCTCGACGAAGTCCTCGGTCGCCGTCTCACGGATCTGTTCCTGTCGCTTCTTGGCGCGCTTCTTGTAGTTCTGGAAGTCCGCCTGCTTGCGCTTCAGCCGCTCGGTCAGGTCCTCGACCTCCTCCCGGGCCGCCTCCAGGTCGGTCGCCAGCGACTCGGCCCGCGCCTCCAGGTCCGCGACCTCGCTCGCGAGGTCGTCGTCGAACTCGGCGACGCGGGCGGCGAGGTCGTCGCCCTCGGTCGCTGGGCCCCTCTCCCGTTCCTCGTCGCTCGTCGCCGCCGTCGTCGCCTGACCGCCGGTCGTCGCCTGATCGTCGGTCCTCGCCCGGTCGTCGGCCGCGTCGGCGGCCGTCCCGTCGGCACCCCCGGCCGTCTCGGCCGCGCCTCCGCCCGACGCGGTCTCGTCGGCGCTCGCGGCGCCGTCGGCGGCGCCCGCCGCGTTCGTCGCCTCGGACTCCCCGACTTCGTCGGCGTCGTCTGTCATGGGTGGGGGAAGTCGCTCCCCAATCTTAAGGCTGTAGACTCCGGTCGACGGTGGCGACGTCGACGGGTCGGCGATGGCGACGTCGGCTGATCGACGACAGCGACGCCGACCGCTACTGGTACATCCGGAGCGGCCGGGCCTGCGAACTCTCCTCGTCGGCCTCCTGCATCCGCTTTGCCAGCTGCTCGCGGGCGTTCTGGATCTCGTCGGCGCGCTCGACCAGGTTGTCGACGGGGACCTCCAGGTCGGTCAGGGGTTCGATCCCCTCTTTGATCAGAACCCGCGCCGAGCCCGGGTCCGGGAAGCGGGGGTCCGTCTCGACGATCAGGCCGGCAGCGTCGGCGTCGTTCTCGATGGCGTGGCTCAGCAGCGCGCCGGTCGGCCCGGAGATTATCCCGGCCTCGTCCGGTACCTCGACGCCCACCTCCTCCAGGCGGTCCACCCCGGCGCCGACCCCGACCCCGTAGAGGCCCGGCACCTCGTCTGCGGCCTCGCGAGCGATCCCGGAGAGGTACACGGGGAACACCGATTCGCCGTCGAAGTGGGAGTCGAAGCACTCGGCGAACTTCGTCGCCGCCGGCGGCGAGATGGGGACGTCCGCCCGCAGCACCAGCAGGTCGTGGTCGGGCGCGGCGTACAGCCGAACCGGCGTCTGGAGCGCCGGTTTGCCCTCCTCGTACATCGCCACGCGGGGGACCCCCTCGCAGTGGACGTTCGCGTGGTGGACCATGTCGAACGTCTCGACCAGGTGATCGGCGGCGATCTTTCCGACCAGGCCGACGCCCGGAAGTCCCTCGACCATAATCGGTTCGTCCAGATCGACCGGGGTGCGCACGCTCACGTGTGCCATGGCAGAACTGCCGGGCGCCATCGACGTAAAAACGCGGGTCGCCCCGGGGCTCCTGCGCACGACCACGGCGCGACCGCTCGCCCCCCGTCGTCCGGTGCCGGCAGCGACGAGCCGACTAGTCGTCGCTCACTGGGGCGAACGAGTCGTTTCCGCAGCCGCAGGAGCCTGCGGTTCCGATGGGGCGCAACGCTCCGGTCCCCGTCCGCTGTGCGGGGTACACCTGCCCGCACCGGTCGCACCGCGCCAGCGTCTCGGGCTCCCCACCGGTGTTCGGTTCGTCGTCCATCAGGGATTCCTTGGCCTCGAAGGTACACATACGCTGTGTTAAATTTTCTGTTTGAACCGCCCGACTACGGCGGTGGAGCAATCATATCCTTTCGTATATGGCCTAGCTCAAGGTAGCCAGCTGACCGGTCCACCGACGGACCGTCCCGACGGCCCAGCCACTGGCGCCGGTCGTCCTGAGCCGGTCGTCCTGAGTCGGTCGGTCGAACTACGGACCGACCGCGATAGGTCGGTGGCGAAACCGACACCGACTAACCGGCGGCCGGCGAACCCCCGGCCGATGAACCCCCTCGACCGGTACGAGGCGCTCGTCGACGACCCCGAGGCGTTCCGGGCCGCCTGCGAGCGGCCGCTCCCGCAGGTCGTGCGGGTGAACAGGATCAAGGCGGACGTCGAGCGAGCGAGGCGGGCCCTGGACGAGGAGGGCGTCGACTACGAACCGGTCGACTGGCACCCGGGCGTGTTCCGGATGGCGGACAAGCCGGGGACGACCTGGCCCTACGTCCACGGCTGGCTCCACGGCCAGGAGGAGGTGTCGGTGCTCCCGTCGCTCGCGCTCGATCCGCAACCGGGCGAGCGCGTGTGGGACGCCTGCGCCGCCCCGGGGTCGAAGACGACTCACCTCGCGGCGCTGATGGCCGACGAGGGCACGCTCGTCGGCAACGACAACAACCTGGGTCGCCTGTCGGCGCTCCGGCACAACGCCGAACGACTGGGGGTGACGAACCTCGCCGTCACGAACACCGACGCCCGGAACTACTCGCTGAAGCCGTTCGGCTTCGACGCCTTCGACCGCGCGCTGGTCGACGCGCCCTGTTCCTGCGAGGGCACCTGCCGCAAGAACCCCGACGCCCTCGACGACTGGTCGATCGACCACGTCCGCTCGGTCTCGGGCATCCAGAAGGGCATCCTCCGCCGGGCGGTGCAGGCCACCCGAGAGGGCGGGACCGTCGTCTACGCCACCTGCACCTTCGCCCCCGAGGAGAACGAGGCCGTCCTCGCCCACGTTCTCGACGCGGAGGACTGCCGAGTCGTCCCCTGCGAGGTGCCCGTCGACACGGCCCCCGGCGTCACCGAGTGGGAGGACGACACCTACCCCGAGGAGGTCCGCCACGCCCACCGCGTGTATCCGCACCTCAACGACACTGGTGGCTTCTTCCTCGCCCGCCTGGAGGTGGGCGCGTGAGCGACGATCCCGCGCCGGGCCCGGCGGACGGGTCCGACCGCGACGGGGAGGCCGTCGACGCGGCCGACGCGGCCGACGCGCCGACCAACGACGGCCAGCGCTTCGACCGCCTCCCGGCGACGCCGGCCGACCGCGTCGTCCCCGGGCGCGCCTCGCGCGCGGAGGTCCTCGACTGGTGGGACGACCGGTTCGGGATCCCGCCCGAGACGTTCGACGGCCACACGTTCTGGGAGAAGGGCAAGGGGAAGGTCTGGGCGTTCGCGGGCGACGTCGCCGACCCCATCGCCGTCGAGGGCCTGGGGATGTCGCTGCTGCGCACCCGCCAGGAGCACTGGAAGCCGACGACCAACGCCGTCCAGCGGTTCGGCCGGGGGGCGACGCGGAACGTGGTCGTCCTCGACCCCGAACCCGCGGCGCGCTTCGCGCGCGGCGAGGACCAGGAACTGGCGTGGGACGGCGACTGGGGCTACCTGATCGCCGCCCACGAGATCGCCGGCGGCGTCGAGCCGATCGGGGTCGGCCTCTACCTCCACGGGGAACTCCGGTCGACCGTGCCGAAGGGCCGCCGCGAGGACGTGGCGATCGTCGAGCGCACCGGGTAGCCCGGTAGCCTCAGTCGACCTCCCGTCGGCCGATCGCGAGCACGCCCTCGGTGGTCCCCACGAACAGCGCGTCGCCGGCGACGGTCGGCGGACTCGTCGCCTCGACGTCGGCGACGAACCGCGCCGGGACCGACTCTCCCTCCTCGCCGGAGTCCGCGTCGTCGTCGGCGCCCCCGTCGTCGCCGGCGTCTGTCTCGACGACGTACACCCGCTCGTCCGGGCCGGCGTAGGCGACGAGGCCGTTCGCCAGGGCGGGCGCGAAGTCGAGCGAGACGTTGGACACGCCGTCCTCGAAGGGTCCCAGCGGCGAGAACGTCCAGTCGATCCGCGGGAAGTCGGTGCCGAGGCGGCGGAGGGTGCCGTCGGCGTCCGCGACGAACAGCCGTCGACCCGCGCCGGCGAACGACGAGAGGACCGCGGCGTCGACGTCGACGGTCCACAGTTCGGTGCCGTTCACCACGTCGTAGGCGGCGAGGTGGCCCGACGCCAGGTCCGTCGTCCCCGACCCCACGAACGCCGTGCGGTCGACGACGAGCGGCGCGGCCTGAACCCAGGCGTCGGGGACCTCGGCGTCCCACCGGACGTCGCCGGTTCGGGCGTCGAGACACCGCACCACCCCGCGCATGTCGCCCGCGACGACCCGCCCGTCCGCGTACGCGGGCGGCGCGACGACCAGCCCCGTCTCCAGCGCCCACCGCCGCTCGCCCGTCGCCGGGTCGAGCGCGTAGACGCCGGGGTCGCCGTCGGCGGTGGCGACGAACAGCGCGTCCCCGCCGACGGTCACCCCCCTGACGGCGCCGGGAAAGTCGACGCGCCAGTCCTCGGTTCCACCCCGGTCGAGTCGACGGAGCGTTTGCCCGGCGGGCGCGTAGACGGCGTCGGCGGTCACCGTGGGCGCGACGGCGTCGTCCTGGAAGCCGACCGAGGCGGTCCAGCGCGTGCCCCCGTCGCGCACCGCGAGACAGTACAGGACCCCGCCGCGGTCGTCGAGGACGAACAGGTCGTCGCCGTCGACGACCGGCGGCGCCCGGAACAGCACGCCGTCACCGACCGACCGGCGCCACGAGCGGCCGGGGGCGTTGCCGGGGCCGACCGCGCCCGGGTGCCCCGAGTTCCGGGGGTCAGCCCGGGGCGCCGGCCAGCCGTCCGCCCCGACGGTCGGGGGCGGGGCGCGCTCGGCGAGCATCGGCTTCGGGGACGACGCGGGCGGCAGTGCCGAGCACCCCGCGAGGCCGGCGAGGCCGCCGAGACCGACGGCGCCGCCGAGTCCCGCGCGGCGGAGGAACGCTCTGCGCGTGGAGGGCATCGTCCTCGTCTGGATCGCCGACCGCGCAAGTAGTTTGTGGGGTCGGTCGACTCCCTCAGTCGCCGTCCGCCTTCGCGCGCACCGTCCCGCCGCCGAGGCCCTCCCACTCGACGCGGTAGCCGAGCGCCGAGAGGACGGCGCTCGCGTCGTCGACGCCGTGCTCGGCCAGCAGCGCCTCCACGTCGTCGAAGGACGCGCCGGGTTCGATCGCGTCGTCGAGAGCCGCGAGCACCGCGGGCCTGACGAGCGTTCGCCCGACGCGCTCGTGCTCGGGGAAGGTCTTGCCCTCGACGGCGGCCTCGCCGACGCCGTGGCGGTCGGCCAGGGCGGCGAGCGCGATCACGTCGTCGTCCGGGACGAGTTCGTCGGGGAGGTCGGCGGCGGCCTCCGCGACCAGGTCCGTCTCGTACTCCCTGAGTACGTCCACCACGTCCTTGACGCGAACCGCGTCGCGGTAGCGGACCACCCGGTGGTCGAGGTCGGCGACGTCCTCGCCGACGCCCAGGGACTCGTCGACGGCGACGAGCAGTTCCACGTCCGCCAGGCCGGCGAACTGCGCCAGTTTCTTCTCGACGTAGTCGGGCGTCCAGAACCCCATCACCTCGAAGTAGACGCGGAAGTCGGGGTCCGGGTCGGCGACGTCCCGAACGGGTGACTCGTCGGTGGCGGCGTCCTCGCCGGGCGCGTAGTCGAAGGCGAAGTCGGGGATCATCACGCGGGTGCCGGTCGCCAGCGGTTCGGGCTCGCGGGTCAGCGCCCAGTCGAGGTCGAGCGCCGCGAAGCGCGCGGCGAAGTCGGCCTCCACGCCGCTGTCGAAGGTGACCTCGGCGACGGGGTCGACCTCGGGGACGGACACCTGCGTGTGGTCCAGTTCGAGCGTCCGCTCGGTCCCCCGGTCGTCGATCGTCGCCCGGAGTTCCCACTCGGTCGCGGTCGCGACGGTGCGAAGGAGGCGGGCGAAGGCCGTCCCGTAGCGCCGGGTGCGTCGGAACAGCGCGTCCGGCCCGGTGACGATCACCTCGCGGGACTCGCCGCCCTCGACCCGGCGGATCTCGTACATCAGCCGGAGGCGCTTGACCGCCGAGACGACCGCCTTCGGGTCCGAGCTTCGCACGCGGAGTTCGGTCGCGTCGAACAGCGCCGTCTGCGCCAGCGAGAGGTTGTACTGCGCCAGCAGGTCGTCCGGATCCCACCGCGGGTCGCACGCGCTCACCACCTGCTGCGGCTCGCGGTCGGCGTACAGCGCCGCCTCGGCGGCGTCGGCGTCGACGTTGAGTCGGGCGGCGGCCCGGTCGAGCGCCTCGGCGCGCTCGGCCTCGGTGACGACGCCCACCGCCTCGGCGGCCTCGAACGTCACCCGGCGGGCGCGCTCGGGCGGGACGGCCGCCCGCGTCTCGAAGGTCGTCTCCCGCTCTAACAGCGCCGCGAACCCCCGGACGAGCTTGAAGTCGTCGGCCTCGGCCTCCAGATCGTCGAGCGCGGTGTCGAGGCGCTCGCGGCGCTCCCCGACGTGGCCCTGGAACGTCCCGAGGACGCGGGCGGCCAGCGGCCGGTCGCCGCGGTCGACGAACTGCGGGTGGTAGCCCCCGCCCGCCCGCGAGACGCGCAGGAGGTCCTTGGTCAGCACGTCGGGTCGTTGCCCGGCGGGGGGAATAAGCCCCTCGGGCGCGGTCGACCGCCCTCGCTCCGGCCGCCCTTGCTCCGGCTGCCCTCGCTCCGGCCGCCCGACCCCGCCGTCGTCGGCCCGACCTGGTGCAGCGACCGAACGGCAAGGCTCATGAGCGTCGCCCGAAACGCCACCCCATGGACAGACGGGCCGCCCTCTCGACGCTCGCCGTCGCGCTGTGCGGCGGGTGCCTCTCGAACGCCCCCGGTCCCACGGGCCCGCGAAACCCGCCGAGCGAGCCGGCGAACGATCCCCGACGGACGCCGGTCGAGCAGGCGCTCTCGGTCACCACCTTCGACTTCGACGAGACCGACGACGGGAACCTCCGCGTGTACGGCGTCGTCGAGAACACGGGGGAGGTCGAGCGCGTCGCCCGCGTCCGGGTGTCGGTGTCCGCGAACGGAAAGGAGGCCGAGCGAACGACCGAGGTGACCGTCCCCGCCGGTCGGCAGACCCGCTTCGAAGTGGTGTTCGACGTGACCTACAAGGCGTTCTCGAAGGGCGGGTCGATCGACATCGACCTGGTCTGAGTCGGCGCCGCGTCCGGGGGTTTCGCCCCCCGCGGACGTCCACTCACTACCGCCGGTGGACGCCCGCTCACCGCCGGCGACTCGCCACCCGCTCCTCGGCGGTCTCGGCGCTGACGACCTCGTACAGCAGGGCGCGGCCGCCGTCGTCCTTGGGCCGGAGGATCCGCCCGAGTCGCTGGGTGAACTCGCGCTCGCTGCCGCTCCCCGAGAGGACGACCGCCACGTTCGCGTCGGGGACGTCGACGCCCTCGTCGAGGACGTTCGCCGTCACGACCCGGCTGTACTCGCCCGACCGGAAGCGCTCCAGGATCTCGCGGCGCTCGGCGGCGCCGGTCTCGTTGGTGATCGCCGGGAGCAGGAACCGCTCGGAGAGCCGGTAGACGAGGTCGGTGTGGGCGGTGAAGACGATGACCCGGTCGTCGCGGTGCCGGTCCAGCACGTCTGCGAGCGCCTCGACCTTCGCCGTCGAGTTCATCATCAGGTCGCGGGCGCGCTGTTTCGCCAGCAGCGCCTCGCGGGCCTTCGGGTCGTTTCCCGAGCGCATGACGAGCTTCTGGTAGTCCTGGCCCGAGCGCATCTGGAGGTTCGAGCGCCGCAGGTAGTCGACGAACGTCCCCTGGGCGTCCTCGTAGGCCTCGCGCTCCTCGTCGGTCAACTCCACCTCGATCCGCCGGATGTCGTAGGGCGCGAGGTGGTCGCCCGCCAGGTCGTCGACCGACAGGTCGTACACCTTCGCCCCCACGAGTTCGGTCACGACCTCGTGGGCGCCGTCGGGCCGCTCGAACGTCGCGGTCAACCCCAGCCGGGCCGGCGCCGCCAGCATGCGGGCGATGTCGCGGTACCCCTCGCCGCCGAGGTGGTGGACCTCGTCGAAGACGACGAACCCGAAGTCGCCGCCGACGTCGTCGGCCTTGAGGTACGCCGAGTCGTACGTCGACACCGTGATCGCCTCCTGTCGCTGCTCGCCGCCGCCGAACTGGCCGATCGGCGCGTCGAACTCGGCGTCGAGTTCGCGGCGCCACTGATCGAGGAGGTCGATCGTCGGCACGACCACGAGCGTCGGCATCGACAGTTCCGCCATCGCGCCGATGGCCACGACCGTCTTGCCCGCGCCGGTCGGCAGTTCGATCACGCCGCGGTCGCCCGCCTCGCGCCACGCCTCCAGGGCCGCCCGCTGGTACTCGCGGAGTTCGTACGACGTCGACAGCGAGAGGTCCGCGGGGGCGAGCACCCGGTCCTCCACGGCCAGCCCCCGGTGGGCGAGCGCGTCGCGGACGGCGGCGTACCGGTACCCCGGGGCGCGACCGACGCCCGAGCGAGGGTCCGGTTCGACGCCGGGGAGGTCGGCGATGGCGTCGGGGTCGTCGGACTCGACCCGGACGGTCCCGTCCTCGTAGCTGAGGCGGATCACGGCCGGCGCTTGACACCCGGCGGTAAAAACGGTTCCCAGACGGACCGGGTGGCGATTGCCCGCCGAAGCCACGCCGCGGTACCCGCCGCGTCCCGAACCACCAAATCCCCCGGCGCCCTACGGGCCACTATGAGCGACACGGAGGAGACGCCGGAAGCCGTTGGACGGTTCATCGACCAGGCCGAGTCGGTGTTCCACGAGTACGAGGAGGGGTACCTCGACCCCGACTCCGCGCTGTCCCTGCTCGGGGACCACATCAGCGAACTCCGGGACACGTACGAGGGGGACGCCGACGACGGGTCGGACTGACCGCGAGCGGCGGCCGGCGAGCGCCCTCGTCGCGGAAGGTACGACGGTCGTTTGCGCCTGGCGGACTTTTTTCAGGTCTTGGTGAGGACGTGGAGTATGGACACCCGCAAACTCACCTCCACTCTCGGTTTCGTCCTGGGCGGACTCTGGTCCGCCCTCCGCGCCGGCGCTCGGCGAACCGTCACCCTCCTTCGTGTGCTCGGCGCTCTCCTGACGGGCATCGCAACGACGGTCCGACGGCACCTCGGCGGCGCCACCGGCTACGCCCACACAGCCGCCGGCCAGGTCCGCGCGGCGGCCGACGCACCGGCGACCCGCACGGCCGCGTGCGCGATCCGGACCGGTCTCGGCGGACGCCGAACCGACCTGACCGCCGCCGCGCTCGTGGCGGTCCCGCCGCTCGCCCTCGGCGCGGCGTGGGGCGTCACCGCTACCGTGGGGTTCGCGCGGCTCCACGAGTGGGCCGTGGGAACCTGGTACGGGACCGATCCACAGGCCCTGGTGTTCGTCGCGGTCGGCGCCCTCCTGGTGCTCGGCGCCGCGCACGCGGCGGTCAACTCGGGCCTGATCCCGACGGCGCTGCTGGTGGCCGCGCCGGTGTTCGGCGCCGGGGCCGCGAGCTACGGGACCTCGTTCGGGTACTACGAGACCGTGTCGCTCCCGGTCGCGGGCCAGGTCGGCGCTGCGGCGGCGCTGGTCGTCGGGGTCCCGCTCGGCGCAGTCGCGTTCCTCGCCGGCGTCGGCCTGCGGCGGGCCGCGAGCGGGTGGGTCGGGGCCGTCCGAACCGGCCGTGGCGACCCGAGCGACTGAGCCACGGCCCGAGCGTGGCGCGACGCCGGAGCGCCGACCGGGTAGGCGGTGACGACGCCGGATCGACGACCCCAGTAGGCGGTCGCGACGCCGGATCGACGACCCCAGTAGGCGGTCGCGACGCCGGATCGACGACCCCGGTAGGCGGTTGCGACGCCGGATCGACGACCCCGGTAGGCGGTTGCGACGCCGGATCGACGACCCCGGTAGGCGGTCGCGACCCGGGATGGCACACACTTATCCGAACGTGGCACACGGGGTAGGGTATGACCGGCTTCTCCGATCGAGTCGAGGCGGTGTCGATCAGCGGCATCCGCGAGGTGTTCGAGGCCGCCAGCGCGGACGCGATCAACCTGGGGCTCGGCCAGCCGGACTTCCCGGCGCCGCGCCACGCCCGTCAGGCCGCGGTCGAGGCCGTCGAGGACGGTCTCGCCGACGGCTACACCGGCAACAAGGGTCGCGAGTCGCTCCGCGAGGCCATCGCGGCCAAACACGAACGCGACCAGGGAATCGACGTCGACCCCGGGGACCTGATCGCCACCGCCGGCGGCTCGGAGGCGCTCCACGTCGCGCTGGAGGCCCACGTCGACGCCGGCGACGAGGTCCTCATCCCCGACCCGGGGTTCGTCTCCTACGACGCCCTCACGCGACTGGCCGGCGGGACGCCCGTGCCGGTCCCGCTGCGCGAGGACCTCACCATCGACCCGGAGGCCGTCGAGGCCGCGATCACCGAGGACACCGCCGCGTTCGTGGTCAACTCGCCCGGGAATCCGACGGGGGCGGTCTCCTCCGAGGCGGACGTCCGGGAGTTCGCCCGCATCGCCGACGAGCACGACGTGCTCTGTATCACCGACGAGGTGTACGAGCACTTCGTCTTCGACGGCGACCACCACTCTCCCATCCAGTACGCCGACACGGACAACGTGGTCGTGGTCAACGGCTGCTCGAAGACTTACTCGATGACGGGGTGGCGACTGGGCTGGGTCCACGCGTCCACCCGTCGGATCGAACGCATGCTGCGGGTCCACCAGTACGTCCAGGCCTGCGCGGCGGCGCCGTCCCAGTTCGCCGCCGAGGCCGCCCTCACCGGACCCCAGGACCAGGTCGCGGAGATGCGCGAGACGTTCGAGGAGCGCCGGGACCTCCTGCTCGACGGGCTCGCCACCATCGGCATCGACTGCCCGACGCCGCGGGGCGCGTTCTACGCGATGCCGCGCGTCCCGGACGGGTTCGTCGACGCGTGTATCGACCGCGGGGTCGTGATCGTCCCCGGCGAGGCCTTCGGCGAACACGGCGACGGCTTCGCACGCATCTCCTACGCGACGAGCACCGAAGAACTGCGGGAGGCCCTGGACATCATGGCCGAGGCCTACGACGCGGTCGCCTGACACGACGGAGCCGAACAGTCACCTGACGCGGCGTGACCGAACAGTCGTCGATCGGTGACTGTGACTTCTGCGAGACTGTCGCAGGACGCGGGGACGGCCGACGATTATTATACCGGCGAGCCCGTATTGAGTCGAACGAGAACGGCCCGATCCCCCGTGGCGCCGGCGCCGCCGGCGGACGGGACTCGCCCACCACGACAATGTCACCTCCCACGGAAGCGAACGATCACGAAGCAGCCACCGAGGACGTAGACGTCTGGCTCCGCGTCCTCTCCAGTCCCCCGCGACGGACCATCGTGGCGCATCTCCGGGAACACTCCGAGGCGTCGGTCAGAGACCTCGCGAAGCGGGTAGCGGCCGCCAACCGCTCGGATCGTCTGGGGGGGCCCACGCCGCCGGAACTCGACCGGGCGCTGACGGCGCTCGTCCACGTCCACCTCCCGCTGTTGGTCGACGCGGGGATCGTCGAGTGGGACCGCGAGACGGGGCGCGTGACCGCCGACGGCGACCTCGATCCGGATCTGGAGTTCTGACTACGCCCCCGACCGCTCAGTGCGCGGTGCTGACGATCTTGATCACGTCGCCCTCCTCCAGCCGATAGTCCTCCGCGATCCGTCGGTTCGACCGGGCGTCGACGGCGTGGAGGTAGCCCTCACCGATGTCCGAGTGGACCGCGAAGGCGAGGTCGCGGGGGGTCGAGCCGCGCGGCAACAGGAACGCGTCGGGGAGCATCTCGCCCGTGCCGTCGGTCCACTTCGACTCGTTCTGAACCGGGTAGGCGGTCAGGTGGTCGAGCAGGTCGTAGACGGCCTCGTCGATGGCGGCCTGGACGCCGGTGGCGCCGTAGGATTCCATGACCTCGCGGATCTGATCGAGGCCCTTCCGCTGGGCGTCGGACACGTCGCCGATCACGTCGAACGTCTCGTCGCCCGGGTCGTAGTCGACGACGCCGGCCTCGGCGCCCGTCCGGAGCGCGAGTTCGCCGTCCGCGGTACAGGCGATCACCGGCTTCTCGGTCTCGCGCAGGCGCTCCAGGGTACCCTCGGGGGCGACGTCGATCTTGTTGGCGACGAGGACGATCGGCTTGGTCCGGGCGCGGATGTCCCGCGCGAGCGTCTCGCGGTGCTCGTCGGTCCACTGCATCGGGTCGGCCGGGTACTCCAGGCTCCGGAGCGAGGCCGCGATCTCGGGTTCGGTGGCGCCGACGCCGGTCAGGAGGTCGGTGAGGGCGTCGTCGATGTCGAAGTCGGGCGAGCGGGACTTGCGCTCGACGGACTCCCAGTTGCGGTCGACGATGCCGGCGAGCCACTGGTCCATCTCCTCCTCGACGAAGTCGACCTCCTCGACGGGGTCGAACGTCCCCACCTCGACGGGTTCGCCCTCGGCGTCAGTACCTCCGGAGGCGTCGACGACCTGCAGGATGGCGTCGGCGTTGGTCAACTCGTCGAGGAACTGGTTGCCCAGCCCGCGCCCCTCGTGGGCGCCCGGGACCAGCCCCGCGACGTCGACGAGTTCGACGGGGACGTACCGCTTGCCGTCGGCGCAGTTGCCACAGCGCTCGTCGCGGTCGAGGCAGGGACACCGTGTGCGCGCGTGCGTTATCCCTCGGTTGGCGTCAATGGTCGTGAACGGGTAGTTCCCGACGTCGACGTCCGCCCGCGTCGCGGCCGTGTAGAACGTAGACTTGCCGGCGTTCGGCTTCCCGGCGAGCGCCAGAGAGAGCATACGCCAACTGGGCGCGTGGGGCGGTTCTGTGTTTCGGTCCCGTGGCCGACGGGGGCGAAGGCGCTTACCGACGGCGCCAGAAGACGAACCCGCCGACCACGAGCGCGAGCGGCGTGGCGAACGCGAGCACGTACGGCAGGACGTAGGCGGTCCCGACGACCAGCGCGCGGGCGACCACGACCACGCCGTTGACCGACTCCAGGAAGGCCGCCACCACCGGCGTGTCGTACCACTGGGACGGCGGCGTGTACTCGTAGTCGGGTTCGGGCTCGCGAAGGGAGATCGTGATCCGCGAGTAGGCCACGCGATCCTCGAGGTTCTGTTTCTGGGCCTCGATGCGCTCGATCTCACCCTGGACGTCGGAGAGGCGGCGCTCGACCGCGAGGACGTCCTCGGTGTCCGATGCGTTCCGGTACAGTTCTCGCAGGCGATCACGCTCGGCGCGGAGGTTCGACAGCCGGGCCTCCAGGTCGACGAGCTGGTCGGTCACGTCCTGGGAGTTGGTCTCCTGTCGGAGCACGGTGCCCTCGGTGCGCATCGCGTCCATCATCGCCGAGAAGTTCTCCCGCGGCACCCGGACGACGATCCGCCCAGTGGTGAACGTCTCGTTGCCGCGGCGGTGGACCTCCTCCTCGGTGTCGCTGACGTAGCCGCCCCGGCGCTCGACCGCCGCCGTCAGGTTCCGCCGGGCGGCGTCGAAGTCGCGGACCTCGATCTCGGCCGAGCCGGTGCGGATGATCGCCCGGTCCTGGACCTGTCCGCCGACCCCGCCGTCGCCCGCGCCCGCCGCGTCGCCGGATCCGCCGCCGTCACCGCCGTCCGCGGCCCTCTCCTCCTGTGGCTCCGCGCCGGTGTCGACGGCGCCGCCGTCCCCGCCGCTGAGGCTCGTGCTGTCTCCGCCACCGTTGCCGGCGCCGCTACAGCCTGCCAGCGCGACCAGCGCCACGAGCAACAGCGTCGATATCAGTCGTCTTCGTCGGGACATGCTCACAGGAATGACTATGAACGATAAAGCGATACCGTACGCACAAACGCGCGTTTCAGTCACGCGGTGAGGGGCGGCGTCGTATCGCTTTCACCCTCGCTCGTGTCGCTTTCACCCTCGCTCGTGTCGCTTTCACCCTCACTCCAGATCGCGCGAGGCGTCGGCCTTGACGATCCGCATCTCGCCGCGGGCGCGGACGGCGCCGTCGACGGCGGCCCCCTCGTGGAGTTCGAGGTCCGCACAGGAGACGTCGCCGAGGACGCGGGCGCCCTCGTCGATGGTGACGGTGCCGCCGCGGGTGGTGACGTCGCCGTGGACGCGGGTGCCGGTGCCGACGGCGACGTCGCCGCGGGCGCGCAGGCTCCCGAAGACGTTGTTGTTCGCGCCCAGTTCGATGTCGGTCGCCCGGACGTTGCCGTGGAGGCGGCAGTCGTCGCCGATGCGGGCGGGCGTCGACACGCGCCAGGCGTCGTCGGAGACGGTGCTCCCGCGGGGGACGATCAGGGGATCGGCCCCGTCGCCGTCGTCGTCCGAGAGGGCCGTGGCGAGTTCGTCGGCCGCGTCCTGCTCGCCCAGCCTGAGCAACTGCGAGAGGACGATGAAGTAGAACACGAGCGTCGGAACCGGGTTGCGGATAACGATCCAGCCGGAGGCCTCGAACCCCTCCTCGATGTCGACGTCGTCGCCGATGTCCAGGTCGCCCGAGACCATCAGGCGGCCGCCGATGTGGACGCGCTCGCCCAGGTAGGCGTCCTCGCCGACGAGGACGTTCCCGCCGACGTCGCACCAGACGTCGAGGCGGCAGTCGCCCTCGGCCTCGATGTCGCCGCCGAAGCGGACGCGCTCGCCGGCGAGCACGTTCCGCCCCCGGACGCCGAACTCCACGGTGCTCTGTCCGCCGACGACGATGTCCCCGTCGGTCACCAGGTCGTGCTCCTCGACGGTGGTCCCGTCCGGGATCTCCAGCGCGTCGAGGGGGTCCCTGCCGAGTGACACACCGGTACGCTGAACGCCACGGGATATAAACGGCCCGCTAGCCGACGTCCGATACGGCCGGAATCGACCGACGGAGTCGCCCTCGCCTGCCGAGCGCGTCAGACGGTCGTCTGACGGGCGGACGGCGAGTCGGCGGCCAGCCACGCGCGGGGCGTCGACCGGGCGTCGATCCGTCGCCGTGCAGTTAAATAGCCGCGACGGGTAGAGACGGACGATGACCCTCCTGTCTTTCGACGAACGCGGCGTCGACGTCGTCTACGAGGGGACGGAGTTCCGCCTGGAGAAGGGGCTGATCGAGGAGGCGACCCGCAAGTCCTGGCCGGACGTGACCGACCACGAGGTGCTGCAGCTGGTCGAGAAGGACCCGACGCTCTCGGGCGAACCCCGCCGTATCCAGGACATCCTCTGAGCGTCGGGCGACCCGTCGCCGTTCGGCGGTCGCGCCGCCGACCCGCCCAGCCGCCGGTGGCGCGCCGTCCGCGCCCGGATCAGCCCAGCCGCCGGAGTCGCTCCTCGACACACACCCGCAGGATCGAGCCGGCGATCTCCGCGCCGCCGCGGATCGGATCGAGCTTCGTCTCCCCGGCGCGCTCGCGGTAGTCGATCGGCTCCTCGACGACGCGGTAGCCCCGTAGCAGCGGTCGGAGGAGGAGTTCGGCCGACAGCCCCGTGTTTTCGGTCCACTCGACGTCGTGGAGCAGCTCCCGGCGGTAGGCTCGCATCCCCGTCGTGGTGTCGTGGACCCGGGTGCCACAGAGCCCGCTCGCCAGCAGGGCGAAGGCGGCGTTGCCGAACCGGTTGAACGCGGGCATCGCCTCGGCCCCGCGGTAGAGGCGGTCGCCGCTCACGACGTCGTAGCCCTCGTTGATGCGCTCTACGAACCGGGGCAGGGCCTCCATCGGGTAGGTGTCGTCGCAGTCGGTCGTGACGATCACCGGCCGGTCGGGCGCGAGCACCGCCTCGCGGACGGCGACGCCGTACCCCTGGGGTTCCTGCTCGATGACCCGGGCGCCGCGCTCGCGGGCGATCTCCGGCGTCCGGTCGGTGGAACCGTCGACGCAGACGACCGCCGCGCGCCCGTCGGTGACGCGCTCGACGTCGTCGATGACGGTCCCGACCGCCTCCTCCTCGTTGTACGTGCCCATCACGACGGCCACGTCGTCGAACGTGTAGGCGGCGTCGTCAGCCGGCGGTCGGTCGGCCGCCCGCCTCCCCGCCCCGTCTGTCGCTCCCCCGGCCGGCCCGGCCGACGATCCGGTCCGGGACTTCCCCTTCCGAACTGTGTGATCGCTCATGCGCCGGGATAGTCGGGGCCCCGACTTGAGCTTTTAGGTTCGCCGAAAAACGAGACTATCCGAGCCCGCGGTTGTCGGGCTGGTCCTCCAGCGACTCGGCGGTGTCGACGAGGTAGTCCATCAGCTCTCTGGCGGTCGCCGCCACGTCGTCGAGGTCGTCGTCGGACTGCCCGCTGACCTTGACGGTGAGCTGGTAGAGCTGGAGGTCGACGTGCGGGGTCGTCTCGTCTTCGCCGTTGTCGTCGAGCGCAGCTTCTGCGTCGATTCTCTCGCCCTGGCTCCCGTCGATGCCCTCGTCCTCGGTCCCCTCGACGTCGCCGGCGTCTACTCCCTCGGCCATGGCACCATCCAACGGCCGGATCGACAAAAGTCCACACCATGTCGGACGAGCGAGGCGACCTGACGGGCGTCCGGCGGGCGATGCGAGCGACGCCCCGGCGGGACTACGCCGACGCGAGCGACGCCCCGGCGGGACTACGCCGACGCGAGCGACGCCCCGGTGGGACTACTCCGACGGGGCGGTCGCCTCGCCGTCGAGGGCGCCCATCGCGTTGTCGTGGAGGCGCCGCGTCACCGCGTCGGCGAGCGTCTGGAGGTTGCGCGCGTCCTCCCGGTTGTACGAGATCAGCGTGTCCAGCGCGCCGTCGGCGCCCCGCTCGTGTTCCCGCCAGAGGCGGACGGCGTCCCGCCCGGAGATATCCGGCCGGTCACGCTCGATGCCGAGGTCCCGCTCCGCCGCCTTGAGGCCACCCGTCAGTCCGAGTCGTCGACAGGGGTACATGAGGTCGAGGTGTGGCGCGTCGATGGCCAGGTCGAACGACGTCTCCAGGAACGGGACGTCGAACCGGGCGCCGTTGAAGCTACAGAGCAGCCGGGCGTCGGCGAACCGCTCCCTGAGCGCCGCCGCGGAGAGGTCGTCGCCCCGGACGAGCGTCGTGGTCTCGCCGTCCCGGTAGAAGCTCACGGTGGTGACCACGTCGCGCTCGTGGTCGAGTCCGGTCGTCTCGATGTCGAAACAGAGCGCGTCGTCGCGGAAGTTCTCGTAGAGCCGCCAGCGTTCGGGGTCGGGGAATCGCTCGGCGAAGTAGGGCGCGTCGTCGTCGGCCAGGCGGTCGCGGGCCTCCTCGATGAACGCGGCGATCCGATCGGCGGTGGTGGGCCCGACCTCGCTGCCGTCGAAGTCGTCCCAGTGGGTCGTCCCCCGCTCCCAGAGGCGCCGCTCGGTGGTCTCGCCCACGCCGCGAACCGGGATGAAGCTGTTTTCGATGCGCATCGACTGACGGCGCTACCTCTCTCGCCGCCGACTAAGAACCTGCCGCTGCGCCCCGGCTTCCGACGGGTCGGGGCCACCGGGCCATCGGCGTCGTCTACCACCCCGAGCGCGAGTGGGGAACTACGCTCCGACCGACCTCTCCGGGCGCTACGACGGGTTCCTGTTCGTCGACGAGACCGAGGCGATCAATCCGCTCGACGCCGACGCCGGCGGCGGCGCAGTCCCCGAGACGTACTCCTGGGGCTGTGAGCGCGGCCTCGGCGCGGTCAGGTGGCGAGGACCGCGTCGAGGAGCTTCCGCTGCGCGGCGGCGAGATGTTCGCTGAACGTCGACGGCGAGATGTCGAGGTCGTCCGCGACCTCGCCGGCGTTGGCCCCTTTCGGATGCTCGAAGTACCCCATGTCGTGGGCCGTCCGCAGGACTTCGCGCTGGCGGGCGGTGAGCCGGCTTCTATCGACGAGGGCGAGGTCGGCGCCCGAGCCCTCGCCGCACCGAGTGAGCTTCCGAAGGTGGATCCCCGAAAAGCGGTCCTGTAACCCGCTTACGATCTCCCGAACCGTTTCGACGTCAGGCGCGTGAAACGACACGTAGAGCGTTCCGTCGGTCGCGTGAATCTCCGAGACCGGATAGCCGAACGCCTCGACGTCTTCGCAGACGCAATGCTGGTCACGGGCGCGCCGAAATCGGTAGACTGCGCCCGTGTCGTACGTCGCGATCCGGGAGATCCCTTCGTCCCGTGGCGTCGCCGCTCCCTCGGCGGTGAACTCCTCGGCGAAACGTCCGTGCCCGTCGGGTATCGACGCCCGCCTCACGGAGGTGACGTCCGTCTCCGACCCGGCCGAGACGGCGGCCACCGGACACTCCCCGGGCCCGCTCACGCCCACTTCGACCTGGAGTTCCGAATCCATGGTACTAGTTCTCCTGGTCCGCGCAGAAGACGCCTGCCCCGAACATATTCGCCCAACGGCTGCACGAAGTTCGACTTCCGGGGTGACCGCCCAGGACACCCCGATCAGGTCGGTGACGTCGGCTGCCACGTTCATCGCATCGGCAAGACGAACGCACCACCCATGAGGGGACGACCGGGGTGTCGATGACTTGAAGGAGTCGTGCGTTCCCGGGCGGTGCTTCGACCGCGGGCCCGTTCGGTGAGCGATTCGGGCGAGCCGTCCCGACCAGGCCCCGAGCAGGCGGGGTCCGGGGGTACCCCCTGTATATAAACGGACTTTATTCTCGGCCGAATACGTTCGGGATCAGGTTCACCGCGTATCGCTGACCGAGTTTCGGGTATGCCAACGGATCCAGGCGAGCCGGCGGAGGAGATACCGTGGCCCCAACAGTTGCTCGACAGCGAGTGGCTGCTCGCGCTAGCCGCAGTCCTGTTTTTCACGCTGTCGTACATCGTGCTGGGACTCATCGACCTCCTCTCGGTGGCTCCGGGGTGATCGCGGATGGACGAGAATTCGCCGCTCGATCCGCCGGAGGGCGACTGGTGGAACCGGACGGTCAATCGACGGGAGACGATCTGGCTCGGGCTGAGCGGCGCCTGGGCGCTGAGCCTGTTCGGCTGGATGCTCGGCTGGACGCGAGCCGGCGAGCAGAACCAGATCGGGCCGACCTACCGGGTCAGCCCCGACGCGTTCCAGGCGAAGGTCGCCGAGTACAAGAACGCGGCGGGAGCGCTCGACGTCGACGGGGAATCGCTGCTGGTTCCCCAGGGTAAGGACGTCTACCTCGGCGCGTTGCAGTGGGCCTGGGACGGCCTCCCGGCGATCCTCCAGCCGGGAGAGACGTACCGGTTTCACCTCGGCTCGTACGACGTCCAGCACGGGCTCTCCATCCGCCGGGCGACCAACCTGAGCCAGCAGATCTCGCTCCAGGTGCTCCCGGGGTACGAGTGGGTCGTCGAGATGTCGTTCGACGACCCCGGGACGTACCACGTCATCTGCAACGAGTTCTGTGGCACCGGCCACCGCTCGATGCACGGCCGGTTCGTCGTCCGAGAGCACGACCCGGGCGAGGCACGACGACCCGACGGCGATTCAGCCGGGAACGCGGCCTACGGCGGGTGGTTCACCGGGGACGCGAAGGGCGGCGCGACCGAGAACTACGGGGGGTCGACCGCCGACGAGACGGGGTCCGACGAGGTCACCGTGACCGTCGGCGCCGAGGGGAACGGCGGCACCTTCGCGTTCGACCCCCCGGCGGTCGCCGTCTCCCCCGGCACGACGATCACCTTCGAGTGGGTCTCCGACAACCACAATGTCCTCGTCGAATCCCGACCCGACGGCGCCGGCTGGGAGGGTCACGACGGGCTGGAGGGCGAGGGGTTCAGCGTCGACCACACGTTCGAGACAGAGGGCGTGTACACCTACTACTGCCAGCCCCACCTCTCGATGGGCATGAAGGGTGCGGTGGAGGTGAAGTGAGATGTTCGGTCTGAGCACCTTCGAATACGACGACGATGGGTTCCGGACGTGCGGCGTGACCGGGTTAGACGTCCACGAGTCGGCCGAGGACATGGTGAAGCTGTACGGGCTGACGGCCATCGTCGCGCTCCTGATCGGGGGCATCTTCGCGTTCTTCGTCGCGATGACCCGCTGGGAACTGATCGGCCTGCTGAATCCCAGCGACTTCTACCGGTATCTCTCCGTTCACGCGTGGTACCTGCTCATCTTCTGGATGGTGTTCATGGAGATCGCCATCCTCTACGTGGGCGGCCCGTTCGTCCTCGGTCGCCGGCTCTCGCTCCCGTGGCTGGCCAAGGCGGCCTACGGCCTCATGGTCGTCGGCGCGGTCGTCATCACCTACGGCATCTGGACCCAGTCGGTTCCGGACCAGGCGCCGCTGTTGACCTCGTACGCGCCGCTGCCGTCCCCGGCTTCGTTCTACCTCGGGGTCGACGTCTTCCTGATCGGCGCGCTTGTCGCGGCCCTCCCGTTCCTCGCAACCGTGTGGCGGGAGCAACGCGAACACCCCTCGAAGACGCTGCCGCTGATAACCTTCGGGGCGTTCATCACCTCCATCGTCGCCGCCGAGGCCATCATCGGCGGGCTCGTCACCTTCGTGCCGGCGCTGCTCTGGCGGGTCGGGTGGATCCCCCACATCGACGCCGCCTGGTACCGGGAGATGTACTGGATCGTGGGGCACGGGACCCAGCAGATCAACCTGCTGGCGATGATCACGATCTGGTACTTCATGACCCACGTGGTCGGCGGTGCCGAGGTCGCCTCCGAGAAGGTGTCGCGGTTCGCGTTCGTGCTCTACCTGTTTTTCATCAACATGGGCGCGGCCCACCACCTGTTGTCCGACCCGGCCGTCGGGACCGTTTGGCGGATGTGGAACACCTCGTACGCCGCCTACGGCGCCGTCCTGGCGAGCATGATCCACGCGTTCGCCATCCCCGCCGGCCTCGAGGCCGGCCGCCGGCGCAAGGGGAAGGGCGGCGGGCTGTTCGGCTGGCTCTGGTCGGCCCCGTGGAAGGATCCCGGGTTCTCGGCGACGATCCTGTCGATCATCCTCTTTGGCTTCCTCGGCGGCATCACCGGCGTGATGATGGGCCAGATGCAGCTCAACATGACCTGGCACAACACGCTGGCCGTGCCGGGTCACTTCCACGCCACCGTCGCCACGGGCACGACGCTCGCGTTCATGGGGCTGGGCTACTACGTCGTCCGCCTCGTCTTCGGTCGCGAGTGGGTCGGCGGGATCCTGGCGTCGATCCAGCCGTACCTCTACGGCGGCGCCATGGGCGTCACCGTCCTGATGATGATGTACCTCGGCGTGCTGTTCGGCGTCCCCCGCCGTCATCCGTCCGTGATGGACATCCCCGGCACGGAGTTCAGCTTCGCGGTCGCCAGGCCCTTTTTCGCCATCTTCGGTATCACCGCGACCCTCGCGATCCTGGGCGGGGCGCTGTTCGTGCTCATCGCCGTCGCTTCGTTGCTCGCCGGCACGGCGTTCACCGGCGACCCCCGGATCGAGGCGTTGCGGGCCGCCGCCGACGGCGGCGACCGGGCGGACGCCCCCCACCACCAGAGCATGCGTGGCACGTTCATCTTCACGCTGCTCTTCCTGGGCACGTTCGTCGTGCTGTGGGCGCTCAACTGGCTCCTGCTCTCCCAGGTCTGGAAAGTGGGGCCGTGAACTCGGCCATGTCCCTCCCCTCCCACCTGTGGTCGCTGGTCAAGCCCCGCATCGTCGCGCTGCTCTGCCTGACGGGGGTGAGCGCGCTGTTCGCCGCGGGGGGCGCCCCCGTCCCGCAGGTCGTCGGATTCGTCGTCGCCGGGGCACTGCTCGCCGGCGCGGCGGCGGCGCTGAACTGCTGGTACGACCGGGACATCGACCGACACATGGAGCGGACGGCCGACCGACCGCTCCCGAGCGGCGACCTCTCCCCGCGGACGGCGGTCGCCTTCGCGCTCTCCCTGCTCGTCGCCGGCACGGCCGTCGCGCTCGCGACGCTCCCGCCAGGTGCGGTCGGCTACATGTGGCTCGGCGTCGGCGCCTACGTCGGGCTGTACACGGTGTTGCTCAAGCGCCGCAGTCGATTCGGCGTGGTCCTCGGCGGCTCGGCCGGCTCGTTTCCCGTCCTCGCTGGCTGGGCGGCCGTGCGGCCCCTCGGCCCCGCCGCGCTCCTCATGGCGACGCTGGTGTTCGTCTGGACCCCCGCACACGCGTGGGCCCTGGCCTACGTCTACCGGGAGGACTTCGCGAGCGTCGGCGTGCCGACGCTCCCCGCCGTCGCGTCGCCGGAGCGAACCGCCCGAGCCGTCTGGTACGCCGCCCTGGGGACCGTCGCCGTCGCCGCCGCCGTCGTACCGTTCGCCGGATCGGTGTACGCCGGCAGCGCCCTCGCCGGGTCCCCGTGCTTCCTCCTCGCCTACCGCCAGTACCGTCGAAGCCGAACCGAGGAGACGGCCGTGCGGGCGTTCTTCACGTCGAACTGCTATCTGGGCGTGCTGTTCCTCGCGTGGGCCGCCGACGGACTGTTCCCGACCGCCTCGCCGGCCGCGTCCGTCGCCGCCGGCCTCCTCGTCCTCGCGACCTTCGCGTGGATGTGGACCGGACGACCGAGCCTGCGGGGCGTCGAGTCCGCTCCGGTCGACTGGAGCGACGGACGCACGGGGCGGTACGTCTCTCCCCTCGTGACGGGGATCGCGTTCGGCCTGCTCGCCGTCGCCGCCCGCCTCCGACGCAGTTCGAATCGAGGAGAAGAACCACGATGACCGAGGAACGGGTCGCGTCACCGCTCCGGCTGACCCGGCAGGTGGTCGGGAGCGCCTGGAAGACCGCGCTCACGATCTACTACGCGAACAGCGTCCCCTGGCGGCTCCTGAAAGCCGGGGGGCTGTTCGTGTTCGGCTTCTTTCTCTGGGCGGGGTCGAACGTGCTTCTCTCGTACGTCGACGGGGTGACGCTCCTGCGCTACACGCTGAGTTACGGGTTCGTCCTCGTCCTCTACGGGCCGTTCCACCACCTCGTCGTCATCCCCGCCTACCAGCGGCTCCGCCGGGAGGGGACGCACCTCACGCTCGGCGGCCACCTCCACCTGCCGAACCTCAGTCTCGCCGTCTTCCTGGCGCTCGTGATCCTGCTCGGGACGTTTCCGGTCGGACCCATGACGATCGACTTCCAGTCGTCGGTCGAGGGGGGCGCCGCCGACGTCACGCCCGACCTCGCCTGTGTGAAGGATAGTCGTCCGGACGGCGCGACGACGGTCCACTGTCATCTCACCGACTCGCGGGGAGTCGATCGGATCGTTGTTCGATCCGGCGACGAGACGCTCGCCGTCGACGACGAGGCCCCCTATGAGTTCACCGTACGCGCCGAGGATCTCCGGACTGTTGCCGGAAGCGAACGGTTTCGAGTTGATCTGCTCGCCGAGGACGGCTCCCTCGTCAGGCGGTACACGCGAACGGTATCGATGATCGAGGAGGGCTGACGCTCGACTCCCGCTATCGTCCGCGTACGGGGAGGATCGCGACCCCACGTATCGTCACGCGCGGCGAGAACGACGAGAGACGGACCACGGCGAGCGAGGCCCGCACGGCGTCTTCGACGTAGTTCAGTTGTGCTCGCAGTTCCTTCCGGCTGGCGCTCGATGACGGTGGCATCGAGCAACCCGTCGACGATGGCGACGTCCGGCGCGTACTCGGTCCTCGCTTCCAGTTCGACTCCGTCGGCGACCCGGACGAAGCGCGAACGTCGTCCGCATCTCCTCGAAGATCCCTCCCGCTGTTCGTAGGCCAGCACGACGCCCCTCCGGCGCGTAACGACCGAGAACTCCCCGTTCTCGAGAGTTTCGGTTCGGGCCGGCGGAGACGCTGAACCGAACGACTCGAACCGCCGAGGTCGAAAACACGCACTCTTCAGACCCAGGGCCGGGCCCAGTATTCGTATAGCGAAATTTGGTTTACGTGTTCGGCGACGAACGGAGGGGTGACGAGTCCGAAACGGGAATCGGGGTGATGACGGCGGGCGCGGCGCCCGGTCAATCGAGGAGCGAGTAGACGTTGGCCTCGTAGATCTCGCGGACGCGGTCGCCCCAGTTGTGGGTGTACGTCTCGATGACGTCGTCGGCGACGTCGCCCCGGAGGTATTTGACGATCCCCCGGTCGCCCGTTCGATCGCGCAGGTGCGTGGTGAAGAAGTGACGGAAGTAGTGGGGCGTGACGTTCTCGGCGGCCCCGCCCCCGGTGTGGTACCACCCGACACGGCGGGCGTGGGTCTCGACGACGTGTCGAACCGCGGGCGGGTCGAGCCGTCGCCCCCAGTCCTCGCTCGTGCGGACGAACAGCGGGTCCCCCGCCGCGTTCACGTCGGGTCGAATCGCCAGCCACCGTCGGAGCACCCGGCGCAGTTCGTCGTCGACGGGGATCACGGTGGCTCGCTTTCGCTTGTTCGACGCCGTGCGAATCTCCCCGTTGTGGGGCTCGCCGCGCGTTGGCTCCGCGGCGACGTAGAGCGAATCGCCGCGGTTCGAGAGCTGGGCCCGCCCGCCGAGGTCGTACGTCCCGGTCAGATCGGAATCGTCGAGCGAGAGGTCTCGTAGGTCGAGGTTGCACAGTTCGCCCACCCGGACGCCCGTCTTGAGGAACGTCACGATGATCGCGCGGTGGAGGGGGTGGCGGACCCCGTCGAGGAACGATCGCATCTCCCGGAGGGAGACGTCCCGTCGCTCGGGGTCGGTGTCGATCCGTTCGTCCATCTCCTCGGTCACGAGCGCCATGGGGTTCGACTCGAAGACGCCGATCTGGGTCATGTAGGCGTAAAAGCGGTGGAGGTAGGCCGCGTAGATGGCGACCGTGCTGTCGGCGACGCGCCCGCGTAGCGAGTGCACCCACGCCATGCAGTCGCGATGGCTCGCCTCGGCCGGCGTCAGGGCGGTCCCGCTCGGGTTGCGGTCGGCGTCGGCGAGGAAGGACTCGAACCGCCGCAGGACGCGCTCGTAGCCCTCCCGCGTACGCTCGGCCTTGCCGTGGAAGGTCATGTCCTCGATGAAGTACCCGACCGGGTCGTCGGGGTCGGCGGCGCCCGCGCTCATTCGCGGATCACGTACCCCCCGTCGCGACCGCTGTACCTGATCCGGTCGGCCGACTGGAGGTCGTCGAGCGCTTCCTCCAGCCGGTCCTCGAAGCTCCCGGCCAGTTCCTCGAGCAACTCGTCCCACGCCATCGGCCCCTCGTTTCGCAGCGTCGCGACGACCCGGTCTTGGACGCCTTCACCCCCGGGGTCACGCTCCGAAGATGCCCCTCCAGATCGTGGTTCCGCGTCGTCGAAATCGAAGCCGCGGCGGCCCGCCTGGACCATCGTGCGGACGAACTCGCTCTGGCTCATGTCGAGCCGTTCGGCGTGGTCAGCCCACTCGGATTTTTGGTACTTCGGGACGTACGTCCTGACCGCTACCCGTTCGGTCTCCCCGTCGTCGGCCATACCGGCCCGTCTCACCCCCGCCCCATCAAACTGTTCCTCTATTCGGGATTAGGGACTTAATCTGAATCTGTGGTACCGATCAGAACCCGTTTTTTGACCCATAATTCTGCATTTATAGAAATAGTGTGTCAGTATTCTGGATTAATTGTTCAGGAATATGGGGATAGAGATATCGATTAAAATTCTCGGCTCTCAACACTTCGTGTATCGTCAACGGGAGTTAACTCCGGTCTCCGCGCTCGAAACCGAGTGGGCGGCCCCGCTGCTTGCGAGCGCGGTATCGATCACCGTGCGCCCTGTCTCTCGCCGCGAGTCGCGACCGTAACGTCACCGGGCCCCTTCGTCGCCTGGGCGAGCGGGCGCGGACGATGCGCAGGTGAGTGACGTTCGAGGGGCGTCGCCGCGCCCAGCCGACGGGCGGCCGCTGCAGTCGATTTCGGCCGTCACGGACTTCCTGAAGAGTCACCCGGGGGCCCGCGGCCACGCCGGCCGTACCGGGGCGCGGTAGCGTCCGCCTCGTTCGCCGTCCGTCGATGGGGCCGTCACGAGCCGCCGAGGCAGCCCGGGGCCGAGGTCGGTGGATCGAGTCGGCTCCCCCGGCCTCGTCGGGACGTGAGCGCGGCTACGCCGACTCCGGTCGGCGGCCGGCGTTAATAGATTAGTCCCCTTCCGTCGCCGAGGCACCAGAACGCGGGCCGCTCGAGGGACCGTCGCCACGAATCCCCCCTCGCTCCCAGTGTGCCGGAGAGCCCCGAACGGCGTGCGGTGTCGTGGACGCCGACGGGGCCGCGTCGGTGTCTGTGACGCATCCCCACGGGACGGCCGGCGGTTTCTCGGTCCCCATCAAAGTGGTCCATCGCGGTTCCGAGACGCCGCCGTCCGGGGCGCGATTCCTCTCTAACTACCGGTTCGACGGCCGACGATGCGGCGTTCGGACGAGCGTTGCCGGTCTCCCAGCGCCGGAGGACGGCACGCCGCCGCGACGAACCCGGCGTTGACCGAACCCGACGTGGCTGGTGAGCCATCCAGAACGCTTCGCGTTCGGTGACCGGCGAGTGACGCAGTGAGTCCCCACCTCGGCCGGATTTCTCTCGGCGACGAACCAGTAGCGCGGGCCGTAGGCCACAATCGTCCGCCAGCGGGCCCGTCGACACTAGGGAGAAGCTCTACGTGGGTTCGGGGGCTCCCGATCTACACTGCGCCGCTCGATGAACGTGTCAACGACATATTGATTGATCGAAGGCGCCGCGCCCCAGCACGAACGAATAAACTCTATGTAGCTATACGAATTCCGCACAGAACGTGACCCCACAGTTTCGGAGGATAGGTAAGTGTTGGACGGACCGCCGTAGACTCGTAGTGTTTCCCGCCGACCAAGCTTCGGTTTCGAACTCCGGCGGTCGTAACCGTCGAGCGGGCGAAATGAGTTGCGCTGATTTCGGCGCTGCTGAACATGTTACCCCCGAGTAGCGGACTCAATGAAGGTTCAGCCGGTTAGTCGGGTGGATCAACGCCGAGACGACGATTACAACACAGTCTCCCGCAGCCAAAATGGGTCGTAGTCCATCTCCCCACCTACGCCGGCTCTCTGCTTCCTCCGCCCCGATTCGAAGATCGTCGCGAACGCCGTCGTCCCCTCGCCGCTCGTCGATGGAACGTACAGAACCGCTTCGGGTGTGACGCACACCGCCATTTTTAGTGTTTTCGACCATGGCCACTCACAGGGGCTTCTCCTCTGGAAATGGATGAACACGCGATCCAAACGCCGTGGGCTAAATCGTCTGACGAGATCGTAGCGCATTACGATGTTTCTGTAGACGCGGGTCTGAGCGAGGACGAGGCCGAAAGACGGCGAGAACGGGTCGGCCCGAACGCGTTGCGCGAAGCGGAGCAGCGGGGCTGGTTGGGGGTTCTGGTAGACCAGTTCAAGAGCTTCATCGTCCTGTTGCTGGCGGTGGCGGGAGTGGCAGCCTTTGCGCTGAACGAGAACGTCGAGGGTGTCTCCATCTTCGTCGTCCTCCTCATCAACGGACTCATCGGGTTCGTCACCGAGATGCGGGCCATCAAATCGATGGAGAGCCTCCAGGAGATGACGGAGATCGAGGCTCGCGTTCGTCGAGAAGCGGAGGTCGAGGAAATCCCTGCGGAAGACCTGGTACCGGGAGACGTCGTGCTCCTCAACGCCGGGAACGTCGTTCCGGCCGACCTTCGGGTGATCGAGCCCTCCAAGCTCCAGGCCGACGAATCGGCGCTTACCGGCGAGTCCGTTCCCGTCGGAAAGACGAGCGACGTCCTCGAGGAAGACGTGCCCCTCGCCGAGCGAGAGAACATGCTCTACAAGGGTACCAGCGTGACGCGGGGGACCGCGGAAGCGGTCGTCGTTTCCACGGGGATGGACACGGAACTGGGCAAGATCTCGGCGTCGCTGCAGGGAGAAGCCGAGGAGAAGACGCCGCTCCAGCAGAAGCTCGACGAACTCGGGCGGAAGCTCGTTCCGTTCCTGCTCGTCGTGGCCGCGATCGTCTTCGTCTCGGGATGGCTCAGGGGCCAGGATCTGTACCTGATGGTCGAGACGGCCATCGCACTGGCCATCGCGACCGTCCCGGAGGGGCTTCCGGTCGTCGCCACGCTCGTACTCGCGCGCGGGATGTGGCGGATGGCGGACCGCAACGCCCTCATCAACAACCTCGGCTCCGTCGAAACGCTGGGTTCGACGAACATCATCTGTACCGACAAGACGGGCACGCTGACGGAGAACGAGATGACCGTCAGCCAGTACGAGCTGGCCAACGGCTCGGTCGCCGTCACCGGAACCGGACTCGACACCGAGGGGACGTTTCAGCATGGTGACGAAGAGCGGGACGAGCCACAGGATCCCGTCCTGCAGGAAGCGCTGGAGGTGGGCGTTCTCTGTAACAACGCGTCAGTGGCCGAGGAGGATGGCGAGACGGCCGTGACGGGTGATCCGACGGAAGCCGCCCTCCTGATAGCGGGATCGAAGGGCGGCATAGATCGGGACGAGCTCCTCGAGTCGATGCCCGAAGCTCGCGAGGTGTCGTTCGATCCGTCCGTCAAGATGATGGCGACCTACAACGAGCTGAACGGGAACTACAGAGTCGCCGTGAAGGGTGCGCCGGAGGCGGTCGTCGAGTCGTCAACCCGGCTGGTGACGGGTGACGGCACCGAGCCTCTCTCGGACCGCGATAAAGAAGAGTGGATTCAGAAGAGCGAGACCATGGCCGGGAACGGATTGCGGGTCCTCGCCCTCGCCAGGAAGGACGTCGAGAGTACGGACGCCTCGCCGTACGAGGAGCTGTCGCTGCTCGGACTGGTCGCCATGATCGATCCGCCCCGAGAGGAGGTCGAGTCGACGATCCAGAACTGTCTGGATGCGGGGTTGCGGATCGTCATGGTGACCGGTGATCACGCCGGGACGGCCAAGAACATCGCCCGAAGCGTCGGGCTGATGGACCCGGATGACGACGAAGTTATCGAGGGGCGGGAACTCGACGAGCCCGAGAATCTGTCCCAGGACGAGATGGAGCGGTTCGCGAACGCGTCCGTCTTCGCCCGGGTCGCCCCGGAGAACAAACTCGACCTGATCGCGATCCACCAGGCAGTCGGGTCGATCGTGGCCATGACCGGCGACGGGGTCAACGACGCACCCGCGCTGAAGCGGGCCGACATCGGCGTTGCCATGGGCCAGCGGGGAACGCAAGTGGCTCGGGAGGCAGCGGACATGATCCTCCGGGACGACAACTTCACGAGTATCTACCACGCCATCAGGGAGGGGCGGATCATCTTCCGGAACATCCGGAAGTTCGTGCTGTATCTCATGTCCTGCAACCTCAGCGAACTACTGGCCATCCTGATCGCTGCGCTGCTGGGCTTTCCGCTACCGTTGCTCCCCCTGCAGATCCTCTTTCTCAACGTCGTGACCGACATCTTTCCGGCGTTCGCCCTGGGAGCGTGCGGGGGCAGCAAGGAGATCATGAACACGCCGCCAAGAGAGCCCGACGAGCCGATCCTGACCCGGACGCACTGGACCGAACTGGGCCTGTACGGAACGATGATCGCAGTCGCGACTGTTGGCGCATTCGTGATCGGGGGCGAAATGTACGCCGGCGGCATGAGGGCCGACGAGGTCGTCACCATGTCGTTCCTCACGCTGGCGTTTGCCCAACTCTGGCACGTGTTCAACATGCGAGAGCTTGCGTCGGGCATCGTGCGCAACGAGGTTACCAGGAATACATACGTCTGGGGCGCCCTCGCCCTGTCTGCCGTGCTGGTGATCGGCACCCTCTACCTGCCGGGGGTTTCGCTGGCACTGAACACTGCACCTCTCGGCCTCGAAAGCTGGCTGGTGGTGCTCGGAATGAGCCTGCTCCCCCTGGGCGCCGGACAGGCCGTGCTGGAGCTCCGCCGTCGGTTCGGGACTCCGAAGTGGGGGACCCGGATCGAAGAGGCGTTCTTCCGGGGGCAAACGACCGGTGAGACCGACACCGGTCGATGAGAGTTCCCGACACCGCGGTTCGGGGTGGGGAAGGCACGTACGTGGCGAGCTAGCTTGCACCCAGGGCTTGCCCACTCCCCGCGACGTATCGCCCGAAGAACCGTTCGAGCGGAGCGGCCGCGGCCGCTGTGGACGCACCCAACAACTGGACTGCGAACAGGAACAATAACACAGAGACGAGAGCGCCAGCGATTAGTAGGCCGGATTCACGCCCTCGTGCCAGTATCTTATCGACGCTCGAATCCACAGTACTCTGTCTCTTCAGCCTCGTGGCAGGCGCACAAAAGTTACGCCGTCGATTTCTGTGCTGTGATATGGGGTGATAGAGATCGTCGTCGTATAGATTCGCGTTACGCGAACCTGATACCCAGGCCGTTCGAAGATTCAGAGACTCCGATCGGTTACGAGGATTCCGACGAGGCGGAGTAAGGATCGTTCAGGCGACGACAAAAATCAGGCCACTCAGGATCACGACGCCGAGTACGATGGACACCAGCCGTCCCAACCGGTAGGTACCAAGAACCCATGCCAACGCGGCTTTGACGAACGTGTTTGCGATGGCCGCGATGACGATTCCCGTCGTGGCGACCTGGGTCGAGACTGTTCCCTCCGCGGCGAGTTGACTCAGCGTGATCGTCATCGCGTCGACGTCGGCGAGTCCGGAGAAGAACGCAGTCGCGTACACTCCCGATGTACCGAACCATTCGTTGGCGTACTCGGAGACGAGCAACACGGCCGCGAATACGGCCCCGAAGAGAAGGGCAGGCCGCAGGCGTAACGGATTCTTGAGTTCCTCCGGTTCCCCTGTCCCGTCGGATACGGTTCGCCAGTACAACACCCCGGCAGCAGCCACCCCGACAACAGTCATCGCTCCTAATGGGAACGCGACGCTCGGGAGCAAGTCAGGGTTGACGACTGCGATCTCGATGAGTGCTCGGGGGAACATCACGATGGAGGCGGTGACGACCGCGAAGGCACAGACGTGATAGAGCGTCGCGTTCTGGGTCGTCTTCTCGGCCATCGAGACGGTCGTTGCCGTGGACGAGACGAACCCTCCGACGATCCCCGTGAGGGCGATCCCGCGTTCGGGACCGAGCGCTTCTCCGAGGACGTACGCCACGAACCCGAGGCCAGTGACGAAGACGACCATCAACCAGACGAATCGTGGATTGAGGCCGTAGAGGACGCCGAGGGACCGATCTGGAAGCGCCGGCAACACGACGAGGACGACGAGAATGAACTTCACCGACGCCCGCCGTTCACTCTCCTCAATCCGATCGGCGAATTCGTGTACGGGTCCTTTCACGGAGAGAAGGACTGTGACGGCACCCCCAACGATGATCGCGATGAGCGCACCGCGGGCGGAATGCATCACCACTGCACCGAGGACGCCTGTCACGAGGGCGGCCATGAGTGTCGTCAGGCCGATATCGCCCTCGTACCAGATCTTCCCGACGTACGCGACGGTAAGTGGCACGACGAGCAGTCCGAATGCGAGGGGAAGCACGGCCGGGAAGAACGCCTGAACGAGCGCCCCGTAGAGTGCGATCAGCGGAAACGTCCGACTCCCGGCGAAGGTTCCCCCGGATTCGCTCTGTTCCCGTTCCAGGCCGATGAGCGCGCCGAGGCCACCCGCGAGGAGGAGATGTAAGACGACTTCACCGAGGGGCGACGTTAGCGGATCGACCATCGCTCAGGAAATCCCATCCATGGATTTTCTGGGAGTACGAGTCATTTTCGAGATAGTAGTGATTGTCCTTCGCCAAGACATCATATCGACTTCTAAAAAAGAGTGTAGGTCGGCAAAAGTCCGGTCATCAGGTTGACCTTCGAGTTGGCCCTCACCGCCTCGTCGATGAACTTCTATTGCCCGGAAGTGAGTACGAGACCAGCAACAAGACGGAGACTACGCTTGAGTTGAGTCATCATCTTCTGCCTTGCATTCGGTGCAGTCTCTCGGGGGTGAGCAGAATCAGGACGGTGGTTCTGCGGGAGGACTCTAGATCGGTAATCGTCCGCTACAGGTCGCGTCGATCAGCGATAGAGGAGCACGGGGAGCGCGGCCCCGCCGAATACGATGGGGAGCCAGTGGGTCCCGATCCGAAAGAGTATCACGCCAGCCGTCACGGCCACGATGGTTCCCCCCGTCGTCGGGACGAGTAGGAGCACGAGCAACGGTTCCAGTCCGCCCACACCCCCGGGCAAGGGGACGAGTTCGATCACGGTTACGAGGGGGACGGCGAAGAGCGCCACTCCGACAGGGACCACGACACCGACGGCGTACAGCGAGAGCCAGAGCGCGAGTGCGAGCAGCGACCAGCCGGCCACCGCGAGCAGGACGACGGTCACGAGTGCTCGGCGACGGGCTGCGACCGTCTCCAACTGCTGGATGAGCGTCTCCATCCGCCGCTCGAACTCCAGTCGGCCCCCCTCACTGCTCGGGAGAAACCGCCGGACCGTCCGCTCCACCGCCACGAGGATCGTGACGATCACGTCACCGAGCCGACGGCGACGCCACCAGACGAGCACGCTGCCGACAGCCATGACCAGCAGGACGATGATCAGCGGAACTGCGATCGTCTTGATCGTATGGCCCCCGACGGCGGTCAATGCGACGTAGAGTAGGCCAACCACCGCAAAGAGCGGAGATGGGGCGAAGTTGAGGAAGTCGACCGTGATGACGACGGCAAGGCCCCGTTCGTACTCGATATCGAACGCCCGGGAGATCACTCCCGCGGCGATAGGATCCGCAACGGCCGTTGAAAGGGGAGTAACGTTGTCCCAGAACATCATGGTGGTGTAGGCGAGATACGTCCGGACGAGCGGATGGGGGAGGTCGGAGAGCTGGAGAACGATGCGTAGCGAAGCGCTCCACACCGCGATCCAACACAAGACGACGGCGATGAGAATCCCTATCGCGCCGGTATCGGCCGCGAAGAGGGTATCGACGACCTCGTCCACGCCGACGACGTAGAGAAACGCGAGAAGTAGTCCAATCGCGAGGGCGAAACTGACCAACGTCACCCTCGTCCGCAATCTCCGAGAAGTCATCCACTAGCGAATCCGCGCCTCAGCGTATCAACTCACCGCAACGTAGTCATTCCGGATGTCGTGGGCACGCGGCACGTGGCTTTTCGGCACCTGGCCCTCTGACGAGCTAACGGCGTTCCAGAAGCCCCCGTCCGATCCGGTTGAGGGGGGACGTTCTGACAGACTCCAACCGACGAAAGGGAGTGGACTGCTTCCAGAGCCCGAGGCATTCGCCTGGACTCTCGTTCCAGCCCTCGATAGAGGCAGGGGATGTCCTCCCACTTGCGTTTCGCGTCCCGTGATTCAAACTAGCGCTCGGGCGAACCAATCGGCCGCTACGTCCGCGACTTCTTCGAGTTCCCCTTCTCCCTCGAAGAGGTGCCCCGCTCCCTCGACGACGTGCAGTTCCTTCTCGCAGGAAAGTTGGTCGTAGGCCTCGCGGTTGAGTTCGAGCACCTGCGTGTCGGCGCCGCCGACGATGAACAGCGTCGGCATCGTAATCTCGTCGAGGACTTCGGACGCCATGTCGACGCGTCCCCCACGCGAGACGACCGCGTCGATGTCGTCTTCTAGACGAGCCGCTGCCTGGAGGGCAGACGCCGCACCCGTACTGGAACCGAAGTAGCCCACGTTCGGGTCACGAGTGGCGTCTCGCGTCCACAGCCATTCGGTGACGGCAACGAGACGGTCCGTCAGCAACGGAATGTCGAAGCGGTTCTCACGGATTTGGTCTTCTTCCTCGGTCAGCAGGTCGAACAGGAGCGTTCCGAGCCCTCGCTCGCGAATGACCTCCGCAACGAAGTTGTTGCGCGGGCTCTTCCGACTGGACCCGCTCCCGTGAGCGAATACCACCAGGCCCCCCGCTCCGTCCGGAACTTCGAGGATTCCCTCGAGTTCGACGTCGTCGACTGGGATGTGGACGAGGCTCTCGGTCGATCGAGACATACTGCCCCCGACACCCGCCGTGGGCATCATTCACACGGTCATTCCGAGTTCGTGAGAACAGCCACATGCTACAGGCCGCTGTGGCATCTCTCTATTGAGGACTCATGCCAGACTCCCTCCGATTCACCGATCGTACCGAGGCGGGAACACAACTCGGCGAAGCGCTCCGCGAGCGGGAACTCGACGTGGACATCGTGCTTGCTATCCCTCGAGGGGGTCTCCCGCTCGGACGGGCCGTCGCCGACGTGCTCGACGTCCCGCTCGACGTCGTCGTCGCGTCGAAGATCGGTGCGCCAGGCAACCCTGAGCTAGCCATCGGTGCCGTCGCCAGTGACGGCAGCGTCTGGCGTAACGAAGAGGCCTTCCACGGGACCGGCGCCGATGAGGAGTACTTCGAACGCGAGCGCGAGAGGGAAGCCGAGAACGCGCGAAAGAAGTCCGATCGCTACCGAGGCGAGGAGGCCGAGCCTGACCTGACGGGAAAAACCGTCGCCGTCGTCGACGACGGCGTGGCCACGGGCTCGACCGTCAGAGCGTGCCTCCAGATGCTCCGGAACAGCGACGCAGCGCGCATCGTGCTGGCGGTTCCGGTCGGACCGCCCGACACCGTTCACGAGTTGCAGGCGCTGGCGGACGAGGTGGTCTGTCTCGAGACGCCGAGCAGCTTCACGGGGGTCGGTCAGTTCTACGAGCGCTTCGACCAGGTCTCCGATGAAGAGGCGATGGCGTACCTCGAATCGTCGTCCTGATCCGTGGATCATCGTTCTCCTCCTCAGGCAGTACTCCGAACTGGCTCAGTAATTCGCCATCTCGACCACCATCCGGCGAACGAGGTCCGATTCCTGGAGGGCGTGCCCGTCGTCATCGCGTTTCTGGATCCGATCTCCTCGGTAAAGACGACCGTGTCGTAGTGTCGGTCGTCCGTTCCTTCGACTCTGTCGGTAGAATCCATGACCGGGTCCTGTTCCTCACAGGTCTCTGCGACTCGTCCATTCTCCGCGATGAACAGACGCTCACTCTCGATCGAGACGTTCTGGGCGACCGAATCGGTCGACGAACCTCCTCTGGACCGATCAGACATCGCTTTCGAGGTCGGGGTCGAATGGACTCCGCTCCAGATAGAGGAATTCGAGCAGAAAGATCGAGACGAAGATGCCGAGAATCCAGAGCAGTATTTCGACGTCGGTGAGATAGAGGTGATAGAGGACGATCGGGATCGCGACGCCCGTTCCGACGAGGCCGAGTGCGGGAACGAGCCGGTTCGACCCTGTCACGTCGGCGAGTTTTAGGTTCGTGTAGTTCGTGACGGCAAACGAGAGAAGGAATGCGACAGAGCCGAACTCGGTAATCTGCTTGAGCGAGCCGAGGGCGGCGAACGCGGCTGTGAGCCCGCCCATGACGAGAAGCGCGTACACGGGGACTCCCTCCCGAGGTTGTGCTGACGATCGAGACACACCCCATCTCGACAGCAATCACAATCTCGGAGGATGGATTTGGGTAGTCACGCCGCGCACGCTGTCGTGCGCTGCACGCCTCCCGGGGTGCCCTCGTCCGCGTCAGCGGTCTATGGCTCCAGCCGTCGCTGGCGACGAATCCGGAAAAGAGCGTCTTCGAGCGTTGCCAGACTCTCGATCCTACGAGTTCGTCGCTGATCTCGTCGAGGAGCGGCCGAACTCGGCAGCTGATAGTTGGTCAGTCCGAACGGGAATCGAGAGCAGCGTCGGCGTCGTGACGAGCCCGGTATCAGCGAGTGAGGCGTGGATCAAGCCAAGTTGGTTGAACTCGTCACTGGGAAAAAGCGCCGCATCGAGATCGTTCGCGAGGATGACCGCCGCGTTTTCACCGTCATCCAGCGGGAACTCGGCCACGAGATGCTCCTCAATGTCACGCGTGCAGTAGGTGGCGGGCCCATTGGGGCCACAGCGAGCACAAAGCTGCAGTTCCCCCCTCGAGATGTCCGAGTTCCACGCGGAACCGGGTGAGCCGAACGTTCGTGAGATAGATGCCGATTTAGTTTCTCACTCTATGACTGATACGCCGAGAACAATCTTCAAATTACAAAAACACGAGGGGAGAAAGCATTGGTGAAATTACATGTGTTATGGCATGCCATACTCTGCTATGGACCGGGGGTATCTGATAGATCGAGACGTCGAAGAGATATACGTTCCAAACACGGTGTACGGCGTCGGCGGGGGGGGCAAGGAGGCCGTGCTCCAGATGATCGAGCAGGACTGGTTCGCCATCGAGATGATGCGGAGCCAGCGCGGGACGACGAACGTCTACCTGGTGGACACAACGATCGACGAACAGCGGATCAACGACCGGATCGAACGTCGCCAGCGAGAGTTGAACGAGATCCGCGACGAGATGCGGGAGTCCCTCTCCGGCCAGCAGATCGGCGGGATCAACCTCGAACCGGTGGAGGTGACCAAGGGGCTCAAGACGGACCGCGCGTCGTCGTTGACGGGAGAGGGCTCGGTCCCGGCCATCCTCGAAGCGACGGCAATCGACCACTGGTGGCTCGAACGCAAGGACCTCATCGAGCCGGGGACGAACGACCTGTACGACTTCTCCAAGGGCGCCTGTCGGTGCCGGGCTATCGGCAAGGCCTTCCACTACAAGGCCCTGGCCGAGGGCGACGGCAGAGGATACGAACTGAACTACACCCTGCCGGGCGACGACGACAAGGTCGCAATCTTCGCAGGCCTCGGCGGCGGCACCGGGAGTGGCCTGATCATCGACATTGCCAGGCGACTGTACGACCAGAACGAGGCCAGGCGGACGACCCTCTTCGCGACGCTGCCGACGCGAAAGGAGCAGGTCAAAGAGCGAGCGAACGCGTTCGCGGCGCTCTCCGAACTCGAGTACCAGGCCCTCGCCGAGGAGGAGGACATCTTCGACAACATCGTCCTCTTCCCGCTGCAACCGCTCGATCCGGACATCGCGGTCCAGGACCGGGAACTCGTCGAGCTCGATCGCGCCCTCTCCTACGCGCTCATCGGCTACTACAACGCAGGCCACTACGACGACGGGGTCAACCAGGCGCCGTCCTACGCCCCGTTCACCATGGCCCTGCCGCAGGTCTTTCGCTACGACATCGACGGGATCATCGAGGCGAAGGACAACGCGATCGAGACGATCAACCGGAAGATCGCCGCCCTCAACGCCGAGCGGGAGATCTACGACCGCGTACAGCAGTACGTCGATCGAACGTACCCCTCCCGCGGGCCCACCGAGCTCAAGCGCGACGACGAGGAGCAGCTGAAACGTCGCATCGAGTTCATGCGGGAGCTCGTCGAGCTGCCCCTGTTCGAGGAACTGGAGTTCGCCTCAGCGCGGGAGACGGGCGGGAAGATCCTGAACACGGTGTACGACGCCGACGAAGACGAGGGGGAGACCTACGCCGACAGCTCGCTCGAGGTGGCCTTCGCAGAGAACGATCTGGAGGACCTCCTCGGGAGGGAGCTCCGATTTTTCTTCAACTTCGAGTACAAGGACGTCGACGTCGGGAGCGAACTCGACGAGCTCGACGAGCTCGACGACGAGTCGATCGAGCACGTGGTGCTGGCCGAGACCGCCCGGCTCCAGGAGAAGTACGAGGCCCTCAGGGCTGTCCGCGAAATCCCGTCGTCGAGCGGCGGGAACGAGGCCGTCCGGCACCTTCTGCAGTTCCTGCTCAGCTCGTCGCCCGGGACCGACGAGTCGGCGCGCGTCAACGCCGTCGAGAAGCACAAGGACCAGCTGCTCGACGATATTCAGGCCACCAGGCGAACACTCGACGACGTCACGGAAGACATCGAGGCGGAGCTACACGTCCAGGACAACGTCGTCCAGGACGAGAAGGACAACTGGGAGCGCGCGGTCGCCGACGACCTGCAGACCTACGCCGAGCTGAGCGAACTCGACATCGAGGACGACCTGCAGGCGCTCAGGAACGCGCTGGAGGGGTTTGCCGCGGAGTTACAGCAGGGACGGACCCCGCCCTCGGGCGAACAGATCGAATCGAGGTTGAACCGGCTCAGAGAGTCCCTGGCGGACGTCGACGCGATCAACTTCGCGAACGAGTACGAGCAGATCGTCCAGGAGGTCAACCACGCCAAGCAACTCCGGCGCGACTGGAACCGGTTGCTCGACGCCCGGGACCGCGGGCTCACCGAGAAGGTGAACCCGTTCAGCGACACCCCCGACCCCGACTCGGCGAAGAAAGAGCTCCGGGCCACGATCGTCAACCTCTCGGAGAAGGTGTTCACGACCAGCCACATCGGTCCGAACGAAACCGAGCTCACCATCGAGGTGACGTACGATCCCCGGGCCGACGGGGAGCTCCTCGACCGGATTCGGTCGAAGCGGACCGAGACCCGGGAGGCGATCGTCGACGAGTTCGAGCGCCGACTCGACCGCATCGCCACCGAGGAGGGGGACGGCACGTACGCGGCCTCGGATGTCGAAGCCGTCCGTGAGCGGGTGACCGGGATTCAGAGCCGGGCCGACCTCGATCGGGAGCGGCCGAACCTGGTCTCCTTCGTCGAGGAGACGTACAAGGAGACGGCATCCGAGGAGCTGCCCGAACTCGAAGCGAGGCGGGACGAGCTCCAGTCGGAGCTTGACGACCTGGAGACGAGGCGGCAGACGTTCGACGACGTCCTGGAGATCTACAAGGACCTCCGGGATAGGCACGCCACGTTCACCGACAAGCACGAGGCGTTCAACGAGGACATCAACCGCCAGGCCGAGCGCTTCGGCACCCGCGCGTTCGCGGAGTACCAGCCGAACCAGCACTACATCCACCGGTACATGCCCCAGGACACGCGGCGCGCCATCGAGAAGCGGTCGCTCGCCCAGACGGACCTCTTCCAGCGCGACTGGGATCAGAACGAACGCGGACGCATCCAGGACTTCACGACGGAGATCGTGAAACGGCGGGCGGCCGCCCCCAATTACATCGGCCTCCGGGAGCGCGACTTCGGGAACCGCGACTTCGATTTCACGGGCACGCGCATCCACGTCGCCAAGATCTCGGAGGCCCTCGACTCGAGCGGGAACGACAAGGCCAAGCTCTGGCTGGAGGACCTGTCGGTCCGCGACCAGCTCGGGACGAACTACTACCTCGACGAATCGGGACAGGCGCGACGGATGTTCGAGCAGTGGGGGACCCGGAACGGGGGGCCGTGGGACGTGGCGCTGACGTTCTTCATCCAGGGCCTCGGGTTCCTCGACAACCTGCGCGACGTCGTGGAGAACCGGGGATACCGCGACGGCTACGAGACGCGCAAGCGCGAGATCCACAACGTCGCGCTGCACCACGCCTACGGGCTGGAACGCGGGTTCTACGTCCGCCGTCACCGGTTCGTCGACCCGAGTACGCCCGGCGAGCGGGACCTCTTTCTGGACGCGGACGCGGCGTCGATCACCCGGGAGCTCTGTGAGCGTCTCGAACGCGTCCCGATACGAGACGAGGTCGGCGTCGAACACGGCCCGCCGACGCCGACGACGTACCGGGACGAGCCCGCCCACGGCGATCCGTCGCCCGCGGCGGCCGACGGGGACGGAGCCGGCGCCCCGACGGGGGCTCCGTCGGACGGCCCCGCGCTCGACGGCGACCCGTCGGCGTCCGGCCCACGGCCGGGCGCGGACGGATCGGTCGAGAACGGTCCCGGTCAGCAGCCGCCGTCGAACGGGGAGACGGCGCCGACCGACTCCGACGGCGCCGACTCGGCCGAGTCCGACAGCCCCGACCCGAGCAAGTCCGAGGGCCCAGCCCCGATAGACGCCGACAGCGCAGATTCGTCCGAGCCCAGCAGCGCGGAGGCAGCCGACGCCGAGGGCCCGGACCCGACCGAACCCCCCAGCGCGGATCCTGACGGCACCGACGGCGACGACCGGCAAGAGCCCCCATAACAATGTCGGTCACCAGTATCTACCTCCGACATAGAGAGGAGGTCAAGTTCACCGCCGTCCTGATCGGGATGGTCGCCGCCGGGGCCTTGCTGGCGGACATGCTCGGTCGCGCCATCAGCGGCAGCCCGCTGAAAGTCACCATCTACTACCTCATCCGGCCGTTCGGGCTGAACGCCGCCGCCCCCGGCGGCGTGCTCTTCGGCGCGTACCTCACTGGGCTCGTCCTGCTCGTGATCGACCGGACGAAGCGGCCACAGAGCGTTTTCCTGATCGTCGTGACCCTCCTCGGTTCGGCGGCGATGGCGCTTCGGGGACAGTTCTTCACCCACCTGAGCACTGGCAGCGTCGCGCTCGTCGCTCTCGGTGTGGTCGCGGCCGTCTTCTACGTCGGGCCCAAGACCCTCTCGCGAATCTCCATCACGGACCCGAACGAGTCGGACAGCCCGCGCCTGACGACGTCGGGGAACGGCCGCCTCGAGTTCCGGTCGGCCGAGCGGCTCCTCTTCGGCCTGCTTGTTTTCGTCGTGGTGGTCGCCTTCTTCGAGGCGCACACGCAGTACCAGCCCCTGCTCGGGCCGAACCTGCGCCCGAACCTCGGCGCACTCGGCTCGTTCCGCCTCAGCGGGACGGCAGGCAGCAGGCTGGCGATCGACTTCGCCTCGTCGGGGGTGTTCCTGGCGATGCTCTACCTGTTCCTCGGGTACGACGCCGAAAAGACCTATTTCATCGTCGGACCCAAGCGAAGCGGCAAGACCCACGCCGCCATTGCGCTCCACGAGGAGGCCGAGGAGCACGGCTACAACCCCCGAGACGAAGCGAACGACCTCCTCCAGCTCGAGACCGACCTCGTCGAGGGGGATGGCTGGGCCGAGGCCACGAACAATAAGACCCAGGACCTCTCCTTTTCTTTCACCAGCAGGGGGCTGTTCCGAAAGAACATCCAGCTGGAGGCGCGCGACTACCCCGGCGAACTGGTGCGGGCGATCCTGCCGGCGCTACGGTACCACCGGGAGCCCGAGGACGAACTCGTCGCCGAGTACCCCAACATCCAGACGCGCGAACAGTGGCTGCAACAGAAGGTCAAAGAGAGCCAGGAGAAAGACGGGGCCTTCGGACGGGGTTCGACGGTGGCCGACGGGGGAACGCGCGAGGACCGGTCCAGCGACGAGTCGGCCGTCTCGACGTCCACCACCGAGACGGCGACCGACGCGGGGATCGCCGACGAAGCGTTCGTCGAGCAGGGCGCCGACGAGAGCGTCGGCAACGCGACGGACGACACCGACGTCGCAACGACCCGCGACGACGACCGGACGAACGGCACCGAGGACGGCCGGCCGTCCTCGGAGGCTCGAAGCTCACTCGAAGTCCAGCTCGTCGTCGACGAGATTCTGCCGGCGTTCGTGCGTGCGGATACCCTGTTGCTGATCGTCGACTTGCAGAAGCACCTCGCCGACGAGTCAGTCGGCGCCGATGTCCTGTACAAAATCTTCGACCAGTCGGAGAAGGATGCAATCATCCTCGCGACGAAGGCGGACCTCCTCGCCGAGGAGTTCGCGGACAGCCACGGCTGGCGATCGGCCTGGACTGAGGAGGCCTACGACGAGTTCAGGACGTACGTCGAGAGCGAGCTCTCCGAACACAACGTGCTGGCTCGCCTCCTCGGCCGCGTCGAGCGACCGTACCCGGTCGGCTATCAGACCGTCAAGCCCGAGGGACCAGACGGCGAGGGAGAGGAGCTCGACCGGGAGATCGATCGCCGAACCGGACTCGGAAAGAAGCGGATCCAGGTGCACGGCTACGAGTACGTGCTCGAACGGCTGAACTGACCACCGATGACCCACTCCACGACGCGAGACGAACTGGCGGTGTACGGCACCGACGGGGAGATGTACTACCCCGACCCCGTCGGGGGGGCAGGGCACCCGGACGTGAGCACCTGGTTCCTCAGCTCGGGGTTGCGGTGTTACCTCGACACGGGCGAGGCGTCGGTGATGACGTACCTCGGCGACGTCCGCCACCCGCGGGAGAAAGATCAGGCGTTCGCCGTGTATCGGGGCGACGATCCGTCGTCGCCCCTCGACGCCTGTCGGGAGCGCATCCGCGACCGGCTCGTCGACGGCGAGGGCTGGCAGATCGTCGAGGTGGCCTCCCCGTCGAACCAGAAGTCGCTGTACCGCGAGCTCATGGGAGAGGGGGCCGCCGACAACCGCGAGCGCGTCCAGACGCTCGCTCGGCACACCGAGTTCGAGTCCGAGCTCCTGCGCCGAGCGCTCCGGGTGTCCAACGCGCGGACAGCGGCGGAGCCGGTCGAAGTCGTCGCGAGCGACTACCGCGTCGCCGCGGCGCTGGTGTACGGCTACAGCGACGTCTCGCCGGTCCGGATCCACCTCTACGACAACCAGCAGGCGACGCCGCCGGCGGACGTCGACCTCGCCATTGCGGTGGAGCCGGGACCGTACACGGTGCGGGTGCCGTCCGCGACCCGGGAGCTCCTCGAATCGCTACGACAGCGGCTGGACGAACATCGGGCGAGAGAGCGAAAGCGGGCGACGATCGAGGCGATCGGCGCACACGCACGACACGATGACCGGCCGGCGTTCGTCCGCGAGGCCGTCGACGAAGGGTTCGACGAGCACTACGGCGCGCTCGAAGTCGTCGAAACCGAGACCCGGGAGCGCCTGGAGTCGGAGCGTCGAACCGCCGAACGGGAGCGAGAGCGACTGCGACGCGAGCTGACCGAGGCCCGCTCGGCGCTCGAATTCCAGCGCGCCGAGAACGCACGCTTAGGGAAGTACGTCCGGACGGTCGCGGCGGTCGAGAAGACCCGCAACGTCGTCGGAACGGTGAGACGGCTGGTGGGGCTGGGCGGCCCCGACCGGAGCGCGCTCTCGGCCGATCAGCACCAGGGGAGCGGCCTCGGCGACGGGCACGAGCTGGCGCTGTCCGACGAGGGGAGTGCTCGCGACCGTCACAGTGGGGCGACGAGCAGCGTCACCAGTCTGATGGGCGAGGGTCCATCGGATGGCCGGCGGGAATCCGACGACGGCCTCCCCTGGGTGACGCTCCTGCTCGGGGGGTTGTTGCTCGCCCTGGGGGCGCTGACGGTCGCCTGGGTGGTCTCCGGAGGGGCCTCGCAACTCGCTGAAAGGCTCCCGGAACTGTCCACCTCGCTGTCGACGCCCCTGCTGACGCTCGGGGCGCTGCCGTCGGCGGCCGGGCGACGGCTCCCCGCGACGCCGCGGATGGAGCAGGCAAGGGAGGGCGATCGATGCCGGTGAAGTCTGGCGGCTCGCACGCGCTGTCGGCGTTCCTCGCCATCTACGTCGGGTACGCCGTGAAGTCCTATCTGGACGCCCACTCGACCGAGTTGCGGACCGCGACCGACGTGGCCGGGGTGTTCGTCGTCGAGGTCCTGGCGTCGACGGTCGGTATCCGGATCCCGGAGGTGCTCGCCGGAATGCTCGCCATCTCGGTGGCGATCGCTTTCGTCTGGGGTCTGTCCTACCACGTCGTCCGTCACGGGTGACCGAGGAGCGTTCCTCTTCGATCCCTCGCTATCGAATATTCCGTGCGACCTCGTACACTCGTCTTCGTCGGCTGCAAGGACGGCGTCGGTGAGTGACGCCGAAAGCGGGTGGTCCGGCCCGACCTCGAGGGTGACAGGGGAGTCGCACGGGGGGATTCCATCTCGTTCTGGAACCCGGCCACGGTGTTCAACGTACTGGGGTCGTGCAAGTCCGCCAGATCTGGGAGAGGAGGAGGCGACCAGAGGTGGGACCACGCCAGAACACCCGGTCAACTGTCAGGGACGAGGGCCCCGCGACATCGGTTCGCCTTGGCGGTTAGCCACTCCTGGGTGGGTGCCCCTTCAGTGACGCTCGTCCACATGAACAGCAGCGCTGGCCGAGGAGGAGCACCGATACAGGGTCCAGAGCACCATTTAATAATTTGTCTCTGTAGGAACTGGTAATGTCACGTGGTAGCGGTGAATACGACTACGTCGTCGTTGGCGCGGGGTCTGCGGGCTGCGTGCTGGCCAACCGGCTTAGCGAAACCCACGACGTGTTGCTGCTGGAGGCCGGTGGGCCGGACGACAAGCGGGAAATTTCGGTCCCCATCGCCCACCCAGACTTGTTGGACACGGAGGTCGACTGGGGGTTCGAGACGGTTCCGCAGGATGGGCTCGACGGCCGAGCGGTCCACGTCGCACAGGGCCGGACCCTCGGCGGATCCAGTTCCATCAACGCGCAGATGTACTTCCGGGGTCACCCCGCGGACTACGACGCGTGGGCGGCGGCCGGCAACGACGGCTGGGATCACGAGTCGGTGCTGTCACACTTCGACCGCATCGAGGACGGTCCAGGATCGCCGTTCGGCACCGGCGGTCCCCAGCACGTCGCCCCCCAACGCAACCCCAACCCGGTCACCGAAGCCTTCGTCGAAGCGGCCGTAGAGGTCGGGTTTCCGCGGCGCGCACCAGTCGATGGCCCGAATCTCGACGGCGTCGGATTCACACACGTCGTCCAGAAAGACGGCGAGCGCCACAGCGCCGCCGACGCGTTCTTGAAGCCGGTGCTCGATCGATCACGGCTGACCGCCGAGACGGGGGCGACGGTACGACGCGTCCTGTTCGACGGCGACCGCGCAACGGGTGTCGCCTACGACCGGGACGGCGAGCGCAGGCGGGCAACTGCTACCGAGGAGGTGATACTCTCGGCGGGGGCTATTAACTCGCCGCACCTGCTGATGTTGTCCGGGGTGGGTCCGGCGGAGCACCTCTCGGCCCACGGCGTCGACGTGGTGGCCGACAGCCCGGGCGTGGGGCAGAACCTTCACGACCACCCCCTCGTGTGGGTCAACTACGACGCGACCACGACCGACACGTACGACGGAGCGGACACGCTGGTGAACCTCGCGAAGTACCTCCTGTTGAAGCGGGGCCCCCTGACGTCGAACGGCGCGGAGGCGGCGGCGTTCTGGTGCTCCCAGGACGACATAGACGCCCCCGACGTGCAGTTGTTGTTCGCGCCCGCCCAGATTCACGGGAAGGACCTCGCGGATCGCGACGGCAACGGGTTCTCCATCGGCGTCGCGGCCGTCCACCCACGGAGTCGCGGGCGAGTCAGACTCGCGTCCAGCGATCCTGCGGCTGCCCCCGAGATCGACCCCGGCTACCTCGCCCACGACGACGACCTCGCGGCGATGGTCCAGGGCGTTCTCAAAGCCCAGGCAGTCGCCGAGACGGACGCGTTGGCCCCCTACCGCGACGACCGGTATCGGCCCGCGGGCGGCGACCGGGCGGCGGCTCGCGACCACGTCCGGTCGAACGCGGCGTCGTACTTCCACTTCGCCGGGTCGTGTCGGATGGGTACCGACGACCGGTCGGTCGTCGACGACCGCCTCCGGGTTCGTGGGGTCGACGCCCTGCGGGTCGTCGACGCCTCGGTGATGCCGACCGTTCCCCGCGTGAACACGCACGGCCCGACCATGATGGTCGCCGAACGGGCGGCCCACCTGATACGGAACGGCGACTGACGACAGAGTGCCCGCCGGCGGCCTGCTCGCGGTGGACACCGCTTTGGGCGTGTGTCGGCTCTAGCCGTGATCACTCCGACTGGTCAGCGACCGGCTCACCGGGGTAGAAGGTGAGCTCTCCGTCGGCGTAAAGCCGCGTGAAGGCGCGGTCCCCGAGGCCGAGCGCCCGGAGCGTGTCGGCCCGAGGGTGTTCGCCGAGGGAGACGGAGAACCGATCGCTGTACGGCCACAGCCCCATCTCGGCGTCGAGGTCGGCCCGGATCTGCAGTAGTCGACCGTCCTTGACGGCGTAGCTAGTCAGGCTGTCAGTCCGCGACACGGTGCGGGGAACTGCGATGTCGGTGGTGAGTACTCGCTGGTCGTCGACGGTGACCCGCGTGCGCCGCCGGCCGCCCGACGCCTCGACGTGGACGTCTCCTACGACCTTCGGATACCCCCATATCTCGTCCCCGAACGCCCGGGCCGGTTCGTGAGTGACTGGCATGTACCAGACGTACCCCTCGGTGCTGAGCACCGGCGAGACGTACGGCACTCCCGAGGGGCCGCCGGTCGTGGCTCCGAGCACGACCGCGAACTCGTTGTAGGGCTCTATCGCGCCGCCGCCGACGTCGTGGTATTCCACGCTCAGCAGCCAGACCGGGGCCGTCCCACGGCCGGCCCGAGTCGGGGACAGTCCCCTGGGGAGCAGTTCGTCGACGACCGCCCGGTCGCCCGGGAGGATTACCGCCACCATCGTTGCCTCGAGGGCCACTGGCAACCCGACCGTCTCCCCCGTCGACAGCGTGACCTCGTCGCCCGGCTCGAGTGCGTGTGGGTCGCTCACAGCCATTTCTGGGGTGATAGACATGTCGTCAGCAAATAAATTTAGACGAGGAGGCCGCCTCTGGCTACAGCGCTCCGACCCCCAAACGACAGCGCCCGTTCGCCGTCTGCTTCGACCAGTGTATCCGAACCGCCGGTATGCAACCGAAGATCGTGGCCCGTCTTCGTTTTATCGAACGGCGGAGAGCGGGCCGCAGTTACCTCGCCCGAGCACCTGATGGACGCACGAGCCGACGAGACCGGAAGACGGGTCCGAGTCTGAATCCTCCCTACAACGGGGACCGATGATTCCCCCTTTCTCGTAATCGACGGTGGCTCTTTGTCCCGCCGCCAACGAAGATTCGACATGTACGACCGGATATTGGTCCCGACGGACGGCAGTGACGGGACACGTGGCGCCGTCGAACACGCAATCGATCTCGCAACCACCTACGACGCCGCACTCCATACGATCTACGTCGTCGAGACGAACGTCGGCATCCATTCCTCGGTCCCCGGAACGCTCGATGCCCTCGAAGAAGCTGGTGAGAACGCGATCGATGAAGTGATTCGGCAAGCGGAGACGGCTGGTGTGGACACGATCGAAGGTGTGGTGGCACAGGGAGCGCCCCACCAGGCCATTCTCGATTACGTCGACGAACACGACGTCGACCTCGTCGTGATGGGGACGCACGGCCGCTCGGGGCTGGATCGATATCTCCTGGGCAGCGTCACCGAGAAAGTCGTCCGGCTATCGGATGCGCCGGTGTTGACGGTTCGTATGCCGGCTGAATCCGCTGATGGGCCTTCGTAATCAGCAAGCGCCCTTCTCACGGATTGAGAAATGAGACGTGTTGATAAGGACGTACTGTTCGTTGGTAGACTCGGTGTCGAGCAATGACCTCTGATTCATCGACGAGTTTCGAGAAGACCACAGAACTAGCGGCTAACTCGCCGACCCTCATCGAGGGACTCCCCGGACTGGGATTGGTTGCGGCGATTGCTGTCGATCAAATCACGAAGCAACTCGAACTGGACCAGCACGGAACCATCGTTTCCGACGATTTCCCACCGGTTGCAGCGTTCGACGACGGCCGAGTTCGTGACGCAGTACGAGTGTACGCGGGGGACGATCCAGCTGTGATGACCCTCCAGAGTGACATCCCGATCCCCCCCAGTGCAGTCGATTCCCTGAGCCGGTGTGTCCTGCACGACTTGGCCGAGGAATTCGAACGGGCCATCTTCTTGGCGGGGGCTCCGGCGGAGTCCGAAGACGAGATCGGGGAGGTCGTCGGCGTTGCCACGACGGACGATCTGGAGACCGCTCTCACCGATGCAGGGATCACCCTGGCCGATGGGTCTGGCGTCGTCGGTGGCGTGACCGGTGCACTGCTGGCCGATTGTTACCACGACGACGTTCCAGCGGCGGCGCTCATCGTGCGTTCGAATCCCTACATCCCCGATCCAGCGGCTGCCCGTGCTGTGATCGAAGAGGCCCTCGAACCGCTCGTCGAGTTCGACATCGACACGCAGGAACTGCTCGAACAGGCCGAGGAGATTCAGAAACAGAAACGACAGATCGCGAAGCAACTCCAGCAGTATCAGCAACAACAGGACCAACAACCGACGATGCCGGGTATGTATCAGTAACCAAGAAAATCGCTCGTGGGTTCTCACTCGACTGGAATTACCGACGGTCCTTATTTCGCCTCGGTCCAAGTACCATCGATAATGGCGTTGGTTACAGAGCGACTCCGAGCCCGGGTTAGTTCGAAACTGGGTGGGCGGCTCACCGTTCAGGAGGTGGAGACGTGACGGACACTGTTCTCGTCCCCCTCGATGGCTCGCCGCTGTCACGAAGAGCGCTCCGTCACGCCCTCAAAAGATTCCCGGATGCGTCGATCACCGTGCTTCACGTGGTCGATCTCTTCGAGCCCAGCTACGGTGCCTACCCCGACTTCGAAACCTCGTATGAACCCTTGACGGGATCCGAAGAGTGGTACGCCCGGGCGCAAGAAGTTTCCGAGCAACTCTTCGAAGAGGCTCGAGACCTCGCGGACGAGTACGACCGCGAGGTCTCCACTACGTCTGACATCGGTGATCCAGAACGGATCATCGTGGACTACGCCGACGAGGAGGAGATCGACCACATCGTTCTGGGAGCGCACGGACGTACGGAGGAAGAACGACCCGTGTTCGGGAGCGTCGCGGAGACCGTATCACGGCGGGCAACGGTTCCCGTGACGCTCATCCGATGAGAGAAACTGTGCTCGAGTGTCTTTGATATATGGGAGACGTCGTCAGCCTCGGGAGCATCAACGTGGACAAAATACATCACGTGTCCGATGCCGAACTAACCGATCTCAGGGACCGATATAGCTGGTTTCCGGACCGCGGCCAGACAGTCCAGATCCGTGACCTCCCGACGGATTTCTTGGCCGAGCCCGACAGTGTCCGTCATGGGGGAAAAGGTGCGAACCAGGCCGTGGCTGCGGCGAAGGGCGGCGCAGAGACGGAAATGCTCGGCAAGGTAGGCCCCGATGGCGGGGACCTCGGGGTCCGCAGTCAACTCACGGAAGCCGGCGTCGGTGTCACTCGTATCGGCACTGCGTCAGAGCCCACGGGAACGGCCTACGTGTTCGTCGGGCAGGAGGGCGACAACAGGATTATCGTCCGGCCAGGGGCCAATCGTGCTATCGATACTGCCTACATCCGAGCGCAGTACGACACGATTCTCTCGGCCGACTGTCTCCTCCTGCAAAACGAGATTCCGATCGAGCCGGTTGAGACGCTACTTTCGGAGTTGGCTGCCGAACGGGACCGACCGACTGTTATCCTCGACCCCGCGCCTGCGGATGGGAGCGAAGCACTCCTTGGTTGCGATGCAGTCGACTACCTCACCCCGAACGAAAACGAGTATCGGGCGCTGGAGTCCGCCCTTGATGAGTTCGATGGCGTCCTCGTTCGCAAACGAGGTGCCGACGACGTCATCGTCGAAGCGGAGCGACGGTTCACGGTAACGCCACCGACGGTCAAAGCGGTCGATACGACCGGTGCCGGCGACGTCCTGAACGGCTTCTTGGCGGCCCAACTCGCCGCCGGGGCGTCATTGCAGGAAGCTATCGAAATCGGAACGGTCGCCGGGTCCCTCTCCACGCGCGAGAGGGGTGCTCGACGAGGTATTCCGACGCTCGAGGCTGTTCGAACCTATCGAACGTCCGAGGACGTCACCGGATGAACGAGATGTCTGTCCGTACGTTGGCGGCGTCTAGTAGGCAGTTGCCGTCGGGAGTTGGTCTCCCCGGCACGGACGGAGAGAGTGGTATCTCCCTTCGATCCCAACTCGACAGTGCGTTCCGAAAATCGCCGCGTCACCTCCAGCAAATGGTCGCTCTGCCCCAACCAGACGTGGCCAACGAAACAGTCGTAGAGACGTATGACCGGATAGCGGCACTGTACGACTGGTTCATCACACCGTTGCAAGCGGGCACACGGCAGCGGGCCTTGGACTTGCTCGCTATCGAACGAGGGGACCACGTCGTGGAGGTCGGATGTGGCCCCGGGCATGCATTAGTCGAGTTCGCCGAGCGAGTCGGTCCAGATGGGAAGATCGTCGGCCTCGATGCCGCAGCGAGTATGGTGGGTCGGGCTCGCGGGCGAGCAGTTCGGGAGGGAGTAACTCATCAAATCGAGATCTGTCTCGGGGACGCTCGGTCGCTCCCGTTTCGAGAGAACGTCGCCGATGTCGCGTTTATCGAGGACACGTTGGAACTGTTTGCGGAAGACGACATGTCGACAGTTGTCGGGGAACTCGAGCGCATCCTCCGGCCGGACGGTCGGCTCTGTGTCGTGACGATGGAACGGGCTGGTGCTGAAGACGACCTGTTCGTGCGTGCGTACGACTGGCTGTTCGAACGGGTCCCGGGCTACGAACGGTTCGGGTGTCGACCGATTTACGCCTCTCGAACGCTCGAAGAAGCGGGATTCGTGATCGAGCGACGAGAGCGTCGCCATCGGGCGTGGGTGTGGCCAGTCGAGATCCTGATTGCTCGACCTGCGTGACGTTCTCTGCGCCGTTCATGGGGCGGTTCCCTCTCCCGTAGCGGGACCTGTACCGGTCACTCCGGTGCTCCCTCGCCAGCCCCATCTTCCTCCTCTTCAGTCGGGAGCTTCCGGACGACCAGCACCGGCCGATCGATCCCGCTGATGAAGGTGGCCTGATACATCGCCGATGACTTGTTCGATGAGCGACGGTTCGACCCTCACGCTTCGAGGGTAGCTGTCGCGGGGTGGCGTTGCGGAGACGAATCTGCCGAGGTAGCCACCGCCCCGGCGCGGGCCGCCGAGGTGGTGACCCTCCAAACCAAACGGAACGTCGATGGGAACCCGCATTGCCCAGTCGGCCTCGCGCCCACGGTCCTTGTGGACACGTTCGAGACGGCGATCTCGGACCGTCCGAACGCAGGACCGACGCAAGGGGGTGCGGAGTTCGACCGACGTTAGCCGGTGATAGTGACCGGCCGCTCGGCCGAGAGCATCACGTCCTGCGTGATGCTCCCCATGAGTACCTCTTGGAGCCCCGACCGCTTGCGCCCGCCCATGACGATACTGTCGGCATCGCGTTCCGGTGCCACGTCGAGTATCTTCCGGGCCACCTCGCCCCCGATGGCGACACGTTCGACGGGGATCCCCTCGTCTTCGAGAGTATCGGCCGCCTCGACGGCCGCGTCGATCTCCTCGAACGTGTGGGGGGGCGCCCCCTTGTAGTCCTGGTGGCGGAACACGACGAGCACGGTCGCCTCGACCGTCTCCGCCGCCCCGGGCAGTCCTGCAACGTACGCTGCCTGGTGACGGGCGCGTTCCACGTCTGCGTCGACCGGGACGAGCACCTGCCGGATTCCCCGCCGGGCACGGCCGTCTCGCTCGTGATGGTGACGGGCCGCTCGGCCGAGAGCATCACGTCTTGGACCGTGCTGCCTAGCAGCACGCGGGAGACGCCCGATCGCTTGCGCCCGCCCATGACGATCTCGTCGGCTTCGAGGCCGTCAGCGGAACGGACGATCCGCTCCGAAACGCCTCCGCCATCCACTGTTCGCGTCACGGAGACGCCCTCGCCTTCGAGAAGGTTGGCCGCTGCGACGGCCGCGTCGATGTCCGAGAACTCCACTGCGTCGGCGTCGTCAAACTCATCGGGAGGCGCCACGAAGACCACCGTCGCCTCGACGTCGCTGGCGGCGTTCGGAAGTTGCGACACGTACTGTGCCTGGTGGAACGCGCGATCTGTGCTTCTGTCGACCGGAACGAGCACCCTGTACATCACATTCTATAATAATGTTTATTAACGTATAGTTCCGGTCACTGTTCCCACAGGACGAGAACGACTGAAGTCGGGAACGGTGACGCCGAACGGGAGAGTCAGCAACCCGGTAGCGTGAACCAACTTTTCGAGACGCGAGATCGCACCCGTTCGACGGACGCCTTCGCTCAGGATCGTCATCGCGGGAAGTATGTTGGATGTACTGGTCGGCGATTACCATCGGGCGGGAATAACTGCGGGGGTATTTGCACGTCGTCCACGATAGAGTAGACGACGGACCGGCAACACCCTACTATGACCTACACGCTCGAAATCAGCGACGAACTCAAAGACCGACTGGACGACCACCTCGAGGAGGGCGAATCGTACGAGGAGTTCATCACGGAGTTAGTTTCCATCTACGAGACGGAAGGGGAATTCCTCCAAGAAGGCTATTCGGAGTGAGTCGCCGTTCGAGGTGAACGTCCATTATGCTGGAAAACGGTACCGAGTTCGTCTTCGAAGTGGGGGTCAACGACGACCAACTCGAGCGAGAAGTCAGCCAGCGACTCGGCACGGCAGAGAACGCCGGACGGGAGAAACCGTGACACTACAGGATCGCACATCGTGGACCGAACCGGGTGACGTCGACGCCGCCGTCGCAGACGTCCGCTCTCGGGCACAGCGGCTGGAACAGCCCGACGATCTGGATCGCCTCGTCGAGGGGTTCGGGGACCGGAAGTACGTGTTGCTGGGCGAGGCTTCGCATGGCACCTCGGAGTACTATCGCTGGCGCGCGCGGCTGACGGCCCGACTGATCCGGGAGAAAGACTTCTCGTTCGTGGCCGTCGAGGGCGACTGGACGGACTGTTACGAGGTCAATCGGCACGTCAAGGGACTCCCCGAGTCTCACGAGACGATCAGCGACGCGCTCGAGGCGTTCGAACGGTGGCCGACGTGGATGTGGGCGAACTGGGAGATCCTCGAGTTCCTCGACTGGCTCGAACTCCACAACCAGGGGGCTCGGGAGGACGACCGGGTCGGATTCTATGGGCTCGACGTGTACAGTCTGTTCGAGTCGATGGCAGCCGTCATCGAGTATCTCGACGATGTCGACCCGAACGCCGCAGCACAGGCGAGGGCTGCCTACCAGTGTTTCGAACCCTACGGCGAGGATGCGCAGGAATACGCACGGGCGCTCCGGATGGTTCCCGAAACCTGCGAAGACGAGGTGGTCGACATCCTGACGCGATTCAGGGAAGGCGTCGAGGAGTACGACCACGGCCGCGACGACTACTTCAACGCCGAACAGAACGCGCTCGTCGCGAAAAACGCCGAGCAGTACTACCGCGAGATGGTTCGGGGCGAGGTCGACTCCTGGAACATCCGCGACCGGCACATGGTCGAGACGCTGGAGCGCCTGCAGGAGTATCATGGATCGGATGCCAAGGGTATCGTCTGGGCACACAACACCCACGTCGGCGACGCCAGAGCGACCGACATGGAGGCGCGGGGGCGACTCAACGTCGGACAGCTCGTTCGCGAGCACGAGGCCAGGTCCGACGTGGCACTGGTCGGTATGGGTTCACACCGGGGCAGTGTGATCGCCGCGGACTCGTGGGGTGCTTCGCTGGAAGAGATGACGATCCCACCCGCACAGGAGGGGAGCTACGAACACGTCTTCGAGCGAGCACGCGGGGACGACTGCCTCCTCGTGACCGAGGACCTCCCCGACGACTCGCCGCTCGCCCGACCGCGGGGACATCGCGCCATCGGCGTCGTGTACCACCCGGCTCACGAAGCCGGGAACTACGTGCCGACGGTCCTCCCCGACCGGTATGACGCATTCATCTACCTGGGCGAGACGAGCGCGCTCCACCCGCTCGACGTTCACGTGGACCGTGACGCGATACCGGACCTGTACCCGTGGGGATTCTGAGCACGGTCCGCCACCCAAACGGGCAACGGAGCGATTGCACCGGGAGCCGTCGGGCCGTCTCCAACAGCGTTCCGACGTCTTGTCCGCTCTTCTAACGCCGATACACCGCGGAGCGTGTCGACCGGGTGAGCGTAGAGGGACGCCGAAGGGTGGGGGCGGTCGGGCCCCCGCCTCAGATCTCGATGGCCGTCGCGAGGTCGGGCTCGACGAGCGTCGACCGGGCCCGGGCGGCCGCCTCGTCGGCCTCGGCCTGGTTCTCCATCAGCACGGTCTCGGAGGGGAACAGGTCCTCGCCGACGACGAGGCCGTGCTCGCGTGCGGTCGACCCCGTCATCGTGAGGTAGACGCCGAGGCCGGCTTCGGCGATCGCCGCCTCCTCCTCGGGGACGTCCCCGGGGTAGGTGAACGAGACGTCCTCCAGGGCGCGGGTCCCGAGGACGGCCTCGACGAGGCGCTCGTAGCGGGGGGAGATACAGAGGTCGCCGGCGTAGTCGGCGACGAACTCGCGGTCGAGGGTCGTCCCTCCCGGGAGGACCTCCGGCGTCGACAGCAGCGTGTGGTAGACGGTGTCGCCCAGCCCGCTGACGACGCGAACGTCGGTGTCCCGGGGGTCGATCCGGGCGTTGACGTCGGCGATGCTGTCGAGTCCCTCGGGACGGAGCTGGACGACCTCCTCCAGGACGAGGTCGGCGCTGTCGAACCCGAGCGAGAAGGAGTGGGTCCGCAACGCTCGGAAGGGCTCCTCGCGGCCGATCAGGTGGAGGTCCACGCCGTCGGCCTCGACGACGACGCTGTCGAAGACGATCCGCCGGGGCATCCCCTGACGGTCGTCGCGCAACAGCGTGTACTCGGGGGCGTTCGGATCCGACCAGTCGCTGTACTCGGCGAGTCGGTCGTACACCGGACGATCCGGGTCGGCGGTCCCCTTCGTCACCGCCTTCTCGTACCGGAGGGTCGAAGAGATCTCGTCGGCCAGGTCAGCCGTCCCGGTCGCGTCGGCCACCCGTTCGAGGACGGCCTCGAGCGGTCGTCCCTTTCGCGGCACCGCGACGCGCACGGTGGGAGTCATTGTCCGAACTGCGGCGGCCCGGCGTTTACCGATTGCGTTTCCGTCCGAGGACCGCCCGCCTCGACGGCCCGGCGCGGCCGGTGGCGGACGTCACTCGGGGCCGCCGCCGCCCGCCGGGCCGAACGTGTCCCGAAGCCGGTCGCGGAACTCCTCCAGTTCGACCACGGTGCGCTGGAGTTCCGCGACGTCCTCCTCGGTTTCGCGCAGCGAATCGAGGTCATCGAGGCGCTCGCGCAGCGCGTCCAGTTCGGCGTGGAGCTCCGACACCTCCTCCTCGAGGCGGTCGCGGACGCCCTCGACGTCCCCGTCGAGGTCGGACACGGTCCCCCTGACCTGGCCGAGTTCGTCGTCGACGAGGGCGACCCGTTCGTCGACCGCTTCGAGGTCGGCGTCCAGGTCCTCGATCCGATCCTCGTTCCGGTCGAGCGCGGCGTCGAGTTCTTCGGTTCGTTCGTCGACGGTCGTCACCTCGTCGGTGACGCGTTCGACGTCTTCGGCGACGCCTTCGACGTCCTCCGTGACGCCCTCGACGTCGTCGGCGAGACGCTCTACGTCCTCCGTGACGCCTTCGACGTCCCCCGTGACGGCCTCGACGTCCCCGGCGACGGCTCCGACGTCCTCGGCGACCGAGTCGACCCGGCCCTCCACGTCGCCGACTCTCCCCTCCACGGAGTCGACCCGCGGCGGCAGCGTCGACAGTTCGTCCACCTCGTCCTCGACGGTGCGGAGGTCGCTCCGCAGCCCCGCCCGCTCGGATTCGGCGGTCGTCAGCGACTCGTCGAGCCCCTGGATCTCGGCGTCGATCGACTCAAGCCGGGACTCGAAGGATTCGATCACTTCGGCGCCGCTCCCGTGTTCGTCGATGAACTCCGCCAGCGCGTCCCGGTAGGCCGCGAGATCGTCCATCCGCGACTGGAGGCGACGGATCCGGACGTCGACCGAGCGCGGCACGCCGGCGCCCAGTTCGTCCCGGAGCACCGCCAGGTCGTCGTCGTCGACGTTCCCCTCGCGGATCTCCGCCGCGAGCGCGCCCGCCAGGTCGCCCGCCTGGAGCGGCGACTCCTCCTCGGGTTCGTCGACGACGCCCTCGACGTCGACGTACGCGTCGTCGCCGGCGCTCGTGCTCGATTCGTCGTCGTCGTCGGCCAGGTCGTCGTCGGCCAGGTCGTCTTCGGCCACGTTGTCGTCGGCCAGGTCGTCGTCGGTTGCATTATCGCTCGCATGGTCGTCGACGCCGTCGTCGGTCGTCGCGTCGACGGTTGCCGGCCCGTCGGTGCCGGGCTCGCCCGCGGGTGCCTCGCCGGCGACCGACTCGCCGTCACCGTCGGCGGCGTCGCCCTCCGCGGGCACGTCGTCTCCGACGTCCCCGACGTCGGCTGTCGCGTCGAGGGGCTCGTCGGTCGAGGGCTCCTCTACCGCGAGGGGATCCTCGTCGGGAGTTCCCGCGGTCGGCTCGCTCGAATCGGGCGCCGTCGGGTCGTCGATCCGGGCGTCGGTTTCCGTCGCGTCGGCGTCCGGCGCGTCGTCGAGTTCCCGTGCGATCGCGTCGTCGGTCGGGCCCGTGATCGCCTCGTCGGTCGCCTCCGTGCCGCCCGCGAGTTCCGGCTCGGGGTCGGGTTCGGGCTCCGGCTCCAGATCGGGCGCCGCGTCGGCCGTCTCCGCTTCGGCGTCGGCCGTTCGGGGCTCCGGATCGACCGCCGCGACCTCGGGGTCGCTTCCCCCGTCGTCGGGCGCCTCGTGGGCCTGGTCACCAGTCGGGTGTCCGTGGTGGTGGTGAGTCTCGATGCGATCCTTCGGCGAGGGGACCGCCCCGAGTCCAGGCAGGCTGTCGCGCTCGCCGGCGAGCACCTCGCGGACGATGCGGGTGTCGTCCTCGCCGATCACCGCTTCGACCGACTCGTCCTCGTCGTCCTCGACGGGGTCGAGTTCGATCGACGGTTCGGTGAGGAACGAGGCGGGGTCCTCGTCGCCGAGGCGGATGCCGTAGACGGTCTGGATCGACTCGCCGGGATCGAGCGTCCGGACGAACTCGACGCGGTGGTCCTTGTAGGCCGTCCAGTTTTCGCTCTCGAACTCCGGGTGAAAGCCGACGCCTTCCATCGGGAACGACTCGGGGATGTTGTCGACCAGCTTGATCCGAACCGGGTCCTCGCCGTCCAGGGCGATCGAGAAGGCGACCGCCGGCACGGGAAACTCGTCGGCCGCGAATCGCTTCTCGACGGTTACCCCCTCCGCGGAGACGGTGACCGGGTCGTCGAGGTCGGACGCGTCACTCATGGGAGTCACGTCCCACAGGGGCACCTTAAAACATCCGCCCCCTGCGATCAGCCGTGAGAACTGCGAAGGGGGCAGCGTCCCGCGAGGGCTGGTCGGGAACGCACTGAGTCGATGGCGACCGCTACAGGTCGACGCGGTCGCCGATCTCGACGATCTCCAGGGACCGCGGGTGCGCGTAGCTCCGGGCGTGGTGGTGGAGCGCCGTCGGATCGGCGGTCATCCCCTTCCACATGTCCCAGTGGCTCGGCAGCAGGCGGTCGAACCGCAGGTCGCTCGCGGCCTTCACGATCTCGTTTTCGTCGCTGTACCACTTCGTCCGAACCGGCTCGCCGGTCTCCTTGTCCGCAATGCTCCCGACGGCGCCGAACGCCAGGATGCCGAGGTCGACGTCGTAGCGCTCGCCCAACTCGGCGAACTCGTCGTCCGGTTTGGTGTCGCCGCCGTGGAAGATCGTCCCCGCGTCGTGCTGGATCACGTACGACAGCGGGTGCGTCGCGTCGGGGTCGTGGGCGAACTCGACCGCGATCTCGAACTCGCCGACCTCGAAGCGGTCGCCCTCGGCCACCTCGTTGAACTGCGAGCGGTCGACGTCGTACTCCTCCGGCCAGTCCTCCTCGTCGAAGGCCACCGCGAGGCTGTCGTCGGCGCCGTAGAAGTCCGCGCCCGTCGACTCCAGGATCGGCGCCTGGCTCGGCCCGTGGACGTGGTCCGTGTGCTCGTGGGTCGCCAGGATCGCGTCGCAGTCGGCGACGTCCGTCGGGTCGAACGGGATCGGGATCATCCGGACGGTTCGCGGGGGATCGCCCGTCCCGAGGTACGGGTCCACGAACAGGGTGGTCCCCCCGCTCCCCTTCAGGACGAAGCCGTTGCAGCCCAGGTACCATACCGCGACGGTGTCCGGGTCGGCCGCCTCGACCGCCCGGGGCAGCCAGTCGCCCCAGTCGCTTGCTGTCATAGTCCCGACTCGGATCGCCGGCGGGCTAAACGTTGCCCTCTCCGGATCGACCTAACGCCCTTCGGATCGCACCGATAGTTCCCGCTCCCCTCAGAGTGATCGGTAATGGTCGTTCGCCATAATGGTCGTTTCCTTGACAATCTTTATGGCGGTGGAATGCGTGCCAACCTCACGCATGCCACACACGAACGCCCCGACCGCGACGTTCGCAGAGATGACCCGAGCGATGGCCCTGGCGGGCGCCGCGGTCGAGACAGACGGCGGGACCGACGCGAGCGACGCCGATCCCTCCGGCGGGCGCTCCGTCGGCGTTTAAGCTCCACCTATCGTCGTCGTCGCACGGGTAATCCCGCCGTTACTCGACGCAGGCACCGTTTACTTACGACCCCCGCCCGCGTTGACAGCGGTCGATGAACGCCCATCGAACCCCCCGACGCGCGACGGCCACCTACCACGAGATGCACCAGGCGATGCGCTCCGCCGGCGCGGTGGCGCGAGACGTCTCCGACATGGACTAGTCGACGTCGCTGACCGACACCTGTTTCCTCCGCCCGGACGAACGCGCCGGTGATGAGAGTGAGCGTCGTCGGCGGGGGCCGGGTCGACCGGGAGACGGCCGACCTGGCCCGGCGTCTCGGGCGAGAACTCGGCGAGCGGGGCCACGAGGTCGTCTGCGGCGGCCGGGGCGGCGTGATGGCGGCGGCCTGCCGCGGCGCCCGCGAGGCCGGCGCCCGCACCGTCGGGATCCTCCCCGGGGAGGACCCGGCGGCCGCCAACGATCACGTCGAGGTGCCGATCGCGACCGGACTCGGCCACGCCCGGAACGCGCTCGTCGTGCTCAACGGCGAGGCGGTGATCGCGGTCGACGGCGGCGGCGGCACGCTCTCGGAGATCGGGTTCGCCGCCGTCTACGACCGACCGATCGCGGGGCTCGGGACCCACGACGTCCCCGGCGTCGAGGCGGTCGACGCGCCCGAGGCCGCGGTGGACTACGTCGAACGGGCCGCGGGCGACGGACGCGGACGCGACTGAGGCCTCGCGGTCGTCGGCCGACCGAGAACGGGAGCCGATCACCCGGGCCGATCACTCGGATCGGCCGTCGAGGGGCGGTTTGAGATCGAGGACCGGCGACCCGTCCAGCATGTCGACGCCCCGAACGCGCAGCCGACCCGGTTCGACGTCGACCACGGTACAGCGCGTGAGACAGACGGGCGTCGGCCGCGCCGGCGACCGTGAGGTGAACACCCCCCGATCCGGGTCGCGGTCGAGGTGGAGTACGTCGCGGTCGGCCCGGTGAGCGTACCAGACCACGAGCACGTCCGCCGTCGGGTCGAACCCGTCGAGACCCGGGGCGTACGCCGGATCGAGTTCGATCACTCCCTCTGCGTCGGCGAACTCGCCCTGTCGCGGCGCGTCGCCGGTCGCGTCGAACGGCGTCCGGACGGTGCCGATGACCGTGCAGTCCATGCGCCCACTCGTGGGGGAGGAACTAAGGGTGTGCCGGGACGTGCCAGGTCGCCGGTGGCGTCGTACCGCCGCGGGTGGTGGTCGCCGGTGGCGTCGTGCCGTAGCGGGCGGCGCTCACCAGGTGCCGTGGAACGTGTCGAAGGAGAGATCTTCCAGCGGCTTGTTGCCGACGGCGATCTCGTACTCGCCGGGGGTCAGCATCGGCTTGTGGAAGCGTGGGCCGTCGTCGGTGGTGATCCGGGGACAGCCGGTGTTGACGAACGCGTCCATGTCGAAGTTGCGCAGGCGATCCGGCGTCACCTCGTCCATCGTGATGAGGTAGGCGTTCTCGTTGTCGGCGATGATCTCCTGGGCCTTCTCCCATCGACCCTGGCCGATCTTCGTACAGAAGATGACGCCCCACTTCTCGGCGTCCATCGCGCGGTGGACGGCGCCGTAGCGCTGTTTCATGAACTTCTCCGTGTCCGCGAGGGTCGTGACGTTGTTGACGGGGTCGGCGATCACGACGCGCTTGTCGGGGTGTTCCATCGCGAGTCCCAGCGGGTGGAACTTGCCGCCGCCGACGTACAGCACCTGCGGGGCGTCGACCTCGGCGGAGGCGTAGTTGCAGCCGAGCACCTGCCCCTCGTGGGTCAGGCGGTCGTCGCCGCGTCGGGTGTGGACCTCGTAGTCCCTCGATTCCAGCCACTCGACCATCTCGTCGAAGCGGTTCATGTGCTGGGCGGTCGTCACCAGCCCCACGTCGGGGGTCTCTTCTGGCCCCTGGAGTTCGTCCAGGGCCTCTTCCATGATCGGGAAGGGGTCGACGTTCGAGAACAGGGGGACGTAGATGATCTTGTCCGACTCCTTCATCGGGGAGTGGCCGAAGTGGACGAACACGTCCGTCCGCCGCATCAGGTAGGTGTCGAGGTCGCAGGCGCCGTAACACGGCTGGCCGGAGATCATTACCGTGACGTCGTCGTCGAGGAGTTCCCGGAGGTCGTCCGCGACCGCCGGCGAGCGGCGCTTCAGCCCCTCGGGGAACTGGAGGCCGACGGTGGAAGCGTCCCGCTCCTCGACCGCCTCGACGATCCGTTCGAGTTCGTAGTCCCAGGTGCGGTCGTAGCGCAGGGACATCCCGGTGTTCCGCAGGTCGCCCTCGGAGTACTCCTCCGTCGATTCCTGGCTCATTGGGGATTCGTAGCCGACCGCGACGGTTAAGCACGGCGTTTTGCGGGCTGGCGGCGGTCCCCGTCGGCCGGCGGCGCGACTCGCCGGGAGTCGCAAGTCGGTTCCTGGAGAGGACCGTCGGTGCCGGCGGTGCCGACCGGCGGGGCGGTGCCGGGACGCGACCGGGTGACACCGGCGTCACTCGTGCATTGAAGGGCGATCGGCGGCTACCTCCGACGATGACCGACCCCGACGTCCCGCTGACCCACGTCCACGTCGAACCGGACGACCCGACCGACGGCCCGGCCCCGGCCGTCTTCGTCATGCACGGCCGCGGCGCCGACGAGGAGGACCTCCTCCCCGTCGCGGACGAACTGCCGGGGTCGCGCCACGTGATCAGCTTCCGCGCGCCCGACCGCCTCCAGGGCGGGTACACCTGGTACGAACTCGACCTCTCGGCCGGCGGCCTCCAGCAGAGCCAGCCCGATCCCGAGGACTTCCGGCGCTCGCTCGACCTGCTGGCGGAGTCGGTCGACGCGGCGGTGGAGGCCTACGACCTCGACCCCGACCGACTCGGCCTCCTGGGGTTCAGCCAGGGCGGCATCGTGACGCTGTCGCTGCTGCTCGAATCGCCCGGGCGCTTCGCCTGGGGGGCTGCCCTCCACAGCTACCTCGCCCAGTCGCACGCCGACCTCGATCCCGCGGGCATCGAGGGCAAGCCGGTGTTCGTCGGGGGCGGCCGCGCCGACCGGATCATCCCCGTCACCCGCTCGGAGGCCGCCGCCGAGCGGTTCCGCCACCTCGGCGCCGACGTCACCCTGTCGGTCCACGACTCGCCCCACGGCGTCGCGCCCCCGGAACTGGAGGACCTCGTCGCCTTCGTCGACGAGCACGACCTGTGAGCGCCCCGGTCGACTGGCGAACCGCGACGGGTTCCCCGGCCGGAAACCATAACATGTCGGCCTCCCTAGGTCGCCCATGAGCGTCGAGACAACGCGGCTCGAAGACCTCGGTCGAGAACTCGGAGAGGCGATCGCGGAGACGAGCGAGTACGAGAAGTTCGAGGAACGAAAGCGGGCCGTCGAGGCGGACGACGAGACCCAGGAGAAGATCGACGAGTTCGAACAGCTCCGCCAGGAGTTCATGTTCGCCCGGCAGACCGGTAACGCCTCCCAGGAGGACTTAGAGAAGGTCCAGTCGGTCCAGCAGGAACTCCACGACATGCCGAAGATGGCGGCGTTCCTGGAGGCCCAGGAGGAGCTTCAGTCCCGACTGGAGTCGGTGAACAAGGCCATCTCCGACCCGCTCGAAGTCGACTTCGGTGGCGAGGCCGGCGGCTGCTGTCACGACTGACCCCTTCTAGGAGCCGGATTCGAACTCGGACCCTTCGCCGGTAGCGGCGGCGCCGTCGCGGATCGAACCGCTGCCGTCGTCGGCGACGCCGGCTCCCTCACCGGTCGCCTCCGCGTCGCGCCCGTCCGCCCCCCACGCCGGGAGGTCGCCCCGGCGGAGCGCGGATCGGAGGCCCAGTTCCGCGACGTTGCCGGCGTGTTCGGCCGTGCGGCGCACCGCGTCGAACGCCCGCCCGAACCGGTAGTCCGCGTCGCCGGCCTCGAAGAGGCGGCGGTCGGCGGCGGTCGCGACCTCGCGCACCCGGTCGCGCCGCGCCAGCGCCCGGTGGGCCGCCCTCGCGTCGGCGTCGCCGAGTACGACGCTCACGGCCTCCTCGACCGCCTGCCGGGCCGCGTCGGCGGCCGCGTCGAAATCCTCGACGGCTGCGTTCGCGTTAGGTGAATCGACGGCCGCGTTCGCGTCAGGGGCGTCGGCTGTCGCGTTCGCGTGGGCGTCGCCGGGCGGTCCCGCCGCGTCGACGGCGGCTGCACAGGCCGCGATCCCCTCGGCGTGGTCGGCGACCCGCTCTAGCTCCCGGGCGGTCGCCCACAGTTCGAACAGCGCCGGCCGGTCGAGCCCGAGGGCGTCGACCTCGTCCAGTCGGGTGAGCGCCCGGTCGAAGTAGCGGTCGACGAGCGCGAACAGCCGGTCGGCCTGGTCGTCGCGGTCCGCGACGTGGCCGGGCGGCCCGGTGCCGGTCAGTGCGGCCGTCGCCTCGCGGTGCATCGACAGCGCGACGAACGCCAGTTGGCGCACCGACTGGCGCAGCGACACCTCCTCTGTGTCCAGCAGCGTCCGGACCACGAGCCGGTCGTCGGACTCGTCGGCCATGGTCAGGCCGGAGAGCCGCCGGGTGATCCGACCGGCCGCGCGCCGCTGGGCGTCGGTGAAGCCCTCCGGCGCCGCCAGCGTCACGGCCACGTACCCTGCCGCGTAGGCCGCGCGGAGCGCCTGTTCGACCCGTTCGGGGTCGCCGTCGGCGAGCGTGATCGTGACCGACCGCGGGCCGTCGGTCGCCGCGTCGCCAACCTCCACGACGAGGACGCCGTCGACGTGGGTGTGCAGGGTCACGACCGTGCCGGGGGCGACGTCGTGAGACTCCGCCCACTCCTTCGGGAGCGAGACGGTGAACGTGCCGCCGCCGACCTGCTGGATCTTGCGCGTGTCCATCAGTACAGGAGCTCCGGGTCGTTCTCGACCATGTGCAGGGTACGGGCGGCGACGTTGGCGGCGTGGTCGCCGACGCGTTCGAGGTCGCGGACGGTCAGCAACACCCGCGAGACGTCGTCGAGGAGGCCCTCGATCCCCCAGGGGTCCTCCCCGCCGGCCTCGTGCTCGATCAGGTCGCGGGCGAGCGATTCGGAGGCCCGCAGGCAGAGCGCGTCCAGGTCGTCGTCGTCGGCCGCGATCCGCCGACACGCCGCCACGTCGCCGGCCGCGTAGGCGCGCAGGCTCCGCTCGACGAGGTCGGTGGCGAGCGCGCCGATGTCGGCGATGGACACCTCGGGGGCGAGCCCGCGGTCCCCGGCGAGGGCGTACCGGCCAAGGTTCGTCGCCAGGTCCCCGATGCGTTCGAGGTCCGTGACGATCTTGAACGACGCCGTGACGAACCGGAGGTCGCCCGCCACGGGCTGCTGGAGGGCGATCAGGTCGGTGCATCGGTTCTCCAGCTCCAGATACGTCTCGTTGACCACGTCGTCGCCCTCGATCACCTCGCGGGCGATGCTCTCGTCGCCGGTCGCGAGGCTCTGCAGTCCCCGCCCCAGGCGGTCGACGACGAGGTCGCCCATCGCGCCCACGTCCCCGCGGAGGTCGTCGAGGGACTGCTGGTAGCGCTCCCTGGTCACGCTCGTCACCCGAACTTGCCCGAGATGTAGTCCTCGACGCGCTGGCTCCGCGGGTCTTCGAAGATCCGGTCGGTGTCGCCGTACTCGACGAGTTCGCCGCCCGTGAGGAACACCGCGGTCTGGTCGGAGATGCGGGCGGCCTGCTGCATGTTGTGGGTGACGATCACCACGGTGTACTCCTCGGAGAGGTCGTCGATGAGATCCTCGATCTTCGCGGTGGCGATGGGGTCGAGCGCGCTCGCGGGCTCGTCCATCAGGAGGACCTCGGGGTCGGTCGCAAGCGCCCGGGCGATACAGAGGCGCTGTTGCTGCCCGCCCGAGAGGCCGAGGGCGTTGTCGTCGAGGCGGTCCTCGACCTCGCTCCACAGCGCGGCCTGCCTGAGCGACCGCTCGACGAGTTCGCGCTCGGCCGCCTCGTCGCTGCGCCCGAGTAGCCTCGCCAGCCAGCCCGTCTCGATGTCGCCGTGCTTTCGCGGCCCGTAGGAGATGTTGTCGCGGATCGACTTCGGGAACGGGTTCGGCGACTGGAACACCATCCCGACCCGCTTTCGCAGTTCGACGAGGTTCACGCCGTCCTGGTAGATCTCCTCGCCGTCGAGGGCGACCGACCCCTCGACGCGGGCGGCGCTGATCCGGTCGTTCATCCGGTTGAGACACCGGAGGAACGTCGACTTCCCGCAGCCCGAGGGACCGATGAGCGCGGTCACGCTCCGCTCGGGGATCTCCATCGTGACGTCCTTGATCGCGTGGTCGTCGCCGTAGTAGACGTCGAGGTTCTCGGCGACCAGTTTCGCCTCCCCCTCGAACTCGTACTCGACCCACTCGGGGCGGGTCCGCTCGCTCGTCTCGCCGCTGGTGGTCTGGAGCGGCTGGACGGTGCCTCGTTCGGCCGCGGTCTTGGGTTCTGTTTCGCTCATTCTCGAATTTCCGTGGTCACTCGTGGCGGAGCTTGCTGCGGAAGTAGTACCGGGTGGCGATGCCGATCGCGTAGAACGACAGGACGACGACGAGCAGGATCAGCGCCGTCGCCCAGCGGAACCCCTCCGGGTCGGCGACGTTGCTCCCGAGGCCGACGCCCGCCGTGATGAGGGCGAACAGCTGGTAGGGCAGCGCCGAGGTCGCCTGCAGGAGTTCGGGGTTGGCGACGAACGGCGGCGTCGACGTGAACACGAAGCCGCCGATCACGTCGACCGTCTGGCCGCCGGGGACGAACGTCCCGCCGGCCATCGTCAGCAGGATGGGCGCCGTCTCGCCGGCGATGCGGCCCACGCCGAGGATGACGCCCGTGACGACGCCCGGGAGCGCGGCCGGCAGGACGACGCTCCGGATGGTCTCCCACTTCGTGACGCCGAGGGCCGCGCTCGCGTCGCGGTACTCGTCGGGCACCGACAGCATCGCCTCGCGACTCGTGATGACGACGAGGGGCAGGAGCATGAACCCGAGCGTGAGCATGCCCGAGAGCAGCGACTTCTGGTTGCCGAAGCGCGGGACCAGGAACGCGAAGCCGAACAGCCCGAAGACGATGCTCGGGGTGCTCCACAGTCCGTTGGTCGCCACCTCGACGACCTGTGTGAACCGGCCGCGTTCGGCGTACTCTGTGAGGAAGATCGCCGCCCCGATGCCGAGGGGGAAGGCGAAGACGACCGCCCCGACGACCAGCCAGAACGTTCCCACGATCGCGGGGAGGACTCCCTGGTAGTCGTTGAGGAGCGCGACGCCGTTCATGACGAACGGCACGGAGAGCGGCAGGGTGAACGACACGCCGAACAGCGAGGTCTGCGGGCCGGTGCCGGGCCCGAACTCGACGCCCGTGAGCAGGCCGGGGACCCCCTGGACGACCGTGAAGGCGACGAGGATAAAGAGGACCGCGACGATCGAGATGGCGTTCAGGTAGATCAGTGTGAACGCGCCCGTGCGCCGACCGCGCGCGCCGAAGCCGGCGTAGGCCTTCGCAGCCGCCCACCCCGCGAACAGCACGCCGAACAGCGTCGCGACGGGGATGACGAACTCGGCGGTGAACGAGGCGGTCTGCGCCCAGCCGAGGTCCCACACCCACCCCGGCCCGATCAGGCCCGTCAGGAAGACGAGCCCGATTAGCAACGGGATCGCGCCGATGGGGACCGTCGACCCGACGTCCTCGCGGGTCATCACCGTGGCCGCGAACGCGAGGCCGCCGACCGCGACGCCGCCGAGCAGACCGCCGACGGTGCCGAGAGCCAAGGTCTGGGAGGCGAACCCGCCGGCGACGACGAACCACGAGAGGCCGGCCACCGACGCGGCGATCAACCCGGCGCTCGAACTCGGGTTCGTCTGCACGAGGCCGACCCGGGAGCCGACGCCGAAGGCGATCACCGCGCCCCCGAGCACGACGAGCAGAGCTCCGAGCACCGTGACAGTCGGCACGCCCGCCACCGGTTCGCTAAGGGTGATCCCCTCGAACAGCGCGAGCATCGACAGCGCGAACAGGACCGCCGACAGACCGACCGCGCCGGCGGCGACGGCGTCGGCGGCCGAGGTCTCGCTCTCGACCAGTTCGCTTCGCGTCGCGCCCGCCATCAGGCCTCACCTCCCAGTTTGCGGCGCATGCGCCACTCGATGTACTGCGCGCCGATCGAGATGACGAGGACGGTGACGAAAAGGATCACGCCGGCGGCGAACAGCGCGTCCATCTGGAGGCCGTCGGCCTCGCCGTAGTTGCGGGCGATGAGCGAGGTGAGCGTCTCCTGGCCGTAGAAGGCGTTCACCAGCGGCTCGGTGAGTCGCGGAACCCCCCGGAGCATCACCGTGGCGGCCATGGTCTCGCCGATCGCGCGGCCGACCCCCAGGAGGACGGCCGCCGAGACGCCCGAGAACGCCGCCGGGAGGGTGATCGAGGTCATCGTCTGCCAGTCGGTCGTGCCGACGGCGAGCGACCCGCTCTTCATCGACTCCGGGACGCTGGAGAGGGCGTCCTCGGCGACCGACACTACCGTCGGCAGGGCCATCAGACCGACGACGACGCCGACGAACAGGTAGGTCCCCTGGCCGGAGACCCGGAACTGGTCCGAGGCCCACGGGCTGAGCACGGTGAAGCCGATGAAGCCGTAGACGATCGACGGGATGCCGGCGAGGATCTCGACGCCCGGCTTGACGAGTTCGCGCACCGTCGCGGGCGCGATCTCCGAGAGGAACAGCGCCGCCGACACGCCCAGGGGCGCGGCGACGGCCGTTGCGATGACCGTCACCATCAGCGTGCCGTGGATCATCGGCACCATGGAGTACCTGATCGGCGGCGAGACGGCGTCCCAGTTCGCCTGCAGGAACATCCGCAGGCCCGGGACGGTCACGCCGAACACCGTCGTCGACTCGTAACGGACCACCGGCATCGCCTCCACGAAGATGAAGACGATGATCAGCCCCAGGATAAAGAGCGTCGACACCGTCGTGGTCAGGGTCAGGACCAGCGCCGTCTCTTCCTGGTGTCGGAGCCAGCCGTACCCCGACGCGAGGAGGAACGCCCCGAACGGAAGGACGGTCAGCGGGGAAACGAGGAGGAACCCGACGAAGGCGCCCAACAGGGAGACGGTGATGACTGCGATGGTCGCGAGCGCCGCAGGTGTCGTGTCGTCGACGAAATCCCGAAGCCGGTCGAGTCGCCGCCGGAGGTCACCCCCGCCCCCTGTGGTGTCTCTGTCCGTTACTGATGCCATTGTGAGTTCGCGTTTGGTGTAAGTTGCATGATAAAAATGGACTGGTCCGTCGGTCCTCAGTCCGGCGGTCGCGTCGGCCGGTTACGGCTTCACCGCGTCGAGCTTGCCCTTCATCTCTTCCAGGTCGCTCGTCGGGAGCGGGATGTAGTTGTTGGCCTCGACGAACACCTGCTGACCGAACGACGTGAGGAACATGTTGAGGAACGCCGCCTCGCGCCGGTCGTAGCCGCCGCCGTCGGGGTTGTCCTCCTCGATGAGCGTGTACATGTGCAGGTCGCGGTTGAGCGGGTAGGCACTGTCGAAGATGGTGTTCTCGGCGTCCTTGTCGGGCTCGTAGAGCGTCCCCTCGAAGTCGATCCCGATCGGGATGACCGAGTCGCTCGTGAACGCCAGCGCCATGTACGCGATGGCGCCCTCGTTCTGGGAGACGAGCTGGGCGACCTGCTGGTTCTGGCCCTGCCGGGTGTCGACGCCGCCCATCGGGGCGTCGGCGCTGCCGAGCATGTTGAGCCGGAACGAGGTGTCCGTCCCGGAGCCCTCGGCGCGGCCGATGGCGTAGATCTCCTGGTCGTAGTCGACGCCGTCGAGTTCGTTCCAGTTCTCGACGTCGCCCTGGAAGATGGCCCGGACCTGCTCGCCGGTGAGCTGCTCGACGCCGGCGTCCCAGACGTCCTGGCTCACGACGACCGGCTGGCCGTCGCGGCCCACGACGTTGTCGATGACCGTGCTCGTCGCCTTGTCTTCGCTCCAGTCGAGTTCGGCGGTAATGGGACCCGATGAGTTACCGATGTCGACGAGGCCGTCGACGACGGCCTGGCAGCCGGTGCCCGAGTGGCTCAGGCCGACCGTCGTCGAGAACGGCGGCGCGGAGCGCTGCTCGGTCGGCTCGAAGCCGAACTGGCTCGCGAAGTAGTCGGCCAGCAGCATGTCCGTCTGGATCTCGTCCCAGCCCGGCACGGTGCTCTCCGAGTTGGAGCCCCAGTACTCGCCGTCGCTCGGCGGCGCGTTCGAGTTCCAGTAGGAGCTCCCCTTGTTCGAGATGGGGTACACCGTCGAGGACCCCTCGGCCGTGAGCAGCGAGGTGTTGCTGCCGGAGCCGCTCGCGGTCTCGGTGTCGCCCTGCTGGGCCTGGGACCCGTCAGAACTCCCGTCTCCCGAGCTCCCGCCGCTCGAACCGCCGTCAGAACTCCCGTCCCCCGAACTGCCGTCCGAACCACCGTCGGAGCTCCCGCCACAGCCGGCGAGACCTGCGGCCCCGACGGCCCCGGACGTCATCAGGAACTTCCGCCGCGATACCCGGTCCGACAGACGCTCTGAGTCGTGCGTCATCACCTGAGCCGAGAGCAGATCGCATTAAACTCCTTTATAATAGGGGTCGGTACGAGTCGTGAGATACCGGGAGAGAACATTCTCGACAGAGCAAGTGTGACCGACGCGTTCCCATCGGTACCGAGGGGGGCCGCTCCGGACGAGTATATTGCGGTACGTTCCCCTCCCCACGGAACCGTACGGCACCCCAGATCGCCCGACTGCGAAAGGTTGAGGGGTGGTGACGCCGACGTTGGACCCATGGCACGAACCGAGTCCGGGACAGCACAGACGGTCCTCCTCGACCGGCAGACGGACGAGGCCGTCGCGGCCGTCACGTCCGGGGACGACTCGCCCGACCGGCAGACCGCCCACGCGGCCGTCGAACGGATCGCCGAGGAGGGGGTCGTCACGCGCTCGGCGCTCGACGACGCGCTGGGCCACGCCTCGAAGGTCGTATCGACGCCCGAGACGCGCGTCGAACTCGCCGGCATCGAACTCGACGGGGTCCGCGAGCGCGCGGCGCCCGTGGCCGACGTGGACGTCGTCGCCTTCCGACTGGACGCCTTTGCGGATCGGCTGGAGGCGGTCGAGTCCCGGATCGAGGCCCTCGGCGAGGACCTCCAGTCGCTGCTGGCCCGTCGCGACGACGTCACGTACGCGCTCGCGCGAGACCTGCACCGGCTCCACCAAGCCGCGAACGAGTGCCACCACGCGGCCGACGAACTGCTGGTCGACGTCGAGGAGTTCGGCCGCTGGCTCGCCAGCCACGAGCGTCGGGTGGCCGACCTCGACGAGGACCTCGACGCCCTCGACGCGGCGCTTTCCGACCTCTCGGACGCGGCCCGAGCGGTGCGCGAGGAGTCCCCGGCGAATCCAGGCCTCGCGTGGGCGAGCGCGACGCTCCAGAACCGGGTCCTGGGGCTCCTCGTCGACGACGTCCGGGCGGACGCCGAGGGGATCCGACGGCTCGCCGACCGGATGGAGGTCCAAGGCGGGGACGTCGACGGGAGCCTCGACCGCCTGGACGGCCGACTCGACGACCTCGCGTCGCGCCGCACCGAGATCGGTAGCGACCTCGACGACCTCGCCCGCGACCCCTGGATCGAGCGCTTCGGCGAGGGGATTCGGGCGTTCGAGGCGACCGTCGCGGACGTCGAGCCGCCCGTCGACTGGGCGCGCGTCCAGGAGACGCTGGCGGCACACCGGTCCTCGCTCGGGGACGCGGAACCCGTCGCGAACCCCACCGCGGCGTCCGACGAGGAGACGGCGTAGGGATCGGCCTGGCCGAGCATTGAAATAGGAGGGGGCGCCCAGCCCGGGCCATGCTCGCAGTAGCCGGGGGCAAGGGCGGGGCGGGGAAGACCACGACGACGCTGGGTCTGGCGACGGCGACGGCGGACGTGACAGACGAGGCGGTGCTGGCGGTCGACGCCGACGTCGACATGCCGAACCTCCACGCCGTGGCGGGCGTGCCGCGGGAACCGCCGGCGGGTGACCGGGCGGATGCAGGGGGAGACGGAGCGGATGCAGTGGGAGACGGAGCGGATGCGGCGGGCGGACGGACGACGGCGGTGCGCGGACGGGACGCGGGGGCGGGCGGACAACGCACGGCGGCGGGCGGACAACGCACGGCGGCGAGTCCTCTCCCGGAGTCGACGGCGCCACCGACGAGCGGCGGCCGTCCGCCGGGCCACCCGCACCCGTCGGCGGCGAACGTGTGGGTCCGGCCCGCGCCGCGACGGGCGTGCGACGCCCGCACCGACGGACACGACTCGACAGCCGTCGACCGCGCGCGCGACGACCTCGCCGCCTCGCTGGACCGACTGTCGGCCCCGCACGTCCTGGTCGACTGCCCGGCCGGTGCGGGTCCGGACGCCGTCGCACCGATGCGGGTCGCCGACGGCGTGCTCGTGGTCTCCTCGCTGTGCGGCCCCGCCCTGCGCGACGCCGCCAAGACCGCCGCGATGGCCCGCGCCGTCGGGACGCCGGTCGTCGGCGGGGTGCTCACCCGGACGCGCCGCGTCCCGGACGGGGTCGAGTCGCTCCTCGGCACGCCGGTGCTGGCGACGATCCCGGCGGCGCCCGCCGGGACCCAGCCGTTGCTGACGGACGTCGTACGCGCGGCGTACGCGCGGCTTGCGAATCGGCTCGCGGACGCCCAAGAGCTATAGTGGTGCACGTCCCAATCGGTCGCTATGGCGTCGCGTCTCCCCACGGGGATCGAGATCCTCGACCGCCAGCTCGACGGCGGCATCCCGGGTGGGAGCATCGTCCTGCTGACCGCGGAGCCGGCCAGCCAGTCCGAACTGTTCCTCTACCAGCTCACCGCCGCCCGGGGGACGCTCTACCTGACGACGGTGCGGTCGGACCAGGCCGTCCGCGACGCGATCGACCGGGTGAAGGCGAAAACCGGCAACCCGACCGTCCGCGACGTCGGCGGGGACGCCCCGCTCGACGCCGCCAACCGGCTGATCGGGAGCCTCCCGGAGGGCGCGAACCTGGTGATCGACGTCGTGGACGTCCTCGAACGAACCGACCGCGCGCGCTACCGGAGCTTCCTGAACCAGCTCCAGACCCACATGATGAACACGGGCGGGCTGGCGGTGCTCCACGGGCTGAAGGGCGACGACGCGCCTCCCAACCGGAGCATGAGCAAGCACATGGCGGACGTCGTCTTCGACCTCCGAACCGTGGTTCGCGGCTCGGAGATCCAGAACCAGCTCGCGGTCCCGAAGTTCCGCGGCGGCCGCGCCCTGGAGGAGACTATCAAGCTCCGGCTGGCCGAGGAGGTCACCGTCGACACGAGCCGCGACATCGCCTGATCGTCTCTACTCGCCAGCCCCGGCAGTCACCGCCCCGGCGACGCCGATCGCGCCGATCAGAGGACGAGGTACGCGAGCGTCGCAAGCGTCACCGCCACGGTGGCGCCGCTCCAGCCGACGGGGCCGACCGACGACAGCGGCGTCTTCTTCGTGAACAGGTAGACGAAGTAGACGGCGAGCGGCGCGAGTCGGGGCAACATCGCCGCGTCCCCCCCGAACCCGAGTTCGAGGAGCAGCGACAGGGCCACGGTACACGCGGCGGCGACGCCAGCGACGACGAGGTCGGAACGTCCGTCCATGGGGAAGTCTCGCGTCATCGATCGAAAGTCGTCCCGGTTCGCCCCGCGGGGCCCGTCGGGTGACCGGTTGCGGAGTGGTTCGCCGGATGAGTCGTCGGATCGGCGGGTGTGGTCGTCGGATTCGCGGAGGCCGTCGTCGGTTCCCCCGACGCGGCGTCCGGCGTTACTCCTCGACGTCGAGTTCCTCGACGAGTTCGTCGGCGTCGACGTCGACGTCGTCGATGGCATCCTCGATGTCCTCGCCGCCCATGCCGCCCATCATGCCGCCCATGCCGCCCATCATACCGCCCATGCCCGGCGACTCGATGGTCTCCTGGACGATGACGCGGTCGATGCCCAGCCGCTGGATGAGATCCTGGGCGATCTGCTGCTTGGAGAACAGCCACTGCTGGTTGAACGTCATCTGCGGCGTGGCCTCGATGTACAGCGTCTCCTTCTCGACGGTCTGGATCTCGGTCTCCGTCTCCGCTTCGACATCCTCGTCGTCCTCGTCGTCGCTCTCGACTTCGACCTCGACCTCCTCTTCGACCTCGTCGGTCTCGATCCACACCTCGGGCGCCTGCTCGAGGTACATCCCCAGCAGTCCCTGGGCCTGCTCGGTGCGGTCGTCGACGACCTCGAGCACCTCGTACTCGTACTCCAGGTCCTCGCCGGCGAGGGGGTGGTTGAAGTTGACGCGGGCGCGCCCGCCGATCACGGTCTCGACGCGGCCCTGGTCGCCGTCGATCTGGACCTGCGCGCCGGGGTAGCGGTTGTCCTCGTCGATCTTGCTCGCGCTGACGGTGCGGACCTCCTCGTCGTCGAACTCGCCGAATGCCTCGGCGGCGGGGATGGTGACCGTCCCCTCGTCGCCGGGTTCGCTCCCCACGAGCGCCTCGTCGACGCCGGGGAAGACGTGGCCCGCGCCGACCACGACGATGCGCGGCGAGAACTCGTACTCGTCATCGTCGATGCCGGCCTCCTCGGCCACCTCCTGGCTCGTGGTGTCGACGACCGTGCCGTCGTCGACGGTACGGACGGTGTAGGCCAGTCGGACGAAGTCGCCGTCCTGAATCCCGCTCTCCTCGGCCTCGTCGGCCGCGGCTTCCTCGGCCTCGGCGGCCGCGTCTGGTGCTTCCTCGGCCGCGTCCGCTGCTTCGTCGGCGGCGTCGGGCGAATCGGCCGTCTCGGCCTCCTGATCGTCGCTCATACCGCACACGACTCCCGTGCCACCCTTAAGAATCACGTTTCGCACCCGACGGCGTCATGAGGGTGCCGCCACCGCCCGGGAGCCACCGACGTCGCCGGGGAGAGTCGCCGACGGGCCGGACGAGCACGCTTTTCCCGCGCGGTCCCGTTGCCCCGAACGATGTTCGAGGTCGAGGTGAAAGTCCGGGCCGATCACGAGGCGGTCGAGCGCCGACTGGACGCCGTCGACGCGGTGCCGGTCGAACGGGTGAGGCAGGTGGACACGTACTACGACGCGCCCCACCGGGACTTCGCGGAGTCCGACGAGGCCCTGCGCATCAGGCGCGAGACGCCCGCCGGCGGCGGTGAGAGCGCCCGCGTCACCTACAAGGGGCCGCTCGTCGACCGCGTCTCGAAGACGCGCGAGGAGGTCGAGACCGGCGTCGACGACGGCGACCGACTGGGTGAGATCCTCACCCACCTGGGCTTCGACCCGGCGGCGACCGTCGAGAAGTCCCGGGTGCGCTACGCCGTCGACGGCTACACTGTCACGCTCGACGAGGTGGCCGGCCTCGGGGAGTTCGTCGAGGTCGAGCGGGAGGTGGAGGCGGGGGACGTCGAGTCGGCGCAGGCGGGCGCCTTCGACCTGGTCGAGCGACTCGGTCTCGACCCCGACGACGGCATCCGGACCTCCTACCTCGGACTGCTGCTCGACGCCGAGTCGGACGGGTCGTAACCGCCCGGAGACGACGCCGAATCGGCTCGGTCGCAGCCGTCCGGGCATTCTCACCAGTAATACTTCGGGGCGAAAAGGTTTCCGCAAGTTATAGTTTCCCGCGGAGAGAAGCGGGTACCAATGGCTGATCGCAACATTCGGGTCCACGCCGCGGATCGCGTCGCCGTCGAGGACCAGGAGGTCGAAATCGTCGAGCGGAAGGGAATCGGTCACCCGGACTCGATCTGCGACGGGATCGCCGAATCAGTATCGCGCGCGCTCGCGGACCTCTACCAGGACCGCGTGGGGCAGGTACTCCACTACAACACCGACGAGACCCAGCTCGTGGCGGGCTCCGCCGACACCGAGTACGGCGGCGGGGAGATACTCGAACCGATCTACATCCTCATCGTCGGCCGGGCCACGAAGAACTACCGCGAGGTCGTCCACCGCGACGGCGAGCGGGAGACGAAGATCCGGCGGCTGCCGGTCGAGTCGACCGCCGTGCGGGCCGCGAAGGACTACCTCAACGAGATCCTCCCGGAACTCGAAGTCGGCACGGACGTGATCCTCGACGTGAAACTCGGCGAGGGGAGCGGCGACCTCGTGAACGTCTTCGGCGACGACGAGGACGAGTCCGCCGGCGGGGAGGCCGACGCGGCGGGCGAGAGCGACGCTGCCCCCGAGATCCCGATGGCCAACGACACGAGCTTCGGCGTCGGCCACGCGCCGCTGACCGACCTCGAACGGATCGTCAAGGAGGCCGAAGGCCGGCTCAATGGGGAGTACGCCGCCGACCACCCGGAGCTCGGGCCCGACGTGAAGATCATGGGCAAGCGCGAGGGCGACAACATCGACATCACGGTCGCCGCCGCGATGATCGACCGCCACCTCGACGGCCTCGACGACTACCGCGCCGCCGTCGAGGACGTCCGCGAGTTCGTCGCGTCGGTCGCCGACGAGCACACCGACCGGACGGTCTCCGTCGACGTGAACACGGCCGACGAGTTCCCCGAGGACGGCGAGCCCTCGATCTACCTGACGACCACGGGGACCAGCGCCGAGCAGGGCGACGACGGGTCGGTCGGTCGGGGGAACCGCGCCAACGGCCTGATCACGCCCAACCGGCCGATGTCGATGGAGGCCACCTCGGGCAAGAACCCCGTCAACCACATCGGGAAGATCTACAACCTGCTCTCCGACGAGATCGCCCGCGAGGTCGTCGCCGAGGTCGACGGCATCCGCGACCTCCGGATCCGCGTCCTCTCCCAGATCGGCCGCCCCATCGACCAGCCCCACGTCGCGGAGGCCGACGTCGTCACCGAGGACGGCGTGGCCCTGGACGAGATCCAGGGGGAGATCCGCGAGATCATCGACCGGAAACTGGCCGACGTCACCTCCGTCACCGAGGCGGCGATCCACGGCGACATCACCACCTTCTGAGTCACTCGCGCGAATCCCCAGCCGCGTCGACGCGAGGATTTATTTTGGCCGGACGCGGGCTAGCACGCATGGAAGTAGACGACATGGACGAACTCCTCGCGTCCGTGACGCTGCGCGAGAAGGGCAGCGGTGTTCGGTCCTACCAGAACACCGTCAGCATCGTCTGTCCGGCGTGCGGCGAACCGTTCGACGACGTCGTCGTCTGCGAGGACGAGTTCACGAGCCTGGAACTGTCGATGCCGCTCGACATCTGTACGACCGTCCACGAAGGGAGCGCGGTGCTGTTCACGCACAAGCCGTAGCGCGGCCGGGTGCGTCGTACGCTCGCGGCGCGACGGTGGTAGGGGTACCGACCGGCAACGCGCGCCCGTTCGACCGCCGGGACCCCCTCCGACCGGGAAGCACTCGCCTCGACCGCGGCGAGAAACGCACTTACGTACCCGTGATCAACGACTCCGCGTGTCGATGGAGGACGCGGACAGGGTGGTCGTCGGCTACGGGGAGATCGGGACCAAGAGCAGCGCGGTTCGCGGGCGGATGGCCGACCGACTCGCGCGGAACCTCCGGGCGATCCTCGACGACCGGGGGATCCAGGCGACGGTTCGATCCGAGTGGCCGCGGCTGTACGTCGCGACGCCCGATCCCCCGGCGGCGGCCGAGGCGGTCGCCGAGGCGCCCGGGGTCGTTTTCGCACGCCCCGCCTACGAGTGCGACGCGGCGATGGACGCCATCCGCGAGACGCTCCGCCGGGCGGCCAGCGATCACGATGCCCACGGGCGCGCCGGCGACGACGAGGACGACGACCCCTCCTTCGCGGTTCGCGCTCGCCGAGACGGCGACGGCCACGACTTCGGGAGCACTGACGTGGAGCGGGAGGGCGGCGCGGCGGTGGTCGAGGCGACCGGCGCGCCCGTCGACCTGGACGACCCCGACGTGACCTACCGCGTCGAGGTCAGGGACGACCGGGCGTTCGTGTCCGCCTGGAGCGCGGCGGGGCCGGGCGGCCTTCCGCTCGGGACCCACGGGCGGGCGGTCGCGCTGATCAGCGGCGGCATCGACTCGCCGGTGGCGGCCTGGGAGATGATGCGCCGGGGCTGTGCGGTGACACCGGTGTACGTCGACCTGGGCGACTACGGCGGGCCCGACCACCGGGCGCGCGCCCTGGAGACGGTTCGCCGACTCGCGCGGCGGGCGCCAAACCACGACGTGCGCCCCCGCGAGATCCCGATGGGCGACCTCGTGGCCGACCTCGTCGAGGCGGTCGAGGACACCCGGATGCTTTCGCTCCGCCGGTCGATGCTGCGGGCCGCGGCGGTCGTCGCCAGCGAAGTAGGCGCCCACTCGCTGGTGACCGGCGAGGCCCTCGGCCAGAAGTCGAGTCAGACGGGCGGAAACCTGGCGGTCACCGACGCGGCGGTCGACTACCCGGTTCACCGCCCGCTGTTGACGTGGGACAAACCCGACATCGTCGCCGCCGCCCGCGATCTCGGAACCTACGAGGACGCGACCATCCCGGTCGGCTGCGAGCGCGTCGCGCCCTCCTACCCGGAGACGAACGCCTCGCTGCACGCCGTCGAGGCCGCCGAACCGGCCGACCTGTTCGAGCGGGCCGAGGCCGCCGCGGCCGACCGTCGACTCGTCGACGGCTGAGGCGATCCGCCGTCCGTCCACTTCCCCAAAGCAAATTCTAACGATCATCTATCTATTCGGCGGAAGACTACGTTAACAGTACCAAATTCCGATGATAGTTTGGGCAAAAATAGGTTTTTGTGCGTGGGAGACAAACGAACGACCAAGATGGCAAAGACGAGCAGACGAGTGGCCCGCCCCAGCCCGGGGCCGGAGTGGGAGATCCGGCAGATGGAGGGGCGAACGGACTGGTCCAGCGAGGTAGAGTCCTGTGCGTGCTGCGGCGACCCGGTCGACCTGGCCCGCGCCCACGTGGGCGCCGACCTGATCCACGTCGGTCCCGCCGTCGACCGGAAGTGCGGCCTCGAACGCGTGCGGTTCGTGTTCTGCGACCGGACCTGCGCGACGACGTGGCGCGCCGTCGAGCGCTAGCCCGGCGGCTCGATCCGCCGGATCGCAACACGTTTACGGGGTGCCCGACTCGCTCCCGGTGTGACGCGGGTCTGTCTCGTCGGGTCGCCGGACGTCGATCTGCGCCGGGAGTTGCTCTCGCGCGAGACCGCGCGCGCGGCCCTCTCGACGTACGACCTCGAGCGACCCTTCGACAACTCGGTGGCCGTCGACACGGTCAGCCTCGGGGCCGCCGTCTCCCTCCTGAACGACCTGAACTGGTATCTGGTGCGCTTTTCCGACCTGTCGCTGGTCCGCGAGCCGAGCGTCAGCCCCGACGAGTGGCTCTCCCGGGACCTGGCGACCGCGATCCGGGACGGGAACGTCGACCCCGACACGACGGGCGACCACCTCGCGGTGTACGGCCTCGTCGACGGCCGTCTGGTCGAGCCGATGTACGTCGTTCGCGTGGACGGGACGATCCCCGGGTACGACCTCCGCGACGTCGACGAGACGGTGGTCGTCCGGGTCACCGAGGCGGAGTTCGGCGGCGCGTGACCCCGGCGCGTTCGGGGCGACGTAAGTAGACGTACCACAACAGCACAGAGCGTGCAGCGACGCCAGTAGACGTGCTGCGACGTCAGTCCTCGTCGAACATCCCGGTGGACATGTAACGCTCGCCGCTGTCCCAGAAGACGGAAATCACGAGCGGGTCGTCGACGCCGTCCTCGGCGAGGCGCCCGGCGACCTCCTTGGCGGCGAGGTTGGAGGCGCCGCTCGACTGGCCGACGAACACGCCCTCCTCGCGGGCGAGGCGGCGGCACTCCGCCTCGGCGTCGTCGATGGTCACGGTCAGCACGTCGTCGAGCAGGTCGACGTCGAGGTTCGGGCTGACGAAGCCGGGACCCATGCCCTGGAAGTCGTCGACCCCCGGTTCCTCCCCCGAGAGGACTGCGTTGGTCGCGGGTTCGACCGCGACGACCTCCAGGTCGGGAAACGTCTCCCGGAGCCGCCGGCCGGTCCCCGTGATCGTCCCGCCCGTGCCGACGCCGGCGACCAGCGCGTCGACCGTGCGGTCGCCGACCTGTTCGACGATCTCCGCGCCGGTCGTGTGGTAGTGGGCGTCGGGGTTCGCGGGGTTCTCGAACTGGCGGAGCTGGACGTACCCCTCGGCCTCCAGTTCGTCGGCCCGATCCTTGGCGTCGGAGATGTCCCCCTCGACCAGTTCGACGGTCGTGCCGTAGGCGCGCATGATGTTGCGTCGCTCGGGCGACTTCGACCCCGGCATCACCACGGTGAGGTCGTAGCCCTTCGCCGCGGCGACGACCGACAGCCCGATGCCGGTGTTGCCGCTCGTCGGCTCGACGAGGCGGTCGCCGGGCTCGATTTCCCCCGCGTTCTCGGCGGCCTCGACCATCGCTAGCGCCGGGCGGTCCTTGGCAGAGCCGCCCGGGTTCTTCGACTCGATCTTCGCCGCGACCGTCGTCCCGGGCGGCGAGTCCACGCGCACCAGCGGCGACCCGACGGTGTCGAGGATGCTGTCGTCCATCGGCGTCGGCTACGCCCCCGCGGCCTATGTCCGTTGCGGACTCGGAACGGGGCGTCGCGACGACGGCGATCCGGTTCCGGGGGCCGTGCCCGGATCGGTCCGACGGGCGTCGACCGCCGGTTCGTGGCCCCCGATCCGAACGGCCCGACCGTCGGGCGGACTGACAGGGTTAAGTCGGGGGCCTCCCTTCGACCGGGTATGAGCGACCGACTCGAGACGATGGAACCGAACCCGGCGTGGGACGCCGCGAGCTACGAGGACGCCGTCGAGGCGCTCTCCCGCGACGGCCTCGTGTTCAAGGTGTGGGGCGGCGACTGGTGCAAGGACTGCCGGGCGCGCCTGCCCGACTTCGGCGCGGCGCTCGACGCGGCGGGCGTTCCGGACGACCGGATCGAGCACTACCCCGTCGAGAAGGAGGACGACGGCTCGAAGGTCGGCCCCAGGGTCGAGGAGTACGGCATCGAACTGATCCCGACGGTCGTCGTCGAACTCGACGGCGAGGAGGTCGCCCGGTTCGTCGAGAAGGAGGACGTCCCTATCGCGGTGTACCTCGCGGATCGACTCGTCGAGCGCGAACTCTCCTCCTGAGCGGACGCCGCTCCCCGCTCACCCTCACTCGTCGGCGCGCGCCTCATTCGTCGGCGTCGCCGTCGAACGCTGCGTCGCCGTCGAACGCTGCGTCGCCCTCACTCGTCGCCGTCAGCGTCGCCCTCACTCGTCGCCGTCGCCGTCAGCGTCGCCGTCGGCGCCCGCGAGCCAGTCGAGCGCGGCCTCGACGTCGTGCTCGGGGGGCGAACACGAGAAGTTCCGGCAGGCGTAGATCGTCGGCCGGTCGTCCCGGGCCTCGCGGTTCGCCCAGATCGGCGGGATCTCCATCGCGCCGATCGCGTCGAGCCACGGCGCGAGCAGTTCGTCGACGGGCGGCCGCGGGGCGAGCAGCAGGCCCGGCAGGTATCGGTCGGCGAGCGCGTCGCGCCACTCGTCGGGGAGGTCGGCGTCCGGGGCGGCGACCGTGACCTCGACGGCGCCATTCGCGAGGGTATCGGCGGCCATCGCCAGCGACACGTGTTCGAGCGGCGAGCCCCGGACGCGGTCGGCGTGGGTGTCGAGCACCCGTTCCGCGACGTCGCCGAACTCGCGGTCGGGGACGAAGTGATCCAGGTCGAGGAGGAGGTTCACCGCCACGCCGACGCTGGAGGGCGTCGACCGGTCGGTCAGTTCCTGCGGGCGGGTGACGAGCGACTCGCCGCTCCCCGGCGTGAAGTAGAGCGTCCCCGCCTCCGGGTCCCAGAACTCCTCGACGACGGCGTCCGCAAGGTCGACGGCGAACGCCAGGTGATCGACGTCGCCGCTCGCGCCGTAGCAGTCGAGGGCGCCGCGCCCGAGGAAGGCGTAGTCCTCCAGGTAGCCGTCGACGGCGACGTCGCCGTCCTTGAACCGGCGGCTGAGCCGCGCAGCGTCGGCGTCCCACAGGCGGTCGCGGACGAACCCCAGCGCCTCCTCGGCCCGGTCGAGGTACGGCGGTTCGAGGACCCGCCCGGCCTCCGCGAACGCCGAGATCGCCAGGCCGTTCCAGCCCGCCAGCACCTTCTCGTCGCGGGCGGGGCGCGGGCGCTCCTCGCGGGCCCGCCGTAGCGTCACCTCGGCGTCGATCAGCCGGGACTCGACGGTCGCCTCGTCGCTCCCGTACTCCTCGGCCAGTTCGGGGATCGACTCCGCGCGCGTCAGAACGGTCGCCCCCTCGAAGTTCCCCGCCGACGTGACGCCGTAGCGGTCGCAGAACAGCTCCGCCGTCGTCTCGTCGAGTTCGGCGTGGACTTGGTCGGGGGTCCACACGTAGAAGGCGCCCTCCTCGGCCTCGGGATCGACTTCGTCGGATTCGACCGGCGGCGGCACGCTCCGGGCGTCGAGCGTGCTGAAGAAGCCGCCGTCGTCGTGGGCGAGTTCGCGGTCGATGAAGGCGAGCGTGTCGCGGACCACGTCCGCGTAGCGCTCGTCGCCGGTCACCTGATAGCCCGCGAGGTAGGCCCGGGGGAGTTCGGCGTTGTCGTAGAGCATCTTCTCGAAGTGGGGGACGGTCCAGTCGCGGTCGGTGGCGTAGCGGTGGAAGCCGCCGCCGAGGTGGTCGTACATGCCGCCGTCGGCCATGGCGTCGAGCGTCTCGGTGGCGACCCGGAGCGCCTCCTCGCGCCCCGACCGGGCGAACGCGCGCAACAGGAGGTGGATCCGACCGGGGTGGGGGAACTTCGGGCCTCCGCGGCCGAAGCCGCCGTGCTCGCGATCCGCCGATCGGAGGGCCGCGCCCACCGCGTCGCCCAGCAGGTCGCTCTCGCCGACGTCACCCGGCTGCTCGGGCGTCGTCTCCAGTTCGTCGCGGAGGGCCGCCGCCCACTGGTCGGCGCGGTTCTCGATCTCCTCGCGGTCGGTCTCCCAGGAGCGCGCGAGGTTCTCCAGGAGTTCGGAAAAGCCGGGGGTGTTGCCGCGGGACTCGGGCGGGAAGTAGGTGCCGACGTAGAAGGGGCGCCCGTCGGGCGTGAGCCACGCCGAGAGCGGCCAGCCGCCTCCCCCGGTGACGAGCTGGCAGATCGTCATGTACACGCTGTCGACGTCGGGGCGCTCCTCGCGGTCGACCTTGACCGGGACGAAGTGCTCGTTGAGCAACTCGGCCACGGCCTCGTCCTGGAAGCTCTCCTCCTCCATGACGTGACACCAGTGGCAGGCCGAGTAGCCGATCGAGAGGAAGATCGGGACGTCGCGCTCGCGGGCGGCCTCGCGCGCCGCGTCGTCCCACGGCTGCCAGTTGACGGGGTTGTCGGCGTGCTGTCGGAGGTAGGGGCTCTGCTCCTCGCCGAGGCGGTTGCGGCGGGTGGGATCGCTCATTGCCGGGGGTTCGCACGCCAGCCCTAAATCGCCGCGGAAGCCGGGCGTGCCGTCACGCGGCGGATCCGGTGCGGGACGGCGGTGCTGCCCCGCGCGGGTCGCGGACGCGGCGCGGGACGGCGTCGGGGCATCGGGTCGTCGACCACGTGCGTCGGGGCGTCGACGAGGGACCGTCCGCGCCGGCGATGCACACGGACGTGTACAGGTCGTGTGGCCGGGAAAGGTAACGTTTACACTCCAGTGCATCCCCCCATCGGACATGAGCGAGACGGTACTCCTGGTCGGCGGCGGTGGCCGCGAGCACGCCATCGCCCGCGCGGTCGCGGACGACTGCGACCTCTACGCCTGCGCGAGCAACCGCAACCCCGGCATCTCCCGGCTCGCCGAGCGAGTCGAGATCGTCGAGGAGCGCGACGCCGAGGGGATCGTCGCCTACGCCGAGGACGTCGGCGCCACCCTCGCCGTGATCGGTCCCGAGTCCGCCCTGGAGGCGGGCGTCGCCGACGCGCTGGCGGACGCCGGCGTGTTCACCTTCGGGCCCAAGCGGGCGGCCGCCCGGATCGAGACGGACAAGGCGTTCCAGCGCCGATTCATGCGCGAGCACGACGTCCCGGGCTGCCCGGACTTCGAGACGTTCACCGACCCCGCCGCCGCCGTCGACTACGTCCGGAGCTACGACGGCGACGTCGCCGTCAAGCCCGCCGGCCTCACCGGCGGCAAGGGCGTGAAGGTCACCGGTGACCAGGTCTCCAAGGCGGAGGCCGTCGAGTACATCGAGGGCAGCGACTACGACGAGTGGGTCGTCGAGGAGCGCCTCGTCGGCGAGGAGTTCACCGTCCAGGCGTTCGTCGCCAACGGGGAGGTCCGGACGACGCCCGCGGTCCAGGACCACAAGCGCGCCTACGAGGGCGACGAAGGCCCGAACACGGGCGGCATGGGCTCCTACAGCGACGCCTCGTTCGACCTCCCCTTCATGACGGCCGAGGACTACGACGCCGCGGTCGAGATCATCGAGGCGACCGTCGACGCCCTGGACGAGTACACCGGCGTGCTGTACGGCCAGTTCATGCTCGGCGCCGACGGCCCGAAGGTGATCGAGTTCAACGCCCGCTTCGGCGACCCCGAGGCGATGAACACGCTTCCGGTCCTGGAGACGCCGTTCGTCGACGTGCTCACGGCCGCGCGCGACGGCGACCCGCTGCCGGACCTGGAGTTCGCGTCCAAGGCCACCGTCTGCAAGTACGCCGTCCCGGCGGGCTACCCGACGAGTCCCGAGTCGGGCGCGCGCATCGAGGTCGACGAGGAGAGCGTGGGGAAGGCCCTCCTGTTCTACGCGAGCGTCGACGACCGCGAGGACGGCCTCTACACCACCACCTCCCGGTCGTTCGCGGTCGTCGGCGTCGAGGACACCATCGACGAGGCCGAGCGGATCGCCGACGGCGCCCTCGCCGCCGCCGGCGACGGCCTGCGGGCCCGCCATGACATCGGTAAGCCCGACCTGGTGCGCCGCCGGATCGAGCACGTGCAGCAACTCCGCGCCGAGTCCGTCGAGGACTGAACCCCGCGAGACGCACCCCGATCCGGCGGGTCGCCGCTCGCGACGCGGACGCTTTTGTACGCCGGCGGTGAACCCCCGGCAGTGACCGACGACGAGGACGACCGCCGCCACCACCGACTCGACCGCCACCCGACGCCCGGGCCGGGGAACTCCATGCGGGGCTGGACCGACGCGAAGCCGGTGTGGCGGGTGACGATCAACTACGTGCTGGTGTGGATCGCCCGGATCGCGCCCTCCCTCCGGGTGCGGTCGTGGGCGCTCAGACGCCTCGGTGCGACCGTCGGGACCGGCGTCTCGTGGGGGCTGGAGGCCACGCCCGACGTGTTCTGGCCGGAGCTGATCACCCTCGGCGACCACTGCATCGTCGGCTACGACGCCGTGTTGCTCTGCCACGAGTTCCTCCAGGGGGAGTACCGAACCGGCGAGATCGAGATCGGCGAGCGGGCGATGATCGGCGCGAAGGCGACGGTCCTTCCGGGCGTCCGCGTCGGGGCCGGCGCGCAGGTCGCCGCAAACTCCCTCGTCGCGGAGGACGTGCCCCCTGGGGCGACCGTCGCGGGGGTGCCGGCCAGGATCGTCAGGCGGGACGGCGCGGCGGGAGGTGCCGCCGACGGCGACGCCAACGGTGACGTCGATGCATACGCCGACGGCGACGCCAACGATGACGCCGCCGACGCCAACGGTGACGCCGCCGACGCCAACGATGACGCCGCCGACGCCAACGATGACGCCCCCAGCGACGAGTGAGACTGCCGGCCGGAGCGGGCAGCGACGTCGGCCCCGCCGGGGGGTTTTATGTCCTCCATTCGAGATAGGCGGATTACAGAAATGGGAGATCACGCACCCTCCGCGGACGGCGACGACGGGCTGGCGTACGGCGACCGGCGCGAGGCGACGACGCGCGAGTTGCTCTGGGAGGCGCCGGTCGAGGGCGTCGGCCTGAGCGTCGTCAAGGAGACCGACGTGCCGATCCCGATGCGGGACGGCCTGGAACTGGCGGCCAACGTCTACCGCCCCGTCGAACCGGGCGCGGACCCGGACGAGGTGATCGCGGACTGCCCCGTGATCCTGCAGGCCACCGGCTGGGGCAAGGACATCTACTGGGGGGACGCCGAGGACCGCTTCGGCGAGGGCTGGCCGGGGACCGGCGTCGGCTACGAACCGGGGAGTCCGCCGATCTCGAAGCGGTGCACCTTCGAGGCGGAGGACCCCCACTTCTGGGTCCCCCAGGGGTACGTGCTCGTCGTGCTCGACGGGCGCGGGTTCGGCCGCTCGCCGGGCGCGTTCAACGGCTTCAACTCGTGGGGGCGGGACGTCCACGACGCCGTCGAGTGGGCCGCCGAGCGCGAGTGGAGCAACGGCAGGGTTGGGATGAGCGGCGTGTCGATCCTCTCGATCCTCCAGTACCACGCCGCCCACGAGGACCCCCCGAGCCTGGCGGCGATCTGTCCGTGGCAGGCCACGCCGGGCGACCTGCACGACCACGGCGGGATCACGCCGGTGCTCGAACCGTCGCCGCCGGACCAGTTCCCCGTCCCCCGCGACCCCGCGTGGGACGCCCCGGCGTCGACGGACCCGCCCGCGCCGGTCGAGAAGCCGGAGGACGAGGTGTTCGAGGGCATCACCCAGCCCGCGCTGATCTGTGGCTCCTGGTCGAGTCACGGCTTCTTCAGCCGCGGCGACTTCCGGGCGTTCCGGAAGCTCTCCTCCGAACACAAGTGGCTCTACAACCACGGCCGCGAGAAGTGGGCCACCTTCTACGACGACGAGGCCCAGGCGTTCCGCAAGGGCTTTTTCGATCACTTCCTGCGGGGGACCGACGACCGCATCCTCGACGTCCCGCCGGTTCGGTTCGAGGTGCGCGACACGCTACGGAACTGGTTCGTCCGCTCGGCGGCCGACTTCCCGCTGCCCGACACCGAGTACCGGGAGCTCTACCTCGATGCGGAAGGCGGCGGACTGGTCGAGGGATCGGTGCCGGACGACGCGAGCGCGGTCAGCTACGACTCGACCGCGAACGGGGGCGCCACCTTCGAGTACACGTTCGAGGAGGACACCTCCCTGGTCGGCTACCAGCGCCTGAAGCTCTGGCTGACGCCCGAGGACGCGGCCGACGGCGACGTGTTCGTCACGGTGCGAAAGCTCGACGCCGACGGCGAGGAGGTGCGCTTCGAGGGGTACATCGCGCCGCTCTCCCAGCCGGCGGCGCTCGGCTTCCTGCGGCTCTCCCACCGGACGCTCGACGAGGAGGGGTCGACCCCCTGGAACCCCTACCTGGACTACGACGCGGCCCCGGCGGAGGTGCGGCCCGGCGAGCCGGTCGAGTGCCAGGTCCCGATCCGCGCCTCGGGGACGTTCTTCCGGGCGGGCGAGACCCTGCAGGTGGAGGTGTCGGGGACGTTCATGGGTCGCGACGACTTCGAGGTGACCTACCCCGCCCGGTACCGCGGCGAGACGGCGCTCGAACTGGGGTCGGTCAACGACGGCACCCACACGATCCACGCGGGCGGGGAGTACGACTCGGGCCTGCTGATCCCCGAGGTCCCGCTCGGCCCCGAGCACTGATCGAGACGGCGAGCGCGCACGGCTCGCGCCGGCGGATCGGCTTCCGGATCACCGCTGTTTGCTGACGCCCTGCTCGAACACCGCCCGGTTCGGGACGATGTACTCCGTGCCCTCGCCCTCGACCCGGGTCACGAACAGTTCGACCTCCTGGACGACGCCGGCGCGGTCGCCGATGCGGATCTCGTCGCCGATGCCGTAGGGCTGGTTGAGCAGGAGGTAGACGCCCGCGGCGCCGGAGGCGAGCATCGACCGGAAGGCGATGCCGCCGAGGAAGATGAGGGCGGCGAGGTACGCGGCCAGGAGGACCACCAGCGCGAGGGTGGCGACCCCCACCTGCGAGAGGGCGATGAGGGTGGCGATGTAGATGATCGAGTACTTGGCGATCGTGGGGAGGATGCCGATCGAGGGCACCTTCACCGCCCGGAGGCGCTCGGCGACGACGAGTTCGATCTTGTCCCCGAAGACGATGCCGAGGATGAGGATGAAGATGGCGACGAACAACTGCGGGAGGAGGGCGGCGACCTCGTTCCAGAAGCGGTCGGCGACGTTCACCCGCACCACGGACAGCGTGGCCAGGATCGCCACGCCGTAGATGAAGTAGGCCGCGAGCTTCGAGATGATGGCGACCGTCGAACTCCCCAGGCTCCGGGCCGTGCGCTCGAAGGCCGTCCCCTCGATCGCGTCGGGGACGCCGACGCGAACGAGCAGTCGACGCACGACGATCCCCGTCAGGTAGCCGAGGACGAGTCCGAGGATCAGGACCCCGAGGGCGACCCACACCCGCGCCGGCAGTTCGATCAGGAGGTCCTCGACGATGGACTGGAGGGGACGGTCCGCGACGCCCGATAGGGGGAGCGAAGCCTCGGCGCTCGGCCGGGGGAACGCGACCGGCGGGGCCATCAGTAGTCCTCCGGATCGACTTCGAGGATCATCTTCCCGCCCTTGAACGCACGGACGAGGCCGTCGGACTCCGAGAGCACGATCGCCGTCGCGTTCGTGTCGCGGGTGATCGCGCCGCCGGCCATGTGGCGGGCGCCGAGGCCCTTCGGGATGTCGACGCCCTCCGCGGAGGGTTCCAGGTAGCGGTACGCCGAGACGATCTTCCCCGAGTCGCTGATGACGAAGGCGCCGTCCAGCCGCGAGAACTCCTTGAGCATCACGTTCACGATGGGGTCGCCGACGTGGACGTGGGACTTTTCGAACGGGTTGTAGCTCAGGGGTCGGGACTTGTTCATCACCTTGCCGGCGTCGCCGACGACGAACAGCGCCCCGACGGGCTTGCCCTTCTGGCCCTTCTTGCCGAGTTCGATCGCCACGTCGAAGACGTCGCGGATGACCCCCGGGTCGGCCCGGGAGTTGACGAACATGTCGTAGACGCCCGAGCGCATCGACTCGGCGACCCTGACCCGCAGGAGGGTGTCGGGGTCGCCTCCGAAGGTCCCGATGCTGCAGGCGATCTCGTCGCCGTCGCCGACCAGGTCCTGATCGAGCGCGCCCTCGACGCCGAAGCGGACGCGCGATTTGATGTTCTCGAACTCCAGGGGGAGTTCGACATGGTGTTCGGCGTCGACCGCGTTCTCCGGAGAGACGACGACGACCTCCGTGTCGACATCGGCGAACCGTTCGTAGTACGAGGCGTTCGGGGAGAACAGAAACAGCCCGTCGACGTCGTCGACGATGTCGTCGAGGAGGTCGGATAGCGTCGCCATTGGGTGAACGTCAGAGGCAGTCAGAAAAAGGTTTGTGGACCCGGTCGACGGGAATCGGGCGATATCGCCGTCGGACGGCCGCCGCGTTCGGCCTCGCGGTCCGCCTCGTTCGCCATCCGCCGTTCGCCCCGTTCGCCCCGTTCGCCATCCGCCGTTTGCCGCGCTCGGCAGGCGAAACGGTGTTACCGGACGAGCGTGATGGCCGGGTATGGCAGACGAGGGCGTCGGTCGTCGGACGATTCTCCGGGCGCTGGGGACCGGACTCGGCCTCGGCGCCGCCGGCTGTTCGGCGCGGCCGCCGGGAACGCGATCCGGCGACGCGGCGGCGACCGGCGAGGCGGCGACCGCGACGGCCGAATCGACTGGGCAGGGCACAGCGGGGACGCGGCGGACCGGCGACGCGGCCGCGGACGACCGCGGGAGCGTCTACACCCGCGCCTACCGGGCGGTGATCGACTCGGTGACGCTCGTCCGCACCGACGACGGCCAGGGATCGGGGTTCGTCTACGACCCGGCGCACGTCGTCACCAACGCCCACGTCGTGGGCGAGGCGGACGCGGTCGACCTCCGGTTTCGCGGCGGCGCGTGGCGACGCGGGCGGGTGCGCGGCGTCGACGTCTACAGCGACCTCGCGGTCGTCGCCGTCGAGGACGTGCCGGCGGCGGCGACGCCGCTCGCGCTCCAGACGGGGGCGCCCGTGGTCGGCCAGGAGGTCGTGGTCGTGGGCAACCCCTTCGGCCTCGACGGCACGGTCACCACCGGGATCGTCAGCGGGACGAACCGGTCGATTCCGAGCCCCACGGGGTTCAGCATCCCGGACGCCGTCCAGACCGACGCGGCGGTCAACCCCGGCAACTCCGGCGGACCCATCGTCTCCCTCGACGGCGAGGTGGTGGCGGTGATCAACTCCGGCGGCGGCGAGAACGTCGCCTTCGGCATCTCCGCGGCGCTGACGCGCCGGGTGGTCGCGTCGCTGATCGACCGCGGCGAGTTCGACCACTCGTTCGTCGGCGTCACCCTGGAGCCGGTCACCCCGGCCGTCGCCGCGGCCAACGGGATCGACCCCCCGCGCGGGATCCTCGTGGTCGAGGTGCTCGACGGCGGCCCCGCCGAGGGCGTACTCCGGCCGAGCGACGAGACGGCGACCGTCGACGGCGAGCGGGTGCCGGTCGGCGGGGACGTGCTCCTGGGGATCGAGTTCGCCGATATCGACACCGTGGAGGACCTGGGGAGCTACCTCGCTCTGCACGCTCAGCCGGGCGACGTGGTCGACCTCGGGATCCTGCGCGACGGGCGCGAGCGGACGGTCACGATGCAACTCGGCGAGCGCCCCGAGGTCTGACGGAGGTTCGACGGGCGTCCCCCTCCCCGACGAGCCGTTCATCGCGACGAGGCCACCCCTGGGCGGACCCCACGCCGTCGTCCCCGTGGGACCCACGCCGTCGCCCCCGCGGGACCCCACTCCGTCGCCCCCGCGGGACCCCACTCCGTCGCCCCCGCGGGACCACACGCCGTCGCCACGACGGCCCAAAACCCTTTAGCGACCGTGCCACGGCTGTAGGATCATGGACCTCACAGCCGACGAACGGGCGATGCTCGCCGGCGAGGAGGGCCCCGCCGTCCAGGCGGCGATGGACCTTCTCGTGCGGTACGGCGAGGCGCTCGGCGCCGAGCGGTTCCTCGACACCGACAACGTCGCGGGCGTCCCGGGGATGGTCAACCAGTTCCTCGAAGGCTACTACGCCGACGGGGGCGCGACCCACGACGAGATCTTCGCGCGCCACGACCTCGACGCCGACGAGACCTTCGAGATCCCCGACGCGAAGGCCCGGACCGCGCGTCTGCAGGGAACCGTCGAACCCGACAACTGGGAGGCGTTCGGCACCGACCCCGAGGACGCCCGACTCGACCGCGAGAGCGAGTCCTTCGAGGCCGACCACGGCGTGCAGATCCTGAAGACCTGCACGCCCTACCACGCCGGGCACCTCCCCTCGTACGGCGAGCACTGCGCCTGGATGGAGTCCTCCGCCGTGGTGTTCATCAACAGCGTCATCGGCGCCCGGACGAACGTCGAGGGGCGCGAGAGCACGAGCGCGGCGATGCTGACCGGGAAGATCCCCGACTACGGCCTCCACCGGGAGGAGAATCGGTACGGCACCCACCGCGTCGACGTCGAGTTCCCGGTCGAGGGCGTGATGGACTGGGGGATGCTCGGCTACTTCGTCGGGAAGCACGTCCAGGCGGACAAGCCCGTGCTCGCCGGGAACTACGGCAGCCCCGACGAGATCGAGCACAAGCACTTCGGCGCGGCGGCGGCCACGTCTGGCGGCGTCGAACTGTACCACGTCGTCGGCGAGACGCCGGAGGCCGACACCGTCGAGGACGCCTTCGGCCCGACCGAACCCGTCGACGTGCTCACCTACGACGAGTCGGCGCGGGAGGAGATCTACCACGAACTCAACGAGGTCGGCGACGACCGCGACGTCGACTTCGTGATGCTCGGCTGTCCGCACTACTCCATCGAGCAGGTGCGGAAGGTGAGCCGCCTGCTGGAGGGGGAGACGCTCCACGAGGACGTGTCGCTGTGGCTGTTCTCCTCGCGAAAGGTCGGCGAGCAGGCGAAGGAGGAGGGCCACGCCGGGGTCATCGAGGCGGCCGGCGGCGAGATGATGACCGACACCTGCTCGGCGATGAGCCAGGCCGTGCCGCCGGGCACCGACGTGGTCGCCATGGACTCGGCGAAGCAGACCCACTACCTCCCAGCGATGGTGGGGGACGTGGAGGCGTGGTTCGGCACGACCGAGGACGTGATCGACGCCGCCATCTCCGGGACCTGGGAGGGGAGCCTCGAATGAGCGAGCGCGAATCCGACGGCTCGACGCGCGACGAGACCGACGACGGCGAGGTGACCGCTGCCGACGAGACGACCGCCGACGGCGAGGAGACGATCGTCCTCCCGGGTCGGTCGGTCGTCGGCGGGCGGGCCGAGGCCGAGGCGCTGGTAACCGACGAGACCATCTCCGGGTGGGGCGGCGTCAACCCGTACAACGGGACGATCATCGAGACGCGCCACGAACTCGCCGGCGAGTGCTTCACCGACAAGGTGCTCGTCTTCCGCGGCGCGAAGGGGTCCTCGGGGTGGTCCTCGATCTTCCACACGACCCGCCTCGCCGAGACGGCGCCCGCGGCGATGGTGTACGCGGAGACGACGACCAAGGTGGCCCTCGGCGCCGTCGTCACCCGCGCGCCCGCCGTGACCGACCTCGACCGGGATCCCACCGAGGTCATCGAGACGGGCGACCGCGTGGTCGTCGACGGCGACGCCGGCACCGTGACGGTCACGAAACGGGCCGGCGACGAGGGAGCGGACTCGGCGGCCGACGACGCGGCGGCCGACGACGCGGCGTCGGACTGACTCACCCCGCCGACGTCGATTTTGTAACTCGACTGTCAGCGAGCGACGGCCGTCGCCGGCTTCAGAAGGGCTAAAGGCGACGGACGAGACGGACGGAACACGAGCGATCCGGTCGGATCCGCGACCGGCGATCCCGCGCGCCTCGGCCGGGTGATCCGGCCATACCATTCACCAATGTCATCCGACATACCCACCACGACGGTCCAGAAGACGGCAGACGACGACCGAACGCACGTCGAGGCCGACGTCTGCGTGCTCGGCGCGGGCATCTCCGGCGTCTCGGCGGCGCTGGAGGCGGCCAAGGCCGGCGCCGACGTCGTCATCGTCGACGCCGAACCCGCCCTCGGTGGCCAGGCCGTCGGCTCGATCATCGGCACGATTATCGGCCTGTGGACTCACGGCGAGGACCCCTACCAGCTCACCCACGGCATCGCCGACGAACTGCTCGACGACCTGACCGAGTCGGGGGACGCCGTCGTGCTGGAGGGCGGGCTGACCAAGGTCGTCCAGTACGACGAGGTCGCCCTCCAGCGGTGGATGGAGCGCCGGGCCGACGAACTGGGCGTCCGCCCGCTGCTCGGCGCGGTGCTCACCGACGTCGCCTTCGAGGACCGTCGGATCCAGCACGTCGACTTCGCCACCCGCTACGGCGACGTGCGCGTCGAGGCCGACGGCTACGTCGACGCCTCCGGCGACGGCAGTCTCACCTACGAGGCGGGCCTGCCGATGCGCGAGCCCGACGAGCCGGTGTACGGCTCGATGAACTTCCTCATCGAGAACTACGACACGGAGGCCGCGAAGGACCTCGACATGGACGCCGTGCTGGAGCGGATGGCCGAGGTGGGCGAGGAGTACGGCCTCGTCCGCGAGGACGGCCACCTCATGCCCATGCCCGGCAAGGAGTTCATGCTCGCCAACATCACCCACATGGAGACGCCGCTCGACCCCATGGGCTACGCCGACATGGTGTTCGAGGGCCGCGAGGAGGCCGACGCGACCGTCGAATTCCTCCGGGCGGAGTTCCCGGAGATCTTCGAGGGGGCGGAGATCAGGCGGTACGGCAACCCGGGCATCCGGCAGACGCGCTGGATCCAGAGCCGCGACCAGTTGACCCTCGACGACCTGAAGGGGGGCGAGCGTCCCGACGACGCCGTCGCCCGGGGCTCCTGGTCGGTCGAACTCCACGACACCCCCGAGGAGGTCCACTGGGAGCACTTCGAGGAGGGTCACGTCTACTACATCCCGCTCTCGTGTATGGTGCCCGAGGGGGCGGACAACGTCGTCGCCGCCGGTCGCTGCATCGACGCAGACACCGAGGCGCTCTCGGCCATCCGGGTGATGGGCATCTGCATCGGCATGGGCATGGGGGCCGCCCACGCGCTCGACCTCGCCGGCACCGATCCCGTCCACGAGATCAACTCCGACGCGCTGGGCGACCGCCTCTCGGCGAACCTCGACCGGACGGACTGAGCCACCGCCGGCGCGCTGCACGGAAGCGCCCGGTCGACTCCCGGCGACCCGTCGCAACCGCTGGGAAGGGCGGAAGTGGGGAAGGGGTGATCGTTGCCCGGATCGGGTCCGTGTGGGTGGGGAGGTGAGTGGAACGCCCGAACCCCGGCAACAACCATCCTCGTCTACGGAGGCGACGAGTAAAACGGTTCCCAAGACTGTAATCGATTTTTCACCCACGGGTCGGGGACGGCCGGGCGAGAGCCGGCCCGAGCGGTCTCGTGGCGGCGGACGGATTGGGCCTGCAGGGTGGAACGTTATACCCGTTCGCGAGCAGGATTACCTATGCGGCTCGCGCAGGTCACCGTCCCCAAGGGCACACGCGAGCAGGTCCTCCAGATCCTCGAAGAGGAAGGGCTCGACTACGTGGTGACCGGGGCCTCCAGCGACCCCGACTACGAGGCGGTGGTCTTCTTTCCCATCCCGACCGAGGCGGTCGAACCGATCCTGGACGCCCTCCTCGACGCGGGCATCGACCGGGACGCACACTCGGTGATCCTCTCGGCGGAGACGGTGGTCTCCCAGGAGTTCGAGGAACTCCAGGACACCTACGAGACCGACGAGGACACCGACGGACGGATCGCGCTCGCGGAGTTGCGGGCGGAGGGCCAGGAACTGATCCCGTCACGAGCGACGTACGTCCTGCTCACGGTGGCCAGCGCGATCATCGCCACGGCCGGACTGTTGCTCGACTCGCCGGCCGTCGTCGTCGGCTCGATGGTCATCGCGCCGCTGGTCGGTCCCGCGCTGGCCACCAACGTCGGGACCGTCCTCTTCGACGAGGACCTGTTCGCGGAGGGACTCAAGACGCAGATCCTCGGGTTCGTGGTCGCGGTTCTGAGCGCGATCCTGTTCGCGATCTTCGCCAAGTCGCTGTTTCTCGTCCCCCCGAGCGTCGAGGTGCCATCCCTCGAGCAGGTCGCGGGACGGCTCACCCCGGACCTCCTGTCGGTGATCGTCGCCGTGGCCTCCGGCGTCGCGGGCGCTCGTAGCCTCGCCAGCGACATCCCGACGGCCCTCGTCGGCGTCATGATCGCGGCCGCGCTCGTCCCCCCGATCGCCGCGGTGGGCATCGGCGTCGCGTGGTGGCTCCCGGGCGTCGTGTTCAACGCGAGCCTGCTGGTGCTCGTCAACGGCGTCTCCATCAACCTCGCCGCGCTGGCCACGCTGTGGTACACGGGGTATCGACCCCTCGAGTGGCTCGACAGGGCGCGCGCCCGTAACGTGACGAAACGACGACTGGCCACGATGGGCGTCGTGATACTCGTGCTCTCGGCCCCCCTGGGGATCTTCACGGCCAACGCCTACCAGACGGCGAGCTCGACGCAGCAGGTCAGTTCGGAGGTGGAGTCGGTCCTCGACGGCGAACCGTACCGGGAACTGACGTTGGTCGACGTGGACGTCGCCTACAACTCCAAGCTCGTGGGCGCCCAACCGGCGCGGGTCTCGGTGGTCGTCAGAAGACCGAGCGGGACGGCGTATCCCGACCTGATACCCACGCTCGATCGGAAGGTCGAGGACGAGATCGGTCGGACCGTCGACATGCAGGTACAGTACGTGGACATCGACAGCGAGGCCGACGGAAGACCGGCGACGCCGCAGCCGGGGGCGGTCGACGGGTGAGCGCAACCCAGGCTGGGGACCGACTGCACGGAACGTCGATTCGCACGACCGGATTCGGATCGATCCTGCTCCCTCCTTCGCCTTCTCGCTTCGCTCGAGAACTCAGTCAGTGCGCGGGACCGGATTTGAACCGGCGGACTCCTACGAGACAGCGTCCTAAGCGCTGCGCCGTTTCCTGGCTTGGCTACCCGCGCGCAGGGGAGACTATCAGCAAGCGACCAATGAAGGTGTCGCTCCCGGGCGCTTTATACTCGCGGGGACGAACGGTGAGCCATGTACCGGGCCCGCGATCAGGTCGACAACGAGGAGTGGCTCGCCCGGATCGACCGCGCCGCCGACACCCTCGACCTGGGGAGTCAGTCGCGGTCGTACGCGACCGACCTGTTCCTCTCGCACGTGCCCGACCTGGACCGCTCGAAGCCGGCGGTCGCCGCGGCCAGCCTGTACGCGGGCGCGCTGATCGCCGGCGAGGAGCGCTCGCAGACGTCGGTCGCCGAGACCATGGATGTCACGCGGCTGTCGGTCCAGTCGCGCTGGAAGGACATCCTGCGCGACGCGGGGTTCGAACCCCCGACGTGGTGAGGGAGCCGGAAAAAACGGGGCGGCACGCGCCGGGCGCGACGGCCGCCGCGGGCGAGTCGCCAGTTCGGGGCGGGGTCGTTCCGACGACCGCGCGGTGCTGGTGTACTACTCGGTCTCGCCCGGGGGCTCGGTCCCCCGGCCCTCGTGGTCGGGGGTGAGGTTGCCGTGGCGGTCGATCTCGCCGCGGACGATGCGGGTCGAGGAGATGCGCTTGCCGTCCTCGGCGGGGACGTGTTCGACGACCTCGATCCGGAGGGGGTCGTACCCGCGTTCGGCCCGGATCTCGTTGATCCGCTCGCCACCCTCGACCGTCTCCGGCGAGACCACGAGTGCGTCGAACTGTTCTTCGGTGGCGATGCCGGTCGGCTCCTCCAGTTTACGGACCTCGAACTCGCGGTCGTACGCTTCCGCGATCGAAGCCAGTTCGGCCTCGAGGTCCCGCTTTCGATCCGCGAACGGCCTGACGTACCGATCGACGTGGCGCGTCGCTGGCGCGAGTTCGTCGCTGGTCAGCCCGACCGTGACGTCTCCGAGTTCGAACGCACGTTCGAACAGCGCCCGGTGGCCGTCGTGGACCGGGTCGAACGTGCCGCCCAGCGCGACGTTCATATCCGTGCCAGGGGGCCACGATATAAATGGTTATTCGTACGGATCGAACCGGCGAACGGCGGTCGATGCGCGTCGGCGGCCGGCGCTCGTCGTCGATGGGAGCGGTCGGCGCTCGCCGTCGATGGGAGCGGTCGGCGCTCGTCGCGGTGGCCGGCGCTCGCTCGTCGTCGGCAGTTACTCCCGCGTCTCGTCCTCGACAGTGATGGTGACGGGGCCGGAGTCGTCCCCCTCGTCGCCGCCGAGGTGCCGGTCGAGGTTGAAGACGGTGTTGAGCTGGGTCTGGACCTGCCCGACGATGCCCTGGACGAGTTCGCTCGGCGCGATGGCCTCGTACTCGTAGGGGTTGTTGCCGGCGCCCGCGTTCTCCCGCTTCTGCCGGGTGACGCGCCCCTCGTCGTGGAGTTCGGCGAGCGCCTCGCGAACCGTGCTCGGGTAGAGGCCGGTGCCGTTCGCGACCTCCTCGCTGGTCGACCGGGGGTGCTGGCGGAGGAAGACGTAGATCCGGGCGCGGGTCTCCGTGTCGAGCACCCAGGCGAGGAGGTCGACGACGCTCTCGTCGAACCCCTCGACCGCGCGGTCGGCCTCGGCTTCGAGGCGCTGTTTCGCCGTCTGGGCCGTCGACTCGCCCTCGGAGTCGTCGGACGACGCCTCGAACTCGCTCTCGGCGTCGCCCCCGGTCGCAACGTCCTCGGCGCCGCCGGTAGCGTCGCCGTCGTCCGCGGCGTCGACGTCGACGCCCCTCGATCCCTCGCCGGCGCCGTCGCCGGTACCCTCCTCGGATTCGTTGTCGTCTCGGGACATCTGTCTTGGTGGAGAGGTCAAAACTCGGCGGCGAAAAACCTTTCTGTCGCCCCCGTTCCCGGAAAATGCAGTTCGGGGCGCTCAGAGAACCAGCGTCTCGCACAGGGCGTCGAGGCCGGACTCCTCGCTGATCCGGCGCTGCCTGGCCGCGCCGGACTCCGCTTCCAGTACGGCGCGGAGGCCATCGACGCCGAGGCGGTCGCACTCGTGGTCGACGAACGTGTCCAGGGGGATCGCCCCCTCGCCGTCGGGCGTGATAAAGGAGGCGTCGCGCCCGTAGCGCATCGCCCGCCACTTGTTCTCGTCGAGCAGTTCACGGCGGGGATCGCTGCCCGACTCGCCGTCCTCGTAGCGCTCGGCGAGGTCGAGCACCAGCGCGTGGACGTACTCCACGAAGGCGACGACCCGGTCGGTGTCGTGCTGGGCGTCGGGGGTCCGCACCTCGACGGTCCCGTGACCCGTGTGGGGGCGGACGTCGTACCAGAGTTCCCCGCGGTCGTTGATCGCGCCGCGCTCGACCATCATGCGCTCGAAGGTCCGGTACGCCTCGAAGTCCTCGAACTTCGTCGGCACGCCGGTGTTGGGGAGCGCCTCGAAGATCTTCGACCGGGCGGAGGCGAGGCCGGTGTCGAACCCGCACCAGAACGGCGAGTTGGCCGACAGCGCCAGTAGCGGCGGGAGGTGCCACCGGAGTTCGTTCGCCACCCAGGTCGCCGCGTCGGCGTCGTCCAGTCCGACGTGGACGTGCAACCCGGCCGTCGTGTTCCGATGTTGAGGGTACTGGATGCGGTCGAGCTGGGCCTTGTAGCGGGGCTTCTCCGCATGTTCGAGTTCGCGCCACTTGGCGGTCGGGTGGAGCCCCGCCGCCGCGATGCGGTACCCGTGGGTCTCCGCGTGGGCGACGAGCGCCTCCCGCACGTCACGGATCGTGTCGCCGGCCTCGTCGACCCGCTCGATCAGCGGTGTCTGGGTCTCGATGGTGAACTTGAACAGCTCGTGGTCGAGTCGATCCCGGAGGACCTCGGGCGGTTCGGGTCCGTACACCAGGTCGTCGATACCCGACGTCGGACGGCCCCGGTCGTCGACGATGTAGAACTCCTCTTCGACGCCGATGGTCCCCCGCCGATCGAACTCGTCAGCCGGCCCTCGATCCATCGAGCGCCCGTTCGGCGCGGGCGATTAAATATGGTGTGACCGCGGCGTCGTCAGCCGCTAGTCGGCACCGGCAGTCGGACCGGCCGTCCCTCAACGCGGCGTCGTTACCTTCACCGCGGCGTCGTCACCCTCACCTCGGCGTCGCCACGATCCCGAGGTGGTCGTCGTGGAACGGCGACAGCGGCCGCGAGTCGAGCACCTCGTATCCGTCGGTCAGTTCTTCGCGGACGGCGTCGAAGACGGCGTCGGGGTCGGCCGTCACGTCCTCGCTGCGGGCCTTCACCGCGAGCAGGAGCCGGCCGTCGTCGGCGAGGAACCGTCGGTTTCGCAGCGCGACCGCCGCCTGGCCGCGCGTGGCGACGTCCTGGACGAGCGCGCCGAGCCCGGACTCGACGACGTGGGCGTACGTCTCCGGCTTGCGGGCGTCCTTCAGCAGCGGGAAGAGGTTGGGTCGGTCCTCGGCCACCGCAAGGAGGTCGCGGGTCGGGCGCGCGGCGAACTCGACGGCGTAGGTCGGGCCGCAGAAGTCCGCGACGTGGCTGACGGTCGTCCCGCTCGCGGCGCCGAGGTAGAGCACCGACTCGCCGCCCGCGAGCCCCGTGTCCATCCCGAGTTCGAGCATCGCGCCGAGCTTCGACCGGCCGGCGTCCCAGACGCGCCAGTCGCCGTCGGTCGGCTCGCCGTACACGGGATCGCCGCGCGTGGCGAGTCGATCGCGGCCGTCGACGGCCCGGCGGACCACGCCGTCGGGGAGCGGCGGGGCGGTCACTGTTCGGCCCTCGCGCGGATGGCCTCCATGCGCTCGCGGAGGTCGGCGTGGATCTCCGGGCGGCGCTCCCCCGAGTAGTGATCGACGCGGGCGGCGATGGCGAGTTTCCCGGCGAGCGCCCGCGCGGCCGACCCGCGGTCCTCGGGTCGGGTGGTGCGAACGTAGTCGTGGGTGAAGATGATCCCGTGCTTCGGCGAGGGGGCGCGACCGGCGAGGTGGGCGAACAGCGCGTCCTCGGCCCCGAGCACCTGGACCGTCCCGGCGGGTTTCTTCGCCAGATCTTCGAGGCCGCCGGCCAGCGCGATCAGCCGGGCCGCCAGCACCGGCCCGGCCATCTCGCTCAGGTTGGGCGCGACCGCCGGCGCCCGCCGCTCGACGAACGACCGGAGGTCCGCGCGCTCCTCGTCGAGACTCGTCACGCGGCGGGCGAGCGACACCACGCGGTGCTCGAACGGCGTCGTCGGCTCCCGATCCGCGAGTTCGCGCGCGCCCTCGACCCCCGGTGACGCGTCGTCGAACAGGGTCCCGGCCCACTCGGCCAGCCGCTCGGCGAGTTCGTTCGCGACGCGCTCGGTGTCGTCCATCGCGCGGACGGCGTGGACGAGCTGGCGGTCGTCCGCGCGCTCCCGGGCGGCGACGGCGCTCCGCGTCGCCTCGACGGTCGCCTCGTGGAGCGCGTCGTAGTACGCCTCGGTCGAGCCCGCGAAGCCCGATTCGACGGCGAGACGGGGCCAGTCGCCCGGTTCCTCCGCCGTCCCCTCTGCGACCGCGGAGACTGCGGCGTCGACGTCGCCGGGGCCGAGTCCGGCGAACCAGGCCTCCTCGGCGGGGTCGGTCTCGTCAGTCATTACTCCGCCGTAGTCGGCCTCGCCGTATAGGCGTTCCCGAACCGTCGAGTCGTCCGGTCGGCGTCGGGTCGGCGTCGACACACCTTTGCCGAGTCGCTGAGAGGTGCCGCCCATGGCCGAAAAGACGGTGGTCGAGTTCGTCGAGGAGTGGCAGACGGGGTTCTTCCTGGTCGTCGGGACCGCCGTCGTCGCCGTGCTCGCGGCCGCGCTCGCGGGATCGCTGGTCGGTCAGTCGGGGGTCGTCGTCGGACTCGTCGCCGGCGCGGTGCTCGCGTTCCTCGCCTTCTCCTACCTCCTGTACGGCCGCTGAGCGGCAGGGACCTGGTGCGCGACGGGACGCGCGGTTGCGCGCCGCGCCCGATCGAGGTGCGTCGGATTCAGGTCGCGTCGGATTCAGGTCGCGTCGGATTCAGGTCGCG